>Ga0209302_10000121_pt1 | contig 49582 bp, 43 predicted proteins | sample ArcOceMetagenome_2_FD_187445 | JGI IMG/M metagenome (GOLD analysis project Ga0209302, IMG submission 187445) | Marine eukaryotic phytoplankton communities from Arctic Ocean - Arctic Ocean ARC135M Metagenome (SPAdes) (version 2) | ecosystem: Environmental > Aquatic > Marine > Oceanic | place...
AACCTATTAGCCAGCCCATACATAGAAATGGCGCAGCTCAAAGGCGCATCCAAAGCCAAGGTCATATTGCACCACGCCCTACCCAACGCATGGGCGCCCATCGTTAACGTGATTGCCTTTAACCTTGCTTATTTAGTGGTTGGTGTGGTCGTGGTAGAGGTGGTCTTTGTTTATCCTGGGTTGGGCCAACTCATGGTAGATGCAGTTTCAAGCCGAGATATTCCTGTTGTGCAAGCTTGTGCGTTGATCTTTGCAGGCACCTATATTTTACTCAACTTATTTGCTGATGTTATTTCCATTATCACTAACCCAAGGCTGTTGCATCCACGATGAATACACCAAACACCACTGATGGGAGTTATTCTGCGGCTGACGAAGTGACCTTAGTCAAAGCAAGAAGAAGCGTATTACAGAATATATGGCGTACTCTAAAAACGGCACCACCCACCGCTTGGTTTGGCATGGTCGTGATCACTTTGTATTTAATCGTGGCTTTGTTTGCGCCCTTGCTCGCTCCCCATGGGCAAGCGCAAGTCTTTCCCATGGCTTATGCACCGTGGAGCGAAGAGTTTAGATTAGGCACAGATGCCTTGGGCCGTGATGTATTTAGTCGTCTTATTTATGGAGCACGAAACACCATCGGCATCGCTGTGGCCACAACTCTATTGGCTTTTTTGATTGGCGGTAGTTTAGGCTTAATAGCCGCCATAAGTCGAAATTGGCTAGACCAAGTATTAAGCCGCTTTGTCGATGTACTGATGGCTATTCCAAGTCTCATTTTTGCGCTAATGCTACTTTCAATTTTTGGCTCTAGCGCAATTAACTTAATATTTATTATTGCTGTACTGGATGCCACGCGGGTGTTTCGTCTCACTAGGGCAGTCGCTCTTAACGTAGTAGTAATGGATTATGTAGAAGCCGCTAAACTGCGTGGTGAAGGCTTAGGCTGGATCATGCGCCGAGAAATTCTACCCAATATTATGCCGCCTTTGGTGGCTGAGTTTGGTTTACGCTTTTGTTTTGTGTTTTTAACCATTGCGGCCCTGTCTTTTTTAGGTGTAGGTATTCAGCCACCCACCGCAGACTGGGGTTCCATGGTACGGGAGAATGCAGGGCTCATTCAATTTGCCGAATACGATTTAACGGCCGCCTTAACTCCCATGATTCCAGCGGCTGCTATTGCTTTGTTGACGGTCGCAGTTAATTTTGTCGTGGATTGGTTTTTACATCAAACAAGTGGACTTCGCGATGAGCACTAATGACGTTTTACTCACCATGCGTGATGTGCGCATCGATGGCTTCAGTGATGATCGCTGGCACCACATCATCAAGGGTGTTGATGTGACCTTAAAGCGAGGAGAGATCCTTGGCTTTATTGGCGAATCTGGTGCGGGCAAGTCAACGCTTGGTCTGGCAGCCATGGGTTTTGTCCGTCCTGGCTGCAAGTTTGTGGGGGGCAGTATAGAGTTTGATGGCATGGACCTATTAAACCTCAGCAGCGCAGAGCTTAGACGTTTGCACGGCTCACGCATTGCTTATGTGGCTCAATCAGCCGCAGCCTCCTTTAACCCAGCCCACCGCCTGCTCGATCAAACCATAGAATCAACCGTCGCTCATGGTCTTGCAGATCTTGAAACCGCGAAACAAGATGCCATTGAATTATATCGGGACCTGCAACTGCCAGACCCTGAAAATATTGGTCAACGTTACCCTCATCAAGTTTCAGGGGGCCAATTGCAGCGAGTCATGACGGCTATGGCGATGTCATCTCGACCTGATCTCATCATCTTTGATGAGCCAACGACGGCCCTAGATGTGACCACGCAAGTGGAAGTACTCACATCCATGCGCACGATTGTTGAAAAGTACAACACAGCGGCCATATACATTACCCACGATTTGGCAGTGGTTGCACAAATGGCTGATAATATAAAGGTCTTACGTTATGGTGAAACCGTTGAGGATGCACCCACAAGGGAAATGATATCCAGTCCTAAAGCGGCCTACACACAATCTCTTTGGGCGGTGCGTGCCTTGGAAAAACCACCACAGCCATCCATTGATACTATTCTTGAAATCAACCAAGTACATGCAAGCTATGGCAAGAGCGTTAAAGTACTCGATAACATCAGTATCAAAGTTCCTCGAGGGCAAACCTTAGCTGTGGTAGGTGAGTCAGGTTCGGGGAAGTCAACTGCTGCAAGGGTGATCACGGGTTTATTGCCTCCTTTGGAAGGTCAGATTATATTTAATGGCGAAAGGTTACCTGCAGCCTTAAAAAATCGCTCGAAAAAGCAATTGCAAGCCGTTCAAATGATTTACCAAATGGCAGATACCGCTATGAATCCTAGACACACGATCAGGGATATTATTGGTAGGCCATTAAATTTTTACTTGGGTTTAGTGGGCGCAGCTCAAGACCAGAGAATAATGGAGTTATTACGCCTCATTGAATTAGATGAGAGCTTCTTGGATCGCTACCCAGATGAATTATCTGGTGGCCAAAAACAACGTATCTGTATAGCCCGTGCCTTAGCAGCAGAGCCTGAACTGATCATATGTGATGAGGTCACATCAGCTCTTGATCAGATTGTACAAGAAGGTATTTTAAAGCTCCTTTTGCGGTTGCAAAAAGAGCTCGGTATTACCTATATTTTCATTACCCATGACATTGCTACGGTGCGCGCTATCGCTGATCAGGTGGTGGTGATGTTCCAAGGTAAAGTGGTAGAACAAGGGGGTAAAGAAGAAATATTTACCGCACCCTATCCCGCTTACACTGAGCTGTTATTGTCATCGGTACCCGAAATGGACCCAGACTGGCTGACCCAACTTCAGCAACAACGCGCTGAGGCCGAAGCCTAAAACTTCACCTCAATTTAGTTCTAAAACCGATCCCCAGAGTAGCTGACCTTGTAGTCCGAGAGCGCCAGCCATTCGGGGTCCAACTCGATACCCCAACCCGGTTTATGAGGCATCATGAGCCTGCCCTGTTGTATATCAAAATTAGGCTTAAATACATGAGCTTGCCATGGATAGTAATCTAAACCCTCGATCGAAAACTCAAGGTATTTGCCGGCATTTGGTATGGCGCCCATAATGTGAGCTGAAAATAGGGTTACCAAAGATAAATTTGCACAGTGCAGAGTGACGGGCAGATTGGCTTGTTTAGCCATGTCTGCCACCTCAAGAGTGCGCGTAACGCCACCCATGTAACACACATCAGGTTGCACAATATTAACCACCTTGGTGTTCACCATATGCTGCCAAATACGCATGTCATGATCTTGCTCGCCACCACTCACATCAATGTCTAAAGCCTCTGTAACCTGCCTCGTCCAATCAGGTTGCCAATAGGGACATGGTTCTTCAAAGTGACTCACACCATAGTCTTGCAACATATGCCCCACTTCAATCGCCTTGGCTGGAGTATAGGCACTATTGGCATCGACCAAAAGAGTGACCTCGTCACCTAGCACTTGCCTCACACGTTTGACAATGGCTTCAGTTCGTCCCTCCCACTGATCAATATCATGCCCACATTCTTTGCCTACACGAAACTTAAAAGACTGATAACCATACTCTTCTTTAAGGGCTAAAAAGCGATCTGCCTCTGCCTCTGGGGTGATTTCACGCTGCATGCTAGAGGCATAAACCGGCACTGAGTTAGTGTGTCCTCCCAAAAGTTGGCACACACTTTTACCCTCTTGCTTAGCATGCATGTCCCATAAAGCCGTGTCTAAACCACACAAAGCTCGGTACAAATAGGTACCCGGGAATTTGTGTTCACGTTCTAAGACACGAACCTTTAAGGCATCAATATTACTGGCATCCAAACCCAACACGTGAGGAGCGACTTGTTTGTGCACGACCTGAGCAGTAATGTCTGCATTGTAGGTGCACGTTTGACCCCAACCTTCTTCACCCGTATCGGTGCGCAAGCGCAGCAAACCTATATATTCATTAGTAAATGTTTCAATACTGATAATTTTCATTTAAGCCAACCCATGTTCAGATAAAATCAAATCAGCAGCTTTCTCAGCCACCATAATAGTGGCTGCATTAATGTTGCCACAGACAAGGTTGGGGAATATGGATGCATCCACAACTCGTATACCTTCTAAACCATGCACTTTTAGGCGACTGTCTACCACATTTTTTGTGGGGTCAGGCCCCATGCGGCAGGTACCACACGGATGGTAGACTGTATCTGCATTATTACGAATATCCTCAATCAGTTGGGCATCGGTGAGACAGTCAGTCCCTGGACGCATCTCGTCAATCGTTATGGCTTGTAAATGTGGGGTTTGTGCCAACTCTCGCACAAGTTTAACCCCCTCTAGCAGATCCTGAATTTCCCTATCGTGGGCTAAATAATTAGGTTCAATTTTGGGCGCCACCCTAGGGTCGCCTGAGGTGATATTAATTTGACCTTCAGATTCAACATGGCAGTTTGAAATCCCCATTAAATAAGCTGGAAATGGATCTGGACTCATCATTGGCCTTTTACCTGCAGGGGCCTTGGTGTAACTCAATGGGGTGAAATACAGCTGGATATTAGGTCGGTCTAAACCCGCTCGTGTATGCACAAAACCACCCGCTTGATTAACACTTAGACTCAAAGGCCCAGTGCGCGTTAGCAAGTAGCGTAGGCCTTGCCAAAGCTTTCCCCACCATGGCCTGAGTTGTTGATTTAAGGTTGGCTGGTTAGCCCGATAAAAATAACTGTGGCCAATATGATCTTGCAGATGCTGACCTACAGCAGGGCTTTCATACACTTGTTCAACTCCAGCCTGTTGCAACACTTTGCGTGGGCCTATGCCCGACAATTGCAGGAGTTGTGGCGAATTAACGGCGCCCGCACTAAGGCAGATTTGTTGAGCCCCGTAAGCACAATGAGAGGCACCATTATGCTCATATTCCACCGCCACTGCCCGCTGATCTTCAAACACAATGCGCTGCACTAGAGCCTCACACACCACGGTTAAATTAGATCGTTTGCGAGCTGGTTTTAAATAGGCACGAGCCGCAGACATGCGCCGACCTTTATGGGTTGTGAGCTGATAATAACCCACCCCCTCCTGCTGGGCCCCATTCATGTCAGCGTTGTACTTGAAACCAAGAGACTCACCTGCTGCCAAAAAATGTTTACATAAAGGGTGTAATTTTGCTGACACATCACTCACATTTAACGGCCCACTGCCTCCTCTAAAGTTGTCTGCTCCGCGCTGCCATGACTCCATGCGTTTAAAATAAGGTAGCACATCATCGTAACTCCATCCAGGATTGCCCGCTTGTTCCCAATCGTTAAAGTCTTGCTTGTGGCCTCGCACATAAACCATGGCATTGATAGAACTGGAGCCTCCCAAGGTCTTGCCTCGAGGCCAGTAGCTAATGCGTTCATTAAGCCCACTGCAAGGCTGACTGTTATACATCCAATTCACTTTTGGTTGATAGAATGTCTTACCATAGCCAATGGGCATTTGAACAAAAAATCGTTTATCGCTGGGGCCTGCTTCTAACAAGAGCACAGAATGGTTCACATTCTCGCTTAAGCGATTGGCAAGTACACAACCTGCGGAACCCGCACCAATAATAATGTAATCAAACTGATTCATGATAAGCCTCGTCCAAGAGCTGTTACAGTGGCGCAGATGTGTTGAAAGTTAGCCCCTGCCTTATCACTCATGTGACGCGCTCTTAAATAGCCATGCACCAAACCATCACCGACCTGGGTATGATTTTTTACTGCAACACCCGCTGTTTTTAGGGCTTGGGCATATAACTCACAATCATCAAATAATGGGTCAATTTGAGCTGGGAATAAATGACTCGGTGGCAGCCCCTCAAAACTCTGGGCATGCATAGGGCAGTAAAGTGGATCTTGGATGGGTGCAGTGGCTTTACTGCCGCCCACTCTAATGTCGTGATAGAAGGTCATTTCCTCTTTTGTCAGCAAGGGCGCATGGGCATGCTCGTGCATCGATGACGTCGATGCATCATTTGCCAAGGCTGGATAAATGAGCACTTGGCCTAATAATTGTGTACCAGTAAAGCTTGAGCGCGCATTAGCCACGCAGGCAGCCAGTGTGGCTCCTGCACTATCACCCACCAAAATAATAGCCTTACCTAGGTGGATTAAGTGATCCACTAGGGCCAAACAGTCGCTAATATCACAGGGATACTGATGTTCTGGTGCTAAACGGTAGGCTACAGACACAAGATTAAAGCCACAAATATTGGCCATCTCTGCGCACAAGTCATCGTGACTGTCTAAATCACCTACGACAAACCCTCCCCCATGTAAGTAGACCACTTGCACAGGATAACTGAGCATCTTAGGGCTGCTAATACCCTGCGGTCGATAGTGACGTATGGGGATTAAATGACCGTCTGGGCCTTTCACCTGCTCATCTTTAATTTGCACTCTAGTTGGCTTGGGAGCAGAGAATGACCGATACATGTCACGATAACACTGCCTTTGCTGGATGACGTCAGTAACCACCCCATGAACGGGGTAGTGCTGCAGCGTTTGTGCAATAAAAGCCTGCATTTGAGGGTCTAGTAGGGTCATGAAAAGCCCCGTGATATAGATTCTTGCCACGTTTTGAGGTGCACTTGCTGACCATTTTCTAACGCTTCTAATCGAGCATCGAGATAATAGTGAGTGGCGTCACACGTGACCTTTAAACTGCTATAGACGTCGATCTCCCAACCAGACCTAGATTGGCGCGAATGCCACTGACATAGACTCGTTGCTGAATGCGGGTCATGGGGTAATACTGCATGCTCTTCATGACATATTTCACCCACAGTTAGGCCGTGGTCATCAAAGGTAAACTCACCAAAGTCATCATCAATGATGGTGGTGTGTAAACCATTGGCTGCATTTATTTGGGTGCTACGTGTATGCTTTTCAGGCCTTATATGGGTCATGGCCTTAACTGGACAAACATAACCATGACCTAAATCACGGCTTAATCGTCCGCTCCGGTCATGGCATGGAATACTCAAATGAGCAGTGCTTAGGTCTAAGCTTAGGTTTGCTTTTTGTGCCGCTGGCCATAGCAGGGGGAAGTACGCTGTGGAGACAGCCAAACGTAATTTGTGGCCTTGAGGAATTTCATAGCCTATGTCGTCCAACTTTATAGTGATCTCCATAGACTGCCCTGCAACCACGGGTTGTGGATTATCTAAGCCTTGACGCATGGCCAAATTGAGCATGCCATAAGTGATACGAGTACTACTGCCGTCAGGTGCTACATCACACAGTCGCAAAATCATTTGACCACAAGCTTGGTCACTCGTAACCCGAGCTCTAAACACAGCACCACCTAACATAGAGACCGCCTGCGCCATAGGTTGCGTATCAAAACAAAGGCTATTAGCGTCGTCTTGACGTTGTTCTGTGGGGAAATCCGGCCCACACCAAATGACACAAAACTCACCACCCGCAGCACCCGTAGTGAGAGGACTATTAACACTCTGCTGCCCACCACCAACAGTTTCGACTAATTGGCCTGATTCACTTGGTTGTAAATTAATGCTGTGTGTTTGTATGGGCCACTGATCACCTTCTACCCACAACCCAGGGCGTTCATCATATGCCGCTTGAGGCGGCACACCGTCTTGAATATAAGCAGCAATGGTAGGCTCTGTCATAATGCCGTTATCAATGCCTTTTAGCCAATAGTCCCACCAACGCTTAGCTTCACCAAGAAAGTCCATTTCTGGTTTAGGCGATGCATAGTTGGGGTATTTGTGGGCCCAAGGCCCAATAAGGGCTTTTTTAGCACAAGACAAACCTTGCATCATGCGCGGAATCGTTTCTGAGTAGGCATCACCCCAACCCCCAACACAGTATACGGCAGCCTTAATTGCACTATAATCTTCATTAATAGAGCCATGTCTCCAGTAATCATCTTTGTAGCTGTGTTCGAGCCACTGCTTAGCCAAAAAGGGCATACTCTCCAAGCGCTGCAGCCATTGCGTGCGCCATGTGTCTGGTAATAACAGGGGGTCTGGCGCCTTAGACATATAACAGGTCATGGTTGAAGCCCAACTGAAGTTTTCTAACAACAAAGCACCTCCTCGATAATGTATATCATCGGCATAGCGGTCATCGGTAGAACAAACAGTAACGATGGCTTTTAGGGCTGCAGGTGCCATGGCAGCCACTTGAAGACTATTAAAACCACCCCAAGATTTACCCATCATACCGACTTTGCCTGAACACCAAGCCTGCTCAGCCAACCACGCAATCACCTCTACTGCGTCATCAAGCTCCTGCTGCAAATATTCATCCAGCATGAGTCCTGTAGACTCACCACACCCCCGCATATCAACACGAATACAGGCATAACCGAAGCCTGCCCAATAGGGATGCATTTGTTCATCACGAATCGCCGTTCCATCACGCTTTCTATAGGGAATGTATTCTAAAATACTGGGCACTGGATCAGACGCGGCATTAATGGGCAACCAAGCCCTTGCTGCTAGTTGTGTACCGTCTTTAAGAGGGATTATAAAATGTGTCCACTCTTCAACAGTGTGGGTAAAATCAAGATTGTTCATCATCTGTTATTACTCCCAAAATTAGCGCTTAATCATGGCCTTTCATGGCGGCCTCTATGGGCTAACATACCATTGGATTATTCCACAGGGAAAGTGATTTTTGTCTAAATTGTATCGAACGATCATGGTAAACTATCAAGGAAGGATTTTACTTGGAGTGTGCCAAGATTTGAAAGCCCGATGGCGCTTTAACGCTGCCATTGAATGCAGGTGGTTGAGTGACAAATATCACGTTAACGAGATTTTTTAGCAGCAGCAAGGCAACAGTATTATGAAACTTTTTCTTAACTCACCCCTCATTGGCCTATTATTGATCAGTGGCCTTGGGATTAATCTTAGCTGGTTATTTTTGCTACCTTTGAGCTGGAATGGCGTATTCACTCTCATAATGACCAGTTATATTCTTAAACTAAGTCTCAATCGACATGCGGTAAAACGAAACATTGGATATGATTTAGGCCTTATGGGCGGCTCTTGCCTTGCCTTTTTAGGGCTTAAATTTGGTCTTACTCATGGCTTAGACCTGCCACCCTTGGCAGCCACAGTGACGGCTCATCTGTGGACTTGGGTTGCCTTAACCCTGTTATTTAATAAAATGGTGCCTGCTAGCATTCGACCTGAATTCGCCTTAGGTCACAAACCTACCTAAGGTTGCTACGAACTCCACATGTGCTCACTAAAATGACGACGGCAAAGAGATTGATATTGATCGTTACCACCAATCACTACCTGGTCACCGTCTTTGATGACCATACCATCACCATCCATGCGCACCACCATGGTCGCTTTGCGGCCACAATAGCAAACTGTTTTTAACTCCACCAACTTGTCTGCCCAAGCTAACAAATATTGACTACCTGGAAATAGCTCGCCTCTAAAGTCTGTGCGAATGCCGTAGCACAATATAGGAATATTAAGTTGGTCTACCACTAAAGTGAGTTGCTTAACTTGCTCGCGACTTAAAAACTGACTTTCATCTATAAGGATGCAATCCAGCGGTTTTTTAAGATTTTCAATTTTTAAGATGCTATATAAATCGTCTTTGGCATTGAATAGTTGGGCTTCGGCAGCTAAACCAATGCGAGAGGTCACTTTGCCAAGGCCATAACGATCATCTAAAGCAGCAGACATGATAAACGGACGCATATCACGTTCTTCATAATTATAGGCTGACTGCAATAAAGCGGTAGACTTACCGGCATTCATGGAAGAGTAATAAAAGTAAAGCTGGGCCACAGTAACAAGCCTTTCACTGGTAAGGGCGCATTAACCCTTGTAGGAATAATTGGTCGGGATGGCAGGATTTTAATAATCCATTGATCCCACTAATAAATATGAAATTATAATTAATTAAATCTGATAGTGCCAATAAAGTAATAGGAATGATTAAGGTCTATATTAAACTTAAAATTATCGTCAAAGACGCTTCGCAACACGGCACTTTCAGCTGGACAAGTTTAACAATATAAGCCTTACACAGAGTCTACCAGACTATCTGTAAGACCCCTTAATTAAGTTACTTTGTCTATGACGTTTCTTTGCGCAAGGCCAGTGTTACTAGGTATTAATGAGTAAAACCAGCTTGAGTTTACTAAACCTTGAGCAGAAAGGGATTAATATCCACTTCTGTCTTTTTGTTGACTATAAGATCTGCAACTATTTTCCCAGTACCACAGGCCATGGTCCATCCCAAGTTCCCATGGCCTACATTGAGATACAAATTTTGTATAGGAGAAGGGCCCAGTATGGGCAGTGATGACGGAGTCATGGGCCTTAAACCCGCCCAATATTTAGCAGCGCTGTAGTTGGCCGCATCTGGAAGTATTTCTTTAGCGAGGTTCAAAATCCTTTGAAAATCTTGGGATTGATGACTTGTATTGAACCCATCAAAAACTGCTGATGAGGATATGCGAAGGCGATCTCCAAAAATTGATAATGCAACTAGTTTATCTGTATCATCAAACCCCGACATTGACTTACTTTCTGTATTGATTAAAGGCGCTGTTATAGAAAATCCTTTTATTGGATAGATTGGCAATTTGATATCAAGTTGTTTTGCTAAAATACCGCTGTGAGCACCAGCAGCCAAGACATATGCGTCTGCTTTAAACTCTCCTTTAGAAGTTAAAACACGTGAAATTTTATTATTCTTCTGTAAAAATTTTTCAACAGAAGCACCCCATACAAGTCGACATTTTGAGTTTTCTACGCACCACTTGCCTAGTTCTATAGAAAACTTGGCGGAATCTCCTGTTTTACAATTGGGAGAGAAAACAGCACCTGCATATGTTTCGCTATTAGGTTGAAGTAAAGGAAGTTTCTCATGCAAGCCATCTCGATCAAGTAATTCTAACTTAAGTCCCCTATCTTCCAAAAAATTAAAATGACTTCTCAATTTTTTTAAATCACTTGGATTTCTGCTTGCGTAAGCAATGCCCTGATCACTAACATCAAAGTTGATGTTTGTAGTCAGGCGTAAATCTGCCAACATATCTATGGAATATTGCGCCAATCGAAATTTAAAATCAGAATTTTGAACCCATTTACTGCTTCGGCACTGAGATAGAAAAGATGCTGTCCAACGCCATAGTGCAGGATCCATATGCAACTTATACTGAACCCCTAACTGTGAATTTAATAATGATTTAGTCGCTAATTTTAAAGCAGAGGGTGACGCCCAGGCAAATGCATCACTGGGTGCTAGAAGACCCGCATTTCCAGCTGTCGCTCCAAAATCCACATCCTTTTCTTGTGCCTCTAAAACGGTGACATTCAACCCTTTTTGAGAAAGGTAATAAGCAGTCGTCACACCGACAACACCACCTCCAATCACTAATACGTTCATAGTATTACTCTAAAAATAAATTCGTTAAGTAATTGCAAAAATGATATAAAAAGACAACAAAATTTTTTATGTGAAGAGCTTAGCTTAGTTACCAAAAAATTAAAAGAAGAGCTAATAATGACTTTTAAAATACTTAGCGCAGAGTTTTCTCATGAAACAAATACATTTAATGTTTGTCCAACGACGTTGACTGACTTTGCTAATGATCTATTACTCGACGGTGCCCAGGCGATAGCACAAAGAGGAAGCAAAAATACTCAATTGGCAGGATTATTGGATGTTGGTGCCGAACACAATTGGCAAATAGAGCACTGTTTTAGTGCCTCAGCTGGACCAGGAGGTAAAGTAACAAAAAATACTTTTGATGAAATATTAAAACCTCTGGAGCACCACTTTTTTGAGCATTGGGATGGTATTTTTTTGATGTTGCACGGTGCTATGGTGACTGATTTTTGTGATGATGGAGAGGGGGAAATACTGCTTAGGGTACGTGCTGCTTTAGGTCCAGATATTCCAATTGCTGTCACCTTAGATCCCCATGCCAATGTAACTCCAAAAATGTGTCAATTAGCACAAATTTTAGTTTCCTATAATACCTATCCCCACATAGATATGCGTGAGACAGGACGCAGTACTGCGCAAGTTTTACAGCGCACGTTACTCAAAGAAATTCAGCCACAGACACTTCGGGCTCACAGACCAATGCTAGAAGAGGTTAATGGTGGCAGAACTGATTTGGGGCCGATGATCGAACGACATAAATTGGCAAGGGAATATGAACAGCACCCAGATGTCTATGCAGTGAGTATCAATGGTGGTTTTGCCAGTGCTGATATCAGCGAGTTAGGCCCTACAGTATTAATATGTTGCTCTGGAGACCCTGCTAATCACCTGGAGCAGGCAGAAAATATAGTGGAAGATATTTGGACCAAACGGGATCAAGTAATGAATGTTTATTACAGCTGCACTGAAGTTGCAGATATAGCTAGTAAGTGGCCAGGACTAAAAAAAGAAGGCCCTCTGGTTATCGCTGATTACGCAGATAACCCAGGTGCAGGGGCTTATGGTGACAGTACTGCACTACTAAAATCGCTTTTAGATAACCATATTGAAAATGCCTGCTTTGGACCATTATTTGACCCAAAAGCTGTTTTAAAGCTAAAAAGTCATAAGTTAGGGACTCAAGTACGTATTAGTATCGGAGGAAAAGTAGACCCCAAAATGGGGGGTGGTCCACTGCAAGTATCGGCACAGGTTATTTGGCAAGGGAGTGGTTTAGTGGTGGGAACAGGCCCAATGCTAGGTGGTTTACAAAAAAACTTCGGGGAGTGCATCGTATTACAAATCCAAGGCATTGAAGTACTTTTAGTAAGTATTGCTCACCAGATTTTAGACCTTAATCAATTTCAAACATTTGGTATCGATCCTCGCGAAAAATCTGTGGTTGCATTAAAATCGATGCAGCATTTTCGAGCGGCGTTCGAACCTATAGCTGGAGAAGTCATCGTTTGTGATAGCGGTGCACTGTGTACTATAAATTATAAAGCCTTGAATTATCACAGGGTACCTAGGCCCATCCATCCCTTAGACTGATCTCAACATCATCTAGTGGATAGTAAAGAGATATAAATACCTTTTAACTCACAAAAATGTTAATCATGGGGCCTAATCAAAGAGACACGTTATGTTTACACAAGATTTCAAACCACAGCCTTATTGGTGGGATCGTAGCGCGCCACCCACAGAGCAAACCACAGAACTTCCTAAAAAGGTTGATGTGCTGATCATTGGTGCAGGCTATACAGGGCTTCATGCTGCTATCCAGACAGCTCGAGGGTCAAGGCACACGTTAGTCATTGATGCCGAACACGCTGGCTGGGGTTGCAGTACAAGAAACGGTGGCCAAGTCAGCAATAGCATCAAACCGAGTTTTTCTGAACTTGAAAAAACACACGGCAAAGACATGGCTTTTGCCATTCATAAAGAAGGTGAAGCATCATTAAAGTTTACTGGGGATTTTATTAGAGAAGAGAACCTTGACTGCAGTTATGCTGAGGTAGGGTGCTTTCATGCCGCACATAACAGTGCGCAATATGAAAAACTTGCAAGGGCGCTTGATTATCAAGTTCCTGGACTTGAGCATGACGCCTATATGATTTCAAGATCAGAGCAGCGCTTCGAATTAGGCACAGATACCTATTTTGGTGGGGCGATATTCCCTCAGCATGCTTCAGTCGATCCTGCCGCCTATCATAAAGGCTTATTAGGTAAAGCGCGTGATGCTGGAGCAACCATTATTTCTTATTGCGCAGCTGAAAATATCAATCGGGATAAAGGTGGTTTTAGCGTAAAAACCTCAAAAGGTGTTGTGCAAGCCGAAAAGGTGATTATTGCGACCAACGGTTATACAGGGTCCTTAACCCCACGCTTGCAACGTAGGGTTATTCCTATTGGCAGCTATGTCATTGCCACAGAGCCCGTTGGGAAAGAACTGATGGATGAGCTAATGCCAAAAGATCGCATCGTTAGTGACACCCGCAAGGTGGTGTATTATTACCGTCCAAGCCCTGACAGAAGTCGCATTATATTTGGTGGACGCGTGTCTCTTAGAGAAAGTAATCCTCGTATCAGTGCCCCCAAGCTCCATCAATCCCTGAGGCAAATCTTCCCCCAATTAGAACATACAAAAATAAGTCATTCTTGGATGGGCTTTGTGGCCTTTACCTTTGACTCCCTCATGCATGTAGGAGCAGAAGACGGCCTGCACTATGCCATGGGCTACTGTGGCTCAGGCGTAGGCATGGCTGGGTATCTTGGGATGAGAATGGGACAACAGGTGCTAGGGCTGGAGCAAGGCCAGACCCCTTTTAATGACATTAAATTTCAGACACGCCCACTATACACAGGCAAACCCTGGTTTCTTGCACCCTCTCTGATGTATTACCGATTCATGGACAGCTTGAACATTTAGTTAAAAATCAGGTTCCAAGGCGCAAACCGCGATAAGACAACCGTTTTTGGTGGATGAATTGTGCACGGTGCCATCGCGCAACCACACTAGATCACCAGGGCCATAATCGACACCATCATGGTCTCTTAAGTCTCCTTGAATAATTAAGAATTCCTCGTCACCTTTGTGTTTATGGGGCACCGTTGCAGCTCCTGGAGCCATTTTATAAATATAAAAACCACTGCCTAAAGGTTTATCAGCATTAAGTTGCAGCACTTCGCCGTCAGGTTTACCGTTTGATTGAATGGGAGTAAACACGCTTTCAAAAATATTCACCACGCGTCGATCTGTTTTAGGGATGGGTTTCATCGTGTGTTCCTTGAGGCATGACTGTGCTTAATGAATTATGCATTGAGGCTCGGCATTTCGCGCTTGAATAGCCCTTGTTGTACCCTTTCAGGATCAGCTTCAAACTCCTGTGCGCCTTGGTGGCCAGAGAATACAGCGTCAGCAATCAAACCTGGCGCCAGCGCATCACCAATTAAGGTGACTGACATAGGTATTGGCGTAGGCAAGGAGGTGCCATTATCTTCTTGCAACTGCTGTAATTGTTCATACAAAGGTGAGGCTGATTCGCGTTCTGTGACTAATACTAAACTGGCGCAGGCAAGCCATTGATCTTCACCACCATATTCACATTTCAAGTCAACACCAACATGACCAGACTTTTGGCTAAGGTTAGCAATGATCTTGTTGGTGTAGATGCCTACACCTTGAGCGACCAAGCCCCGTTGTACTTGTTTTTGTTCAAGCGTAAGTTCTGTAAAAGGTGATACGATACTGGCACTAGTGACGAAAATAACGTCATGTCCTAAGTCACTCAAATGATCGGCCACCACGCTGCCCAAGTAACCTTGTTCATCATCATAGATCACTATTGGACCAGGGCCTAGGGAGGCACCACTCATAATGTCATCAGGGGTATAGATGGCGACTTGGTCTAAGCCAAGGATCGGCGTGCGGGAAGAACGGCCAATGCCGTCTTTTCTCCAGAGAGCGCCAGTAGCAACAAACACGTGTTCAATACCTAGTTCCAATACTTGTTGCACGTCTAAGGCACTGTCGAGGTAAATATTAACATTGTCCATCTGTTGTAACTGATAGATGCGGTAATCACTTACACGGCGCCATATCGCCAACCCTTTTAAATTAGACTCAGATATTACGCGGCCCCCTAATTGCTTACTCGCTTCACTGAGAATCACCTCATAACCACGGTTGGCCAATTGTAAAGCACACTCTAAACCCGCAGGCCCAGCACCCACAACTAATACAGATTGTGGGGTTTTAGCAGCCGCAATTTTTTCTGGATGCCAGCCACGACGCCACTCTTCACCCATCGTCGGATTTTGTGTACAACGAATGGGCACACCTAGGTTATCGCAAGACACACACACATTGCAGCCAATACATTCCCGAATTTCTTCGATCCTTTGTTGTTGGATTTTATTGGGTAAAAAGGGGTCTGCGATGGACGGCCTTGCCGCCCCAATAAAATCAAGCACGCCTTGTTTAATTAACGACACCATCATGTCAGGTGAGGTGAGCCGACCCACCCCCACCACCGGTTTATTGGTCACTTGTTTTACAAACTTTGTGTATTCGGTTTGGTAGCCTGAATCGGGTTGAAAACGTGAAGTGGCCGAGTCATTGCCCCAACCTGACACATTCACGTCCCACAGATCTGGGATATCTGCCAGCATTTCCACAACTGCCCTGCCTTCTTCATGCGCTTGCATACCATCACTACCAAGCATTTGGTCTACAGCAAAGCGAAATGCGACAGCACAGCTGTCACCTATGGCCTCTTGCGTGTCCTGCAGCAGTTCTTTGGTGAGTCTTAACCGGTTTTCCAAACTGCCGCCATATTCGTCTATTCTTTGATTATATTCAGGTAATAAAAAATGGTGTGGCAAAGACATTTCGTGCCCAGCATAGACATAAACGATGTCAAAACCAGCTTGCTTGGCGCGTATAGCCGCGGCTTTATGCCAACGACGAAACTCTCGAATATCAGCTTTATCCATGGCCCGCGCTTGTTTTGGATAAATAATGTCCAAAGATCGGCTACTGGGGGCCAATGCTGGGGTGCGAGAATATAAGTTAGAAGAATGGTGACCGTTATGTACTAATTCAATGGCTGCCAAAGCGCCATGCTCATGCACGCTTTGAGTCATTAATTGCAGTGCTGGGATATCACGCTCGTCCCAGAGACGCTGTTCTACAGCAGGCGACAAATCAGAACTGGGATGGATCTCTGTTTCTTCAGTACTTACCACAGCCCATCCACCTTGGGCTTTCATACCCCGCATAGCAGCGTGGGCTTGGGGACGCAAGTGTCCCATACCGCAGCAATGAGGCACTTGATAAAAGCGATTTTTTGCCGTTACTGGGCCAATCTTAACGGCTTCAAATAACACATCATAATTAGGCATTTACTTTGCCCCATGGCAATTAATATTGATTACTTTACTTAGTGTTCGCATCACTCTCTAGCAAATGCTTTTGGCGGATCATTAACCAACATGCGAGTAATACGCCAATGCTGACCATCACGATCATAATCGTTGCCAGTGCATTAATATCAGGACGCAAACCTACTTTTACCCGTGAGTAAATGAGCATAGGCAGAGTATTGGACCCAGGCCCAGACACAAAACTGGCAATAATTAAGTCATCAATTGATAGAGTAAATGCCAATAGCCATCCTGCAACCATGCCGGGGGCCAATAGTGGCAGTGTAATGTCAAACATGACTCTTAAAGGCCGAGCACCCAGATCCTGGGCGGCATCCTCTAAATCAGTACCCATGCCAGAGAGTCGTGACTGAATAATAACCGCAACATAGGCCATGGAAAAGGTTATGTGAGCAATGGTGATGGTGGTAAAGCCCCGCTGTGGCCAGCCAAATGCATGACTTAAAGCAATAAACAACAGCAGCAATGACAAACCCGTGATTACTTCAGGCATCACCAACGGTGCCGTAATCAAGCCTGTAAACAGTGTACGCCCTCGAAACCGTCCAAAACGCACCAAGGCAATACCAGCAAGCGTTCCCAGTATCATCGCAAACGTCGCATTAACCAAGGCGATGCGTAAGCTTAAACCCAACGCCGCCCACATCTCTTCACTTTCAAACAATACGGTATACCAACGCGTTGAAAAACCACCCCATACAGGCACAAGCTTTGAATAGTTAAACGAATAAATAATCAGTAAAATCATGGGAATGTAAAGAAATGCTAAACCAAAGCACAGCATCGACAGGACGAATGTTGAGCGGCGCTGCTTCATAGATTACCCCTTTCACGTGCCTGAATCCGTTGATATAGTACCATCGGTAATACCAAAACGATGAGCAACACAATGGCCACAGCAGAGGCTAACGGCCAATCGCTATTGGCGTTAAATTCATCTGACAGAATTCTACCAATCATCAACACATTTCCACCACCTAATAAATCTGGAATAACAAATTCACCCGTCGCTGGGATAAAAACTAACAAGGAACCGGCAATAATACCGGGCAAGGTTAACGGCAGAGTTACCGTAAGAAATGCGATGGTAGGTTTAGCACCCAAATCTGCGGCCGCCTCGTCGAGGGCTACATCAAGCTTTTCCATATTCGCATACAAAGGTAAGATCATAAATGGTAGGTAGGAATACACAATACCTATATAAACTGCCAATTCTGAATAGAGCATCCGAATCGGTTCATCAATGACGCCCAGCCAAATCAGGAGGCTATTAATTGTCCCTTGATCTGCTAGCAAACCCATCCAGGCATAGACTCGCAAAAGAAATGACGTCCAAAATGGTAAAATGACCAACATTAACAAGATATTTTTGGTGGTTGGGTTAGAACGGGCAATGCCATAAGCCATCGGGTAGCCGATAAGTAAGCAAAACACAGTTGATACAGACGCTATCTTCACCGAATTAATATAGCTATTGAGGTAAAGATCATCTTCCCAAAGATAGCTATAGTTTTCAAAAATCACTCTAATGCTGAGCACACCGTCTTCGGCTCGTTCGTACAACGGCGAGTAAGGTGGGCTTGCGATCAAAGATTCAGCAAGACTGATCTTAATCACAATAATAAATGGTGCCAAAAAAAACAACAGTAGCCATAAAAAGGGAATACCAACCACAATCACCTTCCAGTGCGACTGCAACAGGTCAACCAAGCGTAATAGCAATCTGCCGACTAACTGCCCCACTGCATGATTGGCATTATTGGCAGCGCTCATTTCATCAGCACCACGGCGTTGGATTGGTCCCAGTTCATATAAATTTCTTCATCCCAATCTATCGATTGTCGATCACCCTTTGGGCGCTTTTGACTCGGCACGCTCACTTCAATAATTTGATCGTTGCTAATGCGTATTCGATAGGTGGAAGTTTTACCATGGTAGCCAATATCAACGACAACTCCTTTGAGCTGGTTAGTTGTCACATCCAAAGGTGTTTTTGATAGGGTGATTTTTTCTGGGCGCACTGCGATCCAGACTTTTGTCCCCTCGATAATTGAATTAGTGTGTTCAGTATTAAACTCGACACCTAACTCTTTACTGGTAACAACCACATGATCAGGCCCACTTTGGCTCACCCGGCCCTCAAACATATTTGCTGAACCAATGAAGTTGGCTACCAATCGTGATTCAGGGTACTCATAGACTTCTGTCGGGGTGCCAATTTGCTGAAACTTGCCTGCATCCATCATCGCCATGCGGGTCGACAAGGTCATGGCTTCTTCCTGATCATGGGTCACAACGACGAAGGTCACGCCAAGTTGATCTTGAATGTTGATTAACTCAAATTGCGTCTGCTCCCTTAAGCGTTTGTCTAATGCTCCTAAGGGTTCATCGAGTAAAAGTACTTTAGGCCGCTTAACCAGAGCACGAGCAAGGGCAACACGTTGTCGCTGCCCACCCGAAAGTTGATGGGGTTTGCGCTTAATAAAATCTGATAATTCAACCATGCTGAGAATTTCGTCAACACGCCGTGTAATTTCGTCCTTTGGAATTTTATCGCGTTTAAGTCCATAGGCAACATTTTGTTCAACCGTCATATGCGGGAATAGTGCGTAAGATTGAAACATCATATTGATAGGGCGAGCATAGGGAGGCACATCGGTCATATCAACACCGTCAATATAAATAGTGCCACTTGATGGAGGTTCAAATCCGGCCAGCATGCGCAATAAGGTTGTTTTTCCACAACCAGATCCACCTAGTAAGGAAAATAATTCGCCTTTGTAAATATCGAGATCAATATTGTCTACTGCAGTGAATTCGCCGAATTTTTTAGTAACATTGCGAATTTTGATAAATGGCTCAGCGTCACCATCGAGCCAAGGTCTATAAGAATAATTAGTTTGTTGTGACATCGTGAAAATCCAGTGGCTGATATTAATAGGTCACAGGCCTTACAGCTATCGTTCTAGAACGGTAGCTGTAAGGCTTGCGATATTATTGGCCAGATTTAAACTTTGTCCAAGCGCGAGTCCGTGCTTTCTGTATTTTTCTTGGGATCGCTTTATATGTGTACATTTGCGCAACCGATTCGGCAGTGGGGTAAGCTGCTGGGCTCCCTGTCACTGCTGTATCAATCAAGTCAAAGGCACTCTTGTTGCCGCTGGCATACCAAGTGTAATTACTATTGGCTGCCGCTACCTCAGGACGCATCATATAGTTGATGAACAAGTGTGCATTTTCAACATTCTTCGCATCTGATGGAATCACCAGACCATCAATCCACAACATTGCCTTGCCGTTTCCTGGTGGTACGAAAAACTCAAGCTCTACACCAGTGTTTGCTTCTTCGGCACCGGACATGGCTAATAAACCATCTGGTCCCCAGGTCACTGCAATACAAAACTCTTTCAGTGGCATTTGATTGTAGGCGTAATTGTCGAAGGTTTTGACGTAAGGTCGAATGGCAGACAACATTTCTTCAGCAGCGGCATAGTCCGCCTTGTTCGCTGAATAGGGGTCTAGTCCCATATGTGCCAACGCCATGGGCAGGATGTCTGTGGGCGAGTCCAAAAAGGCTACGCCACACTTTCCCAGTTTTTCCATATGAACTGGATCAAAAACCATATCCATTGATCCGATGGGAGCGTCTGGGTAGGTTTCTAGAACCAATGCCTTATTGTAAGTTACACCGTGTGTGCCCCACATATAAGGTGTGAAATAATGATTACCTGGATCTATATTAGAATCCATTTGCTGATCAAGGCTATCCATTATATGTTTGAGATTAGGCAGTTTGGATTTATCAAGCTTTTGCAGAATATTGGCAGGGAGTAACCTTGCCACTGCACTACTTGAGTGACTCACCACATCATAGCCAGAACTGCCAGCGAGCAATTTTGACTGAATGGATTCCTCTGAGTCATAGTTATCATAGGTCACCTTAACGTCGAATTCTTTTTCAAAATTCGCGATAGTGTCCTCAGCAATATACTCTGCCCAGTTAGTTACATTAAGTACACCTGCAGCTTGTACAGTAGATGCACCCACCAAAAGGCTAAAGGCTATGGTTCCACCTGTTAGGTGTTGAACGAACTTTTTGTTTTTATATTTCATGTTCTCTCCAATTTACATGTTTTAGATGTCTATTATTTTGAACACTTTGTTCATAATAATAGTCATGGTAACAAGTCCAACAATTAATTAAAACTATTTATTATTTTTTATGTCACTAATGACACTTTATACTCCTCTATGGTGTTTTTCTCCAACGGAAACATAAGTTCCATTAGAGCAAACACTGTTTTATTCGCCTCTTTTGGGCTGAATTTACTTTCTTCGATAAGGCAACTTTGCCACAAACCATCGAGCATCCCTTCGATGCCCATAGCAGCAACTTCAGCCGACACAGACGTCTTTACACCCACACATAATTGGGTGCATAAACTTAGCAGTGTCGATGAAAACTCCCTATCTGTTTGACCACATACTTCTTGATAGGTTGGCCTCGATTGTGACGCACCCCAAAATGCATACCACACTCCCACATTTTTACGATTACACACTTCTGGGCTAAATGCTGATAAAACGATTGAGCACAATTGATCAATAGGGGCCTCTCCAGCTAAAGCAATTGCCGATTTCCAATTGTCAGTGTAGGCCTTGGACAAAAACCGCAGAACCTGCTCAAGTAACAGTTCCTTAGTTTGAAAGTGAAAGATAACCACCCCCTGCGATACACCTGCATGTAGAGCTATTTTGGCTATGGTCGTTTGTGACAAGCCGAACTGGTCTATACATTCAATGGTAGAGCCAATTAACTGTTGCTTTCGAAGTAGTGATTGAACCGCTCTACTTCGGTGTGACTGAGTGCTTTTTTGGACTAGAGCCACGTCCATTGACGCTCCTTATCGATCGCTTTATGACTTCATTATTATTGACAAATAAAGTTTTGTCCAGTATAAATTGACTGAGTATTTACTCAGTAAGTTATAGTAATAAGCTAAACGCATACCCCTGAACTGGCTCTTGGAGATCTATGAATAACCCTACCTCGCAGGTTCAAAAGCAGGACAATCTATTTATCCACCCGTGGGACAATTTTCAAAACTTAGGAAATAATCAGCGCACCGTGGTTGAAAAAGGCGATGGAATTTATATTTACGACAGTCAGGGTAACCGCTCAATAGACGGTCCATCCGGCATGTGGTGTGTTAATATTGGACATGGCCGCAAGGAAATGGCGCAGGCAATCTATGACCAAGTCATGCAGTTACCGTTTACCTCACCATGGTCGATGACCACCAGCCCAGCCGCACAATTTAGTGAAGCTCTTGCAGCTGAAGCACCAGGTGATCTTAACCACGTATTCCTTACCACTTGTGGATCAACAGCCGTTGATTCTGCTTTGCGCTTTGTGCAGTTTTATAACAATTATCGAGGCAAGCCTGAAAAGAAAAAAATCATTTCTCGATTAAAGGGCTATCACGGCAGCACGTATCTGTCTGCAAGTGTGTCAGGCAAGGAGCGAGATAAAAACTATCTGGATTTTGCGACCGACCTTGTGCACCACATACCCGCACCCCACCCGCTGTTTAAACCAGAGCAGATGACTGACGCAGATTTTCTCGATCAATGTGTTGCCGACCTAGAAAATAAAATTATTGAATTGGGAGCAGATAAGGTTGCCGTTTTTGTTGCTGAACCCATCCTTGCTTCTGGTGGCGTCATTGTTCCACCCAAAGGCTATCACAAGCGTTGCCTCGACGTATGCCATCAATACGACGTGCTTTACATATCCGATGAGGTGGTCACTTCCTTTGGCAGACTTGGACATATTTTTGCCTCCGAGGCTGTGTTTGACATTGTGCCTGATATTATCACCACGGCCAAAGGTTTAACTTCGGCTTACATCCCTATGGGGGCTTTTTTAGTTTCAGACCGACTACTCAATGAATTCAATAACCCAGACCTTGAGAGCGCTATATTTTCGAATGGATTTACTTATTCAGGTCATCCGGTTGCCGCTGCCGCAGGATTAAAAAACCTTGAAATAATAAAGCGTGAAAAACTTTGTGAAAATGCGCGCGAAGTCGGTGCTTATTTCCAACAAAGAATTAAATCACTTTATGATATCCCCATTGTTCGAGATGTCCGTGGCCTGGGCCTAATGGCGTGTGTTGAGTGCGAACTTACTAAAGGGGCAGACGACCTAGAAATGGACTATGAAATTGGTGAGCGCATTGACCAACATTGCCAAGCCATGGGCTTAATCGTGCGACCACTCGCCAATATGTGTGTTTTATCGCCCCCACTGATTATTACCAAAGCACAGGTCGATGATTTAGTCGATATTCTCTACAAAGGTGTAGAGTTAGCCATGCAGGATTGCATCGCTGACGGGACCTTTAAAAGCGTTTAAGTGTATTAATTTTGGAGCTGTAACAATGAATTTTAAGAGTCCAGAAAGTGTCTATGCACAAGCAAAAAATACTCGCCAAGGCTTGCCTGCATGGACCTATAATAACGCTGAACTAACGGATCTAGAAATCAATAGTGTTTTCTTGCAAAGCTGGTTGTGGGCTGGCCATATCTCGGAGCTTGCTGAAGCAGGAGATTACCAATGTATGGAAATGGCCAATGAACGTGCGCTCATTATTCGTGGCGAAGATGGTGTTGTGCGGGCCTTTCACAACATCTGTAACCATCGTGCATCAAGAGTGGTTCCCGATGATAAAGGTCATTGCAGAAATGCATTAGTGTGTCCTTTTCATGGCTGGTCTTATCATCTTGATGGACGCTTAAAGAATATTCCTCGGGCCGAAACATTTCCTGCTATCGACAAGTCTACTCTGGGGTTAAAGCCTATCGAATGCGAACTATGGCACGGTATGATCTTTATCCGATTTTTTGGCAGTGGCCCTAGTATTGCAGAAACATTTAAAGAGGCTGAAGCCGAGATTTCACTCTATAAAATTGAAGACATGCAGCCAATTAATGAGCCCTGGACAATGAAATTTAACTGCGATTGGAAGTCGATCGTTGATATTGATAGTGAGGGATATCATGTACCCATGGGACATAAAGATTACTACGACTTAGTGGGCAGAAGTTATAAAGATCAGGTACTGAACGATCAAGTGAGTCGTTCATGTGGTGATATTGATGCAGGCAAACATAAATCTCAACTTAATCAGGATTATGTGAATACACTACCCAAAGAGAGCTACCTACCCCCTTCACATCAACGGCAATGGATTTACTGGTCCACATTTCCAGGCTTCGTGATCACACTGTTTCCAGATCAAATTGAAATTTATCACTCTTACCCTATTGGCTTTCAAAAAAGTGCCATGGCTGGACGCAGCTATGCGCTAGCAGATGAACGGCCCAAGATGAAAAGTGCACGAGAATTCAATCGACAAATTAATATAATGGTAGGTGAAGAAGATATGCAACTTGTTAAGTGGTCAGCAGAAGGCATGCGCTCAAGTGCCTTTAATGGCGCAATCATGTCTGATTTGGAGATGGGGACCTGCGCCTTTCACAATCAGTTACGCAGAACCCTCCCGGTGACCTCGTTAGACGTTCCACCCTCTGCGGGCACCCTAACTCAGACCAATCAACAGATGGTGGAGGCTGAATAATCTCACCATTCAATGTCTAGCCCCTCAAACTCAAGGGGCTTTACCAAGCGCCCCGCTGTTGTGGTAACGCAACATGAGTTCACTCAGGAAAGGCATAGCATAGGAAACACTGCCATGAGCCGCGACCCCAAATACGATATTCTGTTCGAGCCACTTAAAATTGGCCCAGTAACAGCGCCCAACCGGTTTTACCAAGTACCCCACTGTTGTGGCATGGGATACATGCGCCCACAGATGATGGCTGCGATGCGCGGTATCAAAGCCGAAGGTGGCTGGGGCGTGGTTTGTACCGAGTATTGTTCTATCCACCCTAGTTCTGATGATATGCCCTTTCCCCACGCCTCTATATGGGATAAAGGCGATATTAAGAATTTACGCTTGATGACAGACGCAGTGCATGCCCATGGCTCCCTAGCGGGCATAGAACTATGGCACGGTGGCCAAAGCAGCGCTAATCTGTACACTCGTCAGCAGGCTATTTCGGCATCAAGCCGCCCTAATGACGCCCTCGTAGGGATGCCTCTGCAAACTCAAGCCATGACCAAAGACGATATTACCGAGCTACGCAAATGGCATAAAGCCGCCGCCCAACGAGCCATTGAAGCAGGTTTTGATATTGTTTATGTGTACACCAATCACGGTTATCTGCTGAATAATTTTTTGTCGGCCGAATGGAATCGACGCGACGACGAATACGGTGGTAGCCCAGAGAATCGAGTACGCTTGATTAGAGAGATTATCGAAGACACACTAGAGGTAGTGAAGGGCCGATGTGCAGTGGCAGTGCGCTACTCTATCCCAGCAGTACCCCATCAAGACCCGGATGATTTGGTAGGTATGTTCTCACAAATAGCCGAATTACCCGACCTATGGGATATCACCGTCACCGATTACGCATTAGAAATGGGCACCGCTCGATTTGTTGAAGAAGCCTCCAATCAGTTAGCTGTTGCGAAAATAAAGTCCCTTACCAGTAAGCCTGTGGTGAGTGTCGGCAGGTTCACTTCTCCAGATACCATGCTTAAGCAGATCACTAGTGGCACCCAAGACTTCATTGGCGCTGCACGCCCATCCATTGCCGATCCTTTCCTACCCAATAAGATCAAACATGGGCGTCCCGACGACATTAGAGAGTGTATTGGCTGCAACGTCTGTTACGCCCACGATTCCCTTAACGCACCGATTCGTTGTACACAGAATCCAACCATGGGCGAAGAATGGCGTCGAGGATGGCACCCTGAGCGCATTGCTAAGCAACACGCAGATGAATCAGTTCTGGTTATCGGCAGTGGCCCAGCAGGACTAGAAGCCGCCTGTGCCCTAGGCCAACGTGGCTACGCCGTCACCATCGCTGAAGCCGAACGCGAGCTAGGTGGCAGGATAAACCAAGAATCACGCTTGCCAGGCATGTCTGAGGTAGCACGGGTAAGAGACTGGCGCCTTGGGCAGTTGGCAAAGATGGATAACGTGGCTATCTACCCCAGCAGTCTGCTGGATGCAGAGGCCATACTCGAACTAAGCCCAACACACGTTTTCGTCGCCACGGGTGCCCATTGGCGCACCGATGGTGTGGGCCGTCATAGTGCTTCCCCATTTGACGGCTTTCAAGACCACCAAGTGGTTTCAGTAGAAGATATTATGGGTGATGAAATACCTGATGGAAGGGCCATCATCTATGATGATGATCATTACTCCATGGGTAACTTATTGGCACTTAAATTACGCCAACGTGGCATTGCAGTGACGCTGATCACACCTGCCTCCTTAGTGGGTGGCTGGCATTCCTACACCGATGACCAAGCCGCAGTCATGCGGCAACTCATCGACGCCGGTATCGACATCATCTATAACCGTGGCTTACTGGCTTGGCAAGATTCTACCGCGCAATTAGAATGTGTCTTCACAGGTTCAGTGAGCACCATTGAAGCCGAGTATATAGTGCCTGTAACATCACGCATTGCCAATGATTCACTATGGCATGCGCTACAGCCCTTCGCCGAGCGCTTCAAAACCTTACAACGCATTGGTGACTGTGCAGCACCTGGTTTAATCGCTCATGCTGTCTACGCAGGCCACCAAGCGGCGCGCGAGCTGGGAGCAGCACCCATCCAACCCGACGATAAGCGCCGTGAACGTATGGTTAATGAACTCAAGATGGTGACACCCTAGGCAACACTGGCATGCCCCACGTTGACAAGTTATTGCAGCCGCAAAGCCACCACCTTGTTGGCCAAGGAGTAACTTTATCTGCGCCCTAGGTCAAGTTAACATACCATAATGACGAATGAATTCTATGATGTCGTCCAAACCATTAAGCGTTTTCAAATTAGTAAAAACCCATGGCTTTTCGGGGCGCATGCGGTTGGTATCAGCTTCCATGATGCCTAAGTCAGCGCCAACATAAGGGGCTAGGTCGGTTTTATTGATGACCAGTAAATCGGATTTAGTAATGCCTGGGCCACCTTTGCGAGGAATTTTTTCTCCTTCTCCTACGTCGATAACAAAGATGGTAAGGTCTGCTAACTCAGGACTAAAAGTGGCACTTAAATTGTCGCCTCCACTTTCCACAAATACAATGTCTAAATTTTTGTGGCGCCGGGCAAGGGTATCAATGGCAGCCAAATTCATAGAAGCATCTTCTCGAATGGCTGTATGTGGGCAGCCCCCTGTTTCCACCCCAATAATGCGATCTTCACTTAAAGCCTCAGCCCGAGTTAAAATTTTTGCATCCTCTTGGGTATAAATATCATTGGTGACCACTGCTAAATTATAGTCATCTCGCATGGCTTTACAGACAGCCTCAAGCAATGCGGTCTTGCCAGAACCTACGGGCCCACCAACCCCTATACGTAAGGGCATTTTATATTCATTCACAATTAACTCCTAAATAAACGTGTATATTGAATTTCGTGATTGCTACTAGCAATGGCTAATGCTGGAGCGCTGCTGCCAGCGTCTTCATAGGCAATTGCTGCAGCTGATTGAACTGCTTGTTCGAGTGCAGAGGACATCCCATGCAATATCTGCTGGCCTTGTGTCTGCCCTAAAGGGATTAATTTCACCCCTGTTATGACGGCATTTTCTAACCAACTCCAAACATAACCGCGGCATAAATCCTTAGTTTGAATATGCCATTGAGCCCCCGCTATGGCTAATCCCACCACCTGGCTACGCTGGGCTGCTGAGCGAATGATATCTGGCACAATAATCCCTAGATTAGGTAACAATCGCATTAATGCCTCGCCTCGTAATTGTTCTTCTTGCCTTAGTTCTTTGGTCTCCCTCCAGGCCATCAGAGTTCGACTAATATCCTGCAGTCGCTGCCAATCCTGCCTCTCTATAGCTGCACAAGCAGCATTTAGCATGGGTAATTCGAGCTGGGTTAGGCACTCAGTGAGCTGAGACCTCAGCCAGTCTTCAAAGCTTGCCTGATCATGAATCCAGCCCGATTCTACGGCCCACTCCAGCCCCTGAGAGTAGGCAAAAGCCCCCACGGGGAGTGACGGGCTAATGAGCTGAAACAATCTAAACGTTGGCTCCACTATAAAAGCACCTTAGCCTTAATGATCATTACTGTGACCACCATAGGCCCCCGTTTCTGGTTCAAATGGCAGTTCTTCAAGGGTTACCGTGCCCCCTAAACCCATCACCATTTTATCCAGTACATGATCATGCTGGTAACTGACGAAATGGGGTTTGATTTCTATAGGTGTATGACGATTGCCTAAGTGATAACACACACGAGCCCGCAACAGATCATCATCAGTGCGCACCACAGACAAGGTTTCTACGGCAGCCACAATTCTTACGCGGTCTCCATGTTCACTAGACAGTATGTCCCCATGCCTTAATGTAATGCCTCGAGGTAGGTCTAAACCCGCTTCTTGGCCATCACTTAAAGTCACTCGTAACCGACTTTTTATACGCTGCTCAATACTGAGGCTAAGTTGAAGATGGGGTATTGATTCACCTTCCACCTTGTTAATAAATTTGATCATGACTGGCCTCAGAATAAAAAATAACGTTGCGCCATAGGCAGTTCGCTTGCGGGTTCGCAAGTTAATGCAACTCCATCAGCCTGTACCACATAGGTCTGTGGGTCCACGTCAATGTCGGGCAGCCAATCGTTGTGAATCATGCTGGCTTTGGACAAATCACGACAGCCTCGCACATAACCAATTAACGAGCGCAATCCCAATGTTTTTGCCAAGCCATTTTCTGCTGCCACGGTGGGCAAAAAGATCATGCTTGTGCTTTGGGATGCGGCGCCCAAACTACCAAACATAGGACGGTAATGCACTGGCTGCGGCGTAGGGATTGAGGCGTTAGGATCTCCCATAGGCGCCATCGCAATCATGCCACCCTTAATGATCAGGCTGGGCTTGGTACCAAAGAAAGCGGGTTTCCAAAGCACTAAATCTGCCAGCTTTCCTACTTCAATAGACCCCACTTCGTGGGCAATGCCGTGGGTCAGGGCTGGATTAATGGTGTATTTAGCAATGTACCGTTTAATCCGGTAGTTATCATTTTCGGCAGAATCTTCTGCTAATGGGCCTCTTTGCACCTTCATCTTGTGGGCTGTTTGCCAAGTGCGGGTAATTACCTCACCAACCCGACCCATGGCTTGAGAATCGGAGGAAATCATAGAAAAAGCCCCCAAATCGTGCAAGATATCTTCTGCGGCAATCGTCTCACGGCGAATGCGCGATTCGGCAAACGCCACATCTTCAGGAATACTAGGGTCCAAGTGATGACATACCATGAGCATATCCAAATGCTCATCCACAGTATTGACCGTATACGGACGAGTTGGATTAGTAGACGACGGTAGAACATTAATTAGCCCGGCCGCTTTAATAATATCTGGCGCATGGCCACCACCAGCACCTTCGGTGTGATAGGTATGAATGACCCGATCACCAATGGCGGCCAATGTGGATTCAACAAAGCCACCTTCGTTCAGTGTGTCTGTATGAATTGCCACCTGCACATCATATTCCTCAGCCACTGATAAGCAGTTATCAATAGCCGCAGGTGTGGAACCCCAATCCTCATGTAATTTTAAACCCATAGCACCCGCTTCAACCTGCTCCCGCAGGGGCTCTGGAAGGCTCGCATTGCCCTTGCCAAGAAACCCAAGATTCATCGGCAGCACATCAGCAGCTTCCAGCATACGCGCAATATTCCAAGGCCCTGGAGTGCAGGTGGTGGCCTTAGTGCCTGTTGCGGGCCCAGTGCCGCCGCCCAGCATGGTAGTGACACCAGAACATAGTGCTTCTTCTACCTGTTGTGGACAGATAAAATGGATATGGGCATCAACACCCCCCGCTGTTAACAATTGCCCCTCCCCTGCCACCACTTCTGTACCTGGCCCAATCTCAATACTCACGCCAGGTTGAATGTCTGGGTTACCCGCTTTACCTATGGCTTGAATACGCCCATCTTTGATCGCAATATCAGCCTTGATGATGCCCCAATGATCGATGACCAAGGCATTGGTAATGACTAAGTCTGGCACCTGAGCGCTGCAGGCCTGGCTCTGTCCCATGCCGTCACGAATAACCTTACCGCCACCAAACTTCACCTCTTCCCCATAATGCGTCAAGTCGTCTTCCACCTGAAGCCACAATTCTGTGTCTGCTAAACGCACCTTGTCGCCCGTAGTTGGGCCGAACATTTCTGCGTAAGCACTGCGTGATATTGCTACCATCTTTCATTCCTCAATCTAATGCACCCATCACTTTACCCTGAAAGCCGTACACCTGACGCTTACCTGCTAAAGCCACTAATTCAACCCGCCTAGTTTGCCCTGGTTCAAAGCGCACGGCAGTGCCCGCTGCAATATTTAACCGAAAGCCACGACTGGCTTGGCGATCAAAATGGAGTTCTTCATTCACTTCAAAGAAATGATAATGAGAGCCAATTTGCACTGGGCGATCGCCTTTGTTTGCTACCTCAACCTCTATCGTTTCACGACCAGCATTTAATACAATACTGCCCTTAGCAACGCGATATTCACCTGGTATCATCTGCTTTTCCTTAAACAATTGGCTCGTGAACTGTGACTAGTTTGGTGCCATCGACAAAAGTGGCCTCTACTTGAACATCCTGAATCATTTCAGGGATGCCATTCATTACATCGTCTCGGGTCAGCAGGGTACTGCCATAATCCATTAACTCTGCCACACTGCGACCATCGCGAGCGCCTTCCAGAAGTGCAGCACTGATGTAAGCCACAGATTCTGGATAGTTAAGCTTTAGACCCCGGTTTTTGCGTCGCTCAGCCAACAAACCTGCGGTAAACAGCATTAATTTGTCTTTTTCGCGCGGTGTTAATTCCATAAATTCACTCCTATAGTGCCTAAAAAGGCGCTAATCTATAAACTCTATATTTTAAGTTGCCCAAATACGGGGCGGCTCGGCTTGGCGTTCCATGATTACTGGCCGCAGCAAGCGCCATACTGCAACGAGCAGGAGCAGCATATCTTGACTCTGGTGCGCCAATACACGCACCACTAACAAACCATCAACACAGCTAGCTCCCGCCCAAATTTTAGGTGCATAACCAGCAAGCATGGTCTGCACCTGTCGAATTAATGATTCATCAGACACGGTTGCCACTAACATCGATTGCGCGCTAAATCCTCGCATACCCACAGGCGAAGCCATCATTGATTCGCCCTGCGTCGCAAACCGATCTAACAACACGATCTTGCCATCGCGATAACATGCAAAATCACTATTGATAGTGCCCATGGCAAAACCTTCACCATTGGCCGGTCGACCCAAACAATTCATTTCCCAACCAATAAACTTAGCATTAGCCGTCAAATGGACTTCTGTTTTAATGGCCACATTGGTCGCAGGGAAGAAAATGCTTTCTAATGGCATCCATTCCAATGTTGCACCATCAGCAATGTGTAAGCTTTGCTTTACCAAGGCTTGCGGCCCTGCTGAACGATAAAACTTGGTGGCGCCAGGTGTTGTCAAAAGAACCTGACCTCCCACCTGCACATTAATGTTGATATTCAGTTCATCACCCCCAACTACGCCACCGGGCGGGTGGAGTAAATAGGTATGATTAACATTTCCTTCTGGGTAAAAAGCCCTCTGCACTGTTAATGGGCCCCGCCGTTGGGAAGCAATCAGGCGGGTCTTTCCAGCCCTAGGTGCAAAGTCTAAAGCCAGGTCAGCTTGCCAATTGGTATTTTTAGCCACCGCTTCCATAGATTGTGCCTATACTGTTAGATATTGTTTGATGAGACTGTCATCTAAATCTTTGAGACTACCCTGTGCAATAGCACAGCCACGATCAAGGATACAAAACTGATGACCCACCTTTCTAGCAAAGGCTAATTTCTGCTCAACCAACAACACCGTTAAATCCAACTGTTGATTTAACTGCACAATAATGTCACCTATTTCCTGCACAATATTAGGCTGAATCCCTTCTGTGGGTTCATCCAGTATGAGTAATTTAGGCCGCACTACCAAAGCCCTAGCAATGGCTAATTGCTGTTGTTGACCGCCACTCAAATCACCCCCACGGCGACCCAACATATCCTTAAGCACAGGAAATAAATCAAAAATATACTCAGCTATGTTGCGCTCCCCACGCGGTAAGACTGGCAAACCAATTTGCAAATTCTCTTCCACGGTTAACAAAGGAAAGATCTGCCGACCTTGAGGTACATAACCAATACCCATTCTGGGACGTGACTCAGTATTCAATAGAGTGATGTCTTCACCTTGAAAGATAATAGTGCCTGAACTCAGGCCCAACTGACCCATGATGCATTTCAACAAGGTAGTTTTTCCCACCCCATTGCGTCCCATAAGCACCGTGCATTGCCCTGGCTCAACGTGGAGGTCTAAGTCCCACAGGATATGACTTTGGCCATAAAACTGATTAATTTGCTCTACCCTCAGCACTGGCTATTCTCCTAAATACACTTGTTTCACACGGTCATCATTCTGCACTTCAGCCATTGTCCCTTCCGCTAGAATGGAGCCTTGATGAAGGACACTTACGGTTTTACCGCCATCAGATAAATTGCGCACAAATTCCATGTCATGTTCCACCACAATGACAGAGTGTTTGCCTGCCAGAGAGCGCAACAATTCGGCGGTTTTATCCATTTCTTGGTGGGTCATACCCGCAACGGGTTCGTCCACCAGCAACAAACGCGGCCGCTGCATGAGTAAAGCGCCAATTTCAAGCCATTGCTTTTGACCATGAGAAAGGGTGCCTGCTAGTTTTCTTGCCTGATCTTTTAGGCCAATCAGCACTAATACCTCATCAATGTTAGCGCGTTGCTCTGGGGTCATTTTGGCGTGCAATAAACTCCAAAAATTACGCTTTTGTGCCATAGCTAACTCAAGATTATGCGAGACACTTAAGTGTTCGAATACCGTGGGCTTTTGGAATTTTCGACCCACACCTGCTTGGGCTATAGCGGGCTCATCCAACTTTAACAAATCAATGGTTTGACCAAAATACACAATCCCAGAATCAGGGGCTGTTTTACCCGTTATAATATCCATCATGGTTGTTTTACCAGCCCCATTAGGACCAATAATGCACCTCAACTCACCATCTGTAATGTATAGGTTGAGATCGTTGATGGCCTGAAAACCCTCAAATGCAACTGATAGAGATTCCACATAGAGCAATATTGAATGATCAACATTTACAGTATGGTTTTTGTCGGGGGCTAAAAAATCCAAGCCTGTGGGAGTTATTTGATGTGGCTTAAGGTCATTACTAGGATGCAAGTTGTTCATTCAGTCCCCTTGCGCTTCAGTAACCCAGCCACACCTTGAGGCAACACTAAGGTTACAAATACAAACAAGCCACCCAACACAAATAACCAAACTTCAGGCAATTCAACGGTTAAATAAGACTTGGCATAATTAATCAGGATGGCACCCATGGCCGCACCGTAAAGCGTTGCACGCCCCCCTACAGCCACCCATACCAAAACTTCTATCGAGTTAAGTGGTGAGAACTCATTGGGATTAATAATGCCCACCTGTGGCACATATAAGGCCCCAGCCACTCCTGCTAGCATGGCCGAAAAGACAAACACCCACAGCTTGATATTTTCTACTCGATAACCCATAAACCGAGTTCGTTGTTCCGCATCTCTTATGGCCACAACCACCTTACCCGCCCGACTGTTGGTAATAAAACGACACAACAAATACCCTATTATTAAGGCCACAGCACTGGCAATAAATAACGCCATCTTTGTGTGATCACTTTGCAGGCTATAGCCTAAGATATCTTTAAAGTCAGTTAAGCCATTATTACCACCTAGCCCCATTTCATTGCGGTAGAAGGCCAGCATAAGAGCATAGGTCATGGCCTGGGTAATAATCGACAAATAAACACCCGAAACGCGAGAGCGAAAGGCCAAAAACCCAAACCCAAAGGCCAACACCGCTGGCACCAGCATGACCATCAAAATTGCTACCCAAAACTGATCAAACCCCTGCCAAAACCAAGGTAATTCCTGCCAATCTAAAAACACCATAAAATCAGACAATTCGGCATTGGCATAAACCCCTCGGTCACCAATCTGGCGCATCAAATACATGCCCATGGCATAGGCACCCAAAGCAAAGAATGCGGCATGCCCTAAAGTAAGAATACCCAAATAGCCCCACACTAGATCAACCGATAACGCCAGCAGAGCCAAAGTCAGGTATTTGCCTAACAGAGTGACCGAATAGGTGGGAAAATGCAGGCTTGAACTGGTGGGAAGAGCATTAAGCACGGGTATCAAAACGATCGCCAGCAGCAAACTGCCAATTAACCAGCGGCCACCCGTATCATTATTTAATAAACGTATCATTTTTACTTATCCTTTGGCATCACGTCCCCGTTGCGGAAACAAGCCACGGGGTCGTTTTTGTATAAATAAGATAATAAAAACCAACACCAAAACCTTAGACAGTACTGCACCAGCCCAGGGCTCAAGAATTTTATTAGCCACGCCCAAACTTAAACCGGCCACTAAGGTGCCCCAAAGATTGCCTACCCCGCCAAACACCACCACCATAAAGGAGTCAATGATATAAGCTTGGCCCATATTAGGACCAACGTTGGTTAACTGGGATAAGGCCACGCCAGCCACGCCAGCCACGCCAGAGCCTAAACCAAAAGTAAGTGCATCTATCCATTCAGACCTAACCCCCATAGACTTGGCCATATCACGATTTTGTGACACTGCTCTCACTTGCAAACCGAGTCGTGTCCGTTTCATCACCGCCAACAAAAGTAAAAATATGGTGAGACAAAATACAATGATGTACATGCGACTTTGGGTTAACGACAGAAGTGGATTAATGTCAATGACTCCAGTCATCCAAAGAGGGGTTTCCACACTGCGATTCAGGGGTGAGAAAATACTGCGCACGGCCTGCTGTAAAATCAGTGAAATACCAAATGTTGCTAACAGTGTTTCTAGCGGTCGGCCGTATAGAAAGCGGATTACACCACGCTCAATGAGTATACCCACGGCACCTGACACCAAAAATGCAGCTGGCACGGCCACTAGTAAAGATAAACCAATGTGATCTGGCATCAACTGTTGGACCAGATAAGTGGTGTAGGCGCCAATCATAATTAGCTCCCCGTGAGCCATGTTAATGACTCCCATCACACCAAAAGTAATCGCTAAGCCAATGCCCGCTAACACCAGAACCGAGCCTAGGCTCAGACCAAAATAAATGGTTTCAAGACTGTCATAAAAATCTACTTTGCCTTTAATTTTTTCAACATACTTGCTGACCATTGGCTTTAAACGTGATTCTGGATAAGTCAGCAAAAACCCATTGAGTGCATTAAGGCTGGCAGGGTACAAACTTTCCCCTAGAAGCCTGATTGAATGCCTTTGCTGATCCTCATCACTTGAATGCAAGGTTGCAACAGCCAGCACTAAGTCAAATGCAGCCAACACTGAGGCATCCACTTCTTGTGCACGCAAACGAGCAATGGTCGCCATCAGTTCAGGGGTGGTATCACCAATGATCGCTTCTGCCGCGGCTAGTCGATCCTGAGGCTTTATCGCTGATAACTGCGTCTCAACCACGCGTTGGCGAAAAACGCTGCGCAAGCGGTTATTAATAGAGACTCGCTTAATGTCTCGCTTTTTTTTGAGGGTGATTAAACCCCCGTCATGAATACGCCGAGCAATGGCTCCGCTACTTGCATCTTCAACCTGATATAAACGTTTATCTTGCTTGAAATAGTACAACTGGCTATTTAACATTAATTGCATTAAATGCACAGCTTGGACCTGATCTGCCTCGTACCAAGACGCCATAATCTGGGCTTTTTGATCGAACTTGGCCTTAATCAAAGCCTGCTCACGCTCAACTACTTCAAAAGTTCCAGCTTGGCTTAGGTTGGCTAAAACTAACAGCAAGCAACCCAACCCCCACGAAAGGCAATTCACAAGCCACTGATTGATCATACTTTTATCCTTACATAAAAATAGAGAGCCACCTGCGCTCTCTATGTCACTTGAAAATCAGGATTTAAATAGTCTGATGATTAGTAGTTTTGGCCAGAACACTTGGCTGTTTTAACGTTGTAGGCGCCACAGGATAGAGGAGCGCGCCAGTCTGAAATTAGGTCTTTAGAACCCTCTAAGTAATCTGACCAGGCATCACCAACCACTAAGCCACTCGTTGAAGAAACGACTTCAAATTGACCATCATCTTGAATCTCACCGATTAACACTGGCTTGGAAATGTGATGGTTAGGCATCATGGCCGATAAGCCTCCAGTCAAGTTAGGCACAGACACACCAATGATGGCATCTTGTACGGCTTGCGAATCTGTAGTTCCAGCCTTTTCAACAGCCTTAACCCACATGTTGAAACCAATATAATGGGCTTCCATCGGGTCATTAGTGACGCGGTCCTCATCCTTAATAAAGGCATGCCAGTTTTCGATAAATGATTCATTAGCTTCACTATCAACACTCATAAAGTAGTTCCAAGCGGCTAGGTGGCCTACTAGAGGAGCCGTATCGATACCAGAAAGTTCTTCTTCACCGACCGAAAATGCAATGACAGGAATATCTGCAGAGCTAATCCCTTGAGCGCCCAACTCTTTATAAAAAGGCACATTAGCATCGCCATTAATAGTAGAAACAACACCCGTCTTCTTACCTTTGGATCCAAACTTAGAGATATCAGAAACGATAGACTGCCAATCAGAATGGCCAAAAGGTGTGTAGTTAACCATGATGTCCTCTGGTGCTACGCCCTTAGCTTTTAAATACGCTTCTAAAATTTTGTTGGTGGTTCGTGGATACACATAGTCGGTGCCAGCTAACACCCAACGCTCTATACCCAAGTCATTAATTAGATAATCTACCGCTGGAATAGCCTGCTGATTCGGTGCTGCACCAGTGTAAAAGACATTTTTGGAGGATTCTTCTCCTTCGTATTGCACTGGATAAAAGAATACGCTGTTTAACTCTTCAATAACTGGCAAAACAGACTTTCGAGATACCGATGTCCAAGACCCAAAAATAGCCGCTACCTTGTCTTTTTCAATCAACTCACGCGCTTTTTCGGCATACAGTGGCCAGTTAGAGGCTGGATCAACCACCACAGGTTCTAGTTGCATACCCAATAAACCACCCTTTTTATTCTGCTCATCAATCAGCATCAGCATGGTATCTTTGAGTGTGGTTTCACTGATCGCCATCGTACCAGACAAGGAGTGCAACACACCTACTTTAATGGTGTCAGCAGCCAGAACAAAATTTGATATTGCCACTGCTCCTGTGAAAGCTGCATATTTCCATAAACTATTTCTAAGCATTAGTTCTTCCTTTTGTTTAACTACGTTATTGATTGGGCCAAATAACTAGCACCAAAATGATTTTACTAATTACTTAAGAGCAACCTTCATGCCAATTATTTAAAAATATAATGGTTTTTATTTTTTATATATATTTCATATGGTTAGAGTTTTTATTAATAGTTTTAACAGGTTGTAAATTGATAGGGTGCACCATAGTGAACCCAGCAGAACACCTTTTGCACCATGAACTACCACAGCACAATATTCAGCTAAGAATGATATTTAGATCGGTTTTTTAATGATTAGTAAAACTATAATGACGTCTAGAAAGAGCTTAATAGGCGGTTTTCTCTTATCCAACTCATAGTGAAGTGGTGCAGTACATGTCCTTAAAACTCAAGAAGTCATCATCATTCATAAGGTAGTAGTAGACATGCATAAGTCACTAAGAGGTCTGTAGATCAGATCTAGTTAGCATCGCTAACGCTAGAATGCTGGGAGAGCGAACGCAGCTTAAAGTATGGCTGTAAGGTGCTTAATCGATGATAAAGCGCTGCGGAATGGGTATGGGTTATGGCAGTTTGGGTACTAATAACTACTCAGGTAGTTGTGTAAGGTTAAAAACTCACGTCAGTGCTAGAGCGCGTAGAAAGGTGGTTTTCATACCTGAGCCAAATACATTGAGCTAGGTTCTCACAACAAACCCGCGGGCGATGTGATTGCGTACGAAGAAAATCATCATCACCCCGGGCACCAACGAAAATATGGTCATAGCCATGACTAGCCCCCAGTCCGTTTGAAAAGAGAAAAGCGAACTAATGGCTTGGGTAATTGGTTTGCCGCCAGTAACGGTCAGTGTTCGAGCTAAGACGACCTCGACCCATGAAAAAATGAAACAAAAAAATGCTGTAACCGCAATGCCAGGGGCCAATGCGGGAATTAGAAATCGCATAAAAAACCCACTGCGGCTGTGGCCATCAATGAATGCCATCTCATCGAAGGAACGAGGGATTGCGGTAATGAAGCTTTCTAGAATCCAAATCGCAATCGGCAAGTTGAAGACGCAATGAACTAGCGCAATGCCAACCGGTGTATTCACAAGGCCAGTGCGGGCAAAAAGTATGAAGATCGGCAGCGACAAAACTACAGGTGGTGTGACTCGAAATGCCAGCAAAAAAAACAAGAAATGTCGGTCACCAACAAAAGTGTAACGGGCAAGCCCATATGCAGCAGGTAGACCTGCCGCTAGGCAAAAAATTACATTCAGCAACACGTATGTGACAGAATTTATGAAAGAGTCACGCAGCGTTGGCGTTGCTAAAATATTGGCATAATTGTGCAAGCCAAAGGTTCCAGCGGGCACTCCGTCAACACCAAGTGTTACAGTGAAGCTGAGCTCCACAGCCTGCAAAAATGGCAATAAAATAAAGGCTGCCAGGGTGGCCAATGCCAGGGTGCGCAACAATCCAGAGCGGCTCATGTGACCTTACTCCCCGCACTATCTTTTGATTGACGCAGCTTGACAAACACCCAGACCAATGTCAAAACGAACAGGAAATTTACCATGGCTCGCGCTGCTGCAGATCCGTAACTAAAACCTTTAATTTCTTCTCCAAGCTGCAACGACAAAAATGTTGTAGCGTCCCTTGGGCCCCCTGCATTGATCGTCATAACTTCAGTGTAGATCATAAAACTGTCTACCAGCCTCAATAAAAGTACGATCCATAAGGCACCAGAGATTTGCGGAAGTTCTATCCATCGAAAGACGGCCAGACGTGAGGCGCTATCGATTGCTGCTGCCTGATAGTAGGCGGGGGAAATCGAAGAAAGTCCTGCATAGGCCAGTATTACCACCAACCCAAGCCAGTGCCATGTGTCCACAACAAGAATAAGTCCCCATGTATGAGCAGCAGTAAATTTATAGTCAAGCGTAAGGTTGAATAAGGTTAGCGCTTGTCCACCAAGGCCTTCGGGGCGCAGTAGTGCAAGCCAAAGCCCAGCTACCATATTTGTGGGTACTACAAGCGGTATGGCTAGGCACATCAGCATTAAGTTTGCAGCACGGGGCCTGGCTCTTCGTAACATTAGAGCGATACCGATACCTAAGGGCAATTGAATCATAAGCACAAGGCTTGAAAACGCAGCACTGCGCCCTAGGCTCGACCAAAAGCGAGGAGATGACACAATTGTTTCATACCACTCTGTGCCGACCCAAAAAACGTCGTCTAACGTAAAGATGTCGTGGAACGAATAGTTGAGTACTGTAACCATTGGCGCTACAGCAACAAATATCATCACTAGTGCTGCAGGCAGCATAAGTAGCCAAGCTATATTCGATTGGGGTTTCATCGCACGAACATCACAGCTGCTCCATTAAATCACTCAACTAGTTTTTTTATCCAAAAGTATGCAAAGCTGGAATACACTTTACTATTTCTAAACTTAAGAAGTAAGCGCTTGGTTAGAGCGGTGCGGATGCCATTTTTTCACCTTTAAAGAAAACAGTAGCAGTTACAGCATGCACAATCTACTTCTTATAAGGCACCTTTTATACCTACAAAATGAGACCTCGCTGCTTGCACACATCTAGTTTAACAGCTCGAAGTTATTAGGCCTTTCGACTCTCCACCGGCTTACAAACCGAATGACTATGTTTCTGAAGATGCCGCCCAAAGATTTATACCTTGATCACTGGATAAATGATCAATTTCTGAAAGTTCATCGTCTGTAAAATCTAAGTTCTCAATTACGCCAACACAATCCAAAACTTGCTCCGGTTTTGAAGCTCCCATAAGAGCAGTAGTTACTCTGCCGCCTCGTAAAACCCAAGCTAAAGCCATTTGCGCTAAAGTTTGGCCGCGGCGAGAGGCCATATCATTCAGTTGGTTAAGTGCCTGGATGAGTTCAGGATTAAGCTTGCTCCTATCAAAACCTTTACCTTGTACCGCGCGACTATCGTTTGGCACGCCATTTAAGTATTTTTTTGTAAGCATTCCCTGAGCAAGGGGTGTAAATACAATTGATCCTAGTCCCAGATCTTCCAACGTATCAAGAAGATTGTCATCTTCAATCCAGCGATTAAACATATTGTAACTAGGTTGATGAATGAGGCATGGGGTGCCTAAATCGGTTAAGATTTTTACGGCTTCTTTGGTACGCTGACTATTGTAACTTGATATTCCCACATACAAAGCCCGTCCTGATTTAACGATGTGATCCAATGCCCCCATTGTCTCCTCTAAGGGTGTATTGGGGTCAAAGCGATGTGAATAAAATATGTCAACGTAATCTAAGCCCAGGCTTTTCAATGACTGATCACAAGACGCAATCAAATATTTCCTGCTTCCCCATTCGCCATAAGGCCCTGACCGCATGTTATAGCCTGCTTTTGAGCTGATTATTAATTCATCTCTGAAACCAGAAAAATCAGATTTTAGAATATCTCCGAATGCTTCTTCGGCACTACCAGCAGGGGGACCATAATTATTCGCAAGATCAAAGTGAGTGATGCCATTATCAAAAGCAGTCTGACAAATTTCTCGTTTAATTTGATGTGGGGAATTGTGACCAAAATTCTGCCATAAGCCTAATGAAATGACTGGGAGCTTTAATCCTGAATTACCACAACGGCGGTACACCATTTTGTCATAACGATTTTGGCTTGGATTATAATGCATGGGGTTGCTCCTATAACGATAAAATGTGTTTTCAATTCTGTTACGAAAGTCAACCAAGCGTAAGACGCATTCGCTAACACACTTTAATATTTTATTACTCGTGCAAACTTAGAGGTAAATAACTGTTAGTGGCCTTTAACCTCCTAATGCCCCACAATAAGGAGCGTCAGCACCTAATTCATGCTCTGTTCGCAGTAAACGGTTGCACTTAGCCACTCAATCTGTACGACATAGTGAGCCCGTTTTAATTTGTCCTGCTGCAGTGGCTAAATCTAAGTCAGCAATCGTCATATATCAGTTACGGTTTTACCTCGGGGTGCTGTGGCGAAGTAATAAAATGGATTAAGCACATTGAAATGCTTTGGTTCACGTCCCAATGTTAAGCGTTTTTATATATTCAGCTAAGTCGGCTTTCTGTGTGGCGTTAAACCTCAATCCTAATTTACTGCGGCGCCACAGAATGTCCTCCACACTACAAGCCCACTCGTGGGCCACCAAATAATCAACTTCCAGCGCATATAAACCGGCGCCAAAGTGCTCCCCTAAATCGGTTAGCACCTTAGCATCACTCAATATTTGATAGATCAGCGTGCCATAAGATCGAACATAGCGCGCACATAGTTCGATGGGTAGCCACGGGTAATTGCTGTTCAGTTGCGCCTGCAGAGTAGGCTGGTCTTTAAAATCGCCTCCTGGCAATGTGGCATGCATAGTCCATGTTGGTCCTGCATGTGCAAAATACTTCACCAAATCATTCACTGCCAGCTCTGATAGCTTGCGATACGTTGTGAGCTTACCTCCAAAAACTGACAACAATGGAGCCATCCCAGCAGGTGCTTCAACCTCAAAGGTATAGTCTCTAGTTACTGCTTGTGGTGAATCAGATTCATCATCAAGTAATGGCCTAACGCCAGAGAAGGCAAAACACACATCCTCTGCAGTCAACTGATGTTTAAAGTGTTCATTACTTATACCTAAAATGTAATCAATTTCTGATTGAGAAATAACCACATTAGAAGGGTCCCCTTTATACTCAATGTCAGTGGTACCAATAAGCGTAAATTTGTCTTCAAATGGGATCAAAAATACTACACGCCCATCTTTATTTTGTAACAGGTATGCTTCTTCTTCTGTGTGAATACGAGGCACTACAATGTGACTACCTTTAATGAGCCGCACTTGTTTTGGTGCCTTCTTCTGCATAGTATCTTTATAAAGGCTAGACACCCATGGGCCTGCGGCATTAACTAAGGCTCTTGCACGCACTTGTTCAGTATCACCAGTATGAACGTTTTCTAGGGTGATAAGCCATAAAGAATTGACACGCTTAATGTTAATACACCGCGTTTGGGTTCTTATGTCCGCGCCTTTTTGTTTGGCCGCTACTGCATTAAGTACCACTAAACGGGAATCATCTACCCAGCCATCAGAGTATTCAAAACCACGTTTGATATGTGGTAAAAGAGCGCTGTTTGTGCCAAATTTTATGCCACTTGAAGATTTGAGTGTGACCCGTTTACTCAAGTTGTCATAAAGAAACAAGCCAATCCGGATCATCCAAGCTGGTCGTAAATGTGGGCGATGAGGTATGCGGAAACGCATTGGTTTTATCAAATGTGGTGCCTTATGCAATAGCACCTCTCGTTCAGCTAATGATTCTCGGACAAGACGGAAGTCATAATGCTCTAGATACCGAAGCCCACCATGTATTAGTTTACTACTATTAGATGATGTCGCTGACGCTAAGTCGCCTTGTTCACACAAAAGTACATTGAGTCCACGTCCGGCAGCATCTAAGGCGATACCAGTACCATTAATACCGCCACCAATGACGATAAGGTCACTAATGTTGCTTGTACTGTCCATGGTTATTGCTTCCGTTACTTAATTAAAAAGACCTTTGCATAATATAATTTTTCGTGATCGATGACGCCAAAGATCATCATTATATTATGCAAAAAACTCGTTTAACGAACGGCCCATGCCTATGGGCCGTTATCACTTTAAGCACCTAATATTGCATTAGGTGGGGTCTCCTAACTTACTGCCAACTCTTAATCAATTCATCGTAATCGATGGTGATTGGTGTTGGTTTTTCATTAGCTAACTTCGCCTTAGGTGAACCTGGTTGATTAAACCAATATTCTGGATCACGAGGTTCGTTTAGCTTAGGACCTAGTTCCCCCTGCACTCCAGCACGCTCAAGACGCGCTAAGACTTTGTCTTGCGCAGCAGCTAAAGCATCCATTGCTTCCTGTGGTGTTTTAGCACCAGAAGACGCATCACCAATGTTCTGCCACCATAGCTGTGCTAGCTTAGGATAATCTGGCACATTGGTTCCTGTTGGAGACCACTGAACCCGAGCTGGTGAACGATAGAAATCAACCAAACCACCTAACTCTACAGCACGATCTGTAAAAGATTGATGATCGATGTCTGATTCACGAATAAAGGTCAAACCTACGTGAGACTTCTTCAAAGAAGTGGTTTTAGCCACAGTAAATTGGGCATATAACCAAGCTGCCTTTGCACGAACCTCTGGTGTTGACTTCATTAACGTCCAAGAACCTGCATCTTGATAACCTAGCTTCTGTCCTTCGGTCCAATAAGCACCATGAGGGCTTGGAGCCATACGCCACTTTGGCGTGCCATCAGCATTCATTACTGGCAAATCAGGGTCAATTAAACTTGCAGTAAAGGCCGTGTACCAGAAAATTTGTTGCGCAACATTTCCTTGCGCAGGCACAGGGCCAGCCTCACCAAAGGTCATACCAGATGCACCAGGAGGCGCGTATGCGTTCATCCAATCACGATACTTGGTGATCGAATACACTGCTGCTGGACCGTTGGTAGCACCACCACGAGAAACAGAAGAGCCTACAGGCTGACTATTTTCATTAACGCGAATACCCCACTCGTCCACTGGCAGGCCATTAGGCTCGCCTTTGTCGCCGGCGCCAGCCATAGACAACCATGCGTCAGTGAAGCGCCAACCTAATGAAGGATCTTTTTTACCATAGTCCATATGGCCATAGATCTTCTTACCATCAATTTCACCAATGTCATTAGTGAAGAAAGCAGCTATATCTTCATAAGCTGACCAGTTAACTGGCACACCAAGATCATAACCATATATGGCTTTAAATTTAGCCATGATAGCCGGATCGGTAAATAAGTCATAGCGGAACCAATATAAGTTGGCAAACTGTTGATCTGGAAGCTGGTATAACTTTCCATCTGGACCAGTAGTGAACGATAAACCAATAAAGTCATCAATATCCAACGTAGGCAGTGTTACATCTGCACCTTCATTGGCCATCCAATCGGTTAGGTTACGCACTTGCTTATAACGCCAGTGGGTGCCGATTAAGTCCGAGTCATTAACATAGGCATCATACAAGTTTTCGCCTGACTGCATTTGCGTTTGCAGTTTTTCAACAACATCTCCTTCACCGATAATATCGTGAGTCACCTTAATTCCAGTAATCTCTTCAAAAGCTTTCGCTAGTGTAGCTGACTCATAGGTGTGAGTAGTAATTCCCTCTGAAGCAACACGAATATGCATGCCTTCAAAAGGTTTGGCGGCATCGATGAACCATGCCATTTCGTCCATTTGCTGTTGCTTGGTAATCGTTGAAGGTTGGAATTCATCATTAACCCATTTTTTGGCGGCCGCCATATCTGCCACTGCAGCTTGTGCACCAAGCATCAGCACCGCAGAGGCAGCAAAAGCTGCCAAGGGTTTACGTTTTAGAATTTTCATAAAAACTATCCTCTTATTATTTTAACATTTACCAAGGCTTGCGCTCAGTGGCCACTAATTAAAGGAAAGGGCCTAAACAACACGCCCTAACCCCAATAAATCCGAATGGGAATCCATTTGGAAATTATTCACTCCCCACCTTTATACACCAATAAAGAAAATATTCAATAATTAATTATCGTTATCGAACATTTTTAAATAAAAAAATACTAATAATTATCGTATATATTCGTTAACTAGCACTTCCTATATATAAGTACAGACCATGCAACAGACAATGCTAATGCCCACCAGAGGCTTTGGTCAGTCCAGGCTATCCATCCCAAGTTTATAAAACCAGCGCTTAATATAGATAAAAATAACCGGTCTCCGCGGGTAGTTTCAAACCTCAACCAGCCTACTCTCGGCCCACCACCTGGCTGAAAATATTCCCAAACACCCATAGCTGCAATCAAGCACACCAATACCACAAAAAATATCGCCACTGGTGTGGTCCATGCCATCCAAGATAAGTCCATCGCTAACTCTCCTATACTCGGCCTAGGGCAAAACCCTTGGCGATGTAGTTACGAACAAAATAAATGACTAACGCGCCTGGTATTATCGTTAAAATACCTGCCGCCGCAATAAGACCCCAATCCACACCTTCACCTGTCACAGTGCGGGTAAGTACGGCAGAAATAGGCTTTGCCTCAGTAATGGTTAAAGTACGTGCGATCAATAGCTCAACCCAAGAAAACATAAAACAAAAGAACGCCGCCACACCAATGCCAGACTTAATAAGCGGCATGAATATACGTACAAAAAACTTAGGAAAAGAGTAACCGTCAATGTAGGCAGTTTCGTCGACCTCTCGAGGAATACCCGACATAAAACCTTCCAGAATCCATACCGCTAGTGGCAGGTTAAACAGCGTATGAGCAATGGCTACTGCAATATGAGTATCGATGAGCCCAACCGATGAATATAACTGAAAGAAGGGCAGCACAAATACCGCCGATGGGGCCATTCGATTTGTGAGCAACCAAAAGAAAAGGTGTTTATCGCCTAAAAAATTGTACCTGGAAAATGCATACGCAGCGGGTAAAGCAACCACCAGAGAAATCAATGTGTTGAGCACCACATAAGTGATTGAGTTGATATAACCTGCTCGCCATACAGGTTCAGTAAAAATAGTACGGTAATTGTCCCAAGTGAAGTTTTGCGGCCACAAGGTAAAAGCACCCAAAATTTCTTGGTTGGTTTTAAAACTGGTGTTTAGTAACCAATACAAAGGGATCATAAGTAATATGATGTAAACCACTGGCACTAAACCACTCCAAGCAAAGGCGCGTTTAGGCTTCAAACTAAAACCGATCTGACTCATGACTTACTCCCAGTCTTGGTGTCTGCTTTATCCATATTAGTCACCACCGTAAAAAATGCATAACAGATCAGCAGTATGATCATAAAATACACCAACGACATAGCAGCAGCTGGGCCTAAGTCAAACTGGCCTATAGCCATTTTAACCAAGTCGATAGACATGAAAGTTGTTGAGTTACCTGGCCCACCGCCTGTGAGGACCATGGGTTCGGTATAGATTTTGAAGCTATCCATAAACCGCAATAAAATGGCAATAGTTAGCACGCCACGCATTTTCGGAAATTGAATGTAACGAAATGTCGCCCATTTAGACGCGCCATCAATACGCGCAGCTTGAAAGTAAGCGTCAGGGATTGCCACCAAACCAGAGTAAGACAACAACACCACCAAACTAGTCCAATGCCAAACATCCATGGCCACAATGGTGATCCACGCATCCAGTACATCACGGGTGTAATTATAATCAAAGCCCAAGCTAACTAATGTATTGCCTAACAAACCAATATCAGAACGACTAAACACCTGCCAAATAGTGCCGACCACATTCCATGGAATCAGCAAAGGCAGTGCCATCAGCACCAGATATACATTCACTTTCCAGCCCGATTTAGGCAGTGACAAAGCAATCATGATGCCTAAAGGCACTTCAATAGCTAAAATGATACAAGAAAATAGTATGTTACGTTGCAGGGCATCAAAGAATCGGTCTGATTTCATTAGGTCGTCGAACCATTCAACCCCTACCCAATAAAATTCATTATTGCCAAAGGTGTCCTGAAATGCGTAGTTCACCACAGTCATGAGTGGGATGATGGCACTAAACGCCACCAACAATACAACCGGAACCACCATCCACCAAGCTTTGTTATTCCAGGTTTTATTCATGGTTACACCTCTCCATCTAAGATGTGTGAATCTTGGTAAATACAAATACGGTCGGCATCAAACTGGGCCACTGCATGTTTTGGTATATCTGCGTGTTCGGATAACAATGCGCTAAATTTTGAGTCACCTGATAGCAAGCGAACAATTTTATTACGACCTAGGTGTTCCACACTCTCAACCACAACGGGTAGGCCTTCTGATCGAATTGCTCTATCATGCAGGCTCACAAACTCTGGCCGGATTCCTAACTCAAGTTTACCAATGGGCTCTCCATAGGATTCCTTTAGCTCAATATTTTGGCCTACCAAAGTGGCCCTATCATCCTTGATTTCACAGGGGAAAAAGTTCATACCTGGCGAGCCAATAAAATAGCCCACAAAAGTATGGGAAGGCCGCTCAAAGAGCTCCCTAGGCGTGCCAAACTGTAAGATAGCCCCATCCAACATCACCGCAATACGGTCAGCAAATGTAAGCGCTTCAATCTGGTCGTGGGTAACGTAAATCATTGTTTGGCCCACTTTTTGCTGTAACGCTCTAAGCTGTGTTCGCAGTTCCCATTTCATTAGCGGATCGATCACAGTCAAAGGCTCATCAAACAGAACGGCGTTTACATCTTGTCGAACTAGACCCCGGCCTAAGGATATTTTTTGCTTTTGATCAGCGGTCAGACCTTTGGCTTTTACGTTGGCCATGTGTCGTAAACTCAATAGGTCCAAAATTTCTTCAACACGCGGAATTATTTTTGCCTGATCAAAGCCTCGATTAACCAAAGGAAAAGCAAGGTTTTCGGCCACTGTCATAGTGTCGTATACCACTGGAAACTGAAATACTTGAGCAATGTTTTTATCTTTCGTGGGCACATGAGTAACATCAGTATCATCGAAATAAACGCGCCCTTCAGATGGTTCTAGTAATCCTGAGATAATATTTAATAAGGTGGTCTTGCCGCAGCCTGAGGGCCCTAACAAGGCACAGGCTTCGCCATCATTCCAAACGTAGTTAATACGCTTTAACGCATAGTCAGATTCTTGCTGGGGGTTACCACCATAAGCATGAGCGAGATTTTCCAATACGATCTTTGCCATTTGCCTACGCCTCCAGCGCAATATTGGCAAGAGGAAGACCTGCCTCGTTGAAAATAAAGAAATCTGCTGGGTTGACGTAAACGGTTACCTGCTCACCAACTAAAGCTGTAATTTCGCCTGTCGCGATGAAGTTCCAGTGTGCGCCAAAAAAATCTAAATGGACAAAGCTCTCCGAGCCGGTGAACTCACTACTAGACAGTTGCATACCCAAGGCCACCTCTCCAACACCTTGTGACTTTAGGCTACCGTGGTATGGCCTAAGCGCTATGTTATAACGACCATCAGGCAGCGTATTATGAGCGGCAGCAACGGGAATCACTGGCACACCCCCAACACAGAAATGGCCACCCTCTTTGTTGACTTGAATGTGGTTAACCGGCGGATCAGAGAAAGTTTGTAAACTGGATAAGCTGCTTGGATAATTGTAAACATCCATGGTGGGGCCATTCTGTGTGACTTGACCATTATGCAGGGTTACAGTGTTCCCGTTCAACAACAGGGCTTCAGAAGGTTCCGTGGTGGCATAAACAAAAATGGCATTACTCTGCTCGATAATACGAGGCAACTCGTAACGCAACTCTTCCCTAAGCTTGTAGTCAAGGTTTCCTAAAGGTTCATCCATTAGCACAAGATCAGCACCTTTAACAATTGCTCTAGCAATAGCTGTCCGTTGCTGTTGACCACCAGACAAGTTACTCGGCAAGGACTCTAAATAGGGAGTGAGCTTAAGCAATGCAGCCGCCTGTTGTACACGATTATCTATTTCGGCCAGACCATAACCAGCGATCCGTAATGGCGAAGCAATATTTTCGTAAACAGTTAATGAGGGGTAGTTAATAAATTGCTGATACACCATAGCCACATTACGTTTTTGTACTGAAGTGCCTGTGACATTTTTACCATCGATAGACAAAGTGCCTTTGACACATGGGTCAAGTCCAGCCATGAGCCTCATTAATGGGGTCTTACCCGATAAAGTTGGCCCTAAAAGCACATTTACTACACCCCTTTGCAAGGTTAAGTTAAGATTCTTAAAGTGAACTTCAGAGGTCGGTGGATTACTGACATTCGATAATTCGAGCATGTGAATACATGTTCCTTAGTTATTTTTATCTGCCGATTGGGTATTTAGTTAAAACAAAAAATACCACCAGCCTTGAACATAATTTACATGTTACCATGGTAGGCATCGAAATAAAAAGAACAAAAACGAATTAAATTGGTCAAAAAAGAACATTTTTTAGGTGGAGAAATCTTTATTTGAGCTATTTTCTTACCTTACACCGTAATTGGTTTGAACTTTACGCACAGCTTCCAACCACCCACCATACAACTTATCACGAAACTGCTTGTCAATTTTAGGAGAAAAAGTCTGGTTACACTGCCACATCTGCGTTAGTTCATCCAGCGATGTATAAATATTTGCCTGCAA
>Ga0209302_10000122_pt1 | contig 49206 bp, 48 predicted proteins | sample ArcOceMetagenome_2_FD_187445 | JGI IMG/M metagenome (GOLD analysis project Ga0209302, IMG submission 187445) | Marine eukaryotic phytoplankton communities from Arctic Ocean - Arctic Ocean ARC135M Metagenome (SPAdes) (version 2) | ecosystem: Environmental > Aquatic > Marine > Oceanic | place...
TTTCAATCCTTTTTCCAATAATCAAAAATGGACATACTTTTTATGTCCATTTTCTAAAATCCAAATACTCTTTGAAAAACTTGAAATATTATAAATATTCATTCTTTATAGATTCATCCAAATATACATTCTTACCAATAGCATTAATTATCTTATTTATTTCCTTATCTTCATATTCTATCATTGTCATGACATTTGAAACTAACGAAATATATTTCATCTGTATATTCTCTATTGTCATCCATCCATATACTATTATCTTTGAATTTTTTTCTCACTAAACTTTAAGAGCATGCTTGTTAATTTATTATTTTTTCTTGCAATCCTACCAGTTTCATTTAGTCAGTTGCCAACAAGTATGCCTACAATTGAACCAAGTACTATGTCCCCAACAGAGATTCCTACTGCTATACCTACATATATACCTACTTTAGTTCCTACTGTTGTACCTACTGTTCAACTTACTGTCCCATCATTAGCACCTACATATTTTCCTACTGTTCAAATTGGAAGTGATATGATTGTTTTTGGTCTTGAACTAAGTATTGAAGGTGTATCTGCCGATGACCTGAATAGTGATGTTGTAGCTCAACAAACGATTGAAGAAGCTACATGTAACTCTATGGGCAATGGTGTCACTGTTAATATGTGTGAATTCATAAGTGCACTTGATACGACTAGTAGAAGACTGTCTGGTAGAAAATTGACTAGTTCTTGTGATGTCAATATTCTGGCCAATATTCCAATTAGTCAGGTATCAGGTGGTAATAATGATGCTGAAGATTCTTATGAATTGCTATCTAATTCTATATCTACTGCTGCTAGCAATGGAGAATTGACACAGGCTATTCAGACTGCTGCAACTGAAGATGGGTCTTCCATTTTAATTTCTTCTACTTCCAATTCTGTCACTGAGGAACCATATACAGAATATGATTCAACTCCGACTCCTAGTGCTAGTCCGAGTCAATCATCTCCTTCCTCTTCAGATGATGACAAATTAAGTGATGGATATATTGCAGCAATTACTATTAGTAGCATTGTTGGTGTTATTTTGCTGTATGTTATTTTTTCACGATTTATTTTTTCTCGTGATGATAGTTCTACCAATATAACAACTATACCATTTCGCAAGCCCGCCGAGCATGATGCTGCTAATATATTATAAATGAATGTATCATTTGCTTTTACACCTTTGAACATTTCAAATGCTAATAATTTATAAATAATTTATAAATTATTATTTGTATATATGATTTTATTATTTACAACATATTTAAGATATACTTTCATTACTTTTGAAATGTCTTTTACAAAAATCATTTTTAAATATTTTTATTCCACATGTTTCTCCCTTTCGTTTTCCAGTTTTTAATATGCATATACAACCGATAGAATCTGTTTGTGTTTTTTCTTTTTCCTCTTGTTTTTCCTGTTTCTTTTTTATTATAGAGTGATGTTTACTACAATAACACTTATCATCTATATAAAATGCGGATTTTGAACATTTATTATTTTTATTTTTACCACTCTTCATAATATATTCGCATATATGATACGACATACTATATATTTCAGGACTGTTTACACCTATAATAAAATTTATATTATCATTAATTTTAACATGTGGTAATAAATAATCGCATTTTTGTCTACAATAGGGACATTTAATTTGATGTATATATAATCTATCTGTATTTAAGTAGGATGATGGCGTATAAGTTTTTTGATTAATAACCTCTTTATATAGTGGATAAAAGTTGAACGTATGATTACATGGTAACTTAATACAATTTTTATCCAACGGCATATTACTTAATAGGCAAATATTTTCGTCATCTTCATCTTCATCATCAGATTTATTTAATTCATCATAAAAATTAATATTGTCTTCTAAAATTATATTCATTATATATTGATAAACATAACTCTTTATATTTTTGTCTCTATATTTATATAATGGCAAAAGAATGGGGTCATTGTACTTGGTATTTATTTCATACTTTAGTAGAAAAAATTAATGAAGAACACTTTAATACTATGAAAATAGAAATAATAAGTATAATTAAAAGAATATGTAACAATTTACCATGTCCAGATTGCGCACAACATGCCACACAAAAACTGGGTTCTTTAAATGTTAAATCTATTAATTCTAAAGAAGATTTAAAAAACGTATTGTTATCATTTCATAATTTTGTTAATAGGAAAACAAATAAACCAGAATGGAATGAAACGCAATTAAATGATAAATATTCTTTGGCAAAAACTGCTCTAGTGGTACAATATTTTATTCAAATATGGCAAAAATCTAATCCTAATCCACGATTAATGACACATAATTTTCATAAAGACCGTGTTATCAAAGAGTTTATGAATTGGTGGAATAATCATCATTCTAAATTTAACCAATAAATAATAAAATTATTTTATATTATTATTTATTTATTGACTGCGAATTTACAAGAGCAACCAATCTATGTTGAGCAAATATTTTCTGTTCACCTTTATTTTTATGATTGTTTTGTAGATTCGCCAATAATCTCGCCATTTCTAAAAATTCTACATTTGAACGACTGTTTACTTGGTCTTGAACAAACAACATTATTTGATGATTCCGCATTGAAATATAATAAATCTTTATGATTTGTTGAATAAAATGCTATAAACCATAATAATCCTAATACAAGTCCAATTAAAGTACCTAATGCGACACCACCAAATGTAGTACAACCACCCATAACCTTAGTTCCACCATCTAATACAAGTAATCCTGTAATAAAAAGAATAACAGGATAATTCATACTAGATATATATTGCATAGGCATATAGAGATATGCTAACGTAAAGGCAATAAACATACTATTAAAAGCAGGACTAACATATTCATTTAAATTAAAAGGAAATTCAATTAAATTACAATATTTTGGAATTAATGTTTCCGATTTAACTTTTAATGTATTTAATATAAATAAATTAATTAAAGATGCTATTAAGATACCTCCTAAATACACAAGACCTTTAATATCAGAGTTAAATAATGAAATCATTACAAGACAGAATGCTAACAATATAGGAGATATCGCAGCAAAAAATTGTAATAAATTACTAAAACTTAATTGGATCGCCATTATTATATATTATATAGTAAGAATTATTATTCAAAGATTAATGCTAAGACTTCTTTAATATTTTCAACAGAATGAAATGTAATATCTTTGATAAAATCTTTATCACCATATTTTTCCATAAATTTTTTAAAATCTTTGATATTTTCATTTGGATAAATAAATTCTTTTACACCGCCTCTAATACCACCAAGTATTTTTAATTCTAATCCACCGATTGCTGTAACACACCCTTGTAAATTAATTTCACCTGTAATTGCGATAGTGTTTTTAATTGTTCTATCTGTTAATAAACTATATAAAACACATGTAATAGCAGTTCCTGCACTAGGTCCATCTTTTGGGACAGAGCCTTCAGGGCAATGAATATGAATACCTTGGATTTTACTTTCTTCAATTAATTTTACCTTTTCTCTCATAATATTATTTTCTACTAAAGATGTAGCCAGAGTTTTAGCAACAGTCATACTTTCTTTCATGACATCACCTTGTAATCCAGTCAACTTAAGATCCATGAATGAATTACATGGGAAAAAGTTTGCTTCAATAGGAATAATACCTCCTTGTCCCATAGCATTCGCCCATAATCCATTAATAACACCAACATTTGATAAATTCGGAATTTTCTTTTCTAAAATCTGATTTCTATCTTTTAAATAATGATGTTTAATATCATTATTTGATATTTCAATAGGTAATTCTACTGTATTATAGTCTTTTAAACAGGATAAGTTAATTTCTCCAATAATTTCAAATAATAATTCTTTAAACTTTCGAATACCAGGTTCATTGGTGTAATTTTCAATAATAAATAATATATTATCATCAGTAATGTTAATAGTATTTTCTAATCCCATATTTTTATATATTTCAGGTAGTATATGTTTTCGTGTAATAATCATTTTATCATCTAATGTTAAATATTCAAATTTAATTCTATGAATTCTATCAAGTAAAATTTTATCGATTAAGCTAGCATCATTATAAGAAAATACGAATAATGCTTTTGATAAATCTAAATCAATTCCGCTAAAATATTTATCTTGAAAAGAATCATTTTGTGTAGGATCAATTAAATGAGTTAATATACCGATTATCTCTCTACCATGTTCAGTTTTACTTACTTTATCTAGTTCATCAATAAAAAATATAGGATTCATACACTTGTTTTTGATTAAGATATCAACTATTTTTCCCCATTCAGAACCGACATATGTATAATTATGTCCACTTAATATACTACCATTATCTTGACCACCAATCGCTATAAATGTAAATGGTCTAGCTACTCCATTTTTATCAGTAAGACATTTAGCCAAACCTTTTTTAGCAAGACTGGTTTTTCCTATTCCTGGAGGACCTTCAAATCCAAAACAATAACCAGTTTGTTTACCATTAATCCATTGAGCAATAATTTGTTCAATTTGTACTTTTACTTTATCGTGACCGTGGACAGCATCATTTAATGTATCATTAACATTATTCATATAATTATTTATATTGTACCATTTATGTTCAATTGATTCAATACTTTGTATAATATTATCAGCAATATATATATTTTGAATATTTTTAATATTAGATAATTGCTTTATGAGATTAGTATTTGAATTATTGTTTAATATAAATTCTTTAATTTGATTTTTCATAAAATTTATTTTTTTACCTGAATGAATAAGTTTGGTGGTTTTAATGTTATTTTTTTTAATAATATTATTAATATTACAAATATTAACAATTAAATCATCTCTTTTATCAGGAGTATAATTCAAAATTAAATTATCTGTTATTTTTTCAATAATATTTATAATATATTCGCTTTTAATATATGAACAAGTATTTTTAATTTTAATATTTGTTAATTTATTAGTATCAATGGTAAAAGTATTATCTATTTTACTAACAGTTTCTACTAATTGTTTGAAGTTTTCTTTAATATCATTCATTGTTGTTAATATCCATTCTTCTTTATAGATTCCAAATGGAATTTTTAATAATCCATCTAAATAATTCCTAGCTTTACATCCACTGTCATCATTTTTCCCTTTAATTTCTTTTAATTTATTCATAGCTTTTTCTTTAACAGAATCTGATGTTTTTAATAAACAGATTTGTTGTTCCAGTGGAATTTTACTATTATCAATATTAGATAAATTATTAGTGTATTTAATTGTTTGTTTCATAGCTTCTTTAAAAAATATTTTAACTTTCCATGGCAATGCATCAAATAATATAGTTTGTTCAGTAGTATCTATATTACCATTATTATCATTGGATAATAGGTCATATAATAAATATGCCAAATATTCAAATTCATGTTCATCTGATTTTAATAATAATTGAATTATTGTGGTTCTTTTACTATATAAATCCGTATTCATAAAATCAGTAACGGCTTCAGAAATATTTTTTTGTTTTATTAATAAAAGTTGATTAATATGATTTTGACATTTTTTAATTAGTTCGTCACTAGAATATACAAGAAAATCTTTTAATGTTAGTGAATCAATATATCTATCTATAATTTTATCATTTACGTATTCGCAATTATTGGAAGAAGAATCAATATTAATATTATTATATTCAATAAATAATTGTGTTATTTTATTAGTAATAAAATGATTATTTATACATGATATTAATAAATCATCTATTAATCCAGCAACAATCAATGTTTTTTTATGTTTTTCACTGTGAATAGCAATTTTTATTCCATATACTTTTATATGAAAATTATCATTTGTTCTACATAAATCGAAACATTCTAAATTATTTGATGTTTCAACTATAAGTTTATCTTCAATAATTCTATTTTTTTCAATAATTTCATCGGAATTATTTGTTCTATCTGTTTTCCAATTGATAGTTTTAAAATTGATTGGATGAAAATATTTTTCAATTAATGAATATTTTTCAATATCCCAATTGATAGTATTTAAATAATCATCACCAAATACAACATTTAATAAGTCATGCATATTGTCGGTTCCATACGATTTAAATATAGAATTTAATTCATTTCTAATATTATCAATATTATATGTGATAATATCAATATTTGGATTATTATTATTATTTAATATCTCAATATTATTAGATAATGTTTTATATATTTTTTCTAATTTATGTATTCCACTATTTAATTCATTTGGTCCTAATATGTCAAAATATTTATACTTTTGAATTGAAATAATGGTTTTTTGTATTAAATCTTGAAAATAATGTATTTGATTTTTAAGTAGGTCTATTATATTAGTTGATGAAGAATTAATATGAATTAAATGAATGTTTTGAGAAATATCTGTATTAATCATTAGTATATTATAGTGATTTAATATTATTAAAAAAACATACTTTATTATTTTGAATTATTTCTAAATATTATATTATAAAATATAATGATTATCAAACTATATTAAAAAAATAAAAATATACAATACAATACAATACAATACAATGGGAATACCTTCTTACTTTTCATATATTATTAAAAATTATCCGAATATTTTAAAGAAATTTCAAAAAAATTTTTCACAAAAAGAAACTATATTTAATAATCTATTTTTAGATAGTAACTCTATAATTTATGATTCGATGCGTGATATTGAATACAAACACAATGATAATAATACTTTTGAGCGTAACTTAATTAGTGCTGTATGTAAAAAAATAGAAGATTATATACAGCAAATTTCTCCAAATGAACTAGTATATATAGCATTTGATGGTGTAGCTCCAGTTGCCAAATTAAATCAACAAAAAAATAGAAGATATAAATCTTGGTTTATTAATAATTATGATTCAAATGATAAAGATAAGTGGGATAGCACTGCTATTACCCCTGGAACAGAGTTCATGAATAAATTAAATTTACAAATTAAATATCATTTTAGACTACCGAAAAAATATAAAGTGAATAAAATTATCGTTAGTGGAAGTGATGAACCTGGTGAAGGAGAACATAAAATTTTTGAACATATTCGAGATAATTCGAACACATTATTAAATGATGAAACAGTAATATATGGACTAGATGCTGACCTTATTATGTTAACGATTAACCATTTACAGTATAATAATAATATGTATTTATTCCGTGAAACGCCTGATTTTATTAAAAGTATTGATAAGTCCTTAGACCCAAATTGTCTATATATGATTAATATTCCAATGTTTAAAAATAATATGGTATTATATTTAAATAATGATGTAGAACCAACAACCATTGTTGAAAACAATCGAGTATTTGACTATATTTTTATATGTTTTTTATTGGGGAATGATTTTTTACCTCATTTTCCTGCTTTAAATATTAGAAGTAATGGAATGGATATTGTATTAGAAACTTATAGAAATGTAATTGGGAATAAATCTAAAAATTTAATAAATAATAATAAAATTATCTGGAAAAATGTTAGATTGTTAATACAAGAATTAGGCAAAAATGAAGAAGATAATATAAAAAATGAATACAACATACGGAATAAAATGGAAAAGCGTAACATAAAAATGGATGATAATACAAGTAAGTTTGATAAAGAAATGTTATATGCTCCTTCAAAAGAAAGAGAAGTTGAAAAGTATATTAATCCATACGATGATTATTGGGAAGCAAGATATTATGACATGTTACATGATATACATTATAAGGATGAAGAAAAAATGAAAAAACTATGTTTAAATTATGTCGAAGGATTAGAATGGACTTTTAAATATTATTCTACTGGATGTGTAGATTGGAGATGGTCATATAATTATCATTATCCTCCATTATTAAAAGATTTATTAAAATACATTCCTTACTTTGATTGTCATGTATTGGATATTAAAGAAAAAAATCCGGTTACAGAATTAGTTCAACTTAGTTATGTGTTGCCAAAAAATAGTTTATATTTATTGCCAAAAAAAATAGAACATACATTGTTGACTGAATATATAAATAATTACAAAACGGATTATGAATTTAAATGGGCGTTTTGTAAATATTTTTGGGAATGTCATGTTGATTTTCCAGATATTTCTGTTGAACAGATTGAAGATGTAATCAAATAATATTGCATCCAATCATACACAATGATACCAATATGATAGTGAATAATAATCATTATTGTCTACCCTATTAAGGTATTATATATATGTATTTAGGAATAAATTATATATATTTATAGTAAATGGAAAATAATACGGAAGATTTAACTACAACATTATATAACAGTAAATGGGGAAAACAATTAGTACCACCAAAATACCACGATGTGATTGCTGGAAATTCTATTATTGTATGTGATAAATGTAATAAAGAATATAAAAATAAATATAGTTTATGGATTCATAAGAAAACATGTTCAGACACTAATTCTAAATCCGAGACTAATTCTAAATCCGAGACTAATTCTAAATCCGAGACTAATTCTAAATCCGAGACTAATTCTAAATCCGAGACTAATTCTAAATCCGAGACTATACCTAAGCTTATAGAATCCCAATCACAAGAGATGGTTGCGACACTTATAGAGCAAAATAAGGAATTATTAAACAAAAATATGGAATTAACTGATAAAAATACAAAATTAGCTGATAAAATATTAGAGGCATTACAACCGCAGAATGTTTCCACATTTAATTTAAATTTTTATGTTAATAATATAGATACAGAACAATTAAATACTGGTGGATTTATTAATTCAATAAAGCATGAACTTGAAAATTTGGAATGTTTAGATAAACCAATAGATGATCATGTATCTAATATAATTACCAAACAGTTGGAATATTTGGATACATATTCTAATGTGAAAAGAGAACCAAGTTATATGAAATCTGATAATAGCTGGATAAAAAAATAAAATTAATGTGTTATGGTTTTATAAGTTATCGAAGTGTTTTGTTATTTAGAAAAACTGCGATATATATTTAAAATTAACTTGATATATTTTAGGAATAATATAAGAAGACATTTAGATTGTATAATGATAATTATTAATGCGTATAATGATAATTATTAATGCGTATAATGATAATTATTATTATAATACGTTTTATTCCAAAAATATTTAGCATATATTTTAATTAATTAATTTCACAATTTTATTATTTTATATTTCTATTATATATAAAGATGAGTAAACCTTTTGATAAAGCAACAGCTGTGGCAGCTTCAACACCAGTAACTAATCTTGTTGTAGACGAAAATAAGAACGAACTTTCACCTGAAGAAATTAAATTGGCATTTAAAGAATTTAATGTGAAAAAATATGCTGCGTTGAAAAACGCAAAAACAACTTTGAAGAATAATACCAAAAACACAGATTTTGTTCAAAAAATGCGTAATTTATTAAAAACCATTGATATGACAGAATTGAATAAATATGATGAAAATTTAGTGAAGTTTGTTATTGAAACAGTAGAACATGTTTTCATTAAGCGTAAATCTGGTGAACAGAAAAAGCGTATAGCCATTGAATTATTATCGCCATTTTTTGATAAGAATGATGAACTTACTAGTAAATTTATTGAATTATTATTACGCGATATCATCAAGTCAACAATGTTGACACGTGGAAAAGATAAAATTCTAAAATTTTTTTTGACTCTAGTAAGCGCGTAATTGATAACGTGATATATTATGTGTTTGTAAAGTATGTGTTGCCAGCAATAATTTTTTCCATTTAAAGCAAAAAAAATGTAATTTATTTACATATTTAAAACGCTGATTTTGAAACAACTATAATAACAATTCTAAAATTTTTATTATAGAGATTTGGATAGATTATATGATTATGTTATATTTTATTTACACATTTGAATATTCTGTATCAGACATATTATAAATATTAATTTTATGAATACCATTCTTTGTGGCATATAATATAATATTTTTTACATTTTTAGTGTTATCTATACTGTTAAATATATGTAATTCTAATGCGATTCTATCAAAATCTATTTTTAATTTTATTAAATAATCTATAATAATTTTAAAATTTGTAAAATCAATTGTTCCGTAAGTATCAGATAAACATATTTCATTCATATTGTTATAAGTATAATAATTATATAATATCTCATCTATAATTTTATAATTTTCAATTTTACCAGATAAAGTTGTACATGGAATACGTATCTTAACGTTTGATTTTGTAAAAACACTAACATTTAGTTTTTCCTTATTACATTGTAATTTAATAATATTTTCTCTCATCGTTTTATTAATATTGTTAAATTGACTAAATAATTTGGTCAATTGAGTTGTCTGAAATACATTATTTGGATAAGCCAATTGTTTAATTGGTCTATTTTTTATATATTTTTGACCATGTTTATAAATACTAATATGTTTATACATTTGATGTATAACATTAACATGAAATAATTTTAAAGAGTTTAGTGCTAACATTATTTTTATTATATAATTATTTATACTATTTATATTTATATTGTACTTATTAAAATAATATAATCAATTTTATTTAAAAAGAAAATATTGAATAGTATAATGGCAATAATATTTGAAGGTGATAGAAAAGTGTTTTTAAATCTACTAGAATATAATCCTGGAGTTTTAATTTTTAAATTTACAGCAGATTGGTGTTCTCCTTGTAAAAAAATAAAACCAATTATTGATACACATTTTGAAAATATATGTTCCGATAAGATTCATTGTTATGAAGTAGATGTAGATGATTGTTTTGACTTATTTGCCTTTATGAAAACAAAAAAAATGATGAAAGGAATACCAACAATGATGGCATATAAAAAAGGAACAACTAGTTTTGCACCTGATGAAAGTATATCTGGTACTGAATTAAATGAAATAAAACATTTTTTTGAAAGATGTAAAAAACTAAAGTAAAACAAACAATTTAAAAAAAAACATATTATATATTTAAATGGAGAATTTAGATTTAAATATACATAACTATGAATTAAATGATTTATTAAATTTATTTAATTTACCATTTCATTTTAAAGAATCAGATTTAAAGGAAGCAAAAAAAATAGTATTAAAAACACATCCTGATAAATCTGGTTTAGATAAAGAATATTTTCTTTTTTTCTCTCAAGCATATAAATATTTATTTAAAATAAATAGTTTAAGACAAAGTAGTTCGACTACAAATACAGACTATCATAAAGATGATTTATGGGATAATGAACATAATATATTAATTGATGGAAAAATTAGTTCTATGGAACAAACAGATTATAATAAATGGTTTAACGAAACGTTTGAAAAGATGAAAATAAAATACAGTGATGAAGAAACCGGATATGGTGACTGGTTAAAATCAGATGATGACATTGTAACAGATACCATTTCAAATAGTTCAGAAATGAATGAATATATACAAAATAAAAAGAAAGAATCGAGAGATATTGTGATTCATAAACAATTTGAAGATTTTAATAATGATAGTAATGGGTTTAATTTATTGAGAGATACTCCAGAAAGCTATGGGTCTAGTATGTTTGGTTCTCTTCAATATGAAGATTTAAAAAAAGCACATGTAGAATCTCTTATACCAGTAACTGAAGAAGATTATCATAATAGAAAAAAATATAATTCAGTAGATGAATTAAATAGAGCAAGAACTAAGGATAGTTTAGAAAATGAAAAAATCATAAATGGTTCAACTCATCAGGATAAATTAAATCAATTAAACACAACAGAAGAAGATATTAATATACAAAGAGCGTATAAATTATTAAATCAAGATGAAAAGGCGAGAGAAAATTATAATAATTTTTGGTCTGATTTAAAACGAATTAATAATTAATAGTTAATATTTAATAGTTATGTCGTTGGGTATTTAGATTAGATATATTTACAATACATATATTTATACATATGAATAGATATATGTATCATTTAAATTATTACAAGAATCACATTTATTATTTATTTTATCATTCATCCATTTATTTTTACATATATACAGTATATTCAAATTACAATAATTACATTTAATATTCATCGAAGTAGAAGCATTCATAATTTCTGGATTATAATTAAGTGTACCTTTTTCCATTTTATCTAAACATAAAACGAATATCTTATCATATTCATTATCTGGTTCGATTTTATTAGAAGGTATGTTTCCCATATTTATATTTGTATGTATTTATTAACAACAATAATAATAATAATAATAATATTAAATAAATAAATAAATAAATAAATCAATTTTATTTAATATATTTTTAGAATAAATTTGTAGACGTATTATATATACCATGAATTATTACGCAAAATATATAATTGTTATATTATTAGTATGTGTATTAGGATATTTGTTTGAGGATTATAAAAAGTCTGAAGCTAAAAAAGAAAAACTGGATGAATACGAGTTAATTAAAAAATATTTATTAAATGATTCCACTTTAGCCAGAACAAATAAACCAATATTATGGATACATATTACTTTTGAAACTAATGCCAGAAAGTGGTCATCATTTGGTTCAAGAAATTCAAAATGTTTAAATCAACCATATCAAAATTTAACTATTAAATCTATAGTCGATAAATGTGGTGACTCATTTAATATTTGTCTAATTGATGACAGGTCATTTAACAAAATAATACCTGGGTGGAGCACTAAAGTAGCAAATTTACCAAATCCACTAAGACCACATTTAAGAGAATTAGCAATGTCCAAATTGTTATATTACTATGGTGGTATGACAATTCCATCATCATTTATATGTCTTAAAAATTTAAAAATATTATACAATAAAGGATTATCATCAACAAGTATGTTTTGTGGTGAATTACCAAGTGATAGTAATGTTGCTACATACAAAGATTTCTTTCCAAATAATAAAATTATGGGATGTAAAAAGGATTGTGAATTAATGGAAAAATATATTAATTTCTTAGAAAGAACTGTTTCAGCCGATTATACGAATGAATTAGAGTTTACAGGAGAAACTGATAAATGGCTTTACGCTAATGTTCGTGAAAAAAGAATAATGCCATTAGATGCCAAATATTTTGGATGTAAAACGGACAATAATGAACCCGTATTAATAGATAATTTACTAAGTGATGATGATGATTTTTCTGTTTCCAAATGTGCATTTGGGGTTTATATTCCATATGATAAACTATTGATACGAAGCAATTTACAATGGTTCGCACGACTTAATCCAGAACAAGTATTAACTAGCAATACGATTATAGCAAGATATTTGCTGTTAACTAATTCGCTATAAATTATATTATTTTAGACATTAAGGGTGTAAAAATAAATAATATTTAGATACAAATAAGTTTTGATAAGTTATTACTGAATAATGCTAATTCAATTTCATCTTCATGAATATTATGGAATATAGAAATATATTTACATAATATTTTAATAGTTTCATATTTTTGAGTTTCGTTTAAAATATCAGTCATTTTAACAAAAATAAAATAATTATCATAAATATCCATTACAGAATAGCCTTTGTCAAATAATTCATAAAGTATAGAAATAGATTCATTTATATTATTATTAATAAGCGATAGTGTATATTTTTTAAAAATAGAGAAACTAATATTACTACATATACTTTCAACTAATTCAAATGTAATAATATCTTTATTTAATAATTTAAGTTTTTCTAAATAATTTAATAAAATTCGTATAGAACCAGTTGATAGAGATAAAATAAATTTCTCTCCTTCTTTATCAATATTAATATTTTCAATTGTTTTAATTTTAAATAAAATATTTTTAAGATTATCGTATTGTAATGTTTTTAATTTAATTATAATTTTTCTAGATTGAAGACTATCAATAACTTTTTGTATATTTGAGCATGATGAAATAAAATGAACATTGTTACTATATTTATCGATACAATTTCTAAAAACTTGTTGACTTTGTTCATTTATATTATCAATATCATCTAAAACAACAATTTTTTTTTTATTATGTATTGACGAACGTGTTTGACAGAAAGTTTTGACTTCATTTCTATAATATTGTATGCCTTGGTCTTTTAAACTATTAATAACTAATATATTACTATTATCATACGATATATTATTATAATATTCTTTAATTAAAGCATTAATAATAGATGTTTTACCAGAACCAGAATTTCCAGTAAATAATATATTTAAATTATTCATAGAAATAAGTGTATTTAAAATAGTAATAATATTTTGGTCTATTTCAAAATCTTTAAATAATAAAGGTTTATATTTATATATAAATGGTATATCCATATTATGTATATTCGTTAATAAATATTTAAGTTAATGTAATTATATAATAATAATGAAAGATTATTATAAAATATTAGATTTGAATGAACAAGCAACACAAGATGAAATTAAAAAATCATATAGAAAACTATCATTAATACATCATCCTGATAGAAATAAAGACTCGAGTTCAGGAGAGTTTCAAGAGATAAATGAAGCATATGAAACTTTAGGTGACATTGATAAAAAAAAAGAATATGATATATCAAGAAATAATCCGTTTATAGGACGAACATATATGAATGGTGGAATTCCACAAGGAATGAATGATATGAATGATATTTTTAAAATGATTTTTGGAAATCAAATGCCAAATGGAATTCATTCAATGGGAGGAAATATTCCAGAAAATATTAGAATGTTTAGAAATGGACAACCGATAAATATAAACGCTTTAAATAAACCAACTCCAATCATAAAAAATCTAACAATATCTTTAGAACAAGCATATAATGGAGATAATGTTCCCATAACTATTGAAAGATGGTTATTTGAAGATGATATAAGAAAGGTTGAAAATGAAACATTATATATTCCGGTAATGAAAGGAATAGATGATAAGGAAATAATAATATTGAGAGAAAAAGGAAATGTTTTAAAAAATGATTTAAAAGGCGATGTAAAGATTATAATTAATATTCAAAATTCATCAATTTTTAATCGAAATGGATTAAATTTACATATGGAAAAAGAAATTTCATTAAAAGAATCATTATGTGGATTTAATTTTATAATAAATCATTTAAGTGGAAAGCAATTACGATATAACACTGAACCAAGAATACCTACGAGGGATGGATTAATAAAATCTATACCTGGGTTTGGAATGGAACGAGAAAATAATAAGGGTAATTTGTGTATAAAATTTAATGTAAAATATCCAGAACATATAACAGATGAACAGATTAATAAAATAACAGAAATATTTTAAAAATTAGATATGAACCTAATGCGATAAAAATAACAATGGACGTGTTGTAATCTTATTTTTGAAAAATTATGAAACAAATATATCCAAGAATCATTAATCCATTAAAATTTTTAGCAAATACATCCAATATGTTATAAGTAATATTTTTATTATTAAATGACATTAAATATGCGATACCATATAATGACCATAAATTATAATTGAACCAAAATAAAATATTATTCAATAAATGAGTACCAACAAAATTAATATATATTAAATAAAATGATAACGATAAAAATATACTTCCAATAAAAGAACCGATATATTTACTTATAATATTAAATTCGCCTAGTAATCCAGTTATTAACATTATCGCATTAAATATAACAATATTATTAATAACATTATAATTATTATTGTAAATATCTCTCATATTAATTGATGATGTAGATATATTATTATTTTTATTATTATAGTAAATCATAAAACATATTAAACTAAATAACATGGTTGGAGTTGTGATAAACCAGTCAATATATCTAATTAATGAAACATTTGTACTGATATTAGAAAAATTAAAAACCAACCATATATAAAATATAAATTCAATACTTTGAACAACTGTTTCTAATATAAGAATTTCATTTAATATTTTATCATTATTATCAAGTTTTAAAAAAATTCCACCTAAACAAATAATTCCAATTATAAATTGAACGAATAATGAATAATATGCACTTGTATAAATGGATTTATCCATATATATATATATATAATAATTATTATATAATTATTATTATGTGTAGTAGAATAAAACAAACTACCAACTCCAGAACCAGGTCTATATTTATTATTATTAGATGTTTTAACATTACCAGTAAACAATAATCGTCTTTGTCCAGCAGCTGACAAATATATTATATATTTATAATAAAAATATATAATAATTATTTAAGAAATTCTTTGTGAATCAATATCAGATGATACTAAATAAATTGAATTATCAGTTACAATAATGTATTCTTGTTCAACTTTATAAATATTAGAAATAGGACTAGTATATTCATCTTCACCTTTAACTAATAATTTTTCTTGATTAGCTTTAACTCCGATTATAACTTTTTTATCAAGTGATCCAGTCCAATAATCAGCTTTAATATCTTTATCTTCTACAATAGATAATTTCCAAGCGTGTTGTAGACATTTATCTGAGGGTAACCTGTAATTTTCTTGACTCATTATATATAAAAAAATATTGTTTTTTCTTTAAATACTTATTTAGTATAAATATATTATTAATTTAATAATTAGAATAAAATCCAATATTAAAATATTTTTTAATACTAATGAAAAATAATAATTTAAATGATATTGAAAATTATAATAAAGATTTAGAATTTAACGAATATATACTTTTTATAAAATATGTAGGATTAATCCATGAATTAATAGAATGTATTATTAATAGAATCAATATAAAAAAAAATAATTATTATAAAGAGATATTAATTAAAGGTATTAAGAACATAAATTATGTTTATAATTTAGTGTTGTTATACACAAATAACTTAGATATTACTCTATATACCACACAAAAATCTATTTTATATTTTATTGAATTTATTAGTCAAATTGATGATGATAATCATGGTTTTTTAAATTTGACTATTAATGACGCATCATTGTTTATTTATAAAAAAACTATTTTTGAAATAAATGATGAGTTTAGAAAATCATATCATCAATGTGATAATAATAAAAAGACAATGACTATATTACAATTATACATTGAATTATATAATAAAATGTTATTCAAAACTATAGAGAATTCTGATTTTAATATTGACCTATCTAATTCTAATAAATTAATGAAATTTCAAAATATAACGTATAATAATTTTTATAAAATTGTAGAATGTTTAATGGAAATACAAGATATATTTAAAAATAATACAGATGTTATTAAAAATAAATTAAATGAATATAGTACATTTGTTGATAATATTAATAATGTGTATGATAAAGAGTATATACATAATAATTATTTTAATCTAATAGCATATGCAATTAAAAAAGGGTATAAAAATAATATAAATAATGATAATATTAAAAAAAAATTAGATAATGACGATAATGACGATAATACTATAATATTAAAAAATTATTCTATATGTAAATTATTTAATTATCTAAACAACTAACCACCAATCAATATTATTTTTTTTCTAATTTTTTTCTTTCGGTCTTTATTATTATTATTTTTATCACTATTATCAGATGATGAATGTATGTTTACATATTCATTTTCCAATATGTTTCTAACAAATCTATATATTACATGTAATACAGTTTCGTTACATTTTCCGACAATTAACACACTACCAGTTCTAAATACCATGAATGATATTTTTTGATAATTTTTATGTTTTGGTTGTTGACCATTTTGAATATCATCCGGTGATAATAAATTATCATAATAAAATTTACATTGAATACCAGGATAAGAACAAGGGTCATAATTACTATTAATTCTATAATTATATTTTAAGATTTCGTATAATTTATCTCTCTCAATAAAATATCCACAATTAAAATTTGAGTTTATTAATACTGTTTCATTTTTTTCATTTATATATTTTAAATCATCCCCTACATACGGCTTTAATATAATAACTAGAAAATCTAATATTTTATATAATAAATCATCCTTTTGAATTCCTGGAATTTCTATTTTTCCAGTATTAAACACTTTAATATGCATTTCTTTAAATTCATTATTATACAATATTCTCATAATAATTACAAAACAATTAAAGAATGCTTTTTTTTGTTTACTACGATAACTAAGAATATCTTTTTTTGAAATTCCTATAGTTATTTTTCGCTGGTCTTTATATTTTATTTGTCCTTCTGGGTTTTCAATGTGTTGAATAATATATTCTTGATAATATTTTACATCATTTAATTTATTATATATTATATCTACATCTTCTTTACATTTAGATTGTAATTTAATTTGTTTTTTTATTACACAATCTATAGGTGAACTATAATTTACAACTGGAATTTCCCAAAATGTTCTTACAATATCAATTTCTTTATTTATATATGATATTTTTGTTTTTGTAGATATATATAGTTCAGAACATTTAGGAATATATTTTATATCATTTGACTCTACATTATTTACGAATGTTCTATTAATATCTATATTATTAAATAAGTCTGTTATATTTTCTATATCTTCACTTGTATCATCTTGTAAAAAGTTTTCCCATTCATCGTCTATGTTTGACATTATTTATCTATATTACTTTATTTAAATATATTTAAACTTATTTAAATAAATCAATTATTTTCTTTATATATACTAAATCATGGACTACATACATGAAAGAGTAATTTCAAAACCATTCCCAATTAAAAAAACTACATCTCAAGAGAACTGTAAAGAATTAAGTATTAATCATATTTTAAATGATCCAAATTTGATGTCACCACCAAATAGCTTTATGGATAAACTTATGAAACGAATGGATAGTTATTACTCATCGAGTGATAATGAAATTTTCTTTTGTTTTGATAAATAATTACAATTAATGTCAACTATAACATGTAACACTTATAAACCATACCATAATATATAAGATAATATTATTATATATTATATATTATTTTAAATAAATATTCAATTGTAAAATAGTATAAGGTAACATATAACTAATATTTAAATCGGATATATGTATTATATTTTCTATAAAAGATAAAAATTCACTATTTATTATATATTTTTTATTTCTAATTAAATAATTTAAATAATTTTTTATTATATTTTTTTTCTCTATATTATATTCATTACTTATTGTTGATATATATTTTAAATTTTCATTTAAATTTTTATTTTTAATATTAAGTGATATTTTTTCCCATAAATCTTCTTGAATTATTTTTTTATTATATATTATTTGTTCGTTAGATTGCATATAATTAATCATACTTCGTATATCAGAATTAAATAATTGTTGAATTAAATGTATTGTATCTGAATTATAATTTAATTTTTCATTTATATTAATTATATTTAAAAAATTTATTATTTCTTTTTCTGGTAATTGGTTAAACCTTAATCGTACAAATTCATATTGTAATGCTTCATCTATTCTACTTATATAGTTACATATTAAACAAAACCTAACACGTGGGTTATAGTTTTGTAATAAATATCTTAGTGCTATTTGAGCATTTTTTGTCATATAATCTACTTCATCTAATATTATAAATTTCATACCATCATTAAATAAACTTTTAGAATTAACAAAATTATTTATCTGATTTCTTATAATATCAATACCACGTTCATCGGAAGCATTTAAATGAATCATTAAATTTTTATTATTTGATTGATATGAATTAATTAAATTTATTATACTTGTAGTTTTTCCGGTTCCTGGAGGTCCATAAAATAATAAATTTGGAAAATTTCCTGTTTTTATTATATTTTCTAACAATTCTTTATTTAATGGGTCTAATACAATATCATCAAATTTAGTAGGTCTGTATTTTTCAACCCATGGTGTAAAAGTATTCATTATTATAATTATAATAATCTATTTAAATAAAATTGAATTATTATAATTATTAATTTATATTATATATTATATTTTATACGTTATATTAATTTAAATATTATACTATTAATAAATTACAGATGAATAAACCTGAATTAAATGTGTATATTGGTTCTATGTATGCTGGTAAATCTAGTGAAATTATAAAAATATTTAAAACACTTAATACATCAGATGTTACATCATTAGTTATTACACATTCATTAGAAAATAGATATGATGAAAATTATTTATCAACACATGATAATATTAAAATTCCTTGTGAAAAATTATCAAAATTAAAAGATATTTATAGTTTAAAATCATTCATTAATTCATGTGTTATATTAATTGATGAAGCACAGTTTTTTGAAGATATATTAGAGGTTGTTAATATAGTAGAATCACATAAAAAAATTGTTTATGTATTTGGGTTAGATGGAGATTTTAAAAGACAGAAATTTGGAAATATATTAGATTTAATACCATATTGTGATAATGTACATAAATTAAAATCAATTTGTTATAAATGTAAAAGTAAAGGAATATTTAGTTTAAGGATATCTGATTCTATAAATCAAGTGTTAGTTGGAAGTAATAATGATTATCAACCAGTTTGTAGAGAATGTTATTTATTTATAAATAATAAAAAAAATGTGTAAATTATATAATCACATAATTTTATTATTCATCAAATGTTTATCAATTTTTTTAATATTATTTTAAAACCATTTAAATTGTTACTGATTATTAATATAATAATAATGGATGCTCCTATTATAGAAAAAAAAAAAAGAGGTAGAAAGAAACTTTCAGAATTGGCATTAATTAATAAAGAAAGTAATAATGATGATGTTATAACTATTAAACCACCACCTAAAAAAAGAGGGAGAAAACCAAAAGGTGGTAAAATTATTCAACAAAATTCTGTTTCATTAGATATAATAGATAATGAACCAAATATCATTTTACATTTAAAATGTTCTAGTAAAGACCTTGCTGAAGAGTATCAAGATAATAAATATTCTTTAATTTATCATGATTCTAATAATTCAAAAGAATCAGTTATTAACAGTTTTAATTATGATAAAAATAATAATCTTTTAATAAATTCTACCAATAATGAATGTGATAATAATTGTAATATAGTAGAAAATATTCAATCTGATAATAAAGAAGTAAAAAATGAATTATGGACAAAAATAAATCAACTTAAAATCAATTTACACAAAAATAATATTTGTGATAAACGGTCTTCGTGTTTTTGGTGTACATATGATTTTGAGAATCCTCCTATATTTATACCTCAACATGAATTTAAAAGTAATTACCAAGTATATGGGTGTTTTTGTAGCCCTGAATGCTCTACCGCTTATTTATTAAATGAAAAAATAGATTCATCTATTAAATTTGAAAGATATCAATTATTAAATCATATATATGGTAAAATTTATAACTATACTAAAAATATTAAACCTGCTCCAAATCCTTATTATTTATTAGATAAATATTATGGTTCTTTATCTATTAAAGAATATAGAGATTTATCTAAAAATGAACAAATGTTAATTGTTGTGGATAAACCACTTACGCATGTTTTTCCAGAATTATATGAGGATAATTCTGATTTTATATTAAATCAAAGGACAATTCCAAATAATACAACATATAAAATTAAACGAAAAAATGATAATAAAAATACTACTATTATAGATAGTTTAAATTTATCAAAAAAATAAATCATATATTGTAGTTTTTAATTTTTATATTCGATAATATTTTTTTAATTACTTTTTTTTAATATTTCATTTCGTTCATTATTCATTCTAACAGTTTTAGATCCTGTATCCATAAAATTTCTTATTTCGCTATAAATATTTTGATTAATACTTTTATTTTTTTCATTTTTTTCATTTTTTTCATTTTTTTCATTTTTTTCATTTTTTTCATTTTTTTTATTATTAATATTATGATAATTATTTAATACATCCATATAATTATAATTATATTTTTCTAATTCTATTTTAGCGTCTTCATATGATAATTCACTTTGTCTACATATCATATGTACTGATTCTTCTTTTATCTTATTTATTTGTTTTAATTTTTCTTGTTTTATATAATTATATTTTTCCAAATTTAACTTATTTGTTTCACATAAAGATACATTATTAATATTATCAGATGAATCAATAATTGTATTATTTGTATTCTTTTCGTCAATGCTCATTTTTACTTCAGACATATAGTATAATAATCTATTATTTTTTATATATTAATTTATCTTAAATATATAACAAAATATATTAAATACATTAATTATTATATTAATAGTATGTCAACTAGTAATTATACATCTAATTCCAAAACAGAAATTGATTTATCCGTTTTAAAAACAGATATATCTGAATCCATTGATAAACATGTTGGAAGTGTTATTAATAATATAATGTCTACATGTAATGTTTATAAAGAAACCCACGATCATATATGTAATATACCTATAATTAAACAAATGTATAGTGAACAACTAAAAATAAAACAAAATTTATCATCAGAAAGTAGTAATTTAGTATCAGTTAAGAATGACTATATTAAAGACATGAATCATACTAATTCACATATTAATGTGCTTCGTATAGAAATTAACACATTACGCGAAACAGTTAATAAATTATCTAATATGACAATAATTAATGATCTTAATGAACAAATTAAACAACAAAATATTATTATTGATAACTTACATGATAAATGTAATTCTAATTCATTAAACGCAATCCAATTAACTATTACAGAAAAGGAAACTAAAAATATTATTACTGAAAATAAAAATATTATTACTGAAAATAAAAATATTATTACTGAAAATAAAAATATTCAAAACGAAATTAAATCTTTAATTAATGATATAAATGAAACTATGAAAGAAGAAGAGGAAGAAGAAGAAGAAGAGGAAGAGGAGGAAGAGGAAGAAGAAGAAGAAGAAGAGGAAGAAGAAGAGGAAGAAGAAGAGGAAGAGGAGGAAGAAGAAGAGGAAGAAGAGGAGGAAGAAGAAGAAGAGGAAGAAGAAGTAGAGGAAGAGGAAGAAGAAGAAGAGGAAGAAGAAGTAGAGGAAGAGGAAGAAGAAGAAGAGGAAGTAGAGGAAGAGGAAGTAGAGGAAGAGGAAGAAGAAGTAGAGGAAGAGGAAGAAGAAGAAGAGGAAGTAGAGGAAGTAGAGGAAGAGGAAGAGGAAGAGGAAGATGAAGAGGAAGAAGAAGTAGAGGAAGAGGAAGAGGAAGATGAAGAGGAAGAAGAAGTAGAGGAAGAGGAAGAGGAAGATGAAGATGAAGAGGAAGAAGAAGTAGAGGAAGAGGAAGAGGAAGAAGAAGAGGAAGAGGAAGAGGAAGAAGAGGAATTTATTGAAATAGATATTGGTGGAGTAACATATTGTTGTGATGATGAAGAAAATGGTAATATATATAAATATGAAGATGAAGAATTAGGGGATAAATGTGGTAAAATTGAAAATGGAGAAGCAACATTATTTTAAATATTTTTATGACGTTATAATATAAATGATTGATAGTTTATGTCCTCCTGCTATTTTATATTTAGGATTTTCATTAACACAAATAATTATTGATACATTTAAAGGATTTTATAATACAGCTTTCTTTAAGACAATTGTTATGATAATTTTTACATTAATTTTAAATATTCTTTGTAAAAAAGGATTAAGTATAATTTCATGGATAATAGTATTTATTCCATTTATATTAATGACTTATATAACAGCTGTATTATTGTTTGTATTTGGACTATCACCATCATCAGATAAAATAGATTATAATGTAACAAATCCAGATACATCTACAAATGTTCAAACAAGTAATACTGTAATAGTAAAAAACCCATCAAATAATAATGTTGATACTACAAATAATAATGAAGAATATGACCCAAGTGATTATACTAGCGGTACACCAGAAGATATTAATAATTATAATTAAAATATTTACAAATAATAGTTTAAATATATAAATAATAAAGTTATAATGATGAATTTATTATTTATTTTACTAGAAAAATTAAGCAATTTATTATATATTATATACACAAACTTAATTTATATTGTATTATCTAATGTATGTTTTATTACCAATAATGAATATAATTACGTATTAATTTCATATAATAGTAAAATTAATAAAGTAACTATGTATTCACAAGATATATTATGTGATATAGGGTGGAAATATTGTCAGATAGTAACCTTATCAAACGAGTGTTATAATAAACAAATATTACCGTTATTTCATTTAATTACGGATGATTATTTTAAAAATCCGTTTTTATTAATAAAAAACAGTGAAGAAATCAAATATTTTAAAAATAAAGAATCATTATATTTAATAGATAGTGGTGATTTTGATTTATTATTTTATACGAATTATAGCAATAATGATTCAAAAAAAAATTACACAATGATTAGTCATAGTATAGATTTAAACAAATATAATTTATCAAATATTATTAAATCAAATATTAATTTTATGGTTTTCGAATTAACATTCAATACAGTTAAATATGATATAAATTTAAAAGAACCATATAATTTTTTAATTAGAGAAAATATATTAGATCATGTTTTTTTTAAATGGTATATGAATAAACATTATAAAATACATTTAACAAATAATTATAAGATATATTATATGTTACAAGACATAAGTAGTTCGGAATTAACTAGTCCATTTTTTATAAAATTTAATAATAATAAAATTATATCATGTTCTGATTATAATAAAATATGTAATGATGAAGTAGATAATACCGTATCTGTATCTATGATAATTGAAGAAAAATAACAAACTTTAGAATGAAAATTGTATAATAATATAAATATAAATATTTGAATTAATATTTATATTAATTTAAATATATTTAAAAAAAAATTGATAGCTAATATTATAATGGAGGAATCCCATAATAATAATTCAACTATGCAAAAACATTCTTTAAACGATGAATGGGGAATTTGGGCACATTTGCCACATGATACAGACTGGTCTTTAAATAGTTATAAAAATATATATAGTTGTAAAAATGTAGAAGATATTGTAGCAATATGTGAAACAATTCCCCCAAGATTAGTTACAAATTGTATGTTGTTTATAATGCGTAAAGGAATTACACCATTATGGGAAGATCCAAAAAATAGAAAAGGAGGTTGTTTTTCATATAAGGTAGTGAATAAAAACGTAATTGAATGTTGGAAAAAGTTATCCTATTCATTAGTTGGAGAGAGTCTTTCAACAAATACAAAATTACAAGAATCAATAAATGGTATAACAATATCTCCTAAGAAAACATTTTGTATAATAAAAATATGGTTAAATAATTGTGATTATCAAGATGCCAGTAAAATTAGTTCAAGTAGTGGAATAACATCACATGGATGTCTATTTAAGAAACATGCTCCTGAATATTAATAAAATGTGTAAAAATGTAAATAGATATAATAACAAATATAACATTATTTTTTATTATAATTTTTAGTAACATAAAATATCAATTATCATATTAATCATTATGTTTACATGGTAGCGGACTTAATAATAATTTAATCGTTCCTAAACTAGCAACATAATATTTAACAACTAATGGTAAATCATTTTCTAAATACATTTCAATTTGACTACATAAATTAGTACATTTAATAAAATAACCCAAATTCTTTAAAGAGAACTCTCCTTGAATAATCTTATTAGAATCTTGTTTTTTTATAAATTCCATACCTCCATTAGATTCTTCTCTTTTAACTTCAGCTGTTGCAAATTGTCCATCACATTTAAAAATCAATTCATTACCAATAGATTTAATTTCTAATCTTTCAGAAATACAAGATAAATCTCTAATAATTTTTTGAAAATCAGATGATGGTAAATTAATAACCGAAGAAAAAGAAACATAAGGTTCTTCAAATTCATCCGTATCTGGTTCAATTAATCTTAATTTTTGAGTTTTACATTGTTTAATATCACCATTTTCAAATTTAAGACCAAGATAAGTAACAATACCATCTACATAATCATTATTTTCAATATAAATAGTTAATGTATCATCATTGTCAATTGAATTAATTAACTTAAATAAATGAAACATATTAACTCCAACAATAATTTTTTCTTTATTGCATTCATAATGTTCAAAATTTTCAGCTTCTAAGAATAAATGTGCCAACATAGTATGTGATTTATCCATATTAATAATTCTAATACCATCTTTTTTAAAGGTAATATTAGTTTCTAATAAAATATCTTTTAAAGCTGTCATTAGAGTTCTAAATGGCGCGATTTGAATTGTTTTAATTGTTAAAACATTATTATTGTTATTAGAATCAAAAGAAGACATATTATATATATTTTCTATTTATAAATCTTTAAATGCTTATGCGTTTATATTTAAATATAATTTTTACATTAAAAAATATTATATAGTATTTTATCTTGTTTAGGAATTAAATTAAAAAATATTAATACATTTTATAAGTAAGTAATATGAAAATAAAAAATGGATTTAAAATTAAAAAGAATGGTTGGAATTATATATCAATAAAAGGTAATGCTACAGAACGTGGAATAGCACATGGAACATTATTAAAAGAAGAAATTAAAGATGCATTAAAAATGATGAAATGGAATTTGTATGATGTTCATGGTTTAAAAATAGATTTTTTTATAGAACTAAGTAATTTTATTTTTAAAAAACCAATAGAAGAAAATTTTCCTGAATTTTTTGAGGAATTGAAAGGTATATCAAAAGGAGCAAATGTAGATTTAGATGAATTAATATTGTGGAATAATTACGCTTCATTGGATTATGCTATGCCAAAGATATCAGTATTTTTAGATTATATACCAGCTATTAAAGAAAAATATGGACATTTACTAAAAAGTATCCCATCAATTGGTTCAATGGAAGGGGGGTCGAAAGACAGATGTTCGGCATTCATAGCATTAGGTGATTATACACATGATGGAAAAATATGTTGTGCGCATAATTCTTTTGATAATTTTATAGAAGGTCAATATTTTAATAATATAATTGATATTAATCCAAATAAAGGACATAGAATATTATTTCAAGGAGCTCCAGGATATATATCTAGTCAAACAGATTTTTTTATTAATAGCAAAGGATTTATCGGAACAGAAACAACAATAGGTGGATTTATTTCTTTTAAAAATGAAGATCCGATAACTGTAAGAATTAGAAATTGTATGCAATATGCGAATACTTTAGATGATTATGTAGATTTTTTAAAAAAAAGAAATTCGGGTGATTATGCGAATTCATGGTTAATTGGTGATACTAAAAATAATGAAATAATGAGAATTGAATTGGGATTAGAATTTGTAAATGTAGAGAGAAAAAAGAATGGTTATTTTATTGGATTTAATGCTCCATACGATCCAAGAATAAGAAAATTAGAATGTGTTAATACTGGTTTTGATGATATTAGAAGACATCAAGGTGCGAGAAAGGTTAGGCTAGAACAATTAATGGAAGAACATAAAGGAAAAATCAATATTGAAATTAGTAAACAAATTATAGCGGACCATTATGATGTATATTTAAATAAAATAAATCTTTGTTCTAGAACAGTATGTTCTCATTATGAGTTGGATAATAGAGCATTTATGAGTCAATCAGATAGACCAAAACCGTATCAACCAAGAGGAGCAGTAGATGGATGTGTAGTTGATTCACATGCTTGTAAAAAAATGGGATTTTATGGGAGATGGGGGTCAAGTTGTGGAACACCTTTTCATGTTAAAGATTTTATGAAGAAACATATTCAATGGAAAAGGTTTGAACCATATTTACATGACAGACCTTCACAACCATGGACATATTTTAAATCATTAGATAAACCAATTAAATTATCCAAAACAAAAAAGCCTAAGAGAGAAAATAAAAAACAAAGTCTAAAAAACAAAGTCTAAAAAACAAAGTCTAAAAAACAAACATAGTAAGAGGTATTAACATATAATATATTATAAAAATGATTTAAAATGATTTAATATGATATATTATAATATATTATAAAAATGAATGGTATTACAATTAAAAAAGAAAAATTATTAGAAATAATATCTAATGAATTTGATAAATATGAAAAAAATAACGTAATATTAACAAGAATGATAAATTGTATAAATAATTTACCTGAAATGTTAGAAAATACCTATAATACGATTATAGAACGTGAAAAAAGAAAAAATATGTTAGAAAATGAATCTGAACAATTTATTAAAAATTTTTTATATAATAACAAATTTTATTATCATACAACATCTGAATTATTTTTTGAATATAATGATAAAAATTTTTCATTAGTTAAAGAAGATGATATACAACATAATATATTAACTTCTATAAGTTCAAATAAAACACTAATGGATTGGAAACAAAAAATAAAAGTAATCATTCTTAAAAAAATAAAGGAGCGTGATATATTTTCATGTATTCCTGAATCACATACGATTCAAAATGTTATTAATCGACTATTTCCGTCTATTTGTGATACAAAAGAAAAGGCCAAGTATTTTTTAACCATATTGGGTGATATTTTATTAAAAAAATGTAATAATATATATTTTTTACATCCAAAGACAAAACCATTTATAAAAGCATTATCTAATTTATCATGTATGTTATTTGGAACTCCAAATTTATCAAATATATTCAAGGTTAAATATTATGAACATTCTTTTAAAGACTGTAGATTTGTAGATTTATGGGAATTTATGAATATTGAAAATTGGAATTCATATGTTAAAGAAAATGATGCTTTAGATTTATTTTGTGTTTCCGCTTATTATTCAACAAGATATGAAAACGCAGACAATTTCTTATTAAAAAAATGTAAAGATGAAAGTTTGACAAAATATGCATTATATTTAAAAAATAATAATGTTAATAATATAATTAATCATTTTACTAATAGTGTTGTAGAAACTAGTGTAGGGTGCTCTATTAGTTGGAAAAATATGCAATTTCTTTGGAAAAAATTTATAGATGGAGAAAGATTTCAAAATATGTTTTTTACTACAACATTAAAAACTAAGTTAATTGAACATTTAAAGTATGACCAAGAAAAAGACGTTTTTTTAGACTGTACGAGTAAGTTATTACCAACAGTTAGTAAATTTATTAAATTTTGGAATGAAACCATTGAAATAACTAACGATATTAGTGAAGAACTTGAAATAGATGAATTGTGTTCACTATTTACACACTATACGAAAATTAATATCAATGAAAATAATATATTAGACTTAATAAAACATTATCAATCAGACGTATTTATTGAGGATGATAAATATTTATTAAATACAAAATGTAATATATGGAATAAAAAAGAAGATATTATTAATTGGTTAAATCAGTATAAGAAAAATAATCCAACTAATGAAACATATAATGATGAAATTAATATTACGGAAATGTATCAATTATATTGTGGAAATAAAAATAAATTTACAGTAAGTAAAAGATATTTTGAAAAATTTATAAAAGAAGAATCACAATTAAATCTGATTGAAGAAACCTTTATAAAAGTTAAATCATTTGAAAATATTCAAGGTATAAATTTATAAAAAAGTTATAAAAAGTTATAAAAAGTTATAAAAAGTTATAAAAATAATTACCAACCACCATTTTTGTGTTTACGAGAACCTTTCTTGGATTTTTTATGCTTCTTTGTGTTATGAACACCAAATACACCACTTCCCTTAGGTTGAAGATGACCCTTCAAATGTTTTTGAGTCTTAGCAAGTTCACTCTTCTTCTTTGAAACAATACGACCATTATGCATTTTTAAGTCAACCTTTTTTAGGTTACCAGCTGTTTTATAAGCACTTCCATGCATAACTTGAGCTCTAGAACCCTCTAAATTTTCATAAATATGGCTACCAATGTGATATTTACCATCATGTCCTTTGTCGTGTCTTTTTACCATTATAAATTCTATAGAGAAAATAAAAATAATTTTTAAGGATACGCAATAAAAACATAGAGAGAAAATAAACAAAAAAACAATATTAATTAAATATTTAAATTCATAATTGTCTAAATAAAATAATTATGAATTAACTATACTTCAATCTTTAATGTAAAACTACATTTTACTGTAAAATCATTAACTTTATCTATTTTTAGTTGTTCTGGTAATTTTAAATTTGACAAACCATCTTTACCACCATTTTCTAAATCATCTAAAATTAATTTTTTCTTAATTAATGAACCCATACTTGAATCGGTATTTGAAGTATCAGGGTGATAAAATTCTTTATAAGACCCTTTATCTGGAATTTCCATTGTTTTAATATCAGCAAGATTTGTACATCTATTATATGTAATATCATCTTCACCTCCCCATCCCCATAGTTGATTTGGAAAACCATTAAATTTTAAAAATAATTGTTTAGAAAATCCAGTTACTCCTCCAAAATAAGTAAAAAATTGATATTTTGGATTTACATGTCCTAAATGAATCGGATATTCTGATGTATAAAAATAATAAGGTAATAAATTATCAGATGGTATCAAATCGACATCATGAACTATTATATTTTCAAAACCTTCTTTATCTGCTAATTTAAATCCTAAATTACACAATTGACCTCTATTAAATTTCATGTTATCATCTGTTTGTTCTGCTATAAATATTTTGATTTCATTTCCATTTAACATATCTATTTTAGATTTCCAAAAATCTATAAACTTAACTAAATGTTTTGTTCTATTTTGTTCCAAATTATCTCTAAATGGAATTATCAATGCTGTCTTTTTTACATTAGTTTCATTCCATGTAATATTGAGTTTTGTTCTTTCCATAACAAGTCTGTCTTGTTTATAAACATTATATTTTTTATAAATTTCATCAGATGAGAATTGTTTATTAGCTATTTTAATAAATAAGTTTTGCATGTAATCATATACATTTGTTTCAGTCAAATATGTTTTACAAAACTCAATAGCATTTTCTGAAATCTTTTTACATGTTTCATCATTTGATTTACACCATTGAATTGTTATTGCTAAATCACTTAAATCATGTTTTACTGGAACATAATGCTTATATGGAATTAATAAATGTTCAAACCATAGCTTGTATTTTGATTCTACCATTAATACTAATGAATTCGTATTTAACATCCATGCTAATCTGTATGCTGCTGAATTTCCTTCGATATATAAAAGATATTTATACTTAGATTGTCCTTCATGATCAACAAAATCTACAAGTTTTACACCATTTTCGTCCAATTCTTTTGGATTTTGATATTTTACAACACCATCTACTGCTTTACTTTTTCGTGTAAAACTTATTATACCCGCATCTAAAAAAGGTATTCCATCTATTCTATTTAAATCATTATAGTAAGGGATTGTTTTCCATTCATCATTAAGTTTTGTAATATGTAATCTTGGATTTTTTAAAATGTCAGTATCGCAACCGGTTCCTCTTCCTCTAAAAAAAGCAGTGTTTATTTTATTTTCCCACTGTACCGAGTCATAATTTAAATAACTATTTGAGCATTTATTTAAGAAATATTTCTTTGTAATAGATTGCCATTCATCTGCAGATGGTATTGGTATATCCGCATATCCATCTCTCGTCGATTGTGATAAAATTGGAGAGAAATAATAATATTCATCTGTATTAAGTTTATGATTATTACCGACGATTGATTCAAATGGATGAGTTCTATTTTTTTTTAAAAAAGGCAAATCTTTCTTATTTATAAAAAATATTACATCTGGAACTGTTCTATTTTTACATGTTTCATCAATCATATTTTTTAATTCAACCCAATAAGCATCATTTAAGTAAGGTGTTCCTTTACTTTCTTCCGTAAATAATAAACAATCTGTAGCACTCCATTTACTTTTATCAAGAAGAGATATATCATTTTGATTTATAGGATAAATTTTATTTTTATCAGCAAAATACTGCTTTGTAGAGTTATATTTATCTTCTAATTTAATCATATCGTGCCAATTATTTCGAAAATCTAAATTATAAAATGGTAAAAATTTGTCCACTTTATTATTTTTAATGTAAACATATATCCCATTACTAAATTCTTTATACATATATTTTAAAGTTGTAGCAACAGACTCTTCATATAAAAATCGGTAAACATCCGAATTTAATTTCTTATCTACAATTTCTTGATAAGACGTTGGTTCATTAATTGAATTTATTTTTGGAATATCCTTTAATAATTTCATAAATGACAATTCATCACTTATAATAGGATAAACAGTTTTTATTTTTGTGTTTGGAGCATACTTTTTATTGGTTTGACAATCATCCTCTTTATCAAATGCTTCTTTTTCCATTTATAATTGTATAAGATTAAATTTTTATCATACTACTTCATAGGTTATTATATAATAATTAATTAATATAATAAAATACATATCTCTCTTAATATATTTTTATCGCTAAAAATATATTATTTTTGCTTTTACATTATATAATAATTAAAATTTATTTGATGGTGATGCACCGAATCCTCCTGGTCCACCAGGAGTTCTTCCATAAGCATTTAATTGTTGTTTAACAAATACAGGTTTTTCTCCATGTCTAAATTTAGATTGTTGTATTAAATATGATAATCGTTGATATCTTGGTGCTCCATATATTATTACATTTCCTGATGAAAAATGAGTCTTTTTGTTTAAGTTACAATTAGCAAATCGTGAATTACATATATTTATAGGTCCTGATTTATTAGTATATGACATATTAATTAATATATATAAATAAATAAATAAAATTGAAACTATTTAAATATTTATATATGATTTAATATATCTAATTAATAATTAATATGGAAAACAATTCAACACTTTCAAAATACCAAAAGCTAACAGACAGAGAACATATATTGAAAAAACCCGATACTTATATTGGGTCAATTGAAAATACTGACCACGATGATTATATTTTCAATAACGATGATAATAAAATAATTTCTAAAGGATTTCAATATATTCCAGGGTTATATAAATTATTCGATGAAGGAATTGTTAATTGTAGAGACCATGTTATTAGACAAGAACAAGCTGTTTCTTCTCAACTAGAAAACGCATTACCTGTTTCTAATATTGAAATTAACATTGATGATGACGGAACAATTCATATGTATAATGATGGAAATGGAATTGATGTAGCACACCATCCTGAATACGGATTATGGATTCCTGAAATGATTTTCGGACATCTAAGAACATCTACTAATTATGATGAAAAAAAGAAAGAAAAAATTGTAGGAGGTAAAAATGGATTTGGATTTAAATTAGTTCTAATTTGGTCTACATGGGGAAAAGTAGAAACCGTCGATCATGTAAGAGGATTAAAATATATTCAAGAATTTAAAACGAATCTTACTGAAATATGTAAGCCATCTATAACAAAATGTAAAAATAAACCATATACTAGAGTATCTTTTAAACCCGATTATCAAAGATTGGGTATTGAAAATTTAACTCCAGATATGCTATCTTTATTTAAAAAACGTGTGTATGATATATCAGCAATTACTGATAAAAGAATTAAAGTAAAATATAATGGAGAGATAGTACCTTGTAAAAATTTCGAACAATATGTTGATTTATATGTAGGTAATAAAAATGATACAAAAAGAATATATGAAAGTCATAATGGTAGATGGGAATATGCGGTATGTTTGGCTCCAAAAGACGAATTTCAACAAATTAGTTTTGTGAATGGAATTTATACATCAAGAGGAGGTAAGCATGTAGAGTATATTATGAATCAAATTATTAGAAAATTGTGTAATTATATTAAAACAAAAAAGAAAGTAGATGTAAAGCCAACTACTATAAAGGAACAATTAATGTTATTCTTGAGATGTGATATTGAAAATCCATCTTTTAATAGTCAGACCAAAGATGAACTAGGAACAGCAATTCCAAAATTTGGTTCAACATGTAATGTGAGTGATGGTTTTATTGAAAAAATAGCGAAAATGGGGGTTATGAATGCAGCATGTGCTTTAACTCATGTAAAAGATAATAATGCTGTAAAAAAAACAGATGGTAGTAAAAGTAAAAGTATTAGAGGTATTCATAAATTAATAGATGCTAATTTTGCTGGAACTGTCAAATCAAACCAATGTACATTAATTTTATGTGAAGGAGATTCAGCAAAGGCAGGTATTGTATCTGGACTAACCAAAGATGATAGAAATACAATTGGAGTATATCCTATGAAAGGAAAAATATTTAATGTGAGAGGTGAAACATTGAAGAGAATTAATGAAAATAAAGAAATTATTGAAATTAAACAAATATTAGGTCTTGAAACTGGTAAAAAATATACAAGTGAAAGTGTTGAAAAATGTTTGCGATATAATTCAGTGTTATTTATGACAGACCAGGACCTGGATGGTTCTCATATTAAGGGGTTGGGACTCAATTTATTTCAAGACCAATGGAATTCATTATCCACCCTTAATAATTTCTTGGGTTTTATGAATACACCTATTTTAAAAGCTAAGAAAAACGGACAAGAAAAATTATTCTATTATGAAGGTGAATATAATTTATGGAAACAAGAAAATAATGTAACAGGATGGAATGTTAAATATTATAAGGGATTGGGAACGAGTACTGGAAAAGAATTCAAAGAATATTTTGCTAATAAAAAAATAGTATATTTCATTCACGAAGAAAATACAAGTGATAATATTATTGATATGATATTTAATAAAAAAAGAAGTGAAGAGAGAAAATCATGGTTAACTAATTATGATAGAAATAGTTATTTAGATACCAATTCAAATAATGTATCTCATAGAGATTTTATTAATAAAGAATTGATTCACTTTTCAATATATGATTGTGAAAGGTCGATTCCAAATTTAATGGATGGTCTTAAAACAAGTTTAAGAAAGATTTTATATAGTGCTTTTAAAAAGAATTTAACTACTGAAATAAAGGTTGCACAATTTAGTGGATACGTTTCAGAACACTCAGGATATCATCATGGTGAAGCAAGTTTAAATGGAGCAATTGTAGGAATGGCCCAAGATTATGTTGGTAGTAATAATATTAATCTTCTTATGCCAAATGGTCAATTTGGAACAAGACTTCAAGGAGGAAAGGATTCGGCAAGTGAGAGATATATTTTCACACAGTTAAATAAAGTTACTAGATATATATATCGTAAAGAAGATGACCCTGTATTAGAATATCTTGAAGATGATGGTTATCCAGTTGAACCAAGATATTATGTTCCTATTATTCCTATGATTTTAGTAAATGGTGGAAAAGGTATCGGAACGGGATTTAGTACTGATATTTTATCATATAATATTGATACACTAATTGAGATTTTAAAATCAAAATTGACATTGAGTGAAAATAATAATGAAATAACTCCATTTTATAAAAATTTTGAAGGAAGTTGTGAAAAAATAGATGATAAAAAATATATTGTAAAAGGAGTGTATGAAAAAATAACAGATAAAAAGATTAAAATAACAGAATTACCAATTGGTTATTGGACGGATGATTTTAAACAACATATTGAAAATCTAATAGAAGGTGATAAAAATAAAAAACAAAAATCATTTATTAAAGATTATAATGATATGTCTACTGATACAGTAGTTGATTTTGAAATTATATTAAATGAATCTATAGATGAAACCAGCAATAAAGATTCTAATAATATGTATAATAATTTTGAAAAAACAATGAAATTATATTCTACATTAAGCACTAACAATATGCATCTATTTAATAATGAAGAAACATTAACAAAATACTCCGATGTGAGAGAAATAATCGATAGTTACTTTCCGATTCGATTAGAATATTATCAAAAACGAAAAGATTACCAAATAAGTTTTTTGGAAAAAGAAATGATGCTATTAAGTAATAAAGTTTCTTATATCAAAGAAAATTTAAATGGAACAGTTGATTTAAGAAATAAAAAGAAGGAGGTTATTATTGAAATGTTAACCAATAAAAATTATAAAGTAATGGATAATGATAATGATTATAAATATTTATTAAAAATGCCAATGGATAGTGTTAGTGAAGAAAATGCCAAAAAATTATTAAATGAAAAAGAAAATAAAGAAAATGAATTAGAAATATTAAAAAATACAACTATTGAAAATATGTGGATAATGGAATTAGAAGAATTACAAAAATATTTACATACATTAACAGTATCCAGTAAAATAAAAAATGTTAATGATAATATTAAAATTAAGACTAAAAGTAAACTTAAAACTAAATAAATATAATTTTAAAACCATGTTTTCCATTCTAAAGTTTTGTCATCGACATCTACTTGAGCTGGACGGTCCATTGGGGTATACATTGTACTTACATCACGTTTATAATTTATATAAGCTTGTGCTTCACTATATAACTGTTTAACACAATATTCAACTACTATATTATTTAATGCTTGAATTTGACCGATTATATTATGAGGTTGATTAACAGCAGATTGTAAAAAAACACTTCTCATAATAATTTTTAAAGTATCACAATTTTGATTATCAATAATGTATTGTTGATTTGATACTTCATAAACTCCACTTCTAATTGCGTTTTGGATAATTTGTATATTTTTTTTACTAAAATATGCCAATGATAAAGATGAATCTGTAGAATTACCAATCATAGCATCACTAAAATTAGAACATTCATTTTTTGGTATTTTATCATATAAATCAAATTGATTCATTTTATTTGGGCCGAGAATATCTATTCTTCCATTTGTACTTGAACAATTCATTATATTAATTAAATAGAAAAAATTATATTCATTAAATATATAATGATTTTTCAAAAAATAGTATTAACTATAGCAATTATAATATTTATATTATTACTAATATTTATTGCTTCCGTATTATATAATAATAAATATAAGGTCTCATTTCCTGCTACAGTATCTCAATGTCCGGATTACTGGTTAGACATGGAAAAAACTGCTAATTCTAGTGGAGATATTGAGAATAGTGATTCACAAACTAATCAATCGTGTGTTAATATTAAAAATTTAGGAAATAAATCATGTCAAAAAAAGATGGATTTTACTGGAGATTTTTGGCAAGGTTCTACAGGCAGTTGTAATAAGAGTAAATGGGCTAAAAAATGTGATTTAACATGGGATGGTATTACAAATAATAGTAATATTTGTAGTTAATAAATACATATAAAAAGATAATATAATTAAATACATATTAAAGTATATTATGGAATTAATTGATATTAATAATGAATTAAATAGAAATGAATTATCTGAGAATATTAAAAATATTATAATTAATTTTGAAAAAAATAAAAATAATTTAACTACTAAACGAGGTATTTATTTATATGGTAATCCAGGAACTGGTAAAACTATATTTATTGAAGGAATCTTAAAAAGTATTAACTACGATATTATTAAATATGATGCTGGAGATATAAGAAATAAATCAATTATAGATACAATAACCAAACATAATATGTCAGACAAAAATGTATTATCTATGTTACAAAAAAATGTTAAAAAAATAGCAATTGTTATGGATGAAATTGATGGTATGAATAATGGAGACAAAGGTGGTATAAATCAATTAATTAAATTAATTCGACCAAAAAAAACAAAAAAACAAAAACTTGAAGAAATTACTTTAAATCCAATAATATGTATTGGTAATTATCATATGGATAAAAAAATTAAAGAATTAATGAAAGTCTGTAACAGTTATGAATTATTAAGTCCAACTAATACACAAATAGAATCTCTTATTAATAAAGTTGTCCCATCAATCGAGTCAAATATAAAACAAAATTTATTAAATTATATTCAAGGAGATTTAAGAAAATTTAACTCAATAATAAATATTTATAATAAACAAAATATATTACTTAAAAATGAAATTATTCAAGATATATTTCAATCTAAAACATATAACGATGATAGTAAAACAATTACCCAAAATCTTATAAATAATAATTATGATATTAATAAACATAATATTATTATGAATGACACTGATAGAACTATTGTTGGATTATTGTGGCATGAAAATATAGTTGATGTTTTAGGGAAAATGCCGATTAACAAATCATTTCCTTTTTATAATAAAATCTTAGAAAATATATGTTTTTCTGATTATATAGATAGAATAACATTTCAAAAACAAATTTGGCAATTTAATGAAATGAGTTCACTTATTAAAACATTCTATAACAATAAAATATATCATGAAACATTTGAAAATAAATCTAATTATAATCCATCTGAAGTAAGATTTACAAAAGTATTAACTAAATATAGTACTGAATATAATAATTATTTATTTATTCAAAATTTATGTTCTACCTTATTTATGGACCAAAAAGATTTATTCGCTTTTTTTCTTGATTTGAGAAATGAAAAAAGTATTGAAGATATATATGAAATATTCGATACTTATGAGATAACTAAATTAGATGTTAATCGAATGTATAGGTATATTGATAAAAATTATGATAATTCGGATGATGAAACTGATGAATATATTAATCTAGAAGGTGAATAGAATATTGGTGTAATAAATATAATGTATGTTTTGGTAATATACATTATAAGTAATATTAAATGAATCCCAAGTTATATTATTTTATATTTTTTGATTTTCCAATAGTGTTTTTAATTTATTATTTTCTTGTATAAGAGTTTCATTCATTTTTTTTAATTCTTCTAATTGTTTAGCTTGATTTTGTATTTGTTGTTGATGTTGTTTCATTAATTCAACTACTTGAATATTATTTAAAGAAATTGGTTCTTTTCCATTCTGTTGTACCGTTATTTGTTGTCCGTTAGAAATACCAGCATTTTTTTCAGCATTTTTTCTTCTAGTTTCTTCAATTTTAACCATTTGCTGTAATACATCTGGTTTCATAATTGGTTTACCTGGATTATAATTACTGATTAATGAATCAATATTCATATAAAACTTTTTTAAATAACTATCTTTAATAAAATAATCGACTGTTTTTGTAGATTCTTTCACAAGTTTTGGATGTGGATTATCTAATAATTTACATTTATCAATTGTATTATGTTCATGTGAAAATACAAGAATTGTTTTTTTAGGGTCTAATTGTACAAAAGGTACTGTATAATTTTTAAGAAATGATTTTTCTTCTGCTAAACACGCATCATCATCATATTTGTTTTCTTCAATTAATTTTCTTTTAAATGCGAATGTTCCAGCAGTAGCATGTTTCGGACCATAAGGCCCAAATTGATACATTTTACTTATATGTTTAAAGTATATATATAACTCACTAGAACCAGCACATAAAACTTCATCATTTTCTTGAAGTTTTTCAACAGCATGAGTTACACGTTCTGGTGGATAATAATCATCATCATCCATATATACGAGTATATCACCTTTACTTTTTTCATGTAATAAATTTCTCTTTTTACCAAGTGTCATTTTTTCATCATATTTAAAATATTTAACATTTGGATGTTCTTTAACCAATTCTTCTATTTTGTCAGTACCATCATCTATTATTATCCATTCCATTCGTTCTTTTGGATAATTTTGATGATTAAAACAATTCAACATACCTTGAATAAATGGACGACGATTAAATGTTGGTGTACAAACACTTACAAATGGATATTTTTCATTATCAATTTCACTATTCTTATTCTTATTCTTATTCTTATTCTTATTCTTATTCTTATTCTTATTCTTATTACCCATTTTTATAATATAAATAAAAACTATTTATATTATATTATATTATATTATATTATTTTATATTATTTTATTCGGATTTTTTTAAAGGGTTCATACCAGGAGGTATAATATTTGGTAAGAACACTAATGTCATAATAATAGCTACAATTGGTTCTAAATTTGAAAAAGCTGCCATAATAACTAATATTGAAAATAGTAATGTTAAATAATAACTATTAAATTTCTCTCCCATAATTTCCATTATTTGTTTTCCATTTAATAATGGAGGTAAAATAGTAAAACTAAATATAACACCTAATACTTGAATTAAAGATAATACAAATGGAAGAAACCATGACCAACCAAAAAATAATCCTATAATTGTTATAGCCATTCCCCATTCTTGATTTTCATTCAAAAACATACTTACTAATGTTGGTAACCACCATAACATTGCCAATAATATTATTAACATATAAGCTATTGGTCCTACAATAAAAGGAACAATTGATTTCATAGATTCTGGAAGCATAGCACATGTTGAACCTAAAAATCCTATAATAGCATGAATAGTTGTTCTAAGCCATATATATGAATATTTTATTTTATTAACATACCAATTTGATATAATTCCTCCAAATGTGTATTCTTTACTTTCCATTGAATATGGAAATCCATATTTAAACATTCTACTAAAATATTTATTTTCAAATAATTTATTTTGTGTAAAATCAATAGGAACACCACACCCCCCTATATTTTTATTTCCAGATTTGCTAACATTTGTATATGGTATTTGTTGAGGGTCTGTTGGAAAAAATAAATCTAAATTTATTCGTGTAAAATATACAAAATTTGCACCTAATAAACCAATTAATAATACATGTATAAATGATTGAAATGTTTTACTAGCAAATTTCCCCCAATTATTTTTAGTAGAATCTGTAGAATCTGTAGAATCTGTAGAATCTGTAGTATCTGTAGAATCTGTAGTATCTGTAGTATCTGTAGTATCTATATTATCTATATTATCTATATTATCACTAGAATTCATATATATATTTTATATATATATTTAATAATAAAATTATTACAAAAATATAATATATACACTAAATAGTATAAATATTTATAGTATTTTTATTATCATCATATAAATGAAGATATTTAATTTTTTCCAGAAAATACAACTTATAATTAATAAACCATTTATTTATACACATTTAATAATATTAATTTATTCATAAATATAATCTTTTTATTATTATATGGAGGAAAAAATATTTATGTTTTTTGTATGTATAGCATTTATTTATTTAATTTATATACAATATGGATTTTCAAAATGTTTATTTATTAAAAATAAAGAGCCATTTACTCCAAAAGATGTTAATAATATTATTCAACCACCTGGTTCACAACCAATTGGTACATTTGATTCAGAATATTTAAAAAAAGCAAACAGTATAACCGTAAGTAATGGATATACTGAAAAAATGATAAACAATTTAAAACCAAGTATTCCTAGTCCAGATAATAATTCAAATACTGACAATATGGGTAATTTCCCTAATAGTGAAAATGGTAATAATGAATTACCAACAAAAGAATTTGAATATCCAAATAAATATAAATTTACGGTTGATTATCCATGTAGACCCAGTGCTACAGGTATGTATACTGATTGTGGTGTATTATCAGCAAATATAGGATGGAGTGTGGACCCATATAAAGGTCTTAATTGTAAACTAAATGATACTACCACTCCTGAAATTAATAATAATATGAATTAAAATCGTGAAACCGAATATAATCCTGGTGAATCCAAAAATTCCAAACAAGGTATTTCAGGAGTAGGAACAACTATGCTAAGATAATAATAAAGTATTATTATAAAATTCTGTTTATAATAATAATAATGTATTTAGTATCATTATTAACGAGCATACATTAATCCACAGTTACCGCCTACAAATGTTAGTATATTATACCGTTCCTCATAAATTGTTAAATCATAATTATAATCATATATCATCCAATTTGATTTATTCACACCGATTATTCCTACACCAGATGGATCACATATTGTATAAAATTGAGCATTTTCATTTAGTTGAGGTTGCCAAGTAGTAAATTCCAATTCTATATTAGAAAATTTACTCATATTCATAGCACCTGATGGTTGAAAATCATAAGGATCATTATTTATGGCAAAACTATAAGTATATAAACCATTTTTAGACATTCCATTACTAGATCTATAATTTTCTAAATACTCATAAATACCAGCATCCATGACATTTTCTCTATACTTTCCATCCAATAATATTCCTAGACGTAATAATATATTTTTTTCATTAGATGGATTATAATTTCCAGATATATAATAACCTGTAGAGAATCCACCGGACGGGTCATAACCCGGTCCAAAACCAGTTTGTGTAATTGGGTCTTCACAATCCAATATCCAACTACCAGAAACATCGGCTTGAACTATATCTCCAGGCATTACATTATTATAAGCCCAATTGGAATAATTACTCCACTCATTTCTTAAATTAATATCATTTCTCTGAAATGTCCACATCCACGATGATACCATACCCATAGTATTGTCAAGTTTTACTTTTTGTGTACCTGTAACATTGTAATATTTCCAATTATATATAGATTTAAATAAATATTTTTGCTCATTGCTTGCAAATAATTTAGATTCTTCTTCTGATAAAAACCCATAGGTTGACACTAAATGAACATCAGCATTCCAATCAGTCCTTCTATCAACGTAAGATGCGTTAGGACCACTAATTGTATTTAAAGATATATCAGGGGGTGGTTGTAAAAATCTATAAAATTGATATATTGCTTCATTAAATTTTGGTTGTATGTATGGAAAATTATTTGTTTGGTCTAGTACATCACGAATCACAAATAATTCTTGTACAGGTCGAATTCTAACATTTATTTCCAATTCATTATATTGTAACGATACTAAAGGAAATGCCATTTTAGCTGCCAGAGTAAACCATGTATTCATTGGGATATAAATTTTTCTAGATCTAATAGAAGGTTCGGGTCCTATTGGATTATTGGTATAATACGCGTTTGGATATAAATTAATTCGACCTAATGTATTCGCAGGATCATTTAATTCACTCACATTTCCACTCATTTCATCATATAATTTTTTTTTAGTAGCAGAAAAATCTCTTTGTATCATTGCTAATAAATAATCTCCTGAATATTTATTTAATATTTGTCCTCCTACAGATATTTCTATTTCTTCTATCATTTGTGTTCCCAAATTGTCAATCCATTTAAATTCATATGGAGCCCAATTAGAACTACAATCTTGTGGGGGGTATATAGGACTCCATATAGTTGGTAATGTTACTACTAAATATGTATCCATTAATAATTCCGCATAACGCTTCATTCTAAAAGTAAATAGGGATGATTCGGTCATTCTTAATTTTCTTAAACCGTCAAAATCTAATCGAAACTTTTGTAAACCAAAATTAGTATATTTTTTATAGGTTGTTTTAAAAAAAGTTTTCGAAGGATTGCCGTTTAAATATACATTTTGATTTCCATAAGATACTATGTTTAAAAGTCCTCCAGCCATATTTATATATATATTATCTACAATAATATTTAACTCTATTTATCATTATATTAAATTATATCAAATAATATATTTAGTAAATTATTATTTTAATATCATTATGAATATGATATAATAATTTTTTTTCATATCCTAATATAATATAAGTATGATAGAAAAAGCGAAACAAATGTTTTCAAAATTAAATTTAGAACAAAATAAGGCTACAACAATTAAATATGTATCCTATTTAATTATAGCTCTTTTAATATTTGGATTTATTGCTTATGTTTATAACAAGGTAAATTTAAATAATAATAATTGTAATAATTTATCAAGTATATACACTAGTTTTCCAACATTATCGTCATTTAATCCTGACGATGCTTCATATCAATTTTTATTAAGAGATTATTATGTTAAAACTGCTTATAATTGTTGTTGTAGTGGTCAATTCAAAAACGACTGGGTCAATACATGTGCTTTAAAAACTGCTATTGGACAAGGTGCTAGAGTACTTGACTTTGAGATTTATTCACTAAATAATCAACCTGTTATTGCTACATCTTCTGTCAATGATTATCATACTAAAGAAACGTATAATCAAGTGACATTTCAAGACGCAATGAATATTATTAATGACAGTGCCTTTGCTGGCGGTTCTTGTCCATGCCCGAATGATCCATTAATATTACATTTTAGAATATCTAGCAATAATACAGAAATTTATACTCAAATGGCAAACACTATATATTCTTCTATCGGACCTAAATTATTAAGCAAAGATTATAGTTATGAATATACAGGTCATAATTTAGGAGCAATTCCACTAAAAAACTTAGTCGGTAAAATTATTATTTCAGTTGATAGAAGCAACCCTTTATTTGAAGATACACCGCTTAAAGAGTATGTTAATATTGCTTCAAATTCTATTTTTTTAAGAGCATCGAGAGATTATGATATTAAATATACTCCTGACTCAAATGAACTTATTGAATATAATAAAAAAAATATGACACTTTCTTTACCTGATATTAGCCCATATAATACCAATACAGCACCCGCTTTAAATTTCGGTTATGGGTGTCAATGGGTCGGTATGTGTTTTCAAAATTTCGACGCCAATATGCAGTTCTATAGTTTATTTTTTGATAAGACCGGGCACGCTTTCGCTCTTAAACCAGAACACCTTCGTTATGTACCCGTTACTATTGCCGAACCAACAAAACAAGCGCCTGAACACTCATTCACAACAAGAACACATTCTACCGATTACTACTCATTTAGTGTCTAATACTAATGTAGTAATTTTATATTACAATTCATATTATAATAATTATTTGTTTATATATATATATATATGTCTTCATCATGTACGCCAAAATTAACATTAGAAGATAAAGAACTTGCTATATTACGTGATGCCGTAGATATAGCTGAAAAAAAGAAAGGACGCAAAACGGTAAGTAACCCTGATGTTAAAAAAATAATAGGTATTTTAGAAGATTTTCTAAAAAATAAAAGACTCGTTTGTTATGGAGGCACTGCTATTAATAATATTCTTCCTTTAGAAGACCAATTTTATGATAAAAATATTGAAATTCCTGATTATGATTTTTATTCACCAAACGCTCTCGAAGACGCAAAAGAATTAGCAGATATATATTATAATGATGGTTTTCAAGAAGTTGAAGCTAAGGCTGGTGTTCATCATGGAACTTATAAAGTATATGTAAATTTTATTCCTGTTGCGGATATAACCTATTTAGATAAATCTCTTTTTAAAAGAGTTCAGACAGACGCTGTTCGTGTTTATGGTATATTATATTGTTCTCCCAATTTTCTTCGTATGAATATGTATTTAGAATTATCTAGACCTGCTGGAGATATTAGTAGATGGGAAAAGGTTTTAAAAAGACTTATATTATTAAATAAGAATTATCCTCTTAAAGGCAAACATTGTGAGCCTAACTCGTTTTTAAGACAATTTGAAAATGTAAATCCTAAAAGTGAAGAGAAAATATATTATACAGTCCGTGATGCTTTTATAGACCAAGGATTAATTTTTCTTGGTGGATATGCCAGTTTTTTATATTCGTCTTATATGTCTAAAAAACAAAAGAAATTATTTCATAAAACCCCTGATTTTGATGTGTTAGCCGAAGAGCCAGAACAAGCAGCGGTAATATTAAAAGAAAAATTAGAAGATTTTGATTATAAAGGAATTAAAATAGTTAAACATGATGGTATTGGTGAATTAATTGCTCCTCATTATTCTATTACTGTTAAAATCGAAAATACCGAAGAAACAGTTGCGTTTATATATAAACCATTAGCATGTCATAGTTACAATGTTATAAAAAAGGGAAATAAATCTATTAGAGTTGCTACAATTGATACTATGTTAAGTTTTTATTTTGCCTTTTTTTATAGTAACCGTGATTATTATGATGAAAATCGTATATTATGTATGGCTCAATACTTATTTGACGTTCAACAAAAAAATAGACTTCAACAAAAAGGATTACTTAAAAGATTTAGTATTAATTGTTATGGAAAACAACATACACTTGAAGATATGAGAAATACAAAGGCCAAAAAATACAAAGAATTGAAAGATAAACGAAATACAAAAGAATATGAATCATGGTTCTTGCGTTACATCCCATTTGAAGAAAAATCAAACAACAAAGAGAGAAAATCAAAGAAAAATAAATCAAAGAAAAATCAAACAAAAAAACACAAAACGAAAAAGAATAAAACGAAAAAACACAAAAAAAATATTATTGAAATTTTTAACGTGATTTAATTTTAATTTAATTTCTATAATAAAATATATGAACAACAAAATTATTTTTCTTATATTTTTATTTATATTTGTTATATTTGTATCATCATCTAATAATATAGAAGGCTTTAACACATATAATAGTTGTATTGAACAAGGATATCCTATGGATTTTTGTGTGAAAACACCAATTCAATCTAAAATAGATAGTGGTTTTTGTAGTTGTGCCGATGATTATTTTGGTTCATGGCATATGGGTGATGGCAAATGTTATTGTTTTCTAGATAATGGATTAATACAACATAATAAAAATCACGAGTTTCAATCAAGTCCATTTTAATGATTCAAATTTAATACATTCAATTTTTTTTATTATAATAATGATTTTTTTAAATTATGTATAAAAAAATCTACATCTTTATTTGTTAAAATTAATGATGGACGTAATCGCATAGATTGTTTACCAGATGTTCCTATATTAACATTATTTTCAATTAATCTATCTTTCAATATACTACTATTATCACAATCAAAGGCAATAAATAATCCCTTTCCACGAATATTTCTTATTTTTCCAGTTTTATTTTCTAGTTCTAAAAGTTGTTCCATTAAATAGTTTCCAGTATTAATTGATTGTTCTAATAATTGTTCTTCTACAATAATATCGTAAATTTTGTTACTTAAAATTATCTTAAACGGGTCTCCCATCCATGTATTAAATGTTTGAAAGGGACTATCTGTTTTATATTCGCTTTTACAAAAATAACCTGACATCTGCATCTTCTTTGAAAATGTCATAATATCAGGAATTGAATTTTTATTATCCGACCAATACTGATGACCCCATAATTTTCCTGTTGAACCACAACCAGTTTGGACTTCATCTACAATAAATGTAATATCATAATCTAACGCTAATTGTCGCAAATTAATAAAATAATCATTTGAGGCATGTCTATCTCCACCTTCCGCTTGAATTGGTTCAATTATCATACCAGCAATTGTTTTATTATTTTTTAATATTTCTTTAGTTTGTTCAAGACATTTTACTTCTTCAATAGAATTATAATAATTATTTTCTTCTAATGGATATTTTAATTGTGGAAATGGTGCTACCGGCCAATTAAAAGCAGGAATGTTAATTTTATGCCACGCATTAGACCTAGTAGTCGATAAACATCCCATGGTTCTTCCGTGAAATCCTTTTTTAAATGATAAAATGGATAGATTTGGAGAACCCGGAGCACTATTATCTAATGCTGTTTTTAACCTATATTCCATAGTATGATTTGAAAAATTATTACGAGCAAATCTAATAAAAGACGCTTTAAAAGCATTCTCATTCGCTCCAGAACCACACCCACATGCTACATACATAAAGTCCAATCCATCAGGACAATAATTCTTATATAATAATTCTACTTGTTTTTTCCACTCAATGGGAGGATTTACACCAAGTGCCGGACGATGTAGTAATAACTTTTTAATATCTACATCATTCAAATCCAAATTGTTTAATTTATTATGATTATATCCTATTGGTAATGAACCAATATTTCCATACATATCTAAATATTTCTTACCAGTTGAGTCAATCAAATAATTCCCTTTACTTTTTCTTAAATTTGTAAATAATTTAATATTTCGTGAATCTATAATTTTGTGAAATGACATTATTAATAATTTATAAAATGATTTATCTTTATATATTTTCATGTTTAAATCGTTAAATATAAAATAATATCTCTCCAAATATTTTTAAATACTGCTACATGTTGTTTTATAAAATTATCTTTTCTCCAACTATCTGGAAATAATGTATCTATTTTCAATCCTACTCTAAATATATATACTAATATTATCAATATAATTTCTCTCAATCTAAATATTAATATATCTATTATACTCCAATCATTTACATAACTACACATATTATTTGGCTTATTGGTTTCAAAAAAATGATGTGTATCCATTAACCCCTCAAATAATCTGGGATAAATGTTTTTTTCGTTTTTTATAAAAATTATTTTCGTTATTTTATCAAGACTTTGTAAATTAAAAAATACTATTTTTCTATTATTCTTTGGTTTGAAAATATATGGAAATGCTCCATCAATACATCCATCATCATATGTTAATTTTTTATCTATTAAATAAGGAATGTAGAGAGATTTAATTACAGAATTAAATAAATCTTCTTTACAACTGTACTTTTTTTTAATAACTTGTTTTCCTGTTATAGTATCAAAATAAGTAAGATAAAATTTATTATTTAGTTTATAAATATCTTCTTCTTTGATTATTTCATTAAAAATTATTTTTACTAATCCTAAAAATTTTTTTAAATTCTGGTGTTTTCGCAAACATTTAAAAGCATATGTGGCTAAATTCACTGATTTATCCATTTTATTTAATATAAATAATAGTCCTAATATAGCTCCAATACTACATCCTGATACTCTTTTAATTTTTATTTTATTTCTCTCTTCTAATTCTTTTATATAAAATAATCCTCCTAACATATAAACACCGTTAAATGCTCCACTATCTAATACTAAATCTATTTCTTTCGGTATATTATTTTCTGGAATATTTTCTATTAAACTGGATATAAATGCTTTTAAAGCCATTAATATTATTATTTCCTTACATTTATTTTTCAATTTATATACTAATTTATAAAACAACAACAACACAAGTAAAATATAACTAGTTTATATTTTTTAATAAAATTGATTTGTTTTTAGTTAAATAAGTGAAAGGTACTTAATAAACTTAAGCATAAATTTAAATTTAAAAATTTCAATAAAAATAAATAATTAAATGGAAATTAATTACGATAACTTATTTCGGTTTATGTGTAAAAACGGATGTTTTGATGATGTCAAAAAATTATACAACTTAAAACCTACTATTGACATTAGTGGTCATAATGAATACGCATTTAGAGTAAGTTGTTCTCGTGGTCATTTTGACTTAGCCAAGTGGTTACTAGAAATCAAACCTACGATTGATATTAGTCCTATAAATGAAGAAGCATTTAGAGCAAGTTGTGCTCATGGTCATTTAGACTTAGCCAAGTGGTTACTAGAAATCAAACCTACGATTGATATTAGTGCTAAAAATGAATA
>Ga0209302_10000126_pt1 | contig 48798 bp, 24 predicted proteins | sample ArcOceMetagenome_2_FD_187445 | JGI IMG/M metagenome (GOLD analysis project Ga0209302, IMG submission 187445) | Marine eukaryotic phytoplankton communities from Arctic Ocean - Arctic Ocean ARC135M Metagenome (SPAdes) (version 2) | ecosystem: Environmental > Aquatic > Marine > Oceanic | place...
GGAAACATCTGCCTCTTGGAACAAGATGAGTGCTGCATATAACCCTGGCATGGTCTATACTGGTGCCATGCAGTCCTATGCAGATGTTGCAGACCCAACAAAGCTGATTCCTGGGCTGTGACTGCAGTAGCTTATTTGTTTGTGTGTTGCAATGAGTGTTTTCGATATAGAATATACTGCTGTGCCATGGGAATGAAGATATAACCCGGCTGCGGGGTGATGAGAAACATGACATAGCCTGTGCACCTGATATGTGATGTGGAGTCAACCACAAAAGTGGTTTTTATCTCTCAACACACACAAGAGATAAGATCAGATAAGATACGATAAGATAACAGGTTCGGTCCCTGCGCTATCACCCCAAACGCAGTCGTTGTGTTGCGGGGTGTTGCTCTCAGCTGGGTCGCCGGCGATGGTACGCTCTCACGCCCGCTCCACTCCTGCGCCGACACGGGGAGGGTTAGGAATACAGTAGCAGGTAGGGTTAGCAGACTAACTGTGCGCCTGCTGCGTGAGCAGGGAGCCCCCTGGGGACCGGAGTCTCCTGCGGGTAGTGCTCTCCATACTTCGGGAAGTGCTCGACCCATCTCACCACCTGGTATGATGCCGGCGCGCCAACGTGGCTTCTACTCGGAAGTACTTGACGCTGAGCTCGAGCCCACCAGCCAGGCCGACCTCAAGCAGGTGCGGCCGCACCTCCCGTCATCAGCCCCCGCGTGGCTTGAGAGGCTGCCGGTTTGGCCCAGCACCGCACGTGGCGAACCTGAGCCCACCCTGACCCTACGGCAGGTCGCGCAGCAGGGCTCGCGGGGCACGCGCTTGCAACCGCGACTCGCTGCTCCGCGGCAGCGGGTACCACGCGGTGCGGCGCCCCTCTTTAAGCCAGCCCCTCCCCAAGCTGCCACAGCCCCGCACGCAGCCCCGCACGCAGCACCCACTCCGTCAGTCCACCCGGTCTCTGCCGATCCCCACGCAGCGGCGATGTTTGAGAGCAACAGCGCCGAAGCGCAAGCCGCTGCGGCCGAGCGCGCCGCTGAGCTGCAAGCCGCCACCGACGGCCACGTGCGCCGCCGCCCTAGCAGCCGGTTGCCACCCTGCGGGCTGCCAGCCCCCTCACCCTCACCGGGCGGCAGCCGCCATCTTAGAGAGGGGCTCGCCGATGCCACCGCCGGCCGCGCCTGCGCCGATACCCGGCCCGCCCTCCGCTGGCAGGCGCAGTACGGGCAGGTGGTCGACGGGCACGTGGCGCCGCCGCGCGCTCTCGAGCCCAAGGTGCTCGTGCCGCACCAGCCGGGGCCGGGCAGGGCGCCGCGCAAGATTGTCATCGAGCGGCAGAAGCGTCTCTTCGCGCTGCAAGACGTGCACCAGCTCATCCTCGACCTGGGCGTCGACACGGCCGAGCCCGAGCGGCAGGGCGCGATGTCGCTCGAGCTGTTCGACGACACCGAGTACGAGAGCCGCTCGCTGGAGGAGTGGCTGCAGCTCGGAGGCATCGCCGACGGCGGCGGCGGCTTCCTGCCGGCCAAGTGCTTGCTGCACGACGCCGAGGACGGCGGCAGGGGCCGCTGGGTCGACTGCCGCGTGCTGGCGCACGAGGCGGAGAGGCATGCCTTCCGCGTCGTGCACACGCAGGACGGGCCGGGCAGCGCGGAGCAGGAGGCAATGGTGCTGCGCATCAACCTTTGCTTCTCCGCAGACGACCCGTTCGTGTTTGCCAAGCGCGTGGCGGCGGCGCACGCGGCGCGCGAGCACGCGGTGGACCGGATGCGCTTCAACCTTTTCGTCGACGCGATGCCCACCGAGGAGCTGCCTCTGCTCGAGAAGGAGCGTGTCAACCGCATGCTCGCCCTCGCCCTCAACACCGAGCGGCTCAAGGAGCGCCACCTGAACGCGTCGAGCCTGCTCAACGAGGTCAACATGGAGTACGGCCGCACCATGTCCTCCATCATCTTCCAGGGCCTCACCGAGTCGGCGGAGGAGGACAACGCACACTCCATCTTCAGGACGTTCACGATGCCCGCGCCTGAGGAGAAGCGGCCGGTGCCGTGGAGCGGTGTGGTGGAGGTGCCCCCGCACGAGTGCCTCGAGCAGAAGCAGGGCTTCGGCTTCCACACGCTGCTCTCGAAGCGCGAGATCATCGGCTGCCTCGTCAAGGTGCGCACCGAGTGCAACAAGGCGCTCGCGCTGCAGCTGTACAATACAAACTTCACCAAGAGCATCGCCGTGGACGAGTTCGAGCAGACGCAGGCAGCGACGCTGCTGCAGACCATCGAGTACCTCAAGCTGACGTGGAGCGCCGCGCTCAAGAACGGCGTCAAGGCGTCGCTCAAGGAGGTGGGCAAGGGCTGGTACAACCTCAACGAGAAGGTGAGCGAGGTCTACGCCATCTCGAAGCTCAAGCGGCTGCTGCGCACGGTCAACTTCATCATGGAGGACTCGGTCACCTTCATGGCCGAGGACTCGCTCAACGCCTACGCCAGCTTCGTCTGCAGCCGCGCCGCCTTCGACGTCGAGGTCCTCTCGCCCGCCCTGGTCACCGTGCTGCCCCGCGATGTCGACGCGGCGGACCTACTAAGGTCAACGCCGGCGCTCTTCTCGCTCGAGCTCTTCGTGCAGGAGGAGGGCGGTGGCGCGGCCTACCGCATCGCGCCGCAGGCGTTCATGGACACGGTGCTCTCGGTCTTCGACAAGGGCGCCACCTCGGTGCAGGACATCCCGCAGCTCGAGAAGTTCGTCATGGAGGACCTCTTCTGGTCGCACACGCCCATGCTGCAGACCGTCTCCGCGCACGAGGGCCTGACGCCCACCCTGCGCACGCGCATCAAGGCGGCGCTCGAGCAGGCACTGCCGTGCACGCAGGCCTACCTCGAGCAGTACGCGGCGTACGATGCCATGTTCGCGCTCGACGTCGACGCGTACCTCGCCGAGTTCGCGAGCGAGGAGAAGACCGTCGGCCAGATCACCGCCGAGGTGAAGAAGCACCAGGAGCGGGTGACCGCCATCGAGGCGGAGGTGCCGCTGCAGATCAGCCTGGGCCTCTTCTGGGTCTCGACCGCCGCGGTGCGCAAGTTCCTCGTCGAGAAGCACCAGCAGATCGCGCAGCTCGTCCTCCAGCTGCTCGCGACGCAGATCAAGGAGCAGAGCAAGGAGATCATGATCGAGTTCGAGAAGATCTCGCGCGCGCTGAGCAAGAAGCCCGACTCGATCGAGGCGGTGGCCGACCTCGAGGAGTACGCGGCGCAGCTGCCCGGCACGCTCGACGAGCTGCAGCAGCAGCTCAAGAAGATGCAGGGCGACCTGGGCACGCTCGACGAGTTCGAGTTCTCGCTGCCTGACGAGGAGTTCAAGGCCTTGTACTTTACCATGTCACAGCCCAAGAAGGTCGACTCGGCCATCGAGCACGTCGGCACCCTGGGCGAGGAGCTGCGTGACCGCTACCAGAACGAGATGATGAGCGAGCAGGAGCAGTTCCAGAAGCAGCTCGACAAGCTCGAGCGCGTCATCAACGGCTTCGGCAAGTACACCGACCTCGGCAAGGTCAAGGAGGTGGCCAACGAGGTAATCAAGATGCAGGCGGAGCTCAAGAGCGCCGAGGGCATGCGCCAGCAGTTCAACTCGCGCGAGGCGCTCTTTGGCAACGACGTGACCGACTACTCGCAGCTGGCGAGCATGGCCAAGACCTTCGAGCCGTACGCGACGCTGTGGCTGACGGCGGGCAACTGGACCAAGAACCAAAGCGAGTGGAACGACGGCCAGTTCTCCCAGCTCGACCCCGAGGCGATGGAGAAGGAGCTCGCCAACTCGCAGCGCAACATGTACAAGCTCTCGAAGACGTTTGCCGACACGGCGGGTCTGGGCGAGATCGCGCTGCAGATCAAGAACGAGGTGGAGGCCTTCATGCCCGTCATGCCGCTCGTGACGGCGCTGCGCAACCCGGGCATGCGCGAGCGCCATTGGGAGGAGATGAGCAAGGCGACGGGCCAGGACCTGACGATGGCCGAGTCGGACGAGTTCACGCTCGTCAAGATGAAGGAGATGAACCTCGACGAGGCCATGGAGGCGGTCACCAAGATCTCCGACGTCGCGGGCAAGGAGTACGCCATCGAGCAGGCCATGGACAAGATGGAGGGCGAGTGGGAGAGCGTGAGCCTCGACATCACGGCCTACCGCGAGTCGGGTAAGCCTAACCCGAACCCGAACCCGAACCTTAACCCGAACCCGAACCCGAACCCGAACCCGAACCCGAACCCGAACCCGAACCCTGACCCGAACCTGAACCCTGACCCGAACCCTAACCAGGCACCTTCGTGCTCAAGGGCTTCGACGAGGTGCAGGTGCTGCTGGACGATCACATCGTCATGACGCAGGCCATGTCCTTCTCCCCCTTCAAGGGGCCCTTCGCGCAGCGCATCGAGGACTGGGAGAAGATGCTCACCCTCATGTCGGACGTCTTCGAGGAGTGGCTCAAGTGCCAGCGCCAGTGGATGTACCTAGAGCCCATCTTCTCGTCGGACGACATCATGCGCCAGCTGCCCACGGAGGGCAAGCGCTTCAACGGCGTCGACCGCACCTGGCGCAAGCTGCTGCAGCAGGCCTTCAACGAGCCGCACTGCCTGACCTTTTGCAAGACGGCGCGGCTGCTGCCGCAGTTCACCGAGGGCAACCAGATGCTCGAGATGGTGCAGAAGGGGCTCACCGAGTACCTCGAGACCAAGCGCGGCGCCTTCGCGCGCTTCTACTTCCTCTCCAACGACGAGCTGCTCGAGATCCTGTCGCAGACCAAGGACCCGCTCGCCGTGCAGCAGCACCTCTCCAAGTGCTTCGAGAACATCGCCAAGCTCGAGTTCCAGCCCGACCTGCAGATGACCGCTATGATCTCGGGCGAGGGCGAGACGGTCAAGTTCACAAAGGGGCTCTACCCCAAGGGCGGCGTCGAGTACTGGATGACCGACGTGCTCAACGAGATGAAGAACACCACGCGGCAGGCGATCATCGACGGTTGTGCCGACTACCGGGTGACCGAGCGAGGCGAGTGGGTGCTCAAGTGGCCTGGCGCAACGCTCATCGCCGTGTGCACCGTCTTCTGGTCGCTCGAGGTAGAGGAGTACCTCAACGCAAAGGGCAACCAGGGCATGCATGAGTACTACGAGAAGGCGCACGCGCAGCTCACCCTAGCCCTGACCCTAACCCTGACCCTGACCCTAACCCTAACCCTGACCCTGACCCTATAACTCCAACCCCAACTCCAACCCCAACCCCAACCCTCACCAGGCGCACTCGCAGCTCATGCAGCTCACCCTCATCGTCTCGGGCGCGGGCGTGACCAAGCTGCAGCGCAAGTCGCTCGGCGCGCTCATCACGATCGAGGTGCACGCGCGCGACGTGGTGGCCAACATGCGCGACCAGGGCGTCGACAGCGTGAACGAGTTCATGTGGGCGTCGCAGCTGCGCTACGAGCTCGCGGGCGACGGCACGCACGACGGCTATAAGCTGGGCGACACGCTGGTCAAGCAGCTCGACGCCACCTTCCTCTACGGCTACGAGTACCTCGGCAACTCGATGCGCCTCGTCATCACGCCGCTCACCGACCGCATCTACCTCACCCTCACCGGCGCGCTGCAGCTCTACCTGGGCGGCGCGCCCGCCGGCCCCGCCGGCACGGGCAAGACCGAGACAACCAAGGACCTCGCCAAGGCGCTCGCCAAGCAGTGCGTTGTCTTCAACTGCCAGGAGGGCCTCGACTACGTGGCGATGGGCAAGTTCTTCCGCGGCCTTGCCATGTCGGGCGCGTGGGCGTGCTTCGACGAGTTCAACCGGATCGACCTCGAGGTGCTCTCGGTGGTGGCGCAGCAGGTGAGCTCGATCCAGCTGGCCATGGCCGCAAAGCTCCTGCGCTTCGAGTTCGAGGGCAACGACATCCCGCTCGACTCGGAGAACGCGGTCTTCATCACGATGAACCCGGGCTACGCGGGCCGCTCCGAGCTGCCCGACAACCTCAAGTGCCTCTTCCGACCGGTGGCGTGCATGGTGCCAGACTACGCGCTCATCGCCGAGATCCGCCTCTACTCGTTTGGCTACAAGGACGCGCGCCGCCTCTCGCAGAAGATGGTCGCGACCTTCCGCTTCGCCTCGGAGCAGGTCTCCGGCCAGGACCACTACGACTTCGGCATGCGCGCCGTCAACACGGTGATCCAGGCGGCCGGCAACAACCGCGCCGCCTTCCCCGACATGAAGGAGGACCTGCTCGTGCTCTCGGCGCTCGCCGACTCCAACCGGCCCAAGTTCCTGGCGGACGATATGAAGCTCTTCAACGGCATCCTCTCCGACCTCTTCCCCGGCTGGGAGGTGCCCGTGCCCGACTACGAGGACCTGCTCACCCAGATCAAGGAGCACTGCGCGAAGAACTGCCTCGTGCCGACGGAGGCCTTCCTCTTCCGCTGCATCCAGATCTACGAGGTGAGCGTGCTCCGCCACGGCTTCATGACAGTCGGGCCGACGGGCGGCGCCAAGACGAGCGCCAAGGACATGCTGCTCGACGGGATGGCCGACCTCGACGGCATCAACCCCAAGTACTCGAAGACGAAGCAGTGGATCATCAACCCGAAGGCGATCACGATGGGGCAGCTCTACGGCGCCTTCGACGAGAACACGCACGAGTGGACTGACGGCGTCCTCTGCGTGCTCTACCGCTCCGCGGTCAAGGAGTTCTCCGAGTTTGGACGGACGGACCGGCAGTGGCTCGTCTTCGACGGGCCGGTCGACGCTCTGTGGATCGAGTCGATGAATACGGTGCTCGACGACAACCGCAAGCTGTGCCTCGTCTCGGGCGAGATCATCACCATGTCGCCCTACATGTCGATGGTCTTCGAGGTGGAGGACCTCTCCGTGGCCTCGCCCGCCACCGTGAGCCGCGTCGGCAGCATCTACATGGAGCCCGACGTCATCGTCGGCATCATGCCGCAGGTCGAGGCGTACCTGATGACCCTCACCGCGGCGAAGGGCTACAAGGAGATCGAGCCGCACAAGGAGCAGCTTCTCCAGCTGCTCGAGCAGCTGCTGCCCGGCGCCATCGAGTTCACGCGCAAGAAGACCAAGGAGTACCTCGTGACCGTCGACAACAACCTCGCCAAGAGTACGCTCAACATGCTCCACCAGTTCTGGACGCAGTTCATCCCCATCGACGGCGCCTACGAGGTGCCGGAGGCGCTGTCCGCCATGCTCCCCAAGCTCATCGAGAAGTTCGTCGTCTTCTCCGTGCTGTGGGGCGCCGGCGCGTCGACCGACGGCGCGAGCCGGCCAAAGTTCGACGCCTTCCTCAAGGGCAAGCTGGCCGAGCTCGAGCTGACGGAGGCGCTGGGCATCCCTGAGGAGGGCATGATGTACGACTACTCGATCAGACTCGACCACAACGAGGACAAGCCGGACTTCTCGGGCAAGTGGGTCGGCTGGATGGAGACGGTGCCCGTGTTCGAGCTCTCGCCCAAGACGGAGTTTGCCGACATCATCGTGCCGACGGTCGACTCGGTGCGGTACATGTGGATCACCGACACGCTCGCGCAGCACAAGATGCACACGATGGCCGTCGGCCCGACGGGCACGGGCAAGACGCTCAACGTCAACAACAAGCTGATGGCGGGCATGCCCGACAAGTACCAGCCCATCTTCATCGGCTTCTCCGCGCAGACCTCGGCCAACCAGACGCAGGACCTGCTCGACGCCAAGATGGACAAGCGGCGCAAAGGCATCTACGGCCCGTCGCCCGGCAAGCAGTACATCATCTTCGTCGACGACGTCAACATGCCGCAGCGCGAGGAGTACGGCGCGCAGCCGCCCATCGAGATCCTGCGCATGTGGATGAACCACGGCTTCTGGTACGACCGCAAGCTCAGCGAGAAGCGCCAGATCGTCGACATCTCCTTCGTCGGCGCGCTGGGGCCACCGGGCGGCGGCCGCCAGATCGTGACCAACCGCTTCCTGCGCTACTTCAACTTCGTCTCCTTCCCCGAGCTGGACGACGGCGCGATGAAGCAGATCTTCAACGTCGTCCTGCAGACCTTCGTCAAGGCCTACCTGCCTCCGGACCTCCTCGACGTCGTCTACCCCATGGTCGACGCCACCATCGAGCTGTACAACGTCATCGGCAAGGAGCTGCTGCCCACGCCCTCCAAGCCGCACTACACCTTCAACCTGCGTGACGTGGCCTCGGTCATCCAAGGCGTCCTCTCCGGCGACAAGACGGCCCTCCTCGCGCCCGAGGACATCATCCGGCTGTGGTCGCACGAGAACCTGCGCGTCTACCGCGACCGGCTCGTCAACGACGACGACCGCTCGTGGTTCGACGACCTCGTCAAGCGCCTCGTGCCCAAGTTCTTCTCGGTCGAGTGGGCGGACGTGGTCAAGGTCGAGGTGGGCCACCTCATCTACGGCGACTTCATGGTGCCCGGAGCAGACCCGAAGCTCTACTCGGAGATCACCGACACCACCCGCATGGTGCAGGTCGTCGAGGAGTCGCTTGAGGACTACAACGCGACCTTCACCAAGAAGATGCCGCTCGTCATGTTCGTCGACGCCGTCAGCCACGTCGCGCACATCTCGCGCATCATCCGCCAGCCGCTGGGCAACGCGCTCCTGCTGGGGGTGGGCGGCTCGGGCCGCCAGTCGCTCGCGCGCCTCGCCACGGCCATGTCCGAGTTCGACTGCTTCCAGATCGAGATCGCCAAGAACTATGGCAAGGTCGAGTGGCGCGACGACCTGAAGAAGGCGCTGCTCATCGCGGGCGACGAGGGCAAGTCGCTCACCTTCCTCTTCACGGACACGCAGATCGTCAAGGAGTCCTTCCTCGAGGACCTCAACAACATCCTCAACACGGGTGAGGTGCCCAACCTCTTCGACGACAACGAGGTCAACTCGATCACCTCGAACATGCGCCCCATCGCCCAGGCGGCGGGCCTGCCGGCCACCAAGGTGGCGCTGTACTCGCTCTTCGTCAAGCGCGTGCGCAAGAACGTCCACATGGCGCTCTGCATGTCGCCGCTCAGCTCGGAGTTCGCGGCACGGCTGCGCAACTTCCCGAGTCTCGTGAACAACTGCACGATCGACTTCTTCGCCCCGTGGCCGGAGGAGGCGCTGCGCAACGTCGCCTTCACGCAGCTCGAGTCGACCGACCTCGGCTCGGACGAGATCAAGAACGGCATCGTGACCACATGCGGCGTCATCCACCAGAGCGTCGAGGTGCAGTCGGGGCGCTACCTGGCCAACGAGCGCCGGTACAACTACGTGACGCCCACGAGCTACCTGGAGCTCCTCTCGACGTTCAAGACGCTGCTCAAGTTCAAGCGCGACCAGGTGCTCACCGCGAAGAAGCGGCTGGTCATCGGGCTCGAGAAGCTCGCCACGACCGAGGTGGAGGTCGACGCGCTCAAGAAGCACCTCGAGGAGATGCAGCCGGTGCTCATCCAGACGAGCGCGGACGTGACCAAGATGATGGAGGAGATCGAGGTGGACAAGGCCTCGGCGGACGAGACGCGCGCCGTCGTGATGAAGGAGGAGGAGATCGCGTCGGTCAAGGCCGAGCAGTGCCAGCAGATCAAGGACTCGGCCGAGAAGGACCTCGCCGAGGCGTTGCCGGCGCTCGACGCCGCCGTGGCGGTGTTGCGCAACCTCAAGCTCTCGGACATCTCGGAGGTGGCCAAGTACGCCAACCCGCCCGGCGGCGTCAAGCTGGTGATGGAGGCCATGTGCGTGCTCAAGGGTGTGCCGCCCAAGATGGTCGGCGCGGCGGGCCAGAAGACCGCCGACTTCTGGGAGCCGGGCAAGAAGATGCTGCAGGACGCCAAGGGTCTGCTCGACAGCATGTTCAACTTCGACAAGGACAACATCCCCGAGAAGATCATCGACAAGCTCAAGCAGTACATCGACTCGGAGGACTTCCAGCCCAAGAAGATCGAGGCCGTCTCCAAGTCGTGCACTGCCATGTGCCAGTGGGTGCGCGCGATGGACAAGTACCACCACGTGGCCAAGGAGGTCGAGCCGAAGCGGAAGGCACTCAAGGAGTCGCAGGAGGAGCTCGACGTGCTCACGCAGAAGCTCAACAAGCTGCGCTCCGAGCTCAAGGTGGTCGAGGACAAGATCGCCGACCTCGAGGCCAAGTTTGCCGAGGCCGTCGCCAAGAAGGAGGAGCTCGCCGCAAAGGTCGAGGACGCCACTGTCAAGATGGACCGTGCCGGCCGGCTGCTCGGCGGGCTGGGCGGCGAGAAGACGCGCTGGATCGCCACCGTCGAGTCGCTCACCATCGAGGAGGCCAACCTCATCGGCGACGTCTGCGTGGCGGCGGGTGCCGTCGCCTACCTCGGCCCGTTCATCGCGGGGTACCGCATCGCGTGCGAGGGCGAGTGGCGCGTCTCCCTCGGCAATGACAAGGTGCCGGCCACGGAGGGCGCGACGCTTTCCAACGTCATGAACGACCCGATCAAGCTGCGCGGCTGGCAGGTCCACGGGCTGCCCGCCGACCTGGTCTCGAGCGAGAACGGCATCATCCTCGCCAACTCGCGCCGCTGGCCGCTGAGCATCGACCCGCAGGGCCAGGCCAACAAGTGGATCCGGAGCATGGAGGCGACCAACGGCATCGAGGTGTGCAAGCCGTCGGACAAGGACTTCCTGCGCACGCTCGAGAACGCGGTGCGCTTCGGCAAGCCCGTCATCATGGAGAACGTGCTGCAGAATATCGACCCGGCCCTCGAGCCCGTGCTCCTCAAGCTCACCTTCAAGCAGGGCGGCGCGGAGGTGATGAAGATCGGCGACAACACCATCCCCTACCACCCCGACTTCAAGTTCTACATGACGAGCAAGCTGCCCAACCCCCACTACGCGCCGGAGGTCTCGGTCAAGGTGACCATCTTGAACTTCACCATCACGCAGGAGGGCCTGGAGGACCAGCTGCTGGGCATCACCGTCGCCAAGGAGCGCCCCGACCTGGAGGAGACCAAGAACAACCTGATCATACAGAACGCCAAGATGGCCGGGCAGCTCAAGGACATCGAGTCGACGATTCTCAAGCTGCTCTCCGAGTCGGAAGGCAACATCCTCGACGACGAGGGGCTCATCAACACGCTCGCGCAGTCCAAGGTGACGAGTAACGAGATCGCGGTCAAGGCCGACGAGGCGGCGGCCACCGAGGTCATCATCGACAAGACGCGCAACGAGTACCGGCCCGTCGCCTTCCGTGGCGCGCTGCTCTTCTTCTGCGTGGCCGACATGGGCAAGGTCGACCCCATGTACCAGTACTCGATGCCGTGGTTCACAAACCTCTTCATGAAGGCCATCGACGACAGCGAGAAGAGCGACGATATGGCCACGCGCCTCACCAGCCTCAGCGACTACTTCACGTACGCACTCTACGTGAACATCTGCCGCTCGCTCTTCGAGGCGCACAAGCTGCTCTTCTCCTTCCTCGTGTGCATCAAGGTCATGCAGGGCGACTCGCTCATCGACCCCGACGAGTGGCGCTTCTTCCTCTCCGGCACGAGCGGCAGCAGGCTCGAGACGGCCAACCCGGACCCGAGCTGGATCACGGCGATGATCTGGGCGGCGGTCACCTCGCTCGCCAAGCTGCCCGCCTTTGGCGGCTTCGAGGAGCATTTCGCGAACAACCTCGACGCGTGGCGCGGCTACTTTGACTCCAACGAGCCGCACAACAACCCGGTGCCGGGCGAGTGGGACGAGAAGCTCAACCTGCTGCAGAAGCTGTGCGTGCTGCGCAGCGTGCGCCCTGACAAGGTGGTCCCCGGCATGCAGAACTTCGTCACGGAGAACATCGGCGGCCGCTTCATCGAGCCGCCGCCCTTCGAGATCGCAAAGTGCTTCAAGGACTCGACCAACACCATGCCCATCGTCTTCGTGCTCTCGGCGGGCGCAGACCCGATGGAGGCGCTGCTCACGTTCGCGGAGGAGATGCGCATGTCCAAGAAGATGACGGCCGTCTCGCTCGGGCAGGGGCAGGGGCCGATCGCCGAGAAGCTGATGACCCTCGCCATGGAGCGGGGCACGTGGATCATGCTGCAGAACTGCCACCTGTGCTCCTCGTGGATGCCGAAGCTCGAGGCCATCGTCGAGCAGTACGACCCCGACACGATGCACAGAGACTACCGCATGTGGCTCACCTCGATGCCCTCGGAGAAGTTCCCCGTGTCCATCCTGCAGAACTCGGTCAAGATGACCGTCGAGCCGCCGCGCGGCGTCAAGGCCACCCTGAGCATGTGCTACATGAACTTCACCGACACATACCTCGACACCAAGACGCCCAAGCCGGAAGCCTTCAAGAAGTGCATGTTTGCCGTCTGCTTCTTCCACGCGCTGCTGCAGGACCGGCTCAAGTTTGGGCCGCTCGGCTTCAACATTGGCTACGAGTTCACCAACAGCGACCTCAAGTGCTGCATGCTGCAGCTCGAGACGATGATGGGCAAGTACGACCACGTGCCGTTTTTGGTGCTGCAGAACCTCGTCTGCCACATCAACTATGGCGGCAGAATTACAGACGACTGGGACAGACGGATGGTCATGTGCCTGCTGCAGGGGGTGCTCAACGAGGGCGTCTTGAGCGACGACTTCCCGCTCGCGCCGGGCGAGCACTACCGCTCGCCGCCCGCGGGCAACCTGGCGAGCTACCGCGAGGTCATCGCCAACGTGCCGATCAACCCGCACCCCAACGTCTTCGGGCTGCACGCGAACGCGGAGATCGCCTGCGCGCAGAACGAGACGCTCCAGCTGAGCGAGATCATGCTCGGGCTGCAGGCGCAGACGAGCAGCGGCGGCGGCAAGTCGCGCGAGGACGTGGTGCGCGAGGTGGCCACGGCGATGCTGGAGCGCAACATCGTCCCCTTCGACCTCTACCACGTGGCCGACACCTACCCACTCGCGTACGGGGAGAGCATGAACACGGTGCTCATGCAGGAGTGCCAGCGGTACAACAACCTCGTCCGGGTCTTCACCCGCTCGCTCAACGATGTGCTCAAGGCGCTCAAGGGGCTGGTCGTCATGTCGAGCGACCTTGAGTCGATGGCCGAGTCGCTCTACACCAACCAGGTGCCGGCGATGTGGGTCAAGCAGGCCTACCCCTCGCTCAAGCCGCTCGCGGCGTGGATCGACGACCTGGTCGTGCGCATCCAGTTCGTCAAGATGTGGATCGACGACGGCAAGCCCGCCACCTACTGGATCTCGGGCTTCTTCTTCCCACAGGCATTCCTCACGGGCACGCTGCAGAACTTTGCGCGCAAGTACACGCTCTCGATCGACACGGTCGACTTCGACTACAATGTGCTCAAGAAGACGCCCGAGGAGCTGCACGGCAAGCCGCCGGAGGACGGCTGCTACATCCACGGCCTCTTCCTCGAGGGCGCCGCGTGGGACCCCGACCAGCACGCCCTGGTGGAGGCGCGGCCCAAGGAGCTGTACAGCGTCTTCCCGCCCATCTGGCTCTTCCCGAAGGTTGACCGCCAGCTCACCACCGAGGGTATCTACTGTTGCCCCGTGTACAAGACGCTGCTGCGCGCCGGCTTGCTCTCCACCACCGGTCACTCGACCAACTTTGTGCTCCCCGTCGAGCTGCCCTCGCTGGAGCCGTGCTCCGGCCTCTTCCACAAATACGTCGAGACCTTCTCCGGTCACTGGATCAAGCGCGCCGTCGCCCTCTTCTGCGCGCTCAACTACTAGTGTGGGAAGGGACTTCGTGCTCTCGCCTGAATAATATTACATGATCGCTTATTTGAATTCAAAAAGAACCCCCCATTTAACCGACCCACCTCGATCGGGCGTGACGAAACGTGTTTTCCGTCGACACATTCCGCGACATATTGGCGACACGCACGACACTTTGACGACATGCATGTGCATGTGCACATATGTATCCACATGCATATGTGCATGCACATCCACATGCACATGCACTTGGATGGGGGGGGGGTTAAAGAAACTTGGCATGTATCCCCCCCCCCCCCATAAGAAACCGCGGCGTGTCCGCCAGGCCACGAGACCCCCCTTAGAAACCGGCTACAACTACACACCCGGAGCGGGTGCGAGGAGCACCCACTCTTGGTCCCGGCCGTAGGTGCTGGACTGGAGGGAGTGCTTGCTTGGAGGTGACAGGTGTCCTCGTCTCCACCTCGTAGTAAGATCAAAGATGTAGATGAAGAAGCTGATCTTGCCGACGTCCTTGACGTTGAAGCGCGCGTCCGTGTCGACCATGTCACAGGATCGGTGGCCAGCCGCCAGGCTGGCAGGGGGGGGGGGAATAAAGTCCGCATCTTTCACGCGGACCATAACACGCACGATATTTTATTTTATTATAATATATTAAGAAACGACGGCGTGGGCCGCCGGTCTGCTAAGAAACAGCTAAGAAACAGTGGCACTCGGGCCTGTCTCTGTTTTCTTAATGCCCGAGTATGACTATACAAGAGGCGCGTCGCCCGCTTCACCAAAGGTCCACCTGTGCCGGCCCCGTAGCCCGTATCTATACCGTGGCGGCTCATCTCAGTAGAAGTACCGGATGTGCTTCCTCACGAAGGGCGGCAGCAGCGAAGAGCCTCTCAGCCCCGAGATGGCGTGGACCGCCGCCACGTCGCTCCACGAGCTATTGTGCATTCGGATGACCTGGTGTGCCTGGTACCGCACCGGCAGCTCGTACCACGTGTTAAAGCCCATCCAGAACTCCTGGTCGCCGCCGTCATATTTGGCCTTGGTCGAGTTGTTGCTGTACAGGTGCTGCAGCGCGCGCTGAAACTCGGCCTGTGACGGCATGAGTCCCAGCAGCCCGGTGGTGACCGCGCACGCCTCGCCTCGCGCCCACTGGAAGGCGCCGACGGCCGGGTGCCACACAGCGGAGGGCGTCTGCGAATGCGCTAGGTGGTCGATGTTGTGCATCAGCGCCACGTCGTTGTCAAAGATGAACACCTGTACACACAGTAGAGAATATGAAGATGTGAGAGGGTGAGGGACTGAGGGTGTGCGATTAAGTGTCGGTGTATCCGCGCCTTATCAAACTGCGTGAGGGCCAGCGCGCCGACCTTTGCAAAGGTCAACCTGTGAAACCTATGACTCCACGCTGGAGGGGCAACAGGCACGCCCGGCGTGATGTGTGCGCCGAGGGCGACGAGCGTGGCCTCCTTCTTCTCGTCGCGCTCCGGCCCCACCACCACATGGATAGGCAGCCGCGTGCCGACGCGCTTGGCCGAGCGGAGGAACCAGGAGATGCGGCTGTGCTCGCGTGCGTACGCGGCGTGCGGCCGTTTCGCGTACTTGTTGCGGACCAGCGAGCGGTTGAAGTTGAGGAAGAGCAGCAGCGCCACGCGCGGCGGCAGCTCTCCCGTCATCGTCACAGGCGGCCGCTCGAAGCACAAACGCGAGGGCCGGCATCGCCACTGCGATGCGCAGCCGCCGACGGAGCACATGCACTCGTGCGGCGTGGTGGTGCACGAGGTGACGTTTCGCGGCACACTCCTGCGCGGCTGATGCAGCAGACGCATGCTAGCGCAGCGCATGGGCTTCTGCGTCGCGTTGGAATCGTGCCTTGATGTTGCTACGGCTGCTGCTGTGCCTATCTGCCGCTCGAGCCTCGCGAGTTCGGCCTCGAGCAGATCGTTGTCCTTCATGTAGGAGGAGGACCGAGTCGGGACCAGCAGCGAGAGGACTAGCATCGAACGTGTCGCAGGCATGGCACGCGAATGCGCGGTCCTGCGAATCTTACAACCAAAGGTCAATAACTGCAACCACGCTGCAACACGATGTGTCAGAACAGCGAGGGGGAGTATATTTGAATATCGTCCGCGTCGGGGACCGAGTGAATGGGTATAGTACAGCAGTAGTGAGCAGAGTGGGTACAGCCATGGTGAGCCCAGTGATACCCCTGGGTATTAGTACAGTCATAGAGCCGCAAGGCCGCAGCTATAGCTAGCCAAAAGCAAAGATAACCAACTATTAGCTAGCCAAAAGAAAAGAGAAGAGCACCTGTGCGTGTATAAGTAGTGCTGCGAGGAGGCAGACGGAGTAGATCGAGTTACTCACGTACTCCATCGCGCGGCCCGCGAAGCACTTGGAGAGGTAGGCGAAGAGCACGTGGTCGGGAAGCTGCTTGAGCTGTTACAGCAGGCTCAACTCTCCACGCCTCCCACTTTTGAACAGTCCTCCTTGTTGGCCCGGTGGGCAGGAAGCATGCTCGCCGTCTGCAACGCCATTGGATATATGCCTGGTATCGTGGTATGCCAATGCCCTCCTGGGTATATTACCGAGCAGGTCCATCGCCCGGGCCCGAGCCGCTCTCCTCTGCGTCGTGAACATGTGATGAAAGGACGCGCAGCGATGGCGTGCATCAGATTTCATTATAGCTCAAAACAAAACACAGGCGCGGCGTGGCGCGTGTATACGTTACCGGTTACGGTACAGGGGCTGGCGCCCGTATATATACCAAACTGTTGAGAGGGAACATGTTAATAAGCCTTAGACCGTAGTAGTATAATTAACCGCGCAGGCATGGAGCTCGCACACAACCGGTCGAAGCGCGGTCTTTCTCGAGGATCCGAAGGCTGTTGCAAGGGCCGATGGCGGAGCCTGACGCCTGAGCCCCACGGGTTCTTACTTACAGTATGGGGGCTCTTCCCTTCCGTGTATTCAGCGAAGGACCCGACTTTTGGCGCTTGCATGTTCCCTTCCGCTGAATAAACAGGCCATCGTAGGACATAAACTTGTGTTGCTTGTTTAACGCGTGCAGGACCACCGCGGCCGGATGCTTCTTTATGACTTTTGTGTATACGTCCAGCGCGACCGGAGAAGGTCTCGACGTATTTGTGGAAGAGACCGGAGCACGGCTCCAGCGAGGGCAGCTCGACGGGTGCACAAAGTTGGTCGAGTGACCGGTGGTGGAGAGCAAGCCGGCGCGCAGCAGCGTCTTGTACACGGGGCAACAGTAGATACCCTCGGTGGTGAGCTGGCGGTCAACCTTCGGGAAGAGCCAGATAGGCGGGAAGACGCTGTACAGCTCCTTGCTTGGGCCCACCCACGATTGCGTGTATCCCACGCAGCACCCAGCCGACGGACCGTTGAGCGACTTGAGTGGGACTCCTGCCAAATCGATAAGATATGAGGTGGTTTACAGATCAGATTATCTCATGTTATCGTATCGTCTGCTGTCTTTCTGATAAGAGAGATAAGAGTATCTCCGCGTTTGTTATCTCTTATCTATCTGTCCCGTGTCGGTTATAATAAATAGGCAAAAAGACCAAACTCACGAAGCAGCGACGCGGCCCGCGACAATGTTATCTCGCTCCACCCGCCTCCTGCTCTCGGCCGTCCAGCTGGTCCCGTTCCGACAGCAGCTTCCGTTGCGCGCAGCCTCACGTGGAGCGCGCTGCTCTCGTGTCGTCATGGCCGGCGAGTCCACTGTGAGCCTGTTTTACGAGAGGCCACTGCGCGTCTTCCTGTCGAACGGCGCACGGCGCAAGGAGCAGGTGGAGCTGCCAGCCGACCAGCCTTTCGATGCGCTCCGAGACGCCGTGCACGAGCGGCTCGATGCTCGCTTTCCGCTGGAGCTCAAGCACGGCCGCCGAGTGATGGGATCCGACGAGGACCTGCGCTTTGTGCTCGAGCTCACAAAGTCCAAGGACGTTGATATCATGATCCGAGTCGCTGCGGCACCGGACGCCGAGCTGCCACCGACGCCGCCGCTGCCGCCAAGCCTTGCGCCCGTCTCAGGCCCGCAGCAGATGCTCTCCTTTTTTAAGTTTTCGCCGCTATCGCCGGACGAGCGACCAGTGCTCCAGGCGCAGCTCAGGCAGATGCTTACGCGGCTCGGCGCACGCGGCACGGTCTACCTCGCTCCCGAGGCGCACCCACTCCGCCAGCCCGCCCCAACCCGCGACGCATTTTCCCGACGCGCGAGCCGCCCCATGTGGCAGGGCCTGAATGCGCAGCTCTGTAGCCCTAACCCCAACCCTAACCCTAACAAGGGCCTGAATGCGCAGCTCTGTAGCCCTACCCCCAACCCTAACCCTAACAAGGGCCTGAATGCGCAGCTCTGTAGCCCTAACCCCAACCCTAACCCTAACAAGGGCCTGAATGCGCAGCTCTGTAGCCCTAACCCCAACCCTAACCCTAACCAGGGCCTGAATGCGCAGCTCTGCGTACCGCTGGGCGCGGCGGAGGAGCTGGTGGCCGAGCTCGAGCAGCTCAAGCTCGGGCTCGAGCCCAACCTGGCCGAGGTCGTCGCGGCCGAGCTGCTGCCCTTCGACAAGCTTCTCGTCAGGGAGCGGCCTCAGGCGCGCGCACGACGGAGAGCAGCAGCTGGCCATCTGGCTCCTCCACCCCTGACCAGCTGGCTATCTAGACCAGCTGGCACCTGGCCCCTCCCCCCCGTGTGCCCATGCGCCTGTGCGCGTGGCAGGTGCTGACCGACGGGCTGCCCACCGCGCTCGACTGGGGCCGGGCCGGCAAGGAGCTCACGCCGCGGGAGTGGCACGGCGCGGTGCAGGCCGACGGCGAGGGGCGGAGGCCGCTGATGCTCGACTGCCGCAACCTGTACGAGAGCGAGGTGGGCAGCTTCGAAGGGGCGGAGCCGGTGGGCACCCTCACCTTCAGCGAGACGTGGGACACCCTCCGCAGCAGGCCGCACATGCACATGCCCATGCACATGCAAACATGCAACATGCAACATGTATGGCATATGCATGGCACATGCACATGCACATGCATGGCATGTGCATGGCATGTGCATGTGCATGTGGCATGTGCATGTGCATGGCATGTGCATGTGGCATGTGCATGTATTGCATCGCATGCACATCGCAGTAAACGCATGTGCGGCAGAAGCAGCTGCATGTGCATAGCATGTGTGCATCGCACAGCATTTGCAAAGCTGCGCGGCAGGCTGGACGGTGTGCCGTCCGACACGCCCATCATGACCTACTGCACGGGCGGCATACGCTGCGTCAAGGTCAACGCCTTCCTCGAGCAGTCGCTCGGCTTCTCCAACACGATGCGGCTGCAGGACGGCATCAATGGCTACCTGCGCTTCCTGCGAGAGGAGCAGGCGGACGACTCCGCGTGGCGAGGCCAAAACTTCGTGTTTGACAAGCGGACGCTGGTCCAGCCCCCCGCCGATAGCACGACGGGTGACGGCGGCGGTATCGAAGGCGAGGACGATTCGTAGATATGGTAGGCACGCGCGTGAAAAGGCCAGCTGCGTCGTGGGTGCCGTGTGACTCCCCCCTTGTCCCCCCCGTACAGCTTTAATCGCTATGAGATTTGGCGCGGGTAAAAATAGCGGGTAAACACGGTAAAACCTCTCTATATTTTATTACAAGCCCCCGCAGGCCGCAGGCGCCACAGCGCACAGGGAGAGTTTTAGAGGGATCAACGTTGTGATATCTATATCTTGCTTATCTGTCGTGCGTCGTGGGGCACCCGAGGGCGGAAGTAGGAAGTACGGGTCACAAATACACACCACAAATACACACCACAAACGCGTCGTCGGAAGGTGTCGTCGCTATAACCTATAAGGGCTAGGGTGGCCGGACGCAGCTCAGCCGAGCAGCAGCTTCGGCGCCTCGGCGGAGGCCGCGCAGGCATCGCCCTTGGTGGTGGCGTACAGCGAGGCGATGGTCAGGCTGAACTTGCCCGCGTGGCCCGACGTGCCCAGCCCGAGCTGCGTGATGCCCGCCAGGTGCTTGGTCAGCGGCGGCCCGGGCACTGGTTTGCCACGGAAGGACACCTTGAATGCCGACCTACGAAACCGATAAGACACACATGATGTAGGCAAAGGGTAGGCACTGTAATGTAGAAGTAGTAGGGAGTGGGTGGCGGTAATGGGCACGGGGGTCGCGGCGGGCGAGGCCAAGGTGGCGAACGGTGGCGGGGCGGTCCCTCTACCCCCGCCGGCGCGTGGGGTGTGGAGATAGGCAGGTAGAAAGATAGGTAGGAAGGCGGCTGACCACGGCACGCGGCAGTCGTTCCCGCAGCAATGCTCGCTGGTGAGTGCCGCCGAGAACATTGACTGGCGAGTCGTGACGCCCTCGACGCCGACCGTCATCGTGAAGTCTCCGGAGGGCAGGCCCGAGCCGTCGGTGAGGGTGAGGCCGATGTGCGTGGAGGCGGAGGCGTCCGGGAAAACCTGTGCGTCACACGTGCGCGGCGCGGCACGTTTCGTGATGCGGCATACCATGCATCACAACATGGACATGAACATGGACATGAACATGGACATGAACATGGACATGGCGCGTCGCATCGTGCACCCCGTGATTAGAGGCGGCGGGGGGGAGGACCTGGCTGTTCTTGGTGCGCAGCGTGCAGAAGCCGGGCGCGCCGAGGGACGGGACGACCTTGACCTCGCCCGACCACACGCCGGTTTGGCCTTCGTGCGCGAACGTCGACTCGCTCGCGCCACCCATCACGGGGTCGTCCACCGTCTCCCAGGTCCGGGTGCTGGACGGAGACCTGGATGGTCAGGCCGGCGCCTCAAAGGGGCTCCAGGTCTGGACTGCGGCCGTAATTCTACTCTAGAGCCCATAGGGCCGCTGCGCGCAAGCGCGAGGGCGCCTCGAGCCGTGGGTCGTCAGTTCGGTCCCCGCTTTTATCTGCCCAAGCCGGCGCGTCTAACCAAGCTGGGAGACCCGTCGAATGTCGCGAGCGGCAGGTCGCGGAAGGCGGCGGCGGCGGCGTGCACGCACTTGGACCCATCCCAGCTGTTGTGGCAGTAGGCGCAGCAGCCCATCTGCGTCGGCTCGAGCAGCGACTTGCAGTACGCGGACGATGGAGCCTGCTCAGTTACACATTTCCCGTCACGCCATTCGTAGCCGCAAGCTGGGCAACAGCCGTGGTTGAGCTCGACGCGATCGCAGAAGCCCACGTCGTTGTGCGAGGGCAGCTCATTAGGGGCCGAGAAGGACAGCGCGGCGAGGATTCCCACCAGCATCAGCGAAGGCGTGCCCCGTGAGGGTGCCTTCGTGGAAGTTTGGGGTGATAAATGTGTGACGCCGGCTCTAAATTTTAAGATTCTATCTTGCCATCTTAAGAGATATAGGATAGTACGTCTTTAATCCTCCGACTCGCACACACACTCTCGGGCGCGCTACACTCTACACACTTACACACGCCTAGCGTGGTAGCGGAACACATTATCGGTACATCCAGGTCACTACCACCCTTTGCATTCCAGGCCCGCAGTTTTACCTCTGGGTCCTCAGGTCTTCAGGACCGACCATTGAGCCAAACGTGCGCCGGCGCGTGCCCGGCGCGGTGCCCGGCGTGTGCCCGGCGTGTGCCCGGCGCGTCGGCCCCAGCAGGGCCTCTTTACGAGAGGAGGAAGCACCCTTGGCCCTCGTTGATCGCGGTGAGCAGCCGCTCGCGCATGACCTCCTTGGACGAGTAGTCGGGCAGCTTGAGGTAGTTGGCGCACGTCATCACGCTCGGCAGGTAGGCGTCCGGAGAGTTGCCGCTCTCGGGGCTCTTCTTCACTATCGTCAGGCGCGGCACCATCCGGGAGAGGCCGCCCACGGGCAGGCGGGGGCTGCCGGTCACAAACTGCCGCACACGCGCACCGCGACGGGATTGAGCAAGCGTGCCAGAGTAGAGGGCACGCGAGGGGGGGGGGGGGGGGGGGGTCGGCCGCGCGAGCTGGGCCCGGGTTTGGCGGGTGGCCCGGTTTGGCAAGGCGGCCGAGGCGGGCGCACCTTCAAGAACTGGCGGCGCTCGGCGTCGGTGAACTCGCACATGATGCCGAGCAGGAAGCCGACGGCACCGGAGGAGCGCGTGTAGCCGTGGTCGAACTTGAGGCTCTCGACGATGGCGTCGCGCTCCCACGCGTCGCGGCTGCCGTTGAAGAGCACGTCGAGCTCCTCGGACGTGAAGGCGCGCAGGTGGTGCACGGGGAGCACCTCGGAGAAGCCCTTGCGGAAGGCCTCGACCTGCGCGCGCACGCCGTCGCGCAGCACCAGGTCGAGCACGGCCTGCACGTACTCTTCCAGGTCGTCGATGCCCACGTCGCGCTCCGCTCCGCCCTCGCACAGCTCGACGTTGGGCTCGCCGGGCAGCGTGAAGTCCAGTCCAAGATCCGACACGGGGCACCCTTGGAGCGTGAGCGCCTGCACCTGCTGCTTCTGCTCGGCCGCGCTGCCGCCGCCGCGCAGGATCTCGGCGCGCCGCTCGCTGAGCTGCTGCAGCTGCCCGAGCGACGCGGCCACCTGCGGGCTGAGCTCCTGCAGGTCGCTGAGGCCGAGGCGCGCGCCGAGCATGGTGCGCATGAGGGGCGCCGAGAAGGGCAGGTCGACCAGCCGGTTGTCGAGCAGCGCCTTGGCCACGAAACGGCCCATGAAGGTGAAGAGCTGCAGGGTGCGGGCGGGCACTCCGCCGCCCTCCTCGTCCTGCTTAACGACGGCGGGGAAGAGGCCCGCCGGGGCGTGTACGTACTGCTGGGGCTTGCCGTCCTGGCCCTCCTGCGGCGGCGGGCCGCCGCTCTCGTGGCGCCAGAGGCCCAGCTCCGTGCGCTGCAGCTCGCGCGAGACCAGCGTGTAAAACTCGAGGGTCGGCCCCAGGCCGGTGCCGACCTCGTTGAAGTACTCGACCTCGAGCAGCGCCTTGTGGCCGGCGTAGAGCTCCATCACCTTGAGCGCCGAGTCGAGCACGCGCGAACGGGAGATGCGCACCTTCTGCCTTGGCAGCCGGCCGACGCGGAAGTCGGAGCTGCTGCTGCTTGCGTTGGAGGTGGCATCCTGCGTCTGCGACTGCAGCCGCTGCAAGGCGCGCGACAGGCCGAAGGCCGTTGAGTGCAGGAAAAGGCGGCGCGCCTCGAAACTAATCAGGAACGAGAAGGTGCTGGTGAGCTTGGCGCACCACGGAGGCAGCGAGCGAGAGCAGAGCGCGAGCGGGTCCTGCAGCTGCCGCGTGAGCTTGGCGTTGAGCTTCCGGTTAAGGAAGGTCGACTGCGGCAACAGGGCGCCTTGGTTGCCCACAGGCTGCTCCGTGCTGTCGAACAGGCAGCGCCAGCCCTGGCTCAGCGAGTGGAGCAGCCAAAGCAAGTGCACCACCGCGGTCGCGGGCTCACTGTCGGAGAAGCGCTCCGGCAGCTTGCATAGCGCGTCGACCGGAGACGCGCTGCTCGCGGCGGGGCCGTCTGCCAAGGGGTCCACCGCCGAGGGGTCCGCTGCCGCTCCGGTGAGGAGCAACGTGTCGCTGGGGCTCTCCAGCTCGCGCATCCGGTACGTGATGGTGTACACGTCTCCCCAAAGGCGCTGGCCGACCGTGGGCGGCATCGGCTGGCTGCCTGACTCGGCGGCTCGCAGGCGGGCCTCCCGGACGGCCTGGAAGATGGTCATCCCGTAAGGCAGCGGCTTGCCGTTCAGCATGAGCACCAGCCGGTGGCCCTGTGCCCCCTCGCCCTCACCATCAGGCGTTGGCTCGGCGGCGCTCGGCGCACCCGCAGGCGCACCGGCGGGAGCCGAGGAGCGGCTGGCACGCTTCGTGGCCGCCGCGGGGGCTGCCGCTGCCGCCGAGGAGGCGGCGGCCGAGGGCAGCTGGTAGGCTGGAGGACCCTTGCTGGGCGCAGGCGAGCCCACTGGCGATTGCGACTGCAGCTGCAGGTCGTGCACGCACTCGGCGTCTCCAAGCGAGGCACCGAGCCCTGGCGAGGAGAGCATGGAGTCCTCGTCGTCGTCCTCCTCCTCCTCGCCCTCGTCGTCGTCGAGGGCATCCTCATCCTCCGCATCGTCCTCCACGCTGTCGCCGGCTGCGAGGCCGCCCCATAATTCCCCCGCCTCCTGGGGCGACTTGCTCGAGGAGGACGGCGCTTCGCCCTTCTTCGCCTCGCTGCTGGCAGGCTGCTTGCCCGTGCCGCTCGCAGCCGCTCCCTCGCTGGACGGGGCGGCAGCCGGCGCACCCCCACCGGAACCAGAGCCCCCCTCCTGGCCCTCCTGACTCTCCTGGCCCCCCTGGGCGTCCCGCAGGGTCTGCTTGAGCGAGACGTCGCGTCGAACCTTGGGCCAGAGGAAATCCTCGATCGCGGCAACCGTGGCCAGCGGCTCGATGAGCACCACGTTGCTCGCGTACTCCTTCAGGGCGACGGCGGCACCCGGGCCGCGCTGCAAGCGAAGCTTGAAGGGCTGGGTGAGCGCCTTGATCCCATTGCTGCTGCCGTCGCCGCTCGCGCTCTCGCTGATGACGAGCGGGAAGCGCTCCACCATGTTCAGCACTTGCTGCAGCTTGATCACTAGCTGCTGCATCCCCTTGCCGTTCACTTGCGGCGGCGCAGTCGGCGGTGGCGCGCTTGAGGGCTTGCTCGTGACCGGCCGCGGCGGCGACAGCCCGGAGAAGACGTGGCAGAAGGCCCGCAACCGGAAGGCGCGACGGTTGGCGTCCCCCTCCGCCTCGGGCTTGCTCGGCATCGTCAGGTAGCTCAGAAGCGCGTCGATCAGCCCGGAGTTGGCGACCTCGAAGGTGGTGGTCGTGCCGTCGCCTTCTCCGATGAGCCCGGTCAGCTCCACCAGCGCTTTCACATCTGCAAACTCGTACAGCGAGCCCGAGAGCGGCACCTTGAGGTTGAGGGTCGAGTTGAGCGAGGCGTCGTTGAGCGTCGCGCTCAACTTGCGCAGCTTGCGAAGCGTGGGCGAGCCGTCGCCCGTCTCGATCATCTTCGACAGCGCCGAGTTCGCCTTCACGAAGCGCTCGTGGAAGGACGAGGCACGCCGCGCCAGGGCGGCCGCCGGGTCTGTGCGCACCGTCGCCGTCGAGGGCGCCGCGCGTGGCGCCGGAGCTGGCGCCGCCGGGGCCGGCGCCGCCGGGGCTGGCGCCGCCGGCTCAGGCTCCGGCGACTTTGAGCCCGACGAGCGGCTGCCACTCGAGGTGCGGCGCAGGCTTTTGCGCCCCTCCGTCGGTTGGGAGCTCGCCGCCGCTGCTGCTGCGGCGGCAGCGGCGGCCGGTGGCGCGCTCTCGCTGTCGGCCGACCGTCGCGAGCTGGACGAGGGGCGCTTCGAGGAGTCGTCGGGAGCAGCGGCCGGCGCGGAAGCCGAGACGGAGGCCGAGGCGGAGGCCGAGGCGGAGGCCGAGGCGGAGGCCGAGGCGGTCACCGCCGCAGCGGACTTGCCCTGCGCCTCGCTGGAGGCGGCGAGCGCGCGGATGTCGTCGACGGCGTGGAAGACGCCCTCGCACAGGAACTTGTCCTCGAAGATCTGCGGCAGCTTGACGAGCAGCATCTCCGCCATCTGAAGCGCGGAGCTGGCCGCGGCCGGCTCCTGCGAGGAGAGGAGCGCCGCGATAAAGGCCGAGAAGGGCACGTTGCACAGCAGCTGGGACACGTGGGTGGCTGACGAGAAGTACAGCAGCTTGGCGAGGCACGAGAGCGACATCTGCCGCACCGAGGGGTTGACGGCGTAGCTGTACACCTGCATGAGCACGTGCAGCAGGGTCTCTCCGTACTCGATGAGGAGCTCGGGGTTTTCCTCGAACACGCGCTCGCGCTCCGAAACCGGCGCCGCTGGCGCCGGCGCCTCGGCCTCTTCCCCACCGGCAGGGGGGGCCGACCCCACGCGCTTCGGACGAGGCTTGGGAGCAACGGCCCGACTCGCTTGCGCGCCGCTGCCGGCCGCCGTCGGCGCCACGTCCTTGTTCTTGCCCCCCCCCGAGGCCGGCGTGATGGGGGGCAGCAGCTCGTTGGACAGCGAGAGGATCTGGAAGAGCTGATCGGGCGGGCGGTTGACCGAGAGGCCCGAGCTGGGGGCAACGCTCTCCTCGGACATCAGGCCGTCGCGCAGCAGGGAGCAGATCTTGAGCTGCAGGAGCTGCTTGCACAGCTCGCCGGAGCCGCGGCAGATGGTGGCCAGGGTGCGCAGCAGCATCGTGTACGTGGTGTCGCTCAGCGTCACGCCCGCGTCGCCGGCCGCGCCGCCCATGACCATGCCCGACACCAGCCGGTGCAGGTTGGGCAGGAGGCCGTGGGCGGCCAGCATCTCGAGCTGCGCGGGCGCCGTGCCAAAGTCGTCCACGAGGCGGGAGAAGGCGACGCAGACGTGCTCGAGCACCCGCTGGTCGTGATGGTTGAGCAAGCCGGAGAGCAGCGGCACGGCGTCGGCCACGAGGTGGGCGCACTCGACGGGCAGGCCGCGGCACAGGTTGGCGGCCGTGCTGACCGCGATACGCTGGACGCCCGTCGCGAAGAAGTCGACGAACTGCAGCACCGCCTGCATGCCGCCCCCGCGCAGGATGGCCAGCGGGTGCTCGTGTGACAGCTTCTCGAGGGCGGAGAGGCACTGCTCCGCGAGGTCGATGTACTCGATCGAGAGGAGCTTCTCGCAGAGGATGGGCACCGCGTCGTAGTGCACGATGGCCGCCGCCGACGAGGGGTGCACGTCCATGACGTGGCACATGGCGCGCGATGCGAGCAGCATGATGTCAGCGTTGTGTTCCTTGCGGAGGAGCTGCACGAGCAGGGGGACGAAGACGTCGACGGAGAGGGCGCTCAACGACTCTTCGGTGCCGATGCTGAGCAGCTCGCACAACTCGCTCAGCGCCACCAGCTGGCGTCCATCGTCGTCCGCCTTCATGCCGGCGAGGATGGCCTTGAGGCGTGAGTGCGAGGCCGAGACTGAGGGGAGCAGGTCGTCGAGGCCCGCGCCCAACTTGCGCAGCAAGCCGTGCAGCGCGTGGCTCGGGCCGCCCCACTGCCTTGCCTCGCTCTCCTCCAACATCTCAAGGGCCGCCTGCTCCTCGAGCCGCTGGCGCTGTTCGGCGGTGAGTGTGCTGCTCCCGGCGTCGGCCGTCGGGTCACTTGGGCTTGTGTCGCCGCCGTTTGCGGCGGCCGCCTGATCGGAAGCGTCTTGATCAGACATCTTTTGCTTGCGTTTGCGTTTGCTGGAGGTGGCGGCGCGCTGCCTGCGCACCGGGACACATACGCCAAAGTTGTAAGGGGAGAATTCTTGTAGTACTCTCTCGCTAAGGGAGGATTTTTGGCTGGGTGGCGCGCACCGCTTCGGGGGCGCGAGAGAAACGGAGACCTGCTCCTGGGATGACCGCTTGCTTCGGGTCGTTACACTGCACGCGCAAGCGACGCGTCGTCAGAGGCAGGAAGGGGAGGGGAGTTCTGTGCTGGGGTTTTGCGAGGGGCTCGCGACCTGGATTTTTCAGCAGACACGGACCTAGTTGACCGTCTCTCCATCCATTGACTGCCTGCGCAGGTGCCATGGGGCGCGCGTAAGAAGGGGCGCTCCTCAAAGCGCGGGCAGCCCCGTCACGGTGCGCGTTGAGTGGCAGTGCAGTGAGGCGCCCACCTCCGGTCGCCAGGAAAATGACGAGTACGTTGCGTACGTTACGAGTACACGGGGGGTAAGCACAAGGCACGGCATCTCTTCAACCGGCTGAAGTCAGGACTGGCTGACTGACTGACTGTAGACTGACGCGAGATCGCGTTAAAAGAGATTGGTGTGACGATCTATCATCTATGACGTCAGCCACGCGTCTCGTTTGTCGTTCGATTTATTTCAAGTGTCGGCTTAGGCTGCGGACGGATTGATTGCGCAATACCAGCGTTGTGAGTGAGTGTTTTGGGGGGCACCCACTTCTCGCGGACAAGGCCGGGCTCTAGGCCGAACGCAGCGAACGAAAAACGCCGCTGGCCCTCAGATAACCCAACTATCTTATCTTCTTATCTTATGCCCTGTGATAAGATAAGAAGATAAGATAGTTGGGTTATCTGATCTTATCTGGCCCTGTGCTCTCTCGAACACGATCAACGTCCGTAACTTACTAAAGGCCGCGTTCCGTCAAAAACCTGTACCCCCGCAGCCCGACCGCAATCAGAGTCCGCGACGCTCAATGCTGCGCTCCGTTCTCTTCGCGCTGTTCGTGTGCTCGGCCTCCTCGCTGAAGGCTACGCCGATCAAGGCCCAGTCCGCCCTCCGCCTCCGCGGCGGCGGCGACCTCGCCACTCCGCTTCTCTACGTGACGGCTGGAATCGGTGGTGCAACTGGCGTCTCCATGTACCTTGGTAAGGAGTCGGTTACGCAGATGCTCTGGCTCGGGCTCAACGACTTTGGGACGGAGAAGGCCGCCGCGATCACCATGATCGGCTGGGCCATTGGCAAGTTCTCCGCAGCACGCGCTGGGTCCGACGCAGCCAAGTCTTTCGCACAGCTCAATGTGCTGCCGCTCCTCCTCTGGACCATCGCGCAGTTTACGGAGGGCAACCCGTTGACTACTGCTATCTTTCCGGCGCTGCTGACGGCGGCGTACATCTACACCGGCTTCGTTGCCGAGTGAGCACGCTCCACGGCGTGTCTCAGGGCCACGCTCCTGCTCGCTCCCGTAGGCCTTGCTACACACTTTAGGCTCCGTCCCTCCGTGCGACCGGTGCGGGCCAGCGAGGCGAACCGGACGTGACAGCGCAAAAGAGCGGCAGAAAAGCACCACCGCCACACGCGGTGTATCGCCTAGGTAGGCTGCCGTGCCGCCTGACTATTGTATTTGTCTACTACACCTCTTGTGTTCTCGAAAACGAGAGAGCACAGGGCCCCAGCGGCTTTTCTCCGCCTAGCCCGGCCTTGTCCGCTGGAAGTGGGTGCCCCCCAAAACACTCACTCACAACGCTGGTATTGCGCAATCAACCCGTCCGCAGCCTAAGCCGACACTTGAAATAAATCGAACGCGAGACGCAAACGAGACGCCGGTGGCTGACGTCATAGATGATAGATCGTCACACCAATCTCTTTTAACGCGATCTCGCGTCAGTCTACAGTCAGTCAGTCAGCCAGTCCTGACTTCAGCCGGTTGAAAAGAGATGCAAAGGGAAAATGCCGTGCCGCCTTGTGCTTACCCCCCCCGTGTACTCGTAACGTACGCAACGTACTCGTCATTTTCCTGGCGACCGGAGGTGGGCACCTCACTGCACTGCCACTCAATGCGCACCGTGACGTGCACATATGGATGATGCGCGTTTTACTTTTTTAAAGTAATTGGTTAATTTGTCGGTTTAATAAAGTATGAACACTAGACACACGCTAGTCGCTACACCGTCCTGCCTCGATCCGGAAAGTACCCGCCGCGGCCGGCCGGCTTGTTGCCAAAACCAACGGCCAAGTCGAGCCGCGCCTGCTCTGCCTTCTTGCGCATCAGTGCATCGACCTGCCCCGGGTCCGCCTTGAGCTCAGCGACCTTTCGCTCGTACGCGCTCAGAGGCTTGCCCTTGGCGCCACCGCCCCACTCGAACGTTTCGCCTTCGTTCATCTGTGCCCTGATGGCGGCTCGCCGCGCGTCATCCGCATCGTTCTTGTCGTCGCGCTGAAGCTTGAGCTTCCGTCCGGTGATGACTGAGCGCTGTACGCCGTCGCCGCCGCTGCTGCTACTGCTGCTTCCCGAGTCGTCGTCGTCCTCCCGCTTGCGCTTCTTCTTCTCCTTGTGGCGCTTCTCTTTGGCTCGTTTCTCCTTTTTGTCACGTTTCCGCTTTCGGCCCTCCGCGGAGCTGCTGCTATCACTGCTGTCGCTGTCGCTGCCACCCGAGTGTATGCGCTTCGCTAGCTTCTCCTTCTTCTCCTTTTTCTCTTTCTTTTCCCTCTTGTCTTTCTTGTCTGTCTTTCCCTTCTTCTGCTTCTTGGGCATCGCTGAGCGAGCCGAGCCGCTCGCAACAGAGACGAGCGAGAGTGCGCGTGCCCGGCGCCGCGGACGAAGGTTAGGGGCGAAAGAGCGAACACACGCACCTAGCCTCGCATGTCCACGCCTTCCGCCGCGCCGGCGGCCCAAGGGTAGCGAGGGAGGCTTGATCGGCGCATCTGGCGAGCGAGAGCCCAGAGGCTGGGCCTATCCCATGCCCTTCCCGCCTCACCAGTTGCCCTTACCACCACCCTTGCCCTTACCACCGCCCTTGCCCATGTCGAAGTTGCCACCCTTGCCGCCACCCTTGCCCTTGCCCATGTCGAAGTTGCCGCCGTAAGGGCCACCCTTTCCGCCGCCCTTACCCTTGCCCATGTCGAAGTTGCCGCCCTTGCCCCCACCCTTGCCGTGTCGCATGGGACCCGGTCCGCCGTGCCACATGTCGGGCGGCATCCCCTGCTGCGGCATGCCCATGCCGTACCCGTCCGGCTGCATAGCCATGTGCATGCCGGGCTGCGGGCCGTAGCCATGCTGGGGCTGCATTCCATGGAAAGGTGGCGGTCCGCCCGGCATGCCGCCGGGCGGTCCGTACCCCCGAGATTGGGAGTCGCCGCGTGGCGAGAGGGAGGGTTCGCCCATCTCCGGCCTTCGCGTCGGCAGCGGAGCCTCGTTGACCGGCTCCCTAGGAAGCTGCCGCGGCACGCGCGGCAGGTCCCACACGGGATGGAAGTGTACCGGCGGCGCCCACGGCGGCCGCTGGTAGCGTGAGCCCACTAGCTCGCCTCTCACCGGCTCGATCGAGAGCATTATGGAGCAGCGGCGCGGGCGGCCGCGGCTCGACGCGCACACGAGAGGGCAAGTAGGTAAAGAGCTCGCGGTACGACTTGAGACTCTCGTGACTAATCGGACCGGCCTCCGAAACTTACAGTACATGACTCCATCCAAGAGCTTGAACGCGCGAGGCGCGCCGTCGCGGTACCATGTCTCGAGACGCGGGGCAGTGCGTGAGGTGGCGAGAGGCACGCCGGGAGGGCGACGACGACGACGGCGAAGGCACCTGCCCGCCCATGGTTGCGCGATCCAGCTGCGTCGTGCTGATGCTGCTGGCCGCCTGGGCTGCTTTGCTGCTGTCGGTGAGCCCGAACCCAAACGCTGCCATGCTAGAGCTTTCGACCCCGACGTCACCCAGAACGCAAGCAACGCGCGCAGCCACCGCCGCAGAGCCACTGCAACAGCTGCCGCCCACTCGCTTCGACCTTGCAGAGGCTGCGCCTATCGCCGTCGGCCACGTTGAGCCCGGCGCCGACGCTGTTCCTCCTTCAACCGACACCCACCCGCTACCAGCCAACGCCCAGCCTCTGCCTGCTCCACCCCCGCCGTGCCCTGGGAACAGCTCCGCTCGGCAACGCAGCCTTGCGCCCGCAGCGGGTGACTGGACGTTTGTCGCGGATGCAGCGGGCGCTTCCGACCCGGCGGTGCAGTTCCGCTTCGCGAGAGCGGCCACTTGGGTGGACGGGAGCGGTGCTGTGGGCCACCTGATCAGCCGGCTCAGCGGCGGCTGCATCAACCTGCGACCGGGCGACCAGGTGCGAGGTCACAGCAACATGCCGCCTCACGAGACCGCGGCGCAGCCGAGCGCGTCGACCGAGATGCGCAGGAGCCTGACGCCCGCACGCGTCTCGGCGGAGGGCGCCGGCTGCACCTCGCCGCCCGTCGCGCGCTTCGAGTTCACCTCGGGAGGCGGCCAGGCGGGCGGCCAGGCGGCCAGTGAGGCGGGCGACGATCGGGTCTTCCTGGCGGTATCGCCCTCCGGCGAGCTGCACGCCTCGCGGCAGTGCGAGGACGCGATGTGCGACTTCGAGCTGCTCGAGCTGCCGCCCGCCGCGGCCGACGAGCATGAGGCGGCGGCCGAGGGAGCCAGCCTTGCGCGCTGGTTCGCGCTGCGCTCGGTGTGGTCGGGGCGGCTGCTGCGCCTGAGCCACGCCGCCCTCACACAACCGGCCTCGTGGGAGGGCATCCGCACGCGCGCTCGGCGCAAGCGCGGTGGCGGCCGCCGGCCGGCCGGCGGCTGGGCCGGCGGCGCTAAGTGCCACTGCCCCGTCTCGGGAGGGCCGCCAGGGTGGGCGCACAACTGCACCGAGTGGGCGCCGCTCATACGCAAGTACCTGGCCGCATGGTCGATGGGCAATGTGAGCCAGCCACGCGGCTCGGCCTCGGCACCCGGACTCCGACCTCGGACCTCCGACCCCCGACCCCCGACTCCCGACCTGACCTCCGACCCCGACCCCCGGCCCGGTCACTGAGCAGGTGAGCGCCACGGTGCTCGACCTCGCCTTCTGGGCCACTCTCTACGGCACCGACCGAGCGCACGCCGTGCCAGGCATCCACGTGAGCGTCAAGGGCCGCGCACTCTACTACAAGGTGAGTGAGCCGGTATACGCAACTCAGCAAGTGAGTAGATAAGGTGCCACGCGCCACCTACCCCCTTACTTACTTGCTGCTCTACCGACCAGACCAACTCGGACTACCGGCTGGAGCTCATCACCGACATGCTGCGCACCGTCGCCCGGCTGGTGCCGCTCCCTGACGTCCAACCCTCACCCTGACCCTAACCCAGCCCGAACCCAGCCCGAACCCTAACCCTGACCCTAACCCTACTCAGGTGCCCCTCCCTGACGTCGAGTTCGTCGCGCACCTGTGGGACCACCCGAAGGTGGGGTGGCAGCAGCCGCTGCCGGTCTTCGCGCACTACGCTGACGACGCGCACCGCGACGTGCCGATGCCGGCGCCCTGGTCATGGGACCACAAGGCGCACGACTTCCCGCAGCCCTACTGTCAGCTGCGCGGCGGCTGCGTCAAGTCATGGTCGCAGCGGCGCGACCAGCTCTACTTCCGCGGGGGCTGCAACGGGCCCACGCGCGGCTGGCGCGGCCCGATCTGGCGCTTCTACCCTCGCAAGGCCGCCAACCTGCTGAGCCAGGCGCGGCCCGCCGACTTGGACGGCGGCGTGTACGACCACTGTGACTCGCCCAAGCTGAACAAGCACGAGTGGGGTTGGGACGCGCAGATGTCGAAGGAGATGGAGCGAGACGCACCCAAGAAGAAGATCGAGCCCTTCGGCAACAACTGCAACTACAGGCACCTGCTTGCGCGTCGAATTCAGCTGCTTGCCTCAGTACTCACTCACTTACTTGCCTGCCTGCCTACTCACTCACTTACTTGCTCACGAACACGCTAGGTACTTGCTGCACATCGACGGTAACGTGGCCTCATCCCGCCTCGCCTCCGAGTTCCACGTGGGAAGCACGGTCTTCAAGCAGGACTCCTTCTCCTCCGAGTACTTCTACCCGCTGCTCCGCCCGTGGACGCACTACGTACCGGTCAAGGCCAACCTGCAGGATGTGCCCGAGCGGCTCGTGTGGGCTCGCCGCAACCCGCGCCAGGCCGAGGCGATCGCGCAGAACGGCAAGCGCTTCGCCACGCGGCACCTGCACAAGCACGCGGTCGCTTGCTACTGGTGGCAGCTGCTCCGCGCGTTTGCAGCGCTCCAAACCTTCGAGCCGCGCACGGAGGGCTTCAAGGGCCTGAGCACGCCGGGCACGCCTTATCATGGTGTCCGCGCCGGCCGCGGCCGCAGAAAAAGAAGTAGGCCGAGCGGGGGGCGTAGAGTGAGCGAGAACTAGTCGGGCCGTGTCCCGTCTTGTCTTTATCTGCCAGTGCTTAAATTATTCTACCTGAGTCTAGTTTAATTGATAAGAAGATAAGATAGATAAGATAAGATTGTTGTGGGTTTCACACGAGACACGCTACACGACACGCGCGGCTACGCAATTCCGCAATGCCTGGGCCCCTCACACCTCCACAACCCCTTACCCAGACACAAAGGCACGCGGTGTACTGGCGATGATGAATACGCCCCTATAAACGAAACCTATATCTTATCTTATCTATCTCTATCTATCTGATAAGATAAGATAAGATTGTTGGGGTTCACGACGTTACACGACTCACGACGCTACGCAATTCCGCGATGCCTGGATCCCTCACAACCAGACACAAAGGGTACGGTTAACTGGCGATGATGAATACGCCCCTATAAACCTAGGGACTCGGCCCGGTCGGCGCTGCTGGACTGCAGTACGTAACCAACGATCCGGGCCTCGCCGCGCACCCCCATCTCTATCTATCTCTAGAGAAGTTTAAGATAAGATCTCTTATCTTAGAGAAGTTTGGATAAGATAAGATAAGATTGTTGGGTTTCTTATCTTATCTTATAGAAGTTTGGAAGTACCTCGACGGGAGCCCTCCGCGCATTTTTTTGTACATTTGGGCGGGGTTCGCGTGTGTGTGTTCGGCCAGGCGTGATCACCATGGCACCCAAGATGGTGCAGCACGAGACCAAGAGGCTGGCAATCGCGCAGCACGCGTGGTCCTCCACTGGCTCGCAGGACTCCAAGCGGTACCTCTCCTTTGCGGCCGGCGCGCAGATCGAGATCGTCGAAGAGCGTGAAGCCGGCGGCTGGTGGGCGGTGCGTTCCTCCCTGCTGGCCCATACCCTCACGCGCGCGCGGCGTGTGCCCAATGCTCGTGCGTGCCCGTTCGGCAGGGGCGCTTGGATGGCAAGCTCGGCTGGTTTCCCGTCTCCTACTGCAAGGTGGTCGATGCGCCTCCGAGCGCTCCTGCGGCAGCAGCACCGCCGCCCGAGCCGCTGGTGCCGGCATCGATTCCTAATCCACTTCAACCGACGACGCCGCAGTCCGCGTCGTCACCGCAGGCCCAGCCCCTCGGCTCCGATCCGCTCTCGCTAGCCGATGCACGCCTGGAGCAGGCGGTGACACTCTTCGAGACCGTCGCCACCCCCAACCACCCGCTCGCCCCGCCAAAACCCGCCGCGTCCGGTAGAAGCACCCCGCCCAAAACCGCCGCGTCCAGTGGGAGCACCCTGGTCGACCTCCTCGACTCGCCCCTTGCCGCCGCGCCCACATTCGCGACCGCGCCTGCGCTGACGCCCGCGTCGCCGGCGGCGCCTCACCAGGCCGCGGCTTCCTTCGCGGCCGGCTTGTTCGGGATGGGAGCGGGCGCTGCGACGCCGCCTGCCAAGGGTCTGCCCACGCTGTCCCGGATGCCGGACGGACCGGGTGCGGCGAGCGGCGAGCGCACGGCACTCGACGAGGTGCTGCAGCAGCACCCCAAGATGGCAGAGCTGGCCGCCGAGGCCGTGGACGATGCGCGCGGCGCAGCGAGCGGGCCGGCGGCAGTGTGGCAGGAGCTCGCCTTCGCCGACCTCTTCGCCGACGTAGCCGGAGGCTCGCAGGCGGGGCAGCCGGGACCGGGGCAGCCGGGCGGGCTGAGCGCGCTGCAGGCCTCGATGCAGCTCATCGTGCGCGGGCTGCGCGTGCTCAACCGCGAGGCGGCGGGCGGCGGCGCGGCGGCGGCGGCGGGCGGCGGCGAGTTGCGCTCGCTGCTGTCGCGCGCCGAGGCGGGCTTCCGCCACGGGCTCGAGCTGCTTGGCAGGCTCGGCCGCCAGCGCGAGCTGCCGCCCCTGCTCGAGTACCTCGAGCAGCTCGTGCTGAGCGTGGCCAACATGGAGGTCGGCGCCATGCTCGCGGTGCCTGCCGCGTGGCCCGCCGCGCCGCCGGTGGTGGCGGCTGCGGCGACACTGCCCACAGCCGCCGCCGCCGCCGCCGCCGCCGCCGCCGGTGGCGCGGCGGCGGGCTGCGGCGCCTACCTGCTGGTGCTCCACCGCGCCGAGGATGTACACTTCACGCTGACCATCGTCGATACCGGCCTCGGCCTCGAGCACCACCCGTGCCGCACCGACCCGCGGACAGGGCTGCTGCAGCGCAGCCTGGGCGTGGTGGTGCCCAAGGTGCGCCGCGAGCGGCACCCCAGTCCCCAAATCCCGCAGCCCCAACCCGACCTGGTGCAACCTCACACCCTGGTGCAACCCTACCCCGACCCCGACGCCCACCCCAACTCGACCCCTACCCCCACTCCCGAGCTGGACCCCCAACCTGCTGTGGCGTCCAAGGTGCCCCGGGAGCGGCTCGCCGACTCGGGCTTCTGGTTTCTGCTCTACCGCCAAATGTACGCGGCCAAGCCCTCGAGCTCACCTGCCGAGGCGGCGGCGCAGGTCTACGGCACCTTGCTCCCTGCGCTCAACGACCAGCCTCTCATGGCCGCCGTCAATGCGACGACACTGCGCTGGCGCGCGCCGCCGCTCGGTGCCGACCTGACGCACGCGTGCTGCGCGCTCGAGGCGCTCGAGGCGTGCCTCTTCGCGGGCGGCGCCACCGATGCGCAGGCGGCGTACGCGGCGGCGCTGTGGCGGTGGAGCATCCTGCAGCTCGCGCTGATCGATCTGCGCGGGCCGGGCGGGCAGGGCGTGGCGCTCTCCGCCTCCGACCTCGTGCTGCTCCGCCTTGCCGCGCGGCAGACCGCGCGCGGCGCCGCCGCGCTCGCCGACGGCCCACTGCCGCTCAGCCCTTCACACGCGGCGCAGCTGCAGGAGACCCTCTCTCGTCTCGAGGCGGCGGCGGCGCGCGCGCGCGGCGGCGGCGGCACGCATTTCGGCGGCGTGGCGGGCTCGTCGACGCCGCCGCAGCTCACGCTCGCCGCGTCGGAGCGGCAGGCGGGCGCCGCGCGCTTTTCCCTCTTCGGTCGGATGCTGCGCGACTTCGATGTCGCCGGGCTGGCGGGCCAGAGCGAGCCGCCGCCCGTGGTGCTGCCTGTGGAGCTCAGCCTGGTGCCCGACGCGGTGGCGTGCTTCAACGACGTCTGCAACGCGCTGCGCCACGCGACGCAGCTGTGCGAGGTGCTCTCCAACCAGATGACGCACGTCTCCAACACCTACTGCCTGCGTATCGCGCTCATTCAGCACCTCGTCATCAACGTCGTGCCGCTGCCGCTGCCCGCGACGCACCCCGAGCGTGCCTCCCGCTGCTTCTGGGCGAGCGAGCCGATGCGGTACGAGACGCAGGCCGACCTGCTGCGGCTGCTCAACCTGGTGGCGCGCCACTTCGCCGCGTGCTCCTTCTCCATCCGCGTCACGCGCTCCTTCGACGCCGTGCGCCTCGTCACCGTCGCCTGCCTCGTCGCCATCGCCGACGCGGTGATGCGCATCCGCACGTGCGACGTGCCCTCGCTCCTCTGCCTCTCCTACTCGGGACTCGCCGACGGGCCGGGCGGCGCCTTCGGCTTCGAGGTCGGCTCCTTCGCGGTCGAGAGTGAGGACCTGCAGCTCTCTTCGCCCGAGCTACACACGGCGCGCGTGCGTGTGCTTGACTACTTTGGCGCGCAGGCCGTGCCCGAGTCGCGGCGCATCTTCCGGTTCGAGCGCTCGATGGAGTTTGGCGGCGCGGAGGCGCTGCTGCTGCGCCAGCTCTGCCTGCACATGGCCTTCCCCACCGAGCGGGAGGGGCCTACCTCTCTGCTGCCGGCCTACCTCTCGGGCGAGTCGCGGCTGATGCTCGAGAACTTCCCAGAGCTCGGCTTCTTCCGCGACATCGTCTTCCTCTTCAAGATGCTCATGGTGCGCCTTAAGTGAGGGTCTGGGTCAGGGTCAGGATTAGGGTTAGTCCTCTTCAAGATGCTCATCATGCCGCGCACCGCCCACATAGGGTTGCAGCCCGGGTACATAGGGTTGCAGCCCGGGCACATGGGTTGCAGCCTCTGTTGCACGTGGTCACAGGTGCCCTCCTCCGACGCGCTGCCCGAGATCTGCGCGTGGATGCCGCTCGACGCCGCGCTCGCATGGAAGCACAAGCCCGAGGAGGGCTTCGTCGTCTGGGGCTTCGGCCGACTGCTCTCGCCCGCGGCCATCCAGAAGCAGGCCGAGGAGGGGAGCGAGTGGTGGATCTCGCGCCGCGTGCGCCGCGCCTTCGGCTTCGCTGAGAAGCCGCGCGCGCCGCCCTCGTCGGCGGACCCCTCGGCGCTGCTGCGCGCCGAGTTGGGCGAGTCGGCCACGCGCATCGAGACCGAGGACGACGTGCTTCACCTCAAGGCGCGGCACATGCATGTGCATACAACATGCACATGCACATGCACATGCACAATGTGCATGCACATGTGCATGTGCATGCACATGGCACATGTGCATGCGTCACATTCACCGCGTGTACACACGGCTGCATGTGCGTCCTCCGCCTCAAAAGGCGTGTTGCACATGCCCGGCGTGCACACAGTGCACTGCATGGTGCGCCGCACACGCAACACCGCACGCTCGCTGCGCACAGGTGCTGCCCTCCTTCGACGGCGCGCTACGGCCGCGTGAGGCTGAGCTACTGCTGCAGTACCTGACGGTGCCCTACTTGCGTGTGCCGCTGCTGCTGCGCTTCTTCGCTCAGCCGAGCCACCTGCACGCACTCGGGTCGGCCAAGCTGCAGGCGCTTGGTAGCCTAAGCGGCTCGCCTAGCGCGTTGCACAGTGCGTGGGATAGCGCGCTGGATAGTAGTGCGTCGCGCAGTGCTACCCACACTGTGCGTAGCGCGGAGCCACCTCGGCGCTGCAGGCGCTGCAGGCGCTGCAGGCGCTGCAGGCGCGTGCTAGAGTGCATGGATGGTGCATGATATCGTGCAGGCGGCGCTCGACGCGGCGCTCTTCGAGCCCGGGCTGTGGCAGGCCGAGCCGCACAAGCGGCTGCCACGCCAGATCCCCGGCCCCGACCGCGCGCACCTCGCGACTCCGGCGGGCATGCTCTTCAACGAGCTCGTCATGTCGCCGCACGCTGTGACCGAGCCAGTGCTCAAGCTGGTGGTGCTCGCGATGGAGCTCGACTCGGGCAAGTACTCGGCTAGCTCGGCCAACTGCTCCGCACTGCTCTACGTGCTGCGCGTCGCCGTGCGCGTCGAGGGCTTCGTCCGCGCCGTGCTCGCCGCGCACGACGCGCAGGAGGCCGCGGCCAGCGGCGCCGGCCGGCCGGGCGACTGCCCGCCGCGCGGGCTGGGTGCGCGGCCGAAGGAGCTCGCCAATCTGCGCGCGTGCGCGGTGCGGCTGCGCGGCGCGCTGCAGCACGACCTCCACCCCGTGGTCGAGCAGGCTCGCTGCATGTACACATACACTGCACGTGCATCGTGCATCGCACAGTGCAGCACATGGTGCATCGCATTGTATTGACCTCCCGACCCGCCGGCCGCGCAGTGGTGCAACACGGCGCTGATGGCGCGAGAGCTCGAGGCGGCGTGCACGCTCTGGGCGCACCTCGCGCTCGTGTACAAGCACGTCGAGGAGCCTGAGCTCGACTACCAGGCAGTGAGCACGATGCTCTGCGCGCTGGTCTTCCTCGGCAACAACCACTCCTTCGACGTCGACGCCGCGCTGGGCGCCAAGGGCGCCAAGCGCTCGCAGTGGGAGGAGAGCGCGTCCGACTCGAGCCTGGGGCTGCCGCAGACCGAGGTCTTCGAGCTCTTCGCGCGCCACCGGTGCAAGCTGCTGCGCTGGCTCGAGCAGCACCCGCACTCGCGCGACACGGCCATGGAGGCTGTCGTACGCACCGTCACGTGCACGGGGCCGCGCAACATCACCGGCGCCGCGGCCAAGGCCGTGCTTCACCCGCGGCGCTGGGGCCAGCTACGCGGCTTCCGCGGGCTCGGCCGGTACGTGCCCGACACCTTCACGCCGCCCGACCTGATGCAGCTCGGCGACGGCGAGGCCGCCGCCGCCCAGCAGCCCGACTCGGCAGCGCTGCTCGGGGGGCTGCCGCTGCCTGCCGCGTCGGCGGGCACCGACGGCCGCGCGCGCGCGGCGGAAGCGCGCGCACAGGTGGACCTTGAGGCGTGGCTGCGCGCGATGACGACGGCGCGCAGCACTGACCTCGAGGTCAACCTGCAGTTTGGCGAGTTCTCGCTGCGCAAGCAGGCGCTCGCGCCGGTGCCGCCCGCGGTGCGCATGATGCCTGACCTGCTCGCGGTCTTCGGCGGCGCGGCGGGGCCGATCCAGTCGGTCGAGGTCTCGGCGACGCGGCAGCGGCGCTGGCTGCGCCTCGTGGGGCAGCGCACCGACCTGCATCTGTGGCAGCCCGACAGCCGTCAGCCGCCCCTGCTCGGCCGGCGCAAGTTCCCGAGCATGCTGCATGCCAAGGAGGAGTGGGTGCGGCAGGCGCTCGAGCACGTGGGCATGAAGCACCTGCAAGGGATGGCGCTCCAGCTCCTCGCCGACGACTACTCCGACTGCTCCTTTGCCATGCTCGCCGGCACCGCAGGCGGACCCGCGCCAACGTCCGAGCGGGGCAGCAGCAGCGGCAACGGCGGCAACGGCGCCGGCGCCGGCGCCGGCGCCGGCATCAACGGCGGCAATGGCGCGGCCGCCATCGTGATATCGCTCAAGGAGGTGATCGTGCTGCGCGACCCGGCGGTGGTGCACGTGTACGATGTCATCGAGCGCGGCCGTCGCTGGTACCGCTCGCTGTGCTTCTCGTCCGACGCGACGCACTGCCTGCACCAGCTCTCGCCGCGCCGGCAGGAGCAGCGCAAGGGCAAGCTGCACCAGGTCATGGGCCACGCGGCGCGCGGCGTGCCGCCCGAGCTATCGGTGGTCATCTCACGGCGGCTCAACTCGAGCCTCGGCGAGCAGACCTACCTGCCGCCGCGGCTGCTGTACGGGCTGCTGCCCGACGCGCTCTTCGAGCTGTACGACCTGTGGCAGAACGACGACGACTCGATCACCGGCTACATGAAGCCCGACGCGCGCGCCGCCTCCTCGCTGCGCACCGAGCTGCGCATCCGGCTGGCGCACGCGCAGCACGAGCACAACATCTCGGAGACCGCCGCCAAGATCGCCGCCACCGCCGCGTGGTCGTCAGGCGGCGCGCCCGCGCAGCCGTCAAGGGCCAGCGTCAAGGGCGGCGCGGCCAACGCCGTCGTGACGCGTGTGCAGCTGCTGGAGAACGACGCGCCCGAGGACGAGGCCGACAGCAGCGGTGGTCCGCGAGCCGGCGGCGGCGGCTCGGCGGAGGCGGCGGCGTGGGCCAACGCGGCGGCGGCGGCGGCGGGCGAGGTGGACGCGGCTAAGCCGACGCTGGTGCTGCTCAACCTGCTCTTCGCGCCGCCGGGCTCAGCGCTGCGCCAGCTGGCGCACCTGCTGATGCGGCTCGAGACGCTCTCGCACCTGCTCGCATGGAGCGCCGCGGGCGCCGAGGTGACGGCCGAGAGCGCGTGCGCGGTCGAGCTGCTCGAGCTGCCGCGCATCAACCTGACTTTCCGCGCGCGGGCCGACCGCGCGGGCTGCGTGCGGCTCTACTGCGAGCAGCACGAGGGCCTCTTCATCTCGAACCGCAGGTCGGACGACGCCGTGGCGCTGCTCGACGGCGTGCCGCACTCGCTGCTGCTCGAGCGCGAGGACGGCGGGCTCTCGGTGCTCGTCTCCGCCGGCTGCCGCCCCAAGCGCGTCGCGATGGCCGAGGCGCGTCGCGACGCCGCCGCCGCCGACGAGCAGCCGGGCGACCGACGCGTGCAGCTCTTCCCAGCCGAGCTCGACCTCGAGTGCGGCAACGAGGCGTGGCTCGCCAACCTCGGCGCGACGCGCCACTACCTCTACCAGGTGCACGTGTCCGAGACTTTCCTGCTCTACCCCAACCTCGCCGCGGCGCTGTACATGCTGCTGCTGCGGCTGCTCGCGCGCCAGTACGAGGCGGTGGTCGACCTCACCTCGCTGTGCGTGTGCGACGCCGCGCCGTCGCCCGAGGAGCGGCAGATCGTGAGCATGCTCGGGCAGGCCAACAAGGACCACCACCCCGACGCGCACGCGTGCCGGCTGCACGTGTCGCTCTGCGCGATGCACACGCCACTTGAGGCGCTGCTGCCTTGGGACACGGCCGCCGAGCTGCGCGCCTACGTGCGCAAGCGCGACCACGTCGGCATCCGCTGCCGCCTCGCCGCCGACGACGAGCTGGCGCTGCTCGAGCGCGTGATCGACTCGCCCGAGGCCGCCGAGGGCGGCCTCACCGACCGCGGCGGGCTGCCCGAGACGCCGCGCGGGGAGGCGCCGCGGAGGGGCGCGGACCCGGGGACGGAGAGCCCGCGCGAGGGCAAGGGCAAGTTCCTGGGCGGCCGGGACACACCGACGTCCGCGCCCTCCGAGGTCGCGCCCGAGCTGAGCCGGCGGTGCGTGCTGCTGCGCACGCTGTGCCACGCCGACGTGTCGGCCGCCGAGGCGTCGCACCAGATGAGCGTGCGCGTCCCGCTACCGGAGCCGCCGCGCTGCTTCGACTTTGATGCGGTGCGCGACCGGAGCTGCCTCGACGAGGGCGTGATCGGCGCGCTGCTGAGCAAGATGCAGACCATCTCGTACGCGCGGCCCGAGGGCGCGCTGGTGGGGCTCGAGGCGGCGCGGCAGCTCGACAACTGGCTGCGCCACGGGCTCGAGCTGCGCGGCGGGCGCGACGAGAAGGGCTTCCTCTTCCTGTATGAGCTGATGCGCGGCGACGTGCTCTTCAAGCTGCACTCGAACGACAACGGCCACGCGCTCGGCGCGCTGCTGCTGCGCACGCTGCCGCCCGCCGACACGCAGAAGGAGAGCGTGCTCATGTCCATCCTGCGCATCCTCGCGCACAACCCGCAGCTGGTGCGCCACTTGCCAAAGTTCGAGGACGACCGCAAGGTCAAGGTCTCGGTCATGTTCCGCGGGCAGGAGGTGCTCACCCGCTTCCTCGAGACCATCACCAAGGTGATGCGCGAGGCGGACAAGGCGGGCTCGCTCAAGTGGCCCGCGCACGCCTTCACCACCTACACAGCGCCGAGCTCCATCCACCTCCCCGTCTCGCTGTGCTCCTACTTGCAGGGCTCCGCGCCGCCCGACCGGCTGCCGGCCGCGATGCGCAGCTGGCTCGCGCTGCGCGGCGCGGACACGTGCGACGCACGAACGCTGCCCGTCGCCGGCTCGGCCGACGCGGTCGACGTGCAGGCCTTCACCTCGACGCCGCTGCAGGCAGGCATGCGCCTCGAGGCACTCGTGGTGCAGCGCACGCGCGAGCAGCGAGGGCTCGAGCCGCTGCCGACCGTGCTGCCCTTCTCGCTCAGCAAGCACCCCGCGGCGCAGCACGAGCTCGCGACGGAGATGCTCGAGCGCCTGCAGCAGGACGTCGCGCACCACGCGCAGGAGCAGGCGGGCGCGCGCGCGCCGCAGCTTCTCGGCTTCTGCGACGGCGAGCTGCAGCGCTGCGCCGGCTCGGCTGCCAGCACGGCGGAGGTGCTCAAGAAGGCGCGCGTACTCGAGGAGCGGCTGCTCGCGCTGCAGCGCGCCGATGCGGCGCTGCTCGCGCGGCGGATGGGCGAGGCGGTCGCCGCGGCGTCGTCGCTCGACCAGCCGCCGCCCGAGCGGGCCGGCGGCGGCCGCACCGACGCGGAGGCGCGCGCGGGCTTCGCGCTCGCGCGGCACGGCGCGGCCGAGGTGGCGCTGCGCTTCGGCGAGCTGGTGACGCTGCTGCCATCGGCCACCGCCGAGGCCGAGCTCGCAGCGCTCAATCCCTTCGCTACGGCCGAGAAGCGCAAGGCCGCGCTCGAGCTGACCGCGCTCGCGCTGCTCACCGCCAACCGGATCGGCCAGGTGCTGCGCTGCCTGGTGGAGGCGCGCGAGCTCTGCTCGCTCGTGCAGCCGCTCGGCGCGATGGCGCCGAACGACGCGGCGGGGGCGGCCTTTGCCCAGGAGTTCGCCGGCTCGGCCTCGGTGCAGCTGGCGCGGCAGCAGCGCACGGCCGCGGAGCGCGCCGCCCTCGCGCGCGCCGACCTGCTCGCCGTCAGCCTGACGGCGCAGCGCCACTACGTCTCCGTGCGCCCCGACGGCTCCGCGGCCGAGTACGACCCGCGGCTGCTCGTCTTCGAGTTTGCCCACGATCTGCTGCTGCGCAGCGCGCAGGTGGCGCTGCTGCACCGCTTCGTTGCAGCGCGGCGCGAGAACCGCTCGCTCTGCCACCAGCTCATCATGGGGCAGGGCAAGACGACCGTCGTGGCGCCGCTGCTCGCCATCATGCTCGCCGACCGCAAGCACCTCGTCATCTCGGTGGTGCCGCCGCCGCTGATGCCGTCGGCGCGCGCCGTGCTGCGCGAGAAGCTCGGTGCCGTCTACCGCCGGCCGGTCTACGGAATGCACTTCGACCGCTACTCGGCCGTCGAGCCGGTGCTCCTGCAGCGGCTGCGCCACTGCGCGCGCGTGCGCGGCGTGCTGCTGACCGACCCCGCCTCGACCAAGTCGATGCTGCTCAAGTTCGTGGAGGGGCTCTCCGCGCTCGGCGCCGACCCCAACGACGGCCTCGGCGGCGTCGCCGAGCAGCGCGAGCCCGAGCTGGCGCACCGGCTGCAGCGGCTGCTGGGGCTGCGCCGGCGGCGCAACCGCGCGGTCGACCGCAAGCGGCTGGGTGAGCTGCGCGCGGAGACGCGCACGCTGGCGGAGGTGCTCGGCCTGTTCCGCTCGTCGGTGGCGCTGCTCGACGAGGTGGACGTGCTGCTGCACCCGCTGCGCTCCGAGCTCAACTGGCCGCAGGGCGAGAAGCAGCCGCTCTCCTTCGCGCCGATGCGCTGGCAGCTGCCGTGGCACCTGCTCGACGGCGCGCTCTACCCCACGTCGCGCCAGTGCACCGTCTCGTGGCACGAGGGCCCCGAGGCGCAGCTCGTGCTCGGGCGCATCACCGCGGTCATGGCCGAGGGCGCCGCCGAGTGCGCGACACAGGCGGTGCCGCACCCGGTGCTCCTCTCGCGCCCCTTTTACCAGCAGCGCCTCAGGCCGCACCTCACGCACTGGGCGCTGCTCTGGCTGCGGCGCAATCGCGTGCAGCTCGGCTCCGACGAGGCCCTCGTCGCCTACCTCGACCGCAGCGCCGGCGCGTCGGCGGAGGGCACGCCGTGGTCGGCGCTCGCGTCGCTGCTCGCCGAGGAGCAGATGCAGCTGCTCAACCTCGCGCACTCGTGGCTCTCTACCGTGCTGCCGCATGTGCTCTCCAAGGTGGCGCGCGTGCACTACGGCCTGCTGCACGACGCGGGCGGCGCGGCCGAGCCGGGCGGCGGCAACCCGTGCGCGCAGTCGAGGCGGCTGCTCGCCGTGCCCTTTGTCGGCAAGGACGTGCCGTCGCACGCCGCCGAGTTCTCGCACCCGGAAGCCCTCATCGGGCTGACCGTGCTCGCCTACCGCCACCAGGGGCTTCGCGCCTTCGACTTCCGCGGGCTGATCAACCTGCTCCTCGAGTCGATGGAGCAGGAGGCCGGCCCGTACCGCGAGCGGCCCACGTGCCGGCTGTACGCGCGGTGGGTCGAGCAGGCGGGGGGGCGCGTGCGCGGCAGCTTTCGCGACGTGAGCGAGAACAACGGCGACGGCGGCAAGTTCGTCAAGCCGGAGTGGGACGACCTGTGGCCGCTGCAGCTGCTCAACCCGAACGACGACGAGCAGATGCGGCTGCTCTTCGCGCTGCTCGGCAAGCTGCCGCACGTCATCGGCCACTACCTCGAGCAGCTTGTCTTCCCGCTGACGATGCAGCACCAGCGGCGCAAGCTCTCCGCCAACGGGCAGGACCTGGGCTCCTCGTCGCTCTTCGGCGCGCGCCTCGGCTTCTCGGGCACGCCCTCCGACCTGCTGCCCATCGACTTCGGCGTGGCGCAGTACCAGCGCGGCGACGACGCGCAGATGCTCTCGGTGCTCACCTCGCCCGACGTGGTGGCCTACACCTTCGCCCCCGCCTCGTGGACGCCGCTCTCCCTCCTCGGCACCATCGCCGCCGCGCAGCCGCCGTACCACTCGCTCATCGACGGCGGCGCGCTGATCACGGGCATGACCAACCTGCAGGTCGCGCGCTACCTGCTGGCGCGGCTGCCAGCGCACACCTTCGAGGGCGTCGTCTACCTCGACGAGCAGGACCGCAAGATGATCCTGCTGCGCGGCAGCATGAAGGTGCTGACGCTCGAGGGCGCCGGCGTCTCGGTGGCGCACCGCTTCACCTTCTTCGACCAGGTGCACTCGACGGGCGTCGACGTGCAGCAGGCGCTCTCGGCGCGCGCCGCGCTCACCGTCGGCAAGGACATGACGTGGCGCGACTATGCGCAGTCCGCCTTCCGCATGCGCGCCGTCGGCGCGGGGCAGACGATCACGCTGCAGCTGACGCCCGAGGTGTGCATGCTCGTGCGCACCGAGGTGGCCTCGATGCGCGGCGTGCCGCTCGAGCAGCAGAAGACGCTGGCGGAGGCGACGCAGGCCCAGGCGCTCAAGGCGGTGTGCGCCTGGCTGATCATCGCGCTGATGCGCGCCGAGCAGGTGCAGGCGGGGCTGCTGCGGGAGCAGCGCCTCTCGCACCTGCTGCGCCAGCGCGCGCTCGCGCACCTGCTACAGCACCACGCGCAGGGGGGCGCCGACGCCGGCCGGCACGAGGAGGATGCGGTGGCCGTCTTCCTCGAGCCCCTCGCGCACGACATCCCGGGCGACGTGCCGGTGCCGCCGCGCGCCGGCGACCGCGCGATCAGCCAGATGGAGCGGTACGCGGGGTTGCTCCGGGGCGACGCCGCGGGCGAGGCGCTCATGCGGCGGCTCCACGACGACGTGCTCCGCGCGGGCGCGTCGGGCGAGCGGCTCGCGCTCGAGGTCAACCACGAGCAGGAGGAGGAGGCGGAGGAGGAGGCGGAGGAGGAGGAGGAGAAGGAGCAGCAGCAGGAGCAGGAGCAGGAGCAGGAGAAGGAGGTGATGTCGCAGGAGCCCGCGCCCAAGGGCTTCGCGCGCGAGGACGAGGGGATGGCCGCATGGGCGCTGCACTGCCTGCGCGAGCCGCCGAGCGCCGACCAGTCGGCAAGCAATCTGATCAACGCGGCACTCGCGCGCGGCGCGGCCCCCTTCTACCCGCTCGACCGCTTTACCGTGTACCGCTTCGGGGGCAAGACGCGGCCTCTCAAGTGGCCCGCGCGCCTGTGGATGAGTAGCAACCACTTCCGCTCGGCGTGGTCGTTCAAGTCGCACCGGCGGCTCAAGAACATCATCTGCGCGATGGAGTGGCGGCCGCCAGGCTTCCGCCCGTCCAACCTCGACCGGGGCGGCGGCGGCAGCGCGAGCTCGGCGGTGCCGATCGAGACGGAGCGCGTGCAGCACGCCTTCCAGTACTTCGACGAGAACAGCGACGGCATGGTGACCGCCGCCGAGCTGGCGGCACTTGGCCGCGCCGTCGACCTCGAGAGCGTGGCGGACACCGCGGCGGCCGTCGAGGACCCGACCGTGCCCGCGCTGCCGCTCGCCGCCATCGACGCCTCGGTGGGCGAGCAGGTGCGCTCGAGCCAGGACGGGCCGGGCGAGCGCTTCTGGGTCGTGCTCTCGCTGCAGGAGGCGGAGGCGCTGCGCGGGGCGCTCCACATCTCGCGGGCGCACGGCGGCAAGCTGTGGGCCGACGAGGAGGGCGGCGAGCAGCCCCTGGTGGCGCTGCACTCGGACGGCGCGCTCCTCGACGCGGTCCGCCGCCAGCAGACGAGTTAGAGCACACGATGCATGCGTGCGTGCGTGGCCACATTATGCATCTATGAATAAAGATAGATATAGATACAGATATCGATATGGATATAGATATAGATACATATACGTGCGCGCGCCTGCTGTGCCAGGTCAACTACGAGCGGAACCAGCCGTCCGAGTACGAGCACGCGGTGGTGCAGCAGTGCTTCCGCTTCCTCTCGAGCGAGACCGACTACACGCCGCGCGCGCAGCACCTCCTGCTGCGCTGCCTGCAAGCCAACGAGCCCAAGGAGCGGCAGGCCTTCTTCAGCGAGGTGCGCGCGTGCCGGCGGCGACGGCAGGACGCGTGGGAGGGGCACGAGGTCGCGGCCATCCTGCGCGAGCCCAGCGAGTTCGCGCTCTTCGAGCTGCGCGCGCTGCTAGCGGCGACGCACCGCCGGCTGCGCGCGCGCGGCCTCGCGCCGCGGCAGGCCTTCCACGCCTTCAACTCGTCGCGCACGGGGCTGATGTCGTGCTCCGAGCTCTACTCGGCGCTGCGCTGGCTGCAGCTGCAGCCGTCTGTCGATCTCGTGCACGAGGCCATGCGCAGGCTCGACACGGACGACGACGGCTGCCTCACGGTGGACGACTTCGTGTGCGCGCTGCAGCGAGACCAGCCCGCCGCCGACGCCGACGCCGACGCGGCCGCCGCCGCCGCCGCGCCTAGCGCGCAGCACCTCGTCATTCCGTTCTCGCGCATCCGCGAGCTGTATGCCGAGGAGGATGAGGTGCTGCGCGGCCCGGCGGTGACACTCTCCGCGGCCGAGCTCGCGCAGTTCGTCGCGATGCTGCGCGCCGTCGCCTCCTTCGACCGGCACGTCGGCGCCGGCGGGCTAAGCGCATGGTCGCCCTCGCTCGGCGGCGCAGGGCGCGCGACGGTGCTCGTGCCGCTCGGCCACTACGTGCGCGAGAGTGCGGGCGGCGTGCCGCTCGCGTGCCAGACGCTCGAGGTGCGCGACATGAAGCTCGAGGGCGGCGGCGGCCTCTTTGCCCGCGACGCGTCGCGACGACTGCAGGCGCGCCTCGGCCGGCACTTCGCGCCGCCCCCCCCCCCCCCCCCCCCCCCCCCCCCCCCCCCCCCCCCCCCCCCTGCACCCCCTCCCATTGCCGTACATCCCCTCACACAGCTCTTCCGTCCCGTTGCACCCCCTCCCATGCCCCTGGCACTCCCCTTGCAGGCGTACCTCGACCAGAACTTCCCGCCGCCCGTGCGCTACCTGATCGCGCTCATCGTGCCCGCCAAGGGTACTGCCTCGCTCGTGCTGTGGAAGCCGCTGCCGCCGACGCCAGACTTCGTCGCGCTCGGCATGGTGGCGACCGCGCACCCCGCCGACGCCAAGGAGCCCAAGCCGCCGCCCTACGACGCCGTGCGCTGCGTGCCCAAGGCGTGGGCGCGCAAGGCGGCGGCTCCCGAGGTCGCGTGGCAGGGCAGCGCCGGCACCGTCTGGCGCACGCGGCACAACCTCCTAGTCGGGGCCAAGGGCCGGCAGCCGCCGCCCATGTACGAGCTCCCTCGCGACACGTTCAGTTCAGACTCGCCCAACCCGCCATGAGCTCAGGCGGCCCTCCTGTTGCGCGCGTGTGTGGACAGCTGGGGTGTAGGTGTACGGTGTAGGCGAGAGGAGGTGGTGCGGGACTCGTGGAGAAAATCCACGTTTGAGTTTCGCGCGCGCTTAACCCCCCCTTAAGCGAACTAGTCGGAAAAGGCAGCTTGTGCTTGTGCTTGTTCTGCGGGAGGGCGCG
>Ga0209302_10000127_pt1 | contig 48789 bp, 53 predicted proteins | sample ArcOceMetagenome_2_FD_187445 | JGI IMG/M metagenome (GOLD analysis project Ga0209302, IMG submission 187445) | Marine eukaryotic phytoplankton communities from Arctic Ocean - Arctic Ocean ARC135M Metagenome (SPAdes) (version 2) | ecosystem: Environmental > Aquatic > Marine > Oceanic | place...
TGATAAATAAATGGAAAGATGTAAACGATGGATGGGATACAAATGATAGGATGCAATCAAGATTCACAAGCCTAATTTGTAATTCTATAACTGATATAGAAAATGAGGAGAAAGAAACGAATAAAATAATACGTTCTATTAGCAAAAACGTGTATTTGGATAGCGACGTGAAGAATCAATATTTGGAATAAATTTCATATTATTCTTATAGAATAGAAAAATATGAAATATCAGCTAGATATTATGTAGGTATGTATATATATATTTATTTTTGTGTTGAGCCTACACACATGGAGTATAATAACCGATTAGTAAAGTAAGCAAGAAATGTAGGTAAAGCAACTAAAATAATATGGAAAATACCTTCCTTCTTTTTGTCAAATAGAAAGACGTATAAAGCAGCTAAAATGATATATAAAACAAGAAGTAAATTAATCACAGATAAGTAGTAAAAATAATCACAGTATTCGCCGGTAAGGGGTGTAACGGCCTCCTTTAAAGATTGTCCAGATTGCTCTAACGTGTTCATTATAAATTATATCAATAAAATAAAATAAATAAATCTTCAAATGTGTATTACAATGTTATGTTTACGAAATAAATCTGCAAAATATTATTCATTGATATATATATATATACCAATGAATGGATTTATTAGAAAACATATTAACAGTATCTCGATAATTATATTTCTAATATCATTCATCTTGCTAAACTATGTTCAACCCGGTTTTTTGTATAACAATGATGGCACTATTCGCGATTTTGGCCTAGGACAACGAAGAAAAACAATCTTACCAGTATGGTTATTAAGTATTATTTTAGGAATATTATCGTATATAAGCGTTTTATATTTCATCACTATTCCTAAATTTAGGTAAACATTTTACTCATATGATTTGTAAACTATTTTACTTTTATCTTTGTGTTGTTTTTCCTCTTCAATCTTTTTCTCTTGTTCCATATATTCATTATGTCGTTTTGTCATTTCTTTGACTGATTGTTTACATCCAGAGTTTAATATAGTATTATAACTGACCGAAGTTGTTAGTAGACCAGTTAACGCATACCATATAAATTTAGCAATTTCTGTTTTCATTTTAACAAAGTCCTTTAATTCATTAAATTGTGTATCACCTACACCCTTCTGTAATAAGTTTCCAGATACCATACTGTTCCACCACTCTAGCACGTTTTCATTTGTCATAGAATTAATTAGAAGTGACTTATCCTCATATATGTTATTTAGAGCAGATACCAAACTCGTCTGGTTTTTACCTAAATCCATTGTTTTTCTATCCTTTAGAATTTTTTTAAAAAAAGAATTAATACCGGTTATGTATGCGAATAAGTAACCAATTGTATTTGAAAAAGGCATTAACCAGTTAGGGAACATTATTAGCAAGAAATTAATTACACCAAATATCAATAGCCAGGGAACAAGTGTTGCTTGTATAGCAACTCCATATTGCTTAAAACCACAAATATCTCCTGTTAATCCTAAATTAATAAAGAATTGACTTAATATGAGTGATAAAAAATATATTATTGTCCATATTTTCATCGTTGAATCATTTTTCGTATAATATTTAAACATAGAATAAGCTAATGTTAATAGTAGAAATATAATAATAGATGATGATGGATTTGCAGCGGCCATATAAATAATAGGGATAAATTATTTTGAAATTATAACACGTTATTTTAATGGAAACACTACAAAATATTCGTCCCAGATTGATTGAACCAGGAGTAAAATATTTTTTAAGTTCATCATTGGAACAATGTAATATTTTGAAGACGAAATATTATAACTTTTTATACAATTTAGGCATGTTTTTAGCTTTATCAATGATTGTAGGTATAACATTATACGTGAAATATAATAATAAAAATAACTACATGTTACAAGAAGAAAAAAAGAAACAAGAGCAAGATTATATTATGAATAAACTACGATTTATGCAAGATTATCGTAAAAATCAAATAGACAGACCTATGAGTGATTTATCAACTTGGCAAAATAACCCCGAAGTTCAATTTTATAATAGAAAAATGTTTTCCTAATCTATATGAATATTGAAACAATTATCAACGATTCATTATTATCCAATAAAAGTGGTTCATTTAACCCAATCGAAAAAATTGCTTCAAATGATGAGAATGTAGTAGATATAGATAAAACAGTTGATGAACAAATAAGTGAATTTTATAAACTAAAACAAATGTACGAAAATAAAATACAGAACCAAAAAAACAGTATTTTGAAAAATGATAAATTGACACTAACAGAGAAGCAAAATAAATATCGTAGATTAACCGCAAATTGTGTAAATTGTGCGCGAAAAGTAGGTACAATATTTGAAAGTAAGGAAAATCGTTTAACTGCTATTTGTGGAGATAAAACAAGGCCGTGTAAATTGAATATTAATATTCATCGCGGAGCTTATATTAATTTAGAAGAACTTATGGATATTTTTCAAACCGGAGTGAATGACTTGAAGGAAGAAATTATCACAGTCAAGTTGGATTTATTATTTGGATATGATAAGGAAACGCAGGTTTTGGAGAAATTCAATAAATTGAAAGATGATTTATCAAGCGATTTAGAAGCCGTCATGTTATATAAAACCCAATATATTAGCAAAGTGCATAATTTAGATAATAAACCTATATTAGATACGAAATTGCGCGTATTTTACGACAATGTATCTGTAATAAAATCTACGATTGAAGAATTTAATGAGACTGGACAAATACAGTTAATCAGAGATATGCTTGTTCTGTATGATACGGAAATGTTACCATTATTAGATGAAATACGTGATTTGAAATATAAACATGTAGATATGGAATCTCGCGATGGAAATTTTAAATTAATTAGAAAGACATTTACCCTACAAGATATGATGTATGCTATGGAAACTCCATACGTAGAATCATTCGTAATAGGATAACCGTGAACATGACATATTACATTACTGTAAAAAATTTATAACAATGTATAATAGATTAGATGAAATTAATAAATTTCAAGGTATTCATCCTTAGTTTTTTAATAGGCGTATTGGGTATATACTTATCAACATCTACGGCTAAAAAGGTGACAGTTTATCCTACAAATGATAACACACATTTATTTCAATTTCGCGATAAAGTGGATAATTGTTTTCAATTAAAGCAGAATGTAGTAAAATGCTCCAACGATAGTGAAGAAATTCCTATTCAAATATAGTTATACTACGGATATATGCATAATTTACATCATTGAATATTTAAATGTCTTTATATATGTATACCATGGGCCTAGAGCGAATATTTCATACAGCATCTGGTAGAATCATAGTTTCTGTTTTATTAGGACTAGGATTATCAACATTGTTTAGAAAAGAATGTATTGGAAGAAATTGTCTTGAATTTGTCGCTCCTACTTTAGACGATATAAAGAAAAAGGTATATAAATATGGTAATAACTGTTTTAAATATGAAATGGAATCAAATAAATGTGATAGTAATAAAAAAAGCATTTTTTTTGCGTAAATAATGATTTCTATCATTCTTATCAATATATTAGATATGAATGATACAACAAGTTTAGCTGATTTACCATCGGATCCTAGTTTGGGAACGAATGGAGGTGAACAGAATGTAGTTATACGGACAAATGAGAACCCTACTAGTTATAATCCTATTGTTGAAAATGGACCATTACAAGGAGGTGTAGGTGTAGGTGCGGACACAAGTTCAAGTACAATTGATGAACAGAAAACAATGAATGAGGTAGTTTCTGGAATCCAACAAGCAAGTGCGAATGGTGCTACTGGACTACCATCTCGCGATATACCTACAAATACAGTTCATTTTTCAGACGAACAAGTACAACCCAATTATGTTCCTCAAAAAGAACAAAATGACTATATTCAAGATACTGATACAGAAAATGAAATATTAGCGAGAAGAATGAAATCGCAAAATTCGCGGGATTCTTTGGAAATATTATACGATGAGTTTCAAATTCCTATTATCATTGGTATTTTATACTTTATTTTTCAATTACCGGTTGTGCGAAGTAAAATGCTTGTTTTAATACCCTCACTCTTTAATAGTGATGGTAACCCGAATCTTACCGGGTATGTATTAAACAGTTTGTTTTTTGGAATCCTGTACTATGTTATTTCTAAATTAATGGCTCACTTACAACATTTGTAAGTGTAAGGGTAATTGAGTAACTTATATCCCACATCCATAACAGTCATTGGCAAATACACAATCATTTGGACCATTGCCTGGATATTGACATCCCCAAGCATCATTACCAATATTTGTACAACCATCTTTACAATCATCTACAAACCAATACGACGATGTCCACCATGGAACATATCTAGGATAATTTTGACGAAATTGTGGTCTTCTATATCCGTAACCAATATTTCCACCATACCATCTTCTTCCCGAATGATGATGTCTACCACCTCTTCGCCCACCACCTCTTCCACCTCTACCTCTTCTACCTCTACCTCTACCACCTAAACCTTCTATAATATCATAAGTATCTACTTCTGGAATAAAAAATAATAGTGACAAAACGGCTAGTAGCAATATAACTATACATACAAAAATTTTATTCATTATATAATAGATAAATTTTTTAATTTATTTTCACGATTTGTTGAATATTGGATATTTTCTGGAAATATTCAACAAGTGGGTCATTGTTATAATCATTAATATAGTATATATTTTTTATACCCGACGCACATAACATTTTCATACAATTTACACATGGATAATGAGTAATATACGCATCACAATCATTACTACTAACGCCTCTCTTGGCACAATCAGTTATTGCGTTTTGTTCAGCATGAACTGTCGATTGTTCATGATTATCAATCACTATTGATTCGTGAGGGGCACCTGGCAAAAAGCCATTATAACCTTGAGATATAATACGATTATCTTTGACTAATAAACATCCAACTTGAATACGATGACATGGTGACCTAGTCGCTGTATATTTGGTAATCTGACTGAAATATTCTTGCCACGAAGGTCTATTATCTGTATCTGCTTGTCCCGATATGTCTATTGATATAGTGTCCATATAGATACATTGGGTAAATATTGCGAAATTATAATATGAACTAATTTCAATAAAAATAATGGCACTAAATGCCTTTATCAATACATTAATTGAAAATATACCAGATAAACACTTATCAAAAGAAATAGATTTAGTATTAGATGGAGGTGCCTTTAACGGTATCTATATGTTAGGAGGCCTATTTTATATGAAAGAACTAGAAACTAGAGAGAAAATTAAGATAAAAAGAATTTCTGGATGTAGTATTGGAGCAATATTAGGTCTTTTATTTCTTCTTGACAAGATGGATGTAGCCATAAGTATATATAATATGTGTTACAAATGTATCCGGAAAAATCAGGATTTGAAAAAGATCTTGGTTGTGATTAAAAAGACCTTGGACGAAACGATAATGGAAGATGATGTGAAAATGGTGAATAATCGTTTTTACTTGACTTATTTTGATACGAAAAAGGGAAAACAAATCGTCAAAAAGAAGTATAAGACGAAAGCCGAATTGATTGATTATATTGTGAAATCTCTCTACGTTCCTTATTTAATAGACAGAGAGTATACTGATAAGGATGGTTGTATTGATGGAGCATTCCCCTATATGTTCAAGTCTAAGAATAATGAAAACAGAAAGGTCCTCTTCTTTAATCTACAAAGTTTTGATAAAATCAAGAAGATGATTTTTATTAAAAAAGAGAAGAATATTTATCCACGATTATTGGAAGGATTGATGGACACACATTCATTCTTTGAAAAGAACGAACCGAATAACATGTGTAGTTATGTAAACGATTGGTCTATTAGAGAAATATTATTTTTCAGGTTGAGAGAAATTAGTTATGTTATTCTCTTTTATATATTTAGAGTAGGTCTTTATGTAGACACAATTTTCCCCGAGAGATGGAGAAAGGACGCATTTATCCAACAACATATAGCGGTATTTAAAAATATATGGAGGGATATCATGTTATACTTGACTGTATAACAAAATATAGATATTTGCCCAATATTCATGAATCGAGTAAAATTCGTATTTTTTTGACAAATTTTAAATTTTCAAATGTGTATATGACAACTACGCTTGACGAGATTAAGGAAATATTGTTGATAATGAATAAAAATATTGAAAAAATGAATGAAAAAATGGATGTAATGAGCAGCAAATTAGATGGAGAAGTAATTGACGAGTGTAAAAAAATGGGCTCCCATATTAATTTTGTCGAAGGTGTGTATGATAGTATGAAACATCCGTTAAATTATATTTGCGATACAATAAATGGAATATCGGTAGACAAACAGATATGTAATGATAAAATTACAAGTAATGAATTACCGTAATACAGCGGACAACAGTAATAGTAAAGTAGTTTGAACAATGACACCTGATACACCATCATGATACATACCACCAACAATACCCAAATTATCATAATAATATTTTTCAAGATAAGGGAACAATTTACTCCATTTCATTATAAATCCATATAATGCGCTAATAATGAAGGTTACTATCATAAATTTTCCAACTGACAGTATATCAAATATACTTTTAGGAAAAGGCATTATTGATAAAATAATAGGTTGTGTTGTCGCTCCTACAAAACCAGCGATTAGAGCTGCTGCTAAAAGAGTATGATGTTGAAAATAAGGCTTCAAGTATTTAACAAAATCCATTTGTAACGCATTAGGCAGTTTTTCAAAATTAAGAGACATAACCCGCAATACAACGTCCCACAAAGCCGTGATGATAAATGTTAGAAGAATTAATTTACAATCCATATAATATTACCAATGATAATTATTTGGTCTAACTAAACATTGTTGAAAGTAACATTAGTGAACCAATTGCTGTCAAATTTTTCATAAAAGCGGAACGTTGTCCCTTATTTGTGGGGAAGTGATAAATAAGACTTGCTAAAATAGTAAATAATGCTAATCCTATACTAGAATAATACGCACAATCTCTGTGTGTATTGGTGTGTAGAGAGAACATAATGATAATAGGAGCAACTATTTCTAATAAAATGACACCTAATATAGATAAATTATAAAAAATACTAGGCATTTTTTGTAGGAAAACCATATTTTGGAATCCCTTTACGGTCGATGAAAAATTCATAGCTTTATGAATACCCGCTAAAAAATACATTAGTAAAATCAAGAACGCATAAAATAAAATGTTCATCATTATATACATTTTATTTTATTTTATTTTCGTAAAAGCACAATGGCACCTCTGGTATATGAAATACTTAGAATAGACCAAATACTCCCTTTCCTTTGTTATTCTTCTTGGTAGTTTTCTTGCGCCTTTGTGTTTTGCCCTCTCTAGTTGAATGTTTCTTATTAGCCTTGGTCTTTTTATTAGATTGAGAACGAGAGTTATGTTTTGTATTTGACTTGTGTGGTTTTTCCTCAAATGGAACGTATCGCAAGAACCACGATTCGTATTCTTTTGACCCACGCTCACCCTTCAATTCCTTGTATTTTTCGGACTTGGTATTTCGCATTTCTTCCAATGTTTCCTGTTTACCATAACAATTAATACTAAAACGCTTTAAAAGACCTTTTTGTTGAAGTCGATTCTTTTGTTGAACATCAAATAAGTACTGAGCCATACATACAATGCGTTCATCATCATAATAATCACGACCGCTGTAGAAAAAAGCGAAATAAAAACTCAACATAGTATCAATGGTTGCTACACGTACACTCTTGTTACCCGTTTTAATAACATTATAACTATGACATGCCAATGGTTTATAAATAAAGGCGACAGTCTCTTGAATATTATTAATTTTCACTTTTACTTCAAAATGAGGAGCTATTAATTCACCTATACCATCGTGTTTGATAAGTTGAATACCTTTATAATCAAAATCTTCTAAACGTTCTTTTAACATGGCTGCTGCCTTTTCAGGTTCTTCGGATAAGACATCAAAATCAGGTGTCTTTTGAAACATCTTTTTTTGCTTAGCGGGCATATAAGTAGAATATAGAAAACTAGCATAACCGCCAAAAAATACGAGTCCTTGATCAATAAATGCGTCACGTACAGCATAATATAATTGCTCTTCCTTACCATTATCAAGACGTTCGAATGTTCTTTGGAAAATTTTAGGGTCACAGTGTTTTCCAGTTAATGGGTAATTCTTGTTTAATAATATGAGCCGTTTCAATACTTTTTCCCAGCGACTAATATCGCCGGCAGGACGAGACAATTCTAAATACATATTCATACGGAGAAAATTAGGAGGGCAATATAAGATTCCATATACACGTATTGCTTCGTGTTGGACGCGTTTAAACAGGGATTTTTCTAAATAAGTGATATCTGCTACAGGAATAAAATTCACATATACTTTGTATGTTCCATGATGAACGCCCGATTTTGCCTCAACTTCTTGAAATCCTGCGTCATAATAGATATTGGCTAATTCTTTTGCGTCTTCCATAGCATTTGGTGAATAAAAATCGTAATCAGGTATTTCAATATTCTTATCGTAGAATTGGTCTTCTAAAGGAAGAATATTATTAATAGCAGTACCTCCGTAACAAACGAGCTTTTTTTTCTTTAAAAAATCTTCTAAAATAGAAATTATTCTTTTAACGTCGGGATCACTTGTAGTTTTTTGACCCTTGCGTCTTTCAGCTATATCAATAGCATCTCTTAATATATCGAGTTCTTTTTCTTCAAGAGTCATTTTTTTGTTATTACATTCCGGCATGAATAGTATATATTATACTATCATAAAAATATAATATATTCAGTGATTTTACATATCATCTTATACGTGAGTTACTATAGTTATTACACACTAAGTGAATAATAGTCTGTTTTAGTGGTACGTGTAGTATAAGAATTTTCGGGAGATTGAGGTTTAGGGTTGGGGATGGTAGCCTGTACAAAACGCAAGTTCTCGGGTTTTAGAACAAACGCATGACCAACCTTGTCAAAAAACAAACTATAATACTCCATATTTGAATCAAAATTTTGAAAACACATACCGACCCATTGACACCCATAGCTAAAATTCAATGCAGCGGATACGTTATTATTAGACACGCTTAAATCGGGCATAGTGAATGACATATTTTTCTTATTGAACTCGATTAATTCATTTGAATCAGGCGTATATTTAACATCATATTCACGAGAGCCCCTTAGAAAAACTGAATTAGATGCGATATTTACATATTCTTTTAATGGTGTGGTTTCATACAGTGGATTACTACGATCAACTGAAATAATAACCTTACCCACAAAATTGGTCAATGGCACGGAACCTAAATTTTGCCCATTATAATCGTAACTATATTCTTTACCCAATAATTTAGGGCCAATTGTTGAATAAATAGCATCAGCTATTTTTTTGTAAATTTTTTCGTTATTACTAGAAATTCTGAAATGTAAAATTAACGGATCATTTGGATTGGGACACGAACCTCCACTAAACGCATAATTATTCACTATTTGTAATGCTTTTTGTAAATGAATATCATTATACGTTTGTTTAATATGATAATTATCAACAGTTGATGTCGCTATTACTGGCTCATCGTGTAGAGAATAAATTTCAAAATCTAATACTCGTGCACCTTGTGCTATACAAGCCTTTAAAGCACATTCATCTACCCAATCGTTTTTGAATTGACCACTACAACAACAATTATATGCTGTTTTAATATAATAATCTCTCAATTTGTATTGATACGACGAATCGTTAATATTAAAAGACGATATTGTAGGAAATGACGAATACATGGTTTTTATTTTATCACAATTATTTACACCAAGAACCATTTTATTTCGTGTATAGAAGATTAATCCAAGACTCAGTATAGCAGTTAGTGCATATGCTGTATATTTAACAATTTTTGCCTTATTTTCTAATCCAGAAAATATTCCTTTCATTTTATTTATCTGTTCCATAGATACTTATATTATGTTATGAAAAAATATTTAATAATAGAACAATTGTGGGCAAATGAAATAGTATAGTATGTTACCTCGTGTTTTTCTAAATGAAAGATGGAATCTAGCAAACGACTTATTATCAATGGCTTATTAACAATTGCTTTTAATAATAGTTAAATATTATTTTTGTATGATAAATATATATATATAGAATGCCAGGAGGATTATTAAATTTGGTAGCTTATGGAAATCAAAATGTATATTTAAATGGAAATCCGTCAAAAACATTTTTCAAGACAATTTATAAAAAATACACCAATTTCGGTCTTCAAAAGTTTCGCATAGATTTTGATGGACAACGTCATTTACGTACTACTGAATCATCTAAATTCACTTTTAGAATGAAACGATATGCGGAATTATTGATGGATACTTATTTAGTTGTTCAATTACCTACCATTTGGAGTCCAATTTATCCACCACAAGATTGCTCTTCTAATTGGGCTCCTTATGAATTTAAATGGATTGATGATTTGGGAACACAAATGATTGAAGAAGTGGAAATTTCGGTAGGTGGTCAAACATTGAATAAATATTCAGGTGCTTATTTGCTAGCCATGGTTCAACGTGACTTTTCAGCCGAAAAAAAGGCACTTTATGATAATATGACAGGTAATATTAGTGAATTAAATGACCCAGGAAATGTAGCTCCTAGGGTAAATGCTTATCCTAATGCTTATTATACAGATAGTACAAAAGGACCCGAACCATCTATTAGAGCCAGAAAGCTGTATATTCCTATCAATTTTTGGTTTACTATGGCTGCAAAGATGGCGTTCCCTTTAGTGGCTCTCCAATACAACGAATTGGAAATAAATATTACCTTAAGACCAATTCAAGAGTTGATTGTTATACGTGATGTTGAAGATCCGACGAGTGAATTTAAACATATCCAGCCGAATTTTAATGACCCATTACAACAATTTTACCGTTTTTTACAGCCACCTCCGGATATAGCATTAAGTACAACGTCTTATCAAGATAAACGAACAAACTGGAATGCGGATATTCATTTAGTTTCAACTTATGGGTTTTTAACAGAAGAAGAGTCAAAAGTATTTGCGGCTCAAGAGCAAAAATATTTATTCAAATCAATATATGACTGGAAGTTTTTCAATGTTACCGGTAGTCAACGGGTTAAATTAGAAAATACCATGGGCATGATTTCATCTTGGATGTGGACGTTTCAACGGAGTGATATTAATTTAAGAAATGAATGGGGTAATTATACAAACTGGCCTTATAAAGAATTGCCTAATAATAGTACATACGCGGATCCATCTGGTAATTGGACTATACTCGATTGTTCAGGAGGAACAGATATAGGTCCTGGTTACAATCCAGTAGAGGACCCTTTATTTGGACATTCATCTGGACTAGTTACAACCGGTGTTTTTTCTCCTGAAAATCAAAAAAATATTTTACTTCAATTAGGTATTTTATTGGATGGAAAATATAGAGAGAATGTTCTAGATGAAGGAATATACAACTATGTTGAAAAATATGTGCGAACATCTGGCAATGCTCCAGACGGCCTTTACAATTATAGTTTTGCTATTCATAATGATCCGTTTGATTTTCAACCATCTGGAGCCATGAATATGAGTAAGTTCAAAGATATTCAACTAGAATTCACGACGTATAGTCCACCATTAGACCCTTCAGCCCAATTCATGACCATTTGCGATTCGTGTGGAAATTTAATTGGTGTAAATAAACCAACTTGGAGAATTTACGATTATAACTATAATATGACAGTACATGAAGAGAGATATAATGTGCTAACATTTGTTGGAGGAAATTGTGGTCTAATGTACGCACGATAATACAATACAACCACGCACTTCAATGCTGATTGATTCGTTGAAAAAATATTTTATTATAAAATGATAATAAAATATTTATTTTTATTTTTACAAAGGTTCATAATAAACAAATAGTGAAATATACTGAGGACCATTAGGTGCTCCCAATTCAGTGCTTTTAAGTTTGATAATAAGACCTTCAGCTCATTGAGAAATTAAAAATTTATTCAACACTACGTTTGTTTACATATTCTGCGTCTAATAGTTTCTTCACTCTAGGAATTAAATGAGCTAATGGTTTTTGTTCTGTCATTCTAATAATGTTTACACTATCATACCATACCTTGTCGTCGGTATCAAACCATCGCCATTCACTTGTATATCCAATAAGAAGCAATGTTTTTACACCCATAACACCAGCCAAATGTGCGATTGAAGTGTCTATAGTAACAAGGACATCAATATTTCGTAATATAGATATGGTATCCATGAATGCCTGGTTCATATCGATTTCCTCCATAAATATCTCTCTAGTAAAATCTATTTTTGAAAAGTCGTCCCTAATTTTGTCATCCATTTTATGAAGACATATCGTTTGAATATTTTCATCACAGCAAATGGATTTAAGATCGTCCAACTGAATATGTTTATCTATATAAGAAGCTAATAGTCCACTATACATAAAACCTACTTTTAGTTTATTTTCAAATGGTAACAGTTTGTTATACCATTTGTCATCGTTTTGTTTATCACATACAATATAATTAACCGTATTTGGTGTAATTTGCTGTAGTTTCAGTATATAGGGAAGTGACATGATATACAGTTTTTTATCATATATGGAAATATCAATTGGAAATGAATCATCGATTACGGTAATATTGTGATATGAATCATAATTAAATAAACGAGACACGATATTTTTACAGAAATAGGTGATTTTCATATTGGGGTATAATTTTGATAATTCAATGATAAATCGAAAATATTGTATATTATCACCAATACCTTGTTCGTATATAATCATTAGATGATTACAGTTTTCTCTACCATCCCAGTATGGTATTGTTGGTATATCTACTCGAGATATCTGGTTTGTTTGTGAACAAACATCATTTTTGGCTAACCGGTTTTCAAATAATTGGTATCCCTTTATGTATTGTTTAGATGCTAAATATGGAAAACACATATTATATAAATCATAACTAGTAGGGTCTTTAATAGATTCATAATAATTAATAGATTTATTGTATTTTTTTATGGCTAAATGTGTGGAACCCAGAATGCTGTATATCTGGTTACACTGTTTTAGTCTTAAACATATTTGTAAAGATATTATTGCCTCATTGTATCGTTTCAAATCGGAATAACAAACAGCCATATTGATATATATATCTGGAACACAGTTATTTACCGAAATTATTTTTTTATAACAATTAACCGCCATAATTTTATTATTATTCACGAAATAGGATTCTGCCAGTTTATTATAAAGAATACAATATGAATTAGATAATTCACGTGGAATATTAGAACTGGGTAATTGCTTTACCAACAATTCTAATCCTTCTATCGTTCTTTCAATATTATTAATTGTACCGTATATACCGATTAAATAGTCTAAAATTTCTAGACGTTCAGGATAGTGAATAAACATTTTATTACACTCACTAATTGCAATATCGTAGTCTTTATCATCTATACATTTTTTTATAGTATTTAATCGACTTGAATATGAATCCATATATATATATATGGATTTTATACTTAAATGTATTTTGATTGTATTATTATTATTATGAATAATACTATTCAGGTACCTATATCAGTTGGTGAATTATGTGATAAATATACTATATTAACGATTAAGCAAGAGAAAATAGACGATACACACAAACTAATTATTATAGAAAAAGAATTATTTTATTTAGAAAGTATTCTTAAGGAATTAAATATACATCCGTCATCATTAAGTAATTTAAAACAAATAAATACTAAATTATGGGGTATAGAGGATGATATACGTATAAAAGAGTCCAAGAAAGAATTTGATGAAGAATTTATCAAACTAGCACGATTAGTATATTATACTAATGATGAACGTTTCGAATTGAAAAATATTATTAATAATGAATATGGTTCAGATATATTCGAAGTAAAGAGTTATACACAGTATTAGTTTGTTACATTCTTTTGTTTTTGTTCACCGTCGGTATTTGCTAATGGACAATTCAGTCCTTTATATGGGTCGGCGGTCCAAGCAGTGTTGGCAGAATAAGTACCACAGTCTGAAAACATACCCGTAGCCGTTTTTCGGCATTTGTACTCCACCGTAAATTTGTGATTATTTGGATATTCAAATTCAGTAGTTGACATGGCGTTCTTTTCTTGTTCAGCTTCAGGAAAATCACCTAAGGAATTAGTTGTTTCTTTGTCAAATGGTTCTGGGTCACTTGGTCTTAAATTATCTATTACATCTTTCGTATAGCCATTACTAACAGTTAACATTTTATTATCTTTTAGGTGGCCTGGATCTACTGAGCCTATTGTATAAGATCCAGGCGGTTGTATGATCCCTTCTACATCTTGAGGTGTAAACCCTTCCTTAATTGACTGGAACATCCATTTTTGAAAATTAAAATATTGATAACTTATCCCCAAAAATAATAAAATGGCACTAAAAATGAATATTTTTTGTATCATTTCTCTCTATACATTCTTGAGAAATTAAAATATATTCTAGATTGTATTCTATCTACGTTTTGTTTTTTTATCATTAGACTTGGACATATACTTGGACCTAGACTTGGTCTTGGTCTTGGTCTTGGTCTTGGTCTTGGTCTTGGTCTTGGTATTGGTCTTGGTCTTGGTCTTAGACTTAGACTTAGACTTGGACTTGGACTTAGACTTGGAACTTTTACTAATGAGTTTATCTACATACTTAGATTTACAATGTTCGTATAATCCTTTATCGGTAATATATGTTTCAATGCCCGGTGTAGTAAGGTCTTGAATATTTTTCAAAGATGAATAGTAAACATCTAGCTCTTCTCTTACCCGTTCGCCTGCCGTAGCTTTATAAGCATCAGGTACTAAATGTTGGGGTAAAAAAGTAATTCTAGACATGATTAGTTTTTTTAACCCTTCAAACTTATGTTCGTTCTTTTTAGAAGAAATAAAATTATCAATATCAATCTTGGTAAGATTATGTTTTTTAAAGTATTCTTGAAATTCAACTGGATAACCATGCGTTTCTTGTTGTAATAAATTCACTAGATTAATGCTTTTATAAATATAATTTTCGGTTTGGTTTACACCAATTAGTTCAGGTGAATAAATATCGTAACATAAGATACGAACTTTAAAGAATAATTCAAGTGTATCACGCCAATATCCCTTTACACGTTGTATCACATTCTCAATACTATTTGCTAGATACACATTTTCCATCTGTTTTTTAGTAAAAAAATTCAAACTAATTAAGGTTGTACTAGGATCCCTTGTTTTTTTACCGTATTTAATGTCATGGTCATTCACGACAAATTTCATATTTGAAGGAATCTTGTAATCTTTATTAATATATCCTACTAAATTTTTTAACATAAATAATCGGTCTTCTTCTTCTACGCATCTTACCCATGGTTTATTATAATATTTATTGGTCGGTACAAAATGATATTCTGTATTTACATTCTCAGCATGTTTAGAGGATATGTACGTAGCTAAATTAAATGCTAATTTTCCAACAGCTTTTGTAGGAGGAGAAAAAACACCACCATCCCATATATATATTGTTTTTTTATTTGGCATTTACTCTTATTATAGGGAAATATATTATTATAATATTTATATTTATTAAATATATATGCCTGCCGAATATTCAGAAAAGGAAAAGGAAAAGGAAAAGGAAGATAAGAAAAACCAAACACCATTTGGAACAAAGCTATTGCGATTTTTTATATATGTAATTATATCATTTATTATTGTATTTTTTACAGGATTATTAGGAGCTAATTTTACATTTTTAACCAGCATGAGTAAGGAGAGTTTGGATAAATTATTTCCAGTTGATGAAAATAAACCACCATATAGTGGTGAAAAAAAAACTGGTGGTAAAAATATGATAGGTGGTGTTGGTGGTGGTACTAGCAAAATAAATATTACAAAAAATACATTAATAAACGAACCATTTTTTAGTGGAGCATTATTTGATTATGGGTTTCCATACTCAATGGAAAATAAAGATAGTTCCAGTTTTTTAAGCATTCTTGGAAATTGGTTGGTCAATAAAATTACCTATTCTAATATTTGGTTAAATAGATCCATACGAAAATTACTTGAATTTATAGGTGAAATTGATGCCTTTATTCCTATTTCATTTCAAGAATTAATTCCATTTATATTGGGACCATTATTTATTGGTATCATTATATGTATGTCCGCACTATGGTGGCTACCTACATTAATAAGTACATTTATGGAAGAAACTGGTGGTAGAAATGCTACTATTATATCGGTAGTTGGATTATTTTTAGGATGGACATGGTTAATACCTGTCTTAATTTCAGTTGCGCAAATAGGTAGTGTTTTGTTCAAATTTATCCTTATGCCTGGATTAGTAAGTGAGAAACCTCAAGGAAATGAGAAACGTGGCAATTATTTACTGGACATTCTAGGTAATAAATATAATACGTATTACATGTCAATACTATTTTGTATTTTATCATCTATAAGTGCCTTTATTAATTTTGATGTACCTCAAGCAATTGTTATGTTAATTGTGTTTATATTTGCATCTGTTAAATTAAATCGTTCAAAAATGGCAAATGTAAAATAGTAAAATAGTAAAATAGTAAAATAGTAAAATAGTAAAATAGTATATTTTGTTAATAAGGTATAAAAAAACTAATATATTACTATTTAAATGGTTAAAAATAACAAAAATAAAAAGTCTTCTAATAATCCTGCTAATAAAAATAACAAACAAATTCATAGTTCCAAAACAGAACAATCGTCTATTCGACCACCAATGCCACCTCGAAGCACAACGTATCCATATGTAAGTATATGTACACCAACATATAACAGACGTCCGTTTATTTCAACAATGTTAAAATGTTTTGATCATCAAACATATCCAAAAAATCGAATGGAATGGATTATAATAGATGATGGAACTGACAAAATTGAAGATTTAGTAAAAAATCATCCTAATGTAGTCTATTTTAAATATGACGAAAAAATGACATTGGGTAGAAAAAGAAATCTAATGCATGAAAAAAGTAGAGGTGAAATATTAGTATATATGGATGATGATGATTATTATCCACCAGAACGTGTAAGTCATGCTGTAGAAAAATTACAAACGAATCCAAAAGCATTATGTGCTGGTTCAAGTGAAATATATATTTATTTTAAACATATTCAAAAAATGTATCAATTTGGTCCCTATAAACAGTCTCATGCTACTGCCGGAACATTTGCTTTCAGACGAGCATTAATTCAAAATAAATATGATGATGACGCTTGTCTAGCCGAAGAAAAGTCGTTTTTAAAAGATTATACTGTTCCGTTTGTTCAATTAGACCCGATGAAAACTATTTTGGTATTTTCACACGAACAAAATACATTCGACAAGAGAAAATTATTGGAAAATCCTAACCCACAATTTGTCAAAGAATCAGACAAAACAGTGGATACGTTTATAAAAGAAGCTGAATTAAAGGAATTCTATATGAACGTTGATTCTTTACTAGAAAATTATAGTCCAGGTGATCCATCTATGAAACCAGATGTCTTAAAACAAATGATAAAAATAGAGGAAAGTAGGCGAAAAACGGCTGAGGAACGAGCTCAACGAGCTCAACAAGCTAATCAACAAATATCAATTCAACGTGACGGAGAGGATCCACAAAATTTAAACATACAACAAGTAGCTGAATTATTAAAACAATATCAAGTTCGAATGTCACAAATGAACCAGGTAAATGATGGATTAATTAAGGAACAATTGGTATTTAAGTCTAAAATAGAGTCACAAAATATTACAATTGATCAATTGTATAGCGATAATTCACTATTAATTCATAGGTTGAAAATGTATGGAGTAATCTTTACTCAGTCATCAGCAGACACAGATAAGCCAATTGAGATGGCGACAGACACAGATAAGCCAATTGAGATGGCGACAGACACAGATAAGCCAATTGAGATGGCGACAGACACAGATAAGCCAATTGAGATGGCGACAGACACAGATAAGCCAATTGAGATGGCGACAGACGTGTAAGCTCAATAAATTATATGATAATTATATTCTATAATTTATTTATTTTAATTCTAAACAGATATATTCTGTTCAATATTATCCATCGTATCATACTTATCTAAATAACGATACATGCGTTTTATGTCTAATTTGTTAATTTCATAATTTTCAAATAAATTGTATATTTCGTCCTCTGTTTTATCATTGCGTAAATTAATAAAGAATGCGAATAAATCTTTTTGGTCCATTCCTAACAAAAAGCATAAGTTTTGAATGAACAAATAATTATTATATTCTGTGCTATATTTAGTTAATACCTTTGTAAATCTTACTTCAGTTGGTTTAAAGTTCGTTTTTTTTGTAAATGCTTCGTGGTATAGTTTATTATTATAAAATGTCTTGGTTAAAGAACTCATTTCGTTAAACTGCCAAATTTGTTTTTGAAAAGTAACACGGTCAATGTAATCCGCAAAACATATATTATCTAGTATCTTATGATAAAATGGGAACGCTGTTTCATGGGATTGTTTGGCTAAAACGTCGATTATATTTTCGTGCCACAATAAACCGACCATAGTTCTGTCAGTTTCATTCATGATATGGTTATGATAATTTAATTCAAATTTTTTATTAATTAGTTTTTGTGTAATATTTTTACTATCTTCAGTATAAGTCTTAGATTGAAATACATTTTGAATAATTTCATTATTCAATAATATATGTTGCTTGTTATAAATTTGTAATATAGAATCTAATTTTCTTAAATCTCCTTGAATATAGTTTGATAAATTCTTTTTTAAAACGGTATCTATTAAAGGCATCTTACAATCAATTATTGATTTCATTTCTATATCCGTTGGGTTTTTTAGTTCATAACTATTACATACCTTGATTAATTCCTTTATTTTTTTATCAATGTGATAATTACCAATACATATAACCGGATTTAATGTAATATTTTCTAGTTTTTGCTTCTTTGTTTTCTTAGGACGAATTAGTTTGATTAATTGGTTAATACCTCCTTTGTCACCATTGTTCATACCGTCAATCTCATCCATAACAATGACTAGTTTCTTGGGTTTTTTATGGAGCATTGATAGTACATTTTTATCGGACATGTTATGCTTTGTAATTGTGTCAATAATAGACTTGTTACGAATATCTCCTGCGTTGTATTTTATAATATCATAATTTAACTCCTTTAACAACGTTTCAATAAAAACTGTTTTCCCAGCACCCGGATTTCCATATAGATAGATACCACGCATCTGTGTTAAATTGTGCTTGTTATTTTCAAAGTCAATGAAAAATTGTTTGATACTATCTGTTATTTTACTTCGATTTAAAAGCCTATTTATATCATAATTAAAATCCATTTATTCACTATTATATCTAATTGTATTTTGTTTTTATGTTTATTTCTATGTAAAATAGTATTAATAATCACATTCATATTGATATTCATGAATACTAAATGATTAGGTTTAATCACATAAGTCTTTATTATTTGTAATTCCGTCCCAAGTTAAATCACACGACTTTGCCCATTTATATTTGTTACATAGTCCAGTAGAACCACCCCAATCTCCAGTGGTAAAATCCATTTCTTTACTACATGAAGTATTACCTAAATTTTTTACATTAACACATTTTTGTGTCATTTTACCATTCTCATTAATATTCCCATCATTAGTGCCTTGATCTATCCAATAATCGGGACAATCTGATGTAGTAGGTGGAAACTTAACACCATATTTATTGTTGTATAATATAATTGCTATGAAAATCATTAACACTATAAATATTATAATCGCGATAGTTATTACTATTTTTTGAAAATTAAATTCCATTATATAATTTAAACATATATAATTTTTTCTATCTATTGAATATATAGATGAATTGTTCAAGTACAAATGGTAGAATAAATATTATTGGACCCAATAGAAACCAATTCTCATTATTTGATAAAATACCTACTAATGAATGTTCTACATTTCATGATGCTATGACTGGTAATTTTCAAGATTCAACCCTATCGCTTGCCTTTTTTAGCAAAGAAAATATGCAGATAATTCAAAATGCTATTAGAGCAGGCGTTTATGAAGTATCCAATCAACAGTACATCATCGATAATCAAAACTGTGATAATTTAAAAATTGTTATGCGAAGCGTTTTTCTTCAAAATTCAGTCAATTTACCCGACATGATTACCGAACAAATCAAAGAATTAAATGGTTTAGTAGTAAAATATTGTGTAAGGGAAATCTACAGTGAAGCTAAAGGTTATATTAATTACAAACGTGATGCCAGTACAATGTATAATCCTATTGACCGACCAGTTCAACCAGACTTCAATAACAAAACATTGGAATTAAAACATTTTTTCTAGACAGTGAATGTTACACAATTTACACAAAATATTACATGAAATAAAAAATATATTTTTTACAAATATTTTTTATTTTTTAATTGTTATGGTAGGGTAGTTAGTATATGTAAAGTATTATTTATTCACAATTTGACTACATTTTGACTACCTTTTTGACTACCTTTTTTATTTTCATAACCGCATGAGAGGGTGTATTTTCCTTAAACTTAGACTTAGGCTTATTTAGATTTGTTAACATCTTCTTCAATTCTTCCAATTCACTCAACCACATATTTTCAATGGTTGTGGATTGAAGCGTTAATAATTCCTTCTCCTTACCATCTCTGTCTTTGATCATTCGTTCTACATTTTCTTCACTGACACTATCCATTGCCATTTTAAGAAGATATTTGTAATCACGGTCGTCATCAATAGTATCATACTTATGTTCGCTCATCATAGTTAATATATCACCCTTTTTCATATTTCGTAAATCAATTTCACCATCTAGCATCGCTTGAATATATCTTGCCTTGTTAGAAAGCAAACTCAGTTCTTTTTCAATACTCGCAATCATATGGTCCTTTCTCTTTTGATAATATTTCAACCTCACTGGAAAGTAGCGGTCAATAATTTCTCTTTCATTGTCAAACTTTGTTAATCTCTCTTCGTCGGTAAACAAGTGCATATTATTGGTACTTTGGGATGTGTACAATTTCATCATCTTCTCAAAATTATTATACAAATTTGACCCTTCTGTCTTCTCATCTATAGATTCATTCAGCGTAATTTCAATATCAACTGTGGTATCCGTGCTCATATCATTATAATCTTTTACAAATGCCTTGTTCTTTTTATTCTTATCTGCTTCCATAAGATTCTCAATATGTTGCTTAAAATCATCCGTCCAATGACCTATGGGCAATTCTGTGACACGCACCTTCTTGTCAGTTAGCTTTTGATACGTACCCTTTACAATGTATTTGTTGCCGTTATCATATTCATGACAACTTCCCATAAATCCACGATATGATGGTTGAAACTTTGTAACGTTATCACTGGTGACTACATTACCATCTTGTTCATATTTCAATTTACATTGTAAATACTCAATCAGTTTATCAGGTGAATAAGATAGCACATCTGTACTGAAACCTGTACCAATACCTTTACCTCCATTGACCAAAATCATGGGGATAATTGGCACATAGAATAATGGTTCCACTGGAAATCCATCATCCTCCAAATATTCCAAGACGGCGTCGTCCTCTTTTCTGTAAATATAACGTGTAATTGGATTTAACTGTGTGAAGATATATCTTTCACTCGCTGAATCTTTTCCACCTTGAAGCCTCGTGCCAAATTGTCCATTTGGCATAAGTAGATTGATATTGTTACTTCCTACATAATCTTGAGCCATGCCTACAATAGCTGCATTCAAACTGGCCTCACCGTGATGATATCCTGATTGCTCCGATACGTAACCACTGAATTGTGCCACTTTAATTTCAGTCGTCAAGTTCTTCTTAAACGAACTATACAATATCTTTCTCAAACTAATCTTCAATCCATCCATCATATTTGGAATAGAGCGTTCACAATCATATTTGGAAAAGTGAATGAGTTCCTTGTTTACAAAATCGGTATAACTTACCTTTTCATTATTGGTATCTAAATAACTATTTCTATCATAATTGGTTAACCATTCTTTTCGCTCGTCACTACGCTTTTTATTGAACACCATATCTACTACATTATCACTAGGCACGCCTTCATGTGTAAAGTAGACAATCTTTTTATTCGCAAAGTATTCCTTAAATTCCTTTCCAGTACTGGTTCCTAGACCCTTGTAATACTTCACATTCCATCCTTTCACGTCATTTTCGCTCTTCCATTTGTTATATTCTCCATCATTGTAGAAGAGTAATTCCTTTCCACCCTTTTTAGCTTTTAAAATAGGTGTATTCATAAATCCAATAAAGTTTTCCAAGGTGGATAATGTATTCCATTGGTCTTGAAATAAATTAAGACCTAGTCCCTTGATATGCGAACCATCTAAATCCTGGTCCGTCATAAACAATACTGAATTATATCGCAATGTATTTTCAACAATATCTTTGGTATATTTTTTTCCGGTCTCTAGTCCTAAGATTTGTTTTAGTTCAATAATTTCCTTATTTTCACCAATACGCTTGAGCGTTTCACCTCTTGTATTGAATATCTTACCCTTCATAGGATAAACACCAATCGTATTTCTATCGTCTTTTGACAAACCAGAAACAATACCAGCCTTTGCCGAATCTCCCTCACATAAGATAAGAGTACATTGACTAGATTTGGTGGTTCCAGCATAATTCGCATCAATGAGCTTTGGAATACCACGAATACTCTTGCTCTTAGAACCATCTGTTTTCTTAGCAGCCTTGTCCTCCTTGACTTGTGTTAGAGCACATGCTGCATTCATCACACCCATCTTGGCAATCTTCTCAATAAATCCGTCACTCACCGTACATGTAGAACCAAAAGAACTAATCGCGGTTCCTAGTTCATCTTTTGTTTGACTATTGAAAGACGGATTTTCAATATCACAACGGAGGAATAGTAGTAACTGTTCCTTGATAGTATTGGGTTTCACGTCAACCTTCTTCTTTGTTTTAATATAAGCACATAATTTGCGAATAATTTGATTCATGATGTATTCTACATGTTTACCACCATTTGATGTATAAATTCCATTCACAAAACTAATTTGTTGGAATTCGTCTTTTGGGGCTAAACAAATAGCATATTCCCACCGATCGTTTGCTCGCTCGTAAATACGTTTCGTATCCACCTTTGAACCTACGTACAAATCAATGTACTGTTCAAAACTCTTACACGGTACATGTTGTCCATTGAATTTAACCTTGATAGTTTTCTCTGTAACCGCTGATACGTCATAAACACGCTTCTTGAAAAGTGACAACATATCTTCAGTTAACCCTTGAATTCCAAGACGAGCATAATCCGGTCTAAACGATACCCTAGTATATGGTTTATTTTTACATTTGGTAATAGATGGTTTTCCAATTTCATTTAAATTATTCTTGAATTCTTGTACGTATTTTAATCCTCTTACATGGTCAACTGTTTCTACCTTTCCCCAAGTAGACCATATAAGAACCAGTTTAAAACCGAAACCGTTTTTACCCCCTACAATCTTTTCCTTTTTCTTTTCATCATAATTGGTGGATGTTCTCAAATGACCGAAAATCATTTCAGGAATCCAAATTTTATATTCAGGATGCTCAGCTACATCAATTCCATTACCATCATTGTACATATGAATTGTTCCATCGGTATCAATTGTAATTTCAATATTACTTACAGGTAGAGCATTAACAACTTTATCTTTCACGGCCTGTGCTTGACGAATTACATGATCACGACAATTGACAATACCTTCATCAAATAATTTGTAAAGTCCTGGAATGTATTGAAATTCTTTGGAAACGATAGTATTGTCATTAGTGAAAATATAATCCTCATGTTCTGTATTTTCAATGGAACCAATGTATGTATCTGGTTTTTTTAATATATGTTCCTTATCCGTTAACTTTTGGTATTTAGAGAGGTTTGATGCTTGAGACGCCATGTTCACTGTAATATTATACCACCAATTAATACTATTTAAATCGTTTCAATTTTATTAAATATCTTAATTTTTACGATTACAATGCAATTATAAATATATCTAGTATATAATAGTCTATTAATATGTCGTCTCAGTCGGTATTTAATTATGTAAAAGACAGTGCTATAGATTCTCATGTAGGATATTGGGAATATTTTCCACAATCTAAAAGTAATTTATATAAATCCGATCATACATCATTAACAGATATAGAATTTATAAATTTTGCTTTGGATAAAATGTACAATGATAGCACAATAAAAGCCATGGTTGTTGTATATACTAATAATGATAGAACATCCATTGACAATATAGTAGCAAAAACTGCGGCTTCGCCTTATGATAAACCAACAACAACGACCGGGCAAGTAGTTTTCTTTGATAATCAGGATTTAAGTGATGCCCAAACCAATTGGAATACTAATAGTCCTGGAGCAACTATGGATTATGGTATATGGAATGACAATAATGGGTATGAACCTGAGCCGGAACCTCAACCAGAGCCAGAACCAGAGCCAGAACCAGAGCCAGAACCAGAACCAGAACCAGAGCCGGAACCAGAACCAGAACCAGAACCAGAACCAGAACCAGAGCCCGAGCCGGAACCAGAGCCCGAGCCGGAGCCAGAACCAGTATATTACCCTCCATCTGGTATATATCCTTCAAATATACCAGAGCCGGAACCTCAACCAGAGCCCGAGCCGGAACCAGAGCCAGAACCAGAACCAGAACCAGAGCCGGAGCCAGAACCAGAGCCGGAACCTCAACCAGAGCCCGAGCCGGAACCAGAGCCAGAACCAGAACCAGAACCAGAGCCGGAGCCAGAACCAGAGCCGGAGCCGGAGCCAGAACCAGAGCCCGAGCCGGAGCCTGAGCCAGTATTTAATTATGTAAAAGACAGTGCTATAGATTCTAATCTCCAAGGATATTGGGAATTTTTTCCACCTCAAGGTAGGTTATATAAAGCCGATCATACATCATTAACAGATACAGAATTTATAAATTTTGCTTTGGATAAAATGTACAATGATAGCACAATAAAAGCCATGGTTGTTGTATATACTAATAATGATAGAACATCCATTGACAATATAGTAGCAAAAACTGTAGCTTCGCCTTATGATAAACCAACAACAACAAACGGACAAGTAGTTTTCTTTGATAATCAAGATTTAAGTGGTGCCCAAACCAATTGGAATAATAATAGTCCTGGAGCAACTATGGATTATGGTATATGGAATGACAATAATGGGTATGAACCTGAGCCGGAACCTCAACCGGAACCCGAGCCCGAGCCCGAGCCAGAACCAGAGCCGGAGCCAGAACCAGAGCCGGAGCCAGAACCAGAGCCGGAGCCGGTATTTAATTATGTAAAAGACAGTGCCATACATGCTATGTCAATATCTTGGTCACCACTAGAACCCACTTCCCTCGTTTTATATAAATCCGACCATACATCATTAACAGATACAGAATTTATAAATTTTGCTTTGGATAAAATGTATAATGATAGCACAATAAAAGCGATGGTTGTTGGATATACCAATAGTGATAGAACATCAATCGACTATATAGCAGCAAAAACTGTAGCTTCTCCGTATGATAAACCAACCACAACAAACGGACAAGTAGTTTTCTTTGATAATCAAGATTTAAGTGTCGCACAATACAATTGGAGTGCTAATAGTCCTGGAGTAACTATGGATTATGGCATATGGAATGACGGTTATGAACCTGTGTATAAACAACTACCATCACCACGTGGTAATAATAATTACCCAATATCAAATAAACCAGGTCCAATACAGCGATGTAATTCACGATTTGTTAATTGTAACACCTCTAAAGGACCTTATCCGTCAGGTAGTACAAATAATATGTCATCAACAATATCACAGCGTGTAAGCAATCTTATACGAGTTCAATCTACAATACGAAATACAAGATGGACAAATAGATATGTTCCAGTGAATGTATATGGACAACGTTCAGGAGCACCAAACGGTTATGGACAATCACCAAAAAATACTTTTTAGATTAGAAATAATTATAGTGCGTCAAATAAACTACTTTAGGCATATATTTTTTTCTCTCTTTCTTTTATAATGGTAAAGAGACATGATAGAAAGGCAGATGGCAAATACCATATTGGTAATCAAACGTACGATATGTTAGAGGGATCTCGTGCCCAAGTATGGCATGGAACTGCTCACGAAACTGCAGGTGGATTAAAGAAGGTTGAACTTAAGATGCATAATGGAAGACTTGTTTCTAGAAAGAAGAGCGACTTGGCCAAGTCACAGAAACATCTTTCTGGACATCTCCAACCTAAAGGTAGTGGTGTTTTTGGTACTGTTACCAAGAAGGGAAAGAAGGCAAAGAGAGGTACACGCAAGAGAAAGGGTACTCGCAGAAAGTAAATTATCAATTTAATAGATTAAATAAATATAAATAATAATTATGTAATTATTATTTATCTGTGAAATTGGAGAGTAGTTTATTTGTTTAGGCGTTTACAATTGTATCTAAATATTATCAAAAGATTGTACCTTGATAAAGTGATTCTCTACAATATAAAGTTCGGATTCTTCTTTTACGAAATTTTCAAAATATCGTTTACTTACCGTGAATTTCCTTTTACCTTTACAATAAGAGTGATATAGTTCATTGATTGGTATTTCGTCCGTGTATAATTCCTCATAATTTTTAGAATGTTTAAACTTCTTAATAGATGTAATAATATCTTGTTTCTTATCCCATAATTTACATTTAGCACCTATTACATACTTATCCTTTTCAAGTAATGTATCTGGATAATAATGCTTCATTAAATCCAGCATATTCTTTTCACTAATATTGGTTTTTGTATGATATGTAAAAAGCGAACATAACTCGTCTATTTCCAATTCTTCACAACTATCGTTATTTAATTCAATATTATTATTCCAAAACTGGATAAATTTACTTACAATAGGTAACGATTTGCTTGTACAATCTAAAAATACATCATTTTTCTCGTCATATTTAAATTTTTCAATCAATAACTTTTTTAACGTCGTTGTAAAAAACATATTGGGTAGTTTTTCCACATCAACGAATTGCTTCCAAAGATATTGTATATTCTTCCAAGAAATAGAACAATCGTCACTCGGTTCAATACTGTTTTGAACAAAGTTATCCATGATTTCTTCATTGCTAAATTTTTTCATATAAAGTGCGTGATTTTTTAGATTATCATCTTTACATTGTTCACTTAAAAAATGATCCCCACCTTCATATCTTATTGAATAATAAGCAGCGACACAAAACAAATTTATTCCATTATTTTGTTTCAAATATTCACTCCAATTACTCTGATTTATATTGTCATGTAAATCAATTATTCTACATTCATTAAAAGTGTGTTCATAATACTTGAATTTAAAAATGTTCATTAAATTAGGTGTTCCGAACAACATATAGGATAAATTGTTTAATTCTTTTATTAATGGTTTTGTTTTTGGGTTCAAAAAATAGATTAGGTCACATTTTTTTAACAATATATCTCCCAAAACGGTTAAAAAATATTTGGATTGTTCTTTGTTACTACCAGTTGAAGAAGAAATATGGTTGATAACGTATTGAATAGTTTCGGATTCAGGAATACATGAAAAAATATCACGTTCCTTTATTTTTTTCAAGATAATGATTTTGAGTTTATATTTCCAATCCATTAATTCTTTATTAGAGCTAATACGCGATAAAATAGTGTGATGAATATCGTCTTCTTTTGCCAAAATATAATTATTGTTTTTGTATTCGAAAAACATTTCTGTTGGTGTATGATAATAAAAGTTGTGATTAAATAAGAATTTTTGAATAAATTGCTCGGAATCTTTTTCTAGTTTACTCTTTCGTTCAGCACGTTCAATAATCGTATTGTTTGTATTTATCAATAAATCCGGTAAATTTTCAATATATTGACTGAATTTATTGAAAATAATATCATTGTCCTTATAGTTGTCGTACAAATCGTTGACAATTTGTAATAAATCATTTTTAGGTGGTAGATGATGAGTCATTTATTTACTATACGAATGTGTTTTTATATTGTATATCATTGTATTTGTATCTAATTATGTAATTCACACCACATACATTTTTTCCCTTTATCTGCACATGATATACATATAACTGGATATAAATAGCAATATCCAAATGGATTGGAACCGTGGTTGGGGTTAGTATAACCATGTACCTTCTTAATTTTACATTCGGCACAAATTGAACGACATGGACTTAATGCATAAACATTGGCTACACCATACATCTTATGACGATAACATATATATTCTTTTTCTTTAGATATATGATTCATAATATGATGTGTATTTCTACTATACAATATTATGTTATTTTTAGACCATATTTCAGAAAACATTTATTCTACGTAACTGGTTTGTCCGTGTGCTGATTTATTATTTGCGTTTACGGGTATTTTTCTTGGTATTTCTCTCTTCCACTCTACTTCTTCTTTTATATTTGTCTTTGTTGTGTTTAACTGTGTGTTTGCGTTTTTGACGTTTATCACTTGATGTCTTACTCTTATTCTTACTACTTGATGAATGTACCAGTTTATCCAAACTAGTAAAATGTGTCCATGGTTGTGATGGTCTATCGTCTAAATATTTTTCATATCTATACCATTGTTTATTCCGTTTAATAAAGTCTTTCACTACAAATGGTGTACCACACGATGACCCCCATCGACCATAAAACCCCATATTTTTACAAGAATCGGTATTTGCTACACACCCATCTACAGCTCCTCTAGGTTGATATGGTAATGGTCTATCTGCTTGACTCATAAATGCCCGATCATCTAATTCATAGTGTGAACATACTGTTCTAGAACAAAGGTTTATTTTATTTAAATACACGTCATAATGGTCGGCAATAATTTGTTGTGCGATTTCAATATTTAATTTACCTTTGTTTTTTTCCATTAATTGTTCTAGTCGTACTTTTCTAGCACCTTGGTGTCTACGAATATCGTCAAAACCACTATTTACACATTCTAAATTACGAATACGTGGATCATACGGAGCATTAAATCCAATAAAATACCCATTCTTCTTTTTTTCTACGTTCACAAACTCTAATCCTAATTCTATTCGCATAATTTCATTACGCTTTGTATCTCCTATTAACCAAGAATTGGCATAATCGCCGGAATTTTCCTTCTTTAAAAATTCAACATATTCGTCTAAAGTATTGGCATATTGCATACAATGTCTAATTCTACAAGTAATTGGGTCCCCGTGTTTATAAGCATTGAAACCACCAATAGTTGTTTCCGTTCCGATAAATCCTTTACTGTTGATAAAAAAATCAGTCTGGCTAGAAATATAGCCAGGGGCACATTGAAATAACATCCGATGTCCTTTTGATGGTTTCATATCAAGAATAATATTGAAGTTTTGTCCGTCAATAAAATTGTCAAAAGAATTATGTGCGCAACATATTTTACCATCGCTAGTATAATCCCCGAGTGCCATAAAAGCAGAGCATTTGTCTTTAGAACCACCTTCCAACTGTCCAATTGATGGCAATGTTTCCAATAAATGTCCGTATTTATTCTTTAAATGAGGCATTTCGTCTAAATATAGTTTTAATTTGGGTAAAGCGTAATCTAAAGACGCTAGATTATTCCATAAAATAAGTTCGTCTAAATTAACGACTGCTCCTTTTGCGATTCCTTTCAATTCTGTAAATAATTCTGGAAAATTGACTTCAATTGTTTTTTTGAAAAAGAAATTACTTATTTCCTTAAAGAAATCAATTTTTAGTCCATGTGAATCATATAAATTCCATTCCATAGTAGCTAAACACTTCTTAATTTCATCTTTCAATAAAGTTCCATGAGCTACTCCTCTTTCATATGGTTCACCCGTAATAGATATATATGTCCATCCATTTTTTTTATATTTGAATCCATGTTTGATTTTCATATTTTACGTATATATATTACCTTTGTAAAATATTTGACGCGTATATTTTACTATCAATAATTTCCATAAAATTTTAAATATAAACGCATTAGTATTTAAAGGTTTACGCATAAAAAATGAATATAGGCAATGAGTAGTTCAAAAAATATTTTGACAATAAAAACGGTTCAAATCGCACCATTTCGAACGTTAATGACCGCTTTAAAAGACATTTTACTAGAAACAAATATCACATTTAAAAAGGATGGAATTCGTATTATTAATATGGACAAATCGCATACTATGTTGGCACATTTATTCTTGGCTGCCGAGAACTTTGAACATTATGAATGTAATAAGGAAAAAATTGTCGTTGGTGTAAATATGTTCCATTTATTTAAATTGATTAATTCCATCGATAATGATGATACATTAACAATTTATATTGAAGAAGCCGATTACTATGATGGCATTGTTTCTTTTTTGGGATTGAAATTTGAAAACGGGGATATCAAACAATGTAAAACGCAAAAATTGCGACTAATTGAACCCGATTCGGATGAATTTGAAGAACCAGATGTACAATTCTCTTCCGTCATCAATCTTCCTTCATCTGATTTCCAAAAGATTATTCGTGATTTGTCTTGTATTTCTGAAAGATTGGAGATTAAATCTGTTGGAAATGAATTAATTTTTAAATGTGAAGGACAATTTGCGACAGCCGAAGTGAAACGTGAAGAGTCTGTAGGTGGTATGGAATTTATCGAAAAGCAAGATGTGAGTAAAATTATTCAAGGCGAGTTTTCGCTAAAGAATCTTGGGTATTTCATTAAATGTACAAATTTATGTAGCCAAATTGAAATGTATTTGGAAAATGATTTGCCTCTTGTAATCAAGTATTACGTTGCTAGTCTTGGAACAATCAAACTATGTTTGAGCCCTCTTCCATCTAAACATAATGAATAAGTTATCAATTGATGAACCTTATTTATAAAAATAAAATTATATTTTATAAATAAAAATAAAAATGAAGATTGTAACAATTATCTACGTTTTGTATTACGTTTTACTTTTTTAGATTTTACCTTTTTAGCCCTTGTTTTTTTAGCCCTTGTTTTTTTAGCCTTTGTTTTTTTAGCCTTTGTTTTTTTAGCCTTTGTTTTTTTTCTACCACCAGATGATGGTAGAAACTTGCGTTTTTTAGTTCCAGTTGGGTCCACACGGCGTACAGGATGAGATGTAATTCCTCGTGCATGATCGCGTTTTCCAGTTATAGGAAGGCCGACTGCGGGAACATCTTGGTCTTCTTGTTCGCATTTTTTCATTGCTACATCTAATTCATCCTTTGTAAATGTGGTATGTGTTTCATAATTTAATACATAATTTTCAGGATTGCACATTAATTCGATACAGTACATTAATTGTATCGTACTATCTAAATTTTGTATGTCATTGACGGTATCAGTGATATTATTTTCTCGCTCACGAGGAATGCGATCCATTATCTCGGTATAATAATACGTAAATACACCTTTTATATCATTAGATATATCTGGGTTACTAGTTAATAGTTGTTTCATGTTATCTACAGTCATTTCGATGCCAGAATTTTCTATTTTATTTCGTATTTCTTCTTGTTTTTGTTCCAAAACATTCAAATTTTTTTCACTTATTTTACCCTGTTCAATGTCAACTTCTATTTGTTTTTGTACATTAGGGTCAACACCCTCGACAAATGATTTGGCAGATTTGGAAAATTGATTCCAATAATTACTCATATAATATATACTAGTAAAAAAGTTTATTCTTTCTCTAAATATATATTATATAAACGCAATATAACAGTTTAACAGTTTAATATTCTGGTGCGTGTTTTTTAAAGAGACAACCATTAGATTCAATACCGCTCGCACAATTAATTAATGAGGCATCTTGAAAATCACAGTTACCCAACCATATTTTTATAATACAAAAGCTCTTTTTTGGTGATATTGTAATACCTGTGATATTATTTTGTAATTTAGAATTGCTTGATAAAGACTCGCCAACTAAATTATAAGTAAGCATTTTCCAACATTCGTGGACAGATTTATTACTGACTTTATAGGAAAAACACCCACCACTTCTATTTTTTGGATCCTCCCATAGAGGTGTAACTCCTTTCCGCATAATGAATAACATACAATTATTCACTAATCGGGGTGGTAATGATTCGTTGATAGCAATCGTATTCTCTGCTGTTTTCATAGTATAAATATTTTTATAACTATTCAATGACCAATCGGTGTCATGTGGTAAATGAGCCCAAAGACACCATTCGTCGGAAAGAGTGTGTTGTTGCATCGCTGAATCTACCTTACTATGGGATTCTTCCATTATAATACTATCTATCAATTTTTTTTTATATTATTTATCTAAAGCTTTGTTGCTACTTATCTTCGTCCGTCTCAACCCATTCATTTTCTTCTTCTGTCTCTTCACGCACTATCGCAACAGGTTCCTTTGGTTTTCCAGATGAAAATGACGTAACACCATCTTCATTGAATTTTATAAAAAACGGATTGTGTAAATTTGCGATTGACATATCACCAGTCATATAATTCACGCTAAAAATTTCACTCAATTCCACATTGTAAATACGTTTCATGTACCAATTGAAAAATGAGTAATTTAATGTATTGTCTTTAACAAAGAAGTTCATGGGTTCTTTTAATGATATATCATATTTTACACCTTCTGTAGTTAACTGAAAGAGAATAAAACTAACATTTGACTTATATTTTAAAAGAGTTTCAGGATTCTTTAGATTGCGATCTCCAATGATTGTATAATTTCTTTTACTATCTTCTTCCACGTCATAATGTGTATATAATATAGCATCATATTCTTGGTCTATTGTATTATCGTTCTTACAAGTTTCATATTGTTCCCATGAAGTAAATGTCATGACTTCAATACCATATTTTATTAAGAAAACACAAGGCTTAAAATAGTTGCTTGTTACATTATGAAACGACGACATAATTATTTTCTTATGAAATTGTTCCCAATATGCGACCAATTCACATGTTTTCCATCCTAATTCATAACAAATATCATTATATTTGTTCTTACACCAAGAATTACATTCATTCATTATTGAAGTATGTATTTTCATTTTATCATCAAAACTTTTAACAGGATGTATTATAAATATACCACTCATGAAGACAATCTCAATACCATGATAACTTACATTGCCTATAAACGATGCTATATCCATTGTAAAATCCATAATATTCGTAACAAAATTCATTTCTATAATAATTTAAAGACTTATATTTTTAAATTATTTACGTATAACATAATAACAAATCTCACAAACTATGCGAATATTAAACTAGTTGGGGGGTTTTCAATAATAATTTCTTCATGTGGTTGTCTTACAATTAATAGTTCTTCGGGATAATCATGTGGATATTTAACATTATAATCCATTTTATTGGTACTAGGTGATAGACCAAATACATATAATAATATGGCCGTAATATACGTCATTAGTATGAATGGAATTGATACGATTAACCACGATACAATACCTAACCCTCTGTTACATAAAATATTTAAAAGTAATGTAAATACAGTCATAACAATAGTTTTTAAAAACGCGGTGTTATAATGTCCTTTGAATGTATCAATCATAATTTGTGTTAATGAAAATCCTAAATACAATAATGCTGGTGGACATACTTTATCGAGCATTTATATATTATACACGGAATAAAATTATTTAGAAAAACGTTGCTTCACCGTCATGTATTTCACCTACAATATCACCAACTTCACCTTCATTATCTTCGTATATTTTTCCATTTTCCTCGCCATCACAATAGTATGTTTTGTCGTCAATTTCAATTTCAAATACTTCTGTCTCTTCTTCACTGTCTGATGACGACTTAATATTTTCTTCATCAACCGATATTGTAGGCGAGTTTGTAGGAAATGTTGGTTGTATAGGAGTTTCTGTATCGGGTTCGTCTGCCGATTGCTCTTCTTCGTCTGCCGATTGCTCTCCTTCGTCTGCCGATTGCTCTCCTTCGTCTGCCGATTGCTCTCCTTCGTCTGCCGATTGCTCTTCTTCGTCTGCCGATTGCTCTTCTTCGTCTGCCGATTGCTCTTCTTCGTCTGCCGATTGCTCTTCTTCGTCTGCCGATTGCTCTTCTTCGTCTGCCGATTGCTCTTCTTCGTCTGCCGATTGCTCTCCTTCATCTACCGATTGCTCTTCTTCGTCTACCGATTGCTCTTCTTCGTCATCGCTACTTACTTCTTTTGTGAAGGGTATACTCTCAATATCTACCACGTCGGTTTTTAGCAAAGGCTTATCATGAATTTCTAATTTAATAGTATCATTTCCTTCTGTCATATCTTTTAACTTAGTTTTTAGCATATTATTTTCATTAATAATTTCTTGAATAAAAGGTAGTTTAACAACTGATTCAATTAAATCGCGATATACATTAATCTCATCATTATATATTTTATTTAAAGAATTCGTAAATTGTTCTTTAACACATGTATTAAAATCTTCAATATATTTATCTAGATTATTGGGGTTTGATTTAATATACTCCATTAATTTATATAAGACTATTCGTTTAATATAGTTTAAAAAATGTTTAATCTATATATTATAGAATGATTGAACAAATAGATGCCTCTATAAATAATATTGACATAAGCAATAATTCCAATACATTGTCGATAAATCAAACCAAACAAGAAGAACTATTAGCTCTGCGAAAAAAACAAATAGATACGCGAAAAGAAGAACTTGTTCAAGTAATATGTAGACAAACTGAATTAACAGAAATAGAGGCTAAACAACAATTAGAAGATAATCAATACGATTGTATGAAAGTACTTAATAAATATTTTGGCATTGAAAATACAAACAACGAGTCGGTGGCAACTTCTGCGAATCAAATGATATATGGTGAAATACGTAATCTTATGGATACAGGCTCAAAACAATATCGCATGGGACAAGAAAAGAACGAGTATTTGGAAAAAGTAAAGAACTTACATGAGCAACAAAAGAAAAAACAACTAACGCAGATTGATTCCAACATGTTAACAACTGTTATAGAATAATAATAGATACAATACTAGAATCGACTTCAAAAATATTACAATATTCAAATAAAGTTTGTAATATTTTAGAGTAGAGTATAATTTCCACCTAGAGGAGGACGTTACACAACTGAAATAATATAGTGAATATATGTATTCATTATTTATTTTTTGAATTTAATGATTCAAGTACACTTGTTTGCTTATTTACACTTCTATTCCTCAATTTAAAAGTAGAATTGCTAGGAATCGTGCGCTGATTTAATATGAAATCGGTATTGTCTTCGTATAATTCTGGAAAAACATGTGTCAGTGGTTTTTCAACCACAAGTAATAATTGGTCATTTTTAAATAGGTCTCTATACTCTTTTATTGTTAATGTGCCATAAAACTTTTCCAATAAATAATGAGGATCTGGTGCCGGTTTAATGTTCTTTTCGTTATTATATATCTTGCCATATATATGATTTAATAGTTGATACCGTTCAAATTTAACAGATGAATCTATTTTTTCATTCATTAAATGTGCCACAGAACATTCAGGACTACAAAAACACCCATATACTTGATAACTATTTTTAAATTCATGTTTTGGAATAAAAATAGGTGGACTATCAAAATCATGGGTACACCAAAAACATGCCGAACGTTTATCTGATATAGTGTTTCTATGTAATTTCGCCTTTAGTATATTTAATTTATCAGATATAGATTCCACTCCTCTATCATCTTTTTTATTTAAGCAAGATATATCATTTCTAGATGAAACATTATCGTCATTATTCTTTTCAATTGTAACATTTTCAGTTGTAACATTTTCAGTTGTAACGTTTTCAGTTGTTTGAATTTCATCTAATTGCTCTAGTAATAGATTATCCATTTTTGAATTGTCGAAATTAAAACTTTGAATGGATTCAATATTCGGGTTGTATTTCATTGAATATGTTTCGTTCTCATTAATATCTCCCAATGAACATCTCAAATGTAAAATAATATTGGGTTCATTGATTTGTGAAGTGTTGTCGATAGCTGTTTCTTGAACAATTTTACCACCCTTTGGTTTTCTCCCTCTTTTCTTAGGTAGTGGTTTCACTGATTCAATAACAGTTTCTGTATTATTTATTATTGTGTCTGGTGTTTGCTTTTTTCTACCTCTCTTTTTTTTCTCAACAACTGGTTTTGTTATCTCTAACTCAACTAGTCCATCAGTTTCAGTACTCATTTAATATTAATAGCTAATATTAATTTAAATGGTTTTAAAATATACTTTAACTTGTGATAAAAAAATCATATATGTATATTACTCTATGAATCTATGAATCTATGAATCTATGAATCAATTAATCTACATTATTAGTCATGTTATAGCATTGACGACATAATGAATTATATGATTCATTTGATCCAACCAAAACCTGCTGTGTCGAATCAGTTGTTCTATGACTGAATATAGCTGGACTTTCACATTTATTACACACGGCAGTTAATTTTTCAATAGTATCACAATGGGGAACTAATTCCAATATTTGACCAAATTTAGTTCTTTGAAAGTCACCATCAAGTCCAAAAATAAATAATCGCTTGTGTAATTGATTAACTAATTTTAATACACCGGTTAAATCAGTAAAGAATTGTGACTCATCAATTAAAATAGTACTACTTTGTTCAATCGCATCTTTTTGCTCATTCATAAATTCTATTATATTTTCATACTTAAAACAAGAAACCTTTTTTTGATCATGTGTACTTAATTTATCAATTGAATATCGTGTTTCCGATGAATGTGTTAAAATAATACATTTTTCTTCATTTTCAATACAATCTTCATACACTTCTATTAATTTACTTGTTTTTCCTGAATACATAGGACCAATAAATAAATGTAGTTTTCCATGATTAGTCTGTTCAGTCATATTAGAGTTAATATTACCCATTACTATATTAATATAGTAATCAATTTTTATTTAAATATTAAACATAAATATATCTATATCTTAATGAATAGTTTTACACCATGGGTAGAAAAATATAGACCAAACACATTTAATAATATTGTGTTAGATCCATTGAATAAAAAAATATTAAAAAATATAATAAAAACAGAACATTTCCCAAATCTATTGTTTTACGGACCTCCTGGAACTGGAAAAACGACAAGTATTATAAATCTTATTAAATCTCATGAAGAATTTAGTAGTGAAAAAAATTTAATGATACATTTAAATGCCTCAGATGAACGAGGTATCGATATTATTCGAAATCAAATAAATACGTTTGTAAATACCAAAAGTTTCTTTAATGATGGTATGAAATTTGTCATTCTCGACGAGGTAGATTATATGACGAAGAACGCTCAAATAGCACTTAGGTATTTATTACAAGATTATAATCCCAATGTTCGATTTTGTTTAATATGTAATTACATTAGTCGCATAGATGAAGCTCTACAAAACGAATTTGTCAGGTTACGGTTTAACCAATTACCAGAGAATGAAATAATCAAATTTTTAAATGTTATTAACGAAAAAGAAAATTTACATTATTCTACAGATACTATACAGTTAATTCAAAAGTTATTTAACTCGGATATTCGTAGCATGATAAATTATATGCAATCGAACGAACAACTTATACATAGCAAAAAAATTATTCAGGTTAATTTATGGAATAAATTGACAGATAGCATAAAGAATTGTAGTCTTGATACAAATCTAAATTTTTTTCATGAAATAAGTAACGAATACAATATTGAAAAAAGAAATATTGTAAAGAGCTATATAAATCATATTATTCGCACACGTACATATATGGTAACACCTGTATTTTTAAATTTTGTTGAAAATATTATGCATATAATCGACATAAATATTGATTACATGTTGCCTCTCACTATTTTAAAAATGAAACAAATGTTATAATATAAAATTAGTCAAATACATATTAATATATTTGACTAAGTGAACTAATTTTACATCATTGAATTTTAATTTTTCTTTATTTCTGTATTAGTTGGTACATAATAATTGTCCATACGCCTAGCTAATTTTGTGATAAAACTATTGGGAGGTGACATTTTACTAGGATCAATGATATTGTGATTTAAACTTAATTCTTTATTCTCAAACGACGAAGTTTTTTGAATAGGGATCATAATGCTTCTTTCATACGTCATTAAACTATCCATAGTTTAGTATAGATAAAGAAAATAATTGAATCGTTTAAATACAATTAAATATATTTAAACAATTCAATATAGATAAGATAACTATGGAATGTATAGATGATGATTGGGAAAGCTTCTTACATGACGAGTATGATTGTGAAAACTTACCAAATAAATCATCAAATCGTGATGAAAATAACAAAATAAATAATGATAATTCTCCTTTGAACAATGTAGACAATACTCCTAAAGCTTCCGAACTTTATATATCTACTAAAACGAAAATATGCTATCTGAATAAAAATGTCATTGATATTAAAGGTGTGTTTTGGGATATTCCTATATTGGATTATACTACACCTAAATGTGGTGTAATAAAAAAACAAATCAAATATTCTTCTATTACTAAGGATGAAGTTGATGATATTGAACTACACTTACAAAATGTCAAATGTTATGACCAGCAAATTATTGAACATATTGAAAATCCCGATGGTAGAATCAAATACAAAGACCAACGGAAAATAAGCATTGGCACATGTAAAAAGGATTTACTAAGTTATAGAACAAAACAAAAGAGAGCATTCTTCAATTGTTTCGTTATTATTATGCGAATATTAATAGATGATACATTTAAAGAAGTACATGTTAAGGTGTTTAATACTGGAAAAATGGAGATTCCTGGAATACAATCAGACGAATCACTTGACATCGCATTAACTTTGTTAGTAACCATACTCAAACCATTTGTTGGTAGTGATTTAACATATCTACCAGAAAAGCACGAAACGGTATTAATTAATTCAAATTTTAACTGCGGATTCTTTATAGATCGCGATAAACTATATGATCTTCTAAAATATAAATATCGACTGAATAGTAACTTTGATGCTTGCTCTTATCCTGGAATTCAATGTAAATTCTATTATGATAATACACTTACAGAACAAACCGGACAGCAACCTAACCACGCGAATTTTGAACAAGTGTCGTTTATGATATTTAGAACAGGTAGTGTATTGATTGTAGGTAAATGTGAAGAAGTTATATTATACCAAATATATGACTTCATCAAACATGTTGTAAAAACTGAGTATGAATCTATTCACAGTGTGAATAATATTGAAATGGGTTGTACAAATAATAAGGCAGACCGAAAAAAGAAAATCCGGAAAAAAATAATTCTATTTGATACCACCGTGGTGAGTTGTTAAATAATTAAAAATTTTACATACAGAATAACCTAACAATGTAGATTGTATATCTATATTCGAAAGTAATAAATTGTTTTTTATGTTATTGTTATCTATTTTATAGATTTTTTTAATACAATATTCAATCAAACCTAAATAATTCTTATTTATAAATTCATAATGATGATATGAATGATTTAAATAGTCTATTGTTACTAATAATTCAGTCAGCTTATTTGATACGATGGACGATGATTGTGGTCCATTATATATTGCTGGTAAATTAATAAGTGCCTCTACTATTTTATACATTTTTGTAAGGATTGTTTTTTGTAAATTTGTCATGTTATTTTTATTCAAATCAAAAGATGAAATTAAATGAATTAATATTTTATTATAAATATTCATATATAATTCTAGATGTTTCATTACTAATTTTGTTTGTGCTGTCTCTTGATGTGTTTGCTTATATTCATCGTTTATATCAAACACTGTTTTTTTATAAATAAATAGCGTGGCGTCTTTTGTGGTTAATTTCAACGTATTTTGCGAACCTTCTCCTACTTGAATAATGAATTCAAAATAATATAAAATGGACCTTTGAGTATGATATAATGCTAGTTCAAGATTTTTCGTATATAACAATATAAAATTGTAAATATATGTCGAATTTTTTATACAAGTTATCAGTATATGTTTTACATAATCTTTATTTTCCGATGTAATACTGTCATTACATAATATAATCATTTCGTGAACCATACCAACGAATTTTAAGAATAGCATTGTTTCGTTATCATTTAATTCATTTTTATAATTCTCCACCGAATTTAAAATATATTGTTTCATAATTATCTATATTGTTTTTTTATTTTAATTTAATTATTTCTACTAATTTGATTTCCGCGTTTGATAGTATATTTCATACTATTTTTCAAAAATACTAAATATACTAAATTATAATTCTTCATGTATTAGTATTTAAAGAATAATGATTAATTTCCTATATAATGAGTTCTCAAACTGCCGAATCTGGTTATAGATTGCCATCAAATACATGTCTTCAACATGCATGGAAATTAGCTATTGTCGAAGATAAAGAAATTAAAACTGACTATTGGACTGCTTCATTAGATAAACAGGTTATTATTGGTGTAAAAGCTTCTCAAGAGAAGTTACTTGTAAAGAGTGAGGATGAATATACTAGTCCTATCGCCAAGATTTACAAGGTAGAGGGCGAGTACATTATTGTTACTGAGAATTCACTCTACTTAGTGTCTGCTGATATTGAATCCAGTAGAATTTCTTAACCATATGTGTAATAAATTACATGGAATAAACACTAAAATATTACGTATATTTCTGTAATTTACGTAATATATATAATATGTATAATATGTGAATTATAATATTCACATATTATATAGATGCCTACAATTCCAGGTGGACAGAGAAGATTACTATTTATTGGAAATGTAAAAACGAATTTGGTGAATAAGTACACAGCTGGTTCAAGTATAGGTGCTGTTAGCACTTCTACACGCCGTGCTTTAAAACGCCGTGCTACGTCAAGTGCCGGAAGAATGGATGTAAATGGAAAATTAATACCAGGAAAACCATGTTGTCCGGTAGAATTGGAACGAAAACCAAAATTGATTTCACATAAACAGAGTAGTCATTCATTCGTTATGCCTAATATAACAATAGGGTCGGAATTACTTTATCAGTAGTTGATTCGTAAAAATTATAAAAATTCTTACTTCAATGTCAATAAATAAGACATCTTGTTGAGTGTAGCGAGAATTTCATCACGGACATTTAATATATCGCTATTTTCTCTCTGGTTGAACTGTTTGCCTAAATTTATCATGAATTTTTTATACGAATCTATCTCTTTTTTGAATCCACCATTGTCTTTAAAAGACTTTAAGTGCAACGTTTTTGTGTTAAGAATTTCGTGCTTTTTCTTTTCACTTACATTTTCACCTTTACCCAATAATACTTCTACAAATTGGTCTATCAATGTATTTAATTCTCCGTATAAATCATCAGTTGCTTTATGAACAGAAAATGACAATGTGTTCCAGTGATACAATTTCACAGTTATCAACATTTGTAACATATAACGAACTATTTGTTTTTTTGTCATGTTACTACTCTTGTGCTTACGTGTTTTATTTGTAGTTGGACGTCCACCTTGACGGTGACTGATGCTTTTGCTATTATGCTTCATTATATAATAAAATAATATTATTATTATTTTATTGCTTTTCAATTTTCAATTTTAGTAATCTAAATACACTAGATAATGGTGTAATCATTATAATATAGTATTCAACGTAGTTAGTTGTTCTGGTGTTAATTTGTCGGGGTATTTTACATTGAACTTTATACATAGATTTCCCTTATTATTCTCTCGTTCCATTCCAAACCCATTTATAGACTTTACTAGTCCATCGCGTATAGGTACTCCTGCTTCAGTTTTAAACCGCAATTGTTTTCCAGATATATGATTAATAATAAATTCAAAACCACATAATGATTCTTTTAGTGTAATTTCTCTATCCATGTGTAAATTCAGTCCATTACGTTTAAATGGCGTTGAATTCTGGATGCTAATAATAATTTTGACATCACCTCTTAAATTAGCGTCCATTACATTCCCCTTTTCTCTCAATATAATTATTTCTTTGTCATCCATACCTTTCGCAATTGGTATATACAACGTTTCATTCTCAATTTTTCTAATACCATCTTCAAACAACCACCTCTCTATTTGAACTGGTATTTGATCACCTGTATATGATTGCTCCAAACTGATTGCTACATTTTTTATAATAGGAGGTGGCTTATTCAACGCATTTACGTTAATTGATTGTCCATTTTGAAATACACGAATATTTCCACCAGGAAATCCATTCATTCCACCGAACATACCCATACCTGGCATTCCACCTCCACCTCCACCCCCACCCCCACCAAAGAACATTTTAAAGATATCATTTGGATCTACCTGCTGAGAACCGGACGGCATAGATGAATGACCGCCCATATTTCCAAAAGGACTTCGCTTACTCATGTCGTATTTTTTTCGCTCAACATCGTCACCAATTACTTGATAGGCTTCATTTATATTTTTAAATTTTTCCTCAGATGCCACGTCACCCTGATTTTTATCTGGATGATGTAATAAAGATAATTTTCTATATGATTTCTTAATCTCGTCTTGACTTGCGCCTTCTTCTACTCCCAAAACCTTGTAATAATCTTCCATTTATAATTGTATATTTACATATACTTAAATAGTTATTCGTCAATAACTATAAATACCATGAACATACCTTTTATCTATAAATATAGACCAACCATTTTTAAAGATATTCAAATAGACAATGATATAATTGATATCTTAAATACGATGATTTCTATGAATAATCTCAATATATTATTTATTGGTGATACTGGTTCAGGAAAAACTTGCCTGATTAATGCTCTTATAAAAGAATATTATGGTGATATCCAATACAAGGATGATATATTAATCATCAATAGTCTAAAAGAACAAGGAATACATTATTATAGATCTGATGTAAAAACTTTTTGCCAAACAAGATGTTCTATACCAAAAAAGAAAAAAATTGTTGTTCTTGACGATATTGATAATATTAACGAACAAAGCCAACAAGTATTTCGCAATTGTATTGACAAATACAGCAACAACGTTCATTTTATTTCTTCATGTTCAAATATTCAAAAAGTAATAGACAGTTTACAATCTAGGAAAATTATTCTTAAACTTAAACCACTATCTAACGTTTACTTAAATAATATTTTTCAACATGTAAAAGCTCTTGAAAATATCACAATAGATGCGAATATTGAACCTGTTATATTGGAACTCGCAAATGGTTCTGTACGAATTTTATTGAATTATTTAGAAAAATTCAAATTATTAAATGAACCGATTACAATAGATTTGGTAGGTAATGTTTGTACCAATATTAGCTTTTCAATATTTGATAAATATACATCCTCGCTTTTGGTTAACAAGTTAGACGATAGTATATATATTTTATACGATTTGTTTGATCGAGGGTATTCTGTCATAGATATTTATGATAACTATTTTTTATACGTGAAATTAACATCATTGTTAAGCGAAACACAAAAATACGAAGCTATCAAAATATTATGTAAATATATTACGATTTTTCACAATATTCATGAAGATGAAATAGAATTAGCCCTATTTTCCAATAATTTATTAAAAATATTTACCAATTAAATCCCACATTTTATATTTAAAATCTAATATAAATATAGACCGCGTATTTTTTGGTATGAGTCAAACTTTTAAAAAGATCGTAGGAAAGGACCTTTTTTTAGAGTTTTTAGAAAAAATTTGTGAGAAGAAACAGACATATTATATCTTTGATTTGCCATCATATAAACGTAGTGAAATGACTAGTACTATAACTGACTTCTTGGAACAAATCTCACATTGTTACCATAAGTCAAAATTATTTTATATTAACCGAAAACGTTCTTATAATAGTATATGTACGATTATACGTCAAATATGTAATTCACATTCAATCATGTTCACAACCAAAATTATATATAGCAAATCCAAGTACAATATTCCATACTATATTTATTTTTAATCCCGTATAGATTATTTCAATTAAAAATAAATTACTTTTCCTTCTTTACTTCCTTCCTTTTCTTTTCGTTATTTTTGGTTTGCGTTTATTTGTTTTCTTTTTACTATATTTTCTTGTTTTCTTAGTAGTGCGTATTTTCTTGGTACTGCGTTTTTTCTTATTTCCGTATTTTTTCTTGGTGTTACGTTTATTATATAGATGTTTTCCTCCCGTGGTTTTGATTTTTTTTAACAACTCAAATGAACTTGGTCCTTGTTGAGAACCACGACTGCGTTTTTTTAAATTTGGTGCTGCCGCTATCACTGGTGATGCTGGTGGTGCTGGTGCTGGTGCTGATGCTGGTGCTGGTGCTGGTGCTGGTGCTGGTGCTGGTGCTGGTGCTGGTGCTGGTATCACTGGTGCTGCTATCACTGGTGCTGCTATCACTGGTGGTACTGGTACTGGTTCCACAACACCCATACTTTTATTAGAATTAACAAAACTACCTAACTTATTAGTTATAGAAGTTAATGAATTAATCCACATTTGTGTGATTGTTTCTCTATCTGTAATTTTTTGATTTAATTGTTCCTTTTTAGAAGCATTATTTTTTTCTACCATTTTTTTCATTTGGACAACTATTTTCTGTTTATCCCTGGATTTCAGTGTTAGGTCTTTCTTGGATATTTTTATTTTTTCTAATAGTTCGTCTATTTTCTTTATTTTAGTTTGAGCGGATGATTGTTCCCTTCCCATCTTGTTAGCAAGTCCTTTGATGAATGAACGAACACTCGTAATGGATTTTTGGGTTGGTATATATACTTTCCCCAAATTGTTCACCTCTATTATTAAGTCTTTAATCGTTGTCTCCATCAATTTATTCTTGTTCGTGATATTCTCAATTTGTTTACTTATTTCAATTTGTTTCTCCTGTAAATTAATGTATTTGTCTGATAGTTTTGTATCTATTTCAGAGTCATCTTGTGAACCTCTAGAGGACGACTTAGTATCCCTACCACTTGTTCTTGCCTCGGGAATAAAAATTAAATAATCCTTTAGTTTTTTTAACCTTGTAACTAAAAATCTGTTTTTATCCACATCTTGTCCTTGGACATTTATCTCTTTATTTGTCGCCTTAATTTCTTTATTTACCTCTTCTTGTTTTGTTATTTTAAATATACTTATCGTGTCATTTATATCCTTTAATTCTTCTGTCAATTGGTTTGTGTATTGTGTAGCACATAGGGATAAATTCTGTGTATAAAAATCATTTAAATTATCGTTTGCCCAAGTTGTTGGTTGATAAATATTCGCAGTTTGTGCTTCTATATAGGTTGTAAAATCTGCTTCAGCACTAGGCAACTCTGTTAAATTATCTTCTAAATTTGCTCTTTTCATAGAGGAAAATATCGACATAAATTTAGTTTTTATACATTTGGATATACTTGAAAATAAAGCAAATTGCTTCGTTTTTTGATATGATTCAATTACTTCCATAACTGGCATTGTTGGCATTGCTTCTACGAGTGAAATATCTTCTTCTATTTCAGCCCCAGTTACTGGAGTTCTACTCAGCTCAATTACTGAATACGTTTTTTTTATATATCCTGTTAATTCGGTTAATATTTTCATTTTATCCTCTTCATTCGATACACTCGTTGCTTCATTAAATTTATCATACAGATTTTTTATGGTTTGTTTACCTACATCACTATAAATAGTTGAATTATATACAGTATCGTATATTACCTTTACCGATGTGTTAATCGCATCATTACCACTAGTATCTAATAAATATATTGATTGGTCAGTTGACATACTATCAATTTCTTCATGTGTTAAATAGTTGTCATTTACTTGTTCGCCACTTAGAGTAATGTAAGGCATTGATTCTAAGTATGGTAATAGCAATGAATAATTATCTATAAGATTTCCACATATGCTTGGTAAATCCATTAGACGTTTAGTTGTTGTTATAGTAGACGTACCATCAGCATCAGTATTCTCATTACAATTACTAGGTACCGTACCTGTTTCTATAAATTGTTTTAAACAATCCTTTCCAAAAAATGCTCTATATTCTTTAAATAATTTATTATGGGGTCGTATACCGGTTCCATTTATTAAAAAAGGTCCGTCTATTAAAAAACTTTCAGCTGCAACATTTTTATCCGATGAACTGATATAGGTATTAATGGGTTTTTGAAAACTGTTTGAAATAAATTTATCACTATTTAAATAGTCATTCATTCTTTTATCATAATTCACTTGTAATGAATCTCCCATCGATTTTAATGAAATTATAATTTCGGTGAATATCCAATTATTTACAATTTGTCCCGAACCGGTTCCTGTGCCAGACCCACCAGGCGTTTTACTTTTCCAATATCCACTACTAATTTTAGGTATAATTTTTATATCAATATTATTAAAAATAAATCGTCCGTAATCATACAATCTTTTCCAACTGTCATTACTTTTAATAACATCTGGATAATCAGTATTTTTATATTCAATTGGTCCATTATTAAATGAATTGGCCATTTTAGATATATTATCTATAGTCGTATCTCCTATGTGTAAAGAATATGAATTACCTACTACATTTGATACAGTTACGCCGATTATATTACCATCATTATTTTTAGCAAAAGATATTGTAATATTTGATGGAGTTCCGTTATCAACCGATGACCCAAAATAAGAGGCGAACTCGATTAACCCCTCTTTTGTTATTCGGTTCGCTTCATTATCGCCATTACTAGCATCTATATTTTGTGCGTTCTGTATATCATCTCCCTCTGTAAATAGAGTCATTAGAATACTATTACTTATAGTACTTGGGTCTAATAATGAAGGGGCTGTAATATATTTTTTCAATTCATTTTTTTCTGTTAATGCACCATCAGGTAATAATGGTTTCAGCAAAGAATATCTTGTTACATTATCTTCAAATCTTTTATCTACATCTGTTATACTAAATATTGGTTTTACTGGGTCCATAGATAATGTTGTATATAAATAGTCCGTTCCTGTATCTACTACGTCCATATTAGATTCATCACCTGTCAATTTTGTTATTGTTTTAATATATCCTTGTTTTGTCAAGAATTTTTTAGTGGGTTCAGTCATGCCATCAATTTCTTTCACCTTTTTATATTTGACTATGTTTAAATTACCCATCTTATTACAATAATCATCTAGGAATTTTAAAGTAGATGTATAATAGTTCCATTCCTTATCAGTTAACATTTCGGTTGGATCGTTTATGATAGAAAAACTCTTGACTTTCTTCATATAATTAATAATCTCGTCGGGTTGTTGATCAGTAACATTTTCAATCATTGTATCTATAAAGGCTGTATAGATGTGCTTTAATTCGGTTATCATCTCTTTATTTAAATGCGGCGATCCATCCTTGCTTGGTTTGGAAAAATCATGTAATAATTCGTCTAATGTTTTCGTTATTCCAAGAGCAGAAACCAACGTTTTACTGCCCGAAATGTCAAGGTATTTTCCATTACATATTTCTTGCGGTGTTGTACCTCCACGTTGATTATTTTTTCTTTTACCAAGGCTGGTATTAGTACTGGATACTTCAGTCAAGGCTATATTTGTATCTTCTTTTTTAAAAAATGATTGATACATATTTGTCACATTTTGTACATGTTGTTGAGCCTGTAATAATTCCGTTTCGGTTTCGGGCAACTCCATTAAACCATCCAATATTTTATCAACTTCGTTATTGATAGGGTCATACGTTTCTAATGATTGATAAAAAAAATAATATTGAAACATCTTACCTTCTATTTCTGTTAATAGATTTTTCGTTTCTTCTGTTGGAGGTGGACCAATATCATTATATAAGTATATCAGTTGTAAAATGTCTTTACATAAATATGTATTTTCCTGATTATAAATAATTTGATTATATACGTTTGTAGCAATACCACTAATTATGTCGTTCTTTCTGGACTTGGTGGCGTTTAATTCATCAATTAGCTCATTATAATCATTAAATCGTGACGGATTTGGCATTTTTACCGCTATAATCTTTCTTATTAAACTTATCTTCAATAATAACTCGGTAATTTCTGTTTTAGCAGTGGCTTTTTCCAATTCATTATTTAATTGTTTTAATTGGTCAAAACTATAAACGTATTTAACCGCCGAATCTTTTGATGAGGCGACGATACACGATTTGTTAACCATATTGTATAAAGAATTTACTTTGGATATAAAATTATCCATATCAGTATCCATATAAGTATTCGCATCAATATCCATATCATCTGATTTGCTTCTCGTCGATGTTGGTGTGATTGTAATGCCAGTTTTTATAACATTTACTTCATCTAATAACAGTTTTACTCTCTGCGAAAAACTATATGTCTCTTCTGTTTGTGATTCTTGACATAAATTTGATATGTCAATTACGTTATGTAAAATATCGTCGTGGTAAAATGATTGTAATTGGTTATATTTATTTATATATTGTTTCATTAGAACATTATTGCTA
>Ga0209302_10000128_pt1 | contig 48545 bp, 50 predicted proteins | sample ArcOceMetagenome_2_FD_187445 | JGI IMG/M metagenome (GOLD analysis project Ga0209302, IMG submission 187445) | Marine eukaryotic phytoplankton communities from Arctic Ocean - Arctic Ocean ARC135M Metagenome (SPAdes) (version 2) | ecosystem: Environmental > Aquatic > Marine > Oceanic | place...
TGCATCTGGCTGAGTAGATTGGGAGTCGTGCGATGTATGTTCTCGAAGTAATCATCGTATATGCCGATCCCAATTTCGACATTGCGAGTGAGCATGATGGAGGTGCCGGTCTGTTTTGATTCGATGCGTGTGTTCTCTGGGAACAGTACACCATTGAAAGTTCGATAATTGTCGAGTGTTGTACGGGTGCTTGTGCCGTCGGCATCCAACTGTGTGTAATGCAGAATTCTGAAGTTCTCTATATGCAAATAAAATGTATAGATGGAGCTCGTATCCGTGGGGGTGGCCTGGATGACGATTAGTTCTTGGCCTGCCTCGGTTGAGTTGGGGCGACGGTCGAGCGTTGCTCCTGATCGCCATAGATAAATTAGGCTGGGGAGCACGGTTGCTTCTGCTAATAGATCTGCTGCTGCTTGGCCTGTGATTTTCTGCTGTTTGAGTTCCTGCGCTCCTGCGCGTCTTGTTGCAGCCCAAGCTTGTTTGCCATCATGCGCTCTGATCATTTGCATGGCTTCGTTGTCGCTGCCGGGGATGGGGATCGTGATGGTTGCACGTATTTGTTGAGGGCGTTTCTTTACGATACAGAATTCGATGGTCTGGCCATCTCGCTCAATGTTGCCGGTCAGTCGAATGCTCTCGATCGCATACCAATTCTTCCAGCCGCCCATTGCGTCAACGTGCGCTTTGATGAGTTTTCGTAATTCAGGACTCTCGGTGGCGCTTGCCTGATGAGTGAGCACCATCGTGACGGCGTGGAAAAGCATGAAGAGCAGTGGTCTTTTGATCATGCCCTTACTTTACATGAGGGCGGTCGATTCAACAATGAACATGCAGGTGACGTTGGTTAAGCTTGTGCGGCAAGCATTGCAAATTGGTGTTGAATGTGTGCGGAGTGTGACTTCATTTTCGTGGCACTCCACTGCCTGCCGTGTCGCTCAAAACAGCTGAGGTACGATGATGCTCTCTGGGGTCGGTGTGCGTTGGTAGTCATCATGGTGCACTCGTGTTGGCAGTTCAAGTAGGTCGCGCTCGACCTGCTGGTAAGGCACTTGGCTGAGTAGGTGGGAGATACAGTTCAGGCGTGCTCTTTTTTTGTCATCTGCGGGCACGACTCGCCATTGCGCCTCAGGGATGTGAGTTCTTTTTAGCATCACTTCTTTGGCTTTGGTGTAATCTTCCCAGCGCTTGCGAGCCTCGAGGTCCATCGGGCTCAGCTTCCATTGCTTGAGTGGATCGTGATTGCGACAACTGAAGCGAAACTCTTGTTCTTCGTCACTGATCGAGAACCAATATTTGATGACTTGAATACCAGAACGGGTGAGCATTTTCTCAAACTCGGGGACGGATCGGAAGAACTCATGATACTCCTCATCGGTGCAGAAACCCATGACGCGCTCGACACCTACCCGATTATACCAGCTACGGTCGAACAGCACGATTTCGCCAGCGGCTGGGAGGTGTTTGGTATAGCGCTGGAAATACCATTGGCTGCGCTCTCGGGTGTTGGGTGTGGATAGCGCAGCGACTCGGCAAACGCGGGGGTTCAGGCGCTGGGTAATGCGTTTGATGACGCCGCCTTTGCCGGCGGAGTCGCGGCCCTCGAAGAGCACGACTAATTTATGTCCCGATTCGACGACCCAGTCTTGTAGTTTGACGAGTTCGACTTGCAGGCGATACAGCTCTTTGAAGTAGCGTCGACGAAACTCGCTAGTATGCGATTCGCCCATTTCATCTGCTTCGCCAACCTCCATTTCGAGTTCCTCGTCGAATTGATCTACATATTCTTCGCGGATTCGGTTGAAATGTTCGTTGAGCTGTTCGTTCTCCGTCATTGAATGATGATTAGCTTTGGTTGCGGGCTGCTCGCTCGACGCGTTGTGCGTAGTCCTCGAGGTTGTTGTCGGACTTGAGCTGTAAGGCGCGGCGCAGTAGGGGTAGCGCGTCTTTGTAATTGTTTTTACGCACCAGTGCTTGGGCGTGCGCGACGAGAGCTTGGCGTTCGTAAGCTTCGATTTTAGCGGCTTGCTCGTAGCGATTGATCGCTTTGGCTAGATCGTCTTGATCGGCATAGTAGTTGGCTAGTTCGATGATGGCCTCGCCGTTGAGTGCGTCGTGCTCGACAATTCGGTTTAGGGCTGCGACTGCTTTCGCGTCATCGCCTTGAGCACGGGCGATTTTGGCTTCGAGTGTGAGTAGCTTAAAGTCGTTTACCTCTGATAGTTCGCTGCCAAAGTGTTGGCGCGTATCGCTGATCATGGTCAGCGCTAGCTCATAGTTGCCTGAGCGTGTGAGTAGTTCGGCTGCGCGTAGAAGTGCTTTGCTGTCTTCCTTGCCTGCACTTGCCAGTGATGCTTGGTATGCTTCAAGTGCGAGCTCTGGTGTGTCGTTGTTCATATAGATATCACCGAGCAGGGTGAGGGAGGTGAGGTCTGCTTTGCCCATGAGGCGCACGACTTCGATGTTCTTGGCGGCGAGGAGTGATTCGCCTTTGCCGAGGTAGGCATTGCCTTGCAGTAGCCAATAATCAGCGTTGTCTGGTGCGTCTTTAATGAGCGTGTCGAATAGGGCGATCGCGTCGGCGTAGCGTTGTGTCTCTAGTAGGCAGCGGGCGAGCCCGACTTTCCAGTCGGTAACTTCGGGCTGCATGAGAATCGCTTGGCGGTAGGCCGCTTCGGCCGGGTAGTAGCGTTGCTGTGTGAGATAGCCGTAGCCGAGCAGGCCGTAAGCGCGGCCGTCGACTTCGCCGAGTTCCAGGGATTTGGAGATGGTTTTGATAGCATCATCGAAGTTGCCGTCCTGCACTTGCACGAGACCTAGATTTTTGTAAGCACGGCGGAAATCTGGATGCTTGCGAATGGCATTGCTGTAGTATTCTTCAGCCTTGGGCAAATTGCCGTCTTGGAAGTAGAGATTCGCGAGGACGAAGTCGAAGGCGGCGCTGCTACTTTCTTTGATTTGCGGCTGTAGCTGTTGGATCGCGACCTTGGGGCTGGCTTTAATTAGGTCGATCAAACCACGCAGTGCTTCTTTCTCATCGTCTGAGATCTGCGGCTCATAGCCGGCTAGAAATCCGTAGCTGCCGGTGAAGGTTTTGATGAATGCAGGATCGTTCCACATGTCACTGGCAATGGTACTAGTGCTGGATTGTGCGTTTACAGTGCAGGCGGCGAGTGTCGCACCGAGGATGAGTTGTTGGATGCGTGTGCGCATGGTCGTATAATTGAAAGTGTCTGTTTGCATTTCTGAAATGAATTATCTGTAGGGGATGGCTGCGCGCATGCGTACCTTGACTGGTCGACCATCTTTGGCGGCGGGATCGAAGCGCGCGCGACTGATGACGTCGCTGGTGGCATCGGATAGAATCTTATTGGGAGATTCGATAATACTGATTTGCTCGACACGGCCTTTCTCGTTTACGATATACTCGATTTTAACGACGCCGGTGATGCCCTTGCGCTTGGCGGAGGCAGGATAGCTGAATTCGATTTTTGAGCGCGGAGTGGGTGCTGAATCGACGTCGCCTAGTTCAAAGATATCGAGGCTGCCGAGGTCCTGGGCGCCGATATCAAGAGTGGGAAGGGCGAAGTCGCCGTTGCCGGCAGCACCAGTGCCAGGGTTGAGTACCATGTCTAACTGATCTAGAGATATCGGTGGTGGTGGCGTTTCGAGCTCAGGGGGAGGCTCCTCTTCTTCAGGTTCGGGCGGCGGGGGTGGTTCATCCAGTGGTGGTGGCGGAGGTGGCATCGCCATCTCTAGTGCTTCGATTTCTTGGGGAGCTTTTTCATACTCCGTAAAGATCTGCGTGAGTGGAATCGCCAAAAACAGCAATCCACTGACGGCGAGCCCCATGATGGTTCCCGTGGTGAGTGAGCCTTTCCCGGTCGGTGCTTTATATAGCTTGGACATTGGTGTCTAGTGGGAGAGGTGCTAACGCTTAGTGGAAAAGTTGATCGATTTCGCGCCGGCAAGCTTCGCCTCCCCGTAGACCTTTGCAAAGACGCCATGGCTCGCGCCTTCGTCGGCTTGAATGATGACGGGGATGTCTTCCTGTAGTGTGAGGCGCTTGACGATGGGTGATACGCCGCTGATGCCAATGTCGCGGCCACCGTAGATGACTTTGTTGTCTTTGCTGACGGCGATTAGAATGCTGTTTTTTTCTAACTGCACGGCGGCAGCGGCTTCGGGCTTGTTGACCTCGACGCCTGTCTCTTCGACGAAAACAGTGGTGACGATGAAGAAAATAAGAAGAATAAAGACCATGTCGATCATTGGCGAGAGGTTGATCTCGACATCATCGCGGTCATCGTATGCTAGGTTGCGGCGCATTATTTAAAGAGGTGGAAAGGTTGGAACGTGGAAAGGTCGTTTTTTAGTCTAATCCAGTTTAAGCTTTGTGAGGCTGATGGACTCGATTCGGGCGAGTGCAGCTTCGACGGCGTGTTTGCGGCGGCGAATGATCAGTGTTAGAAAGATGCCGGGAAGGGCGATGAAGAGGCCGGTTTGTGTGGTGATCAGCGCTTCGGAAATACCTGCTGCAACCATGCCCGCGGTTTCGGCGCCACCGCCGTTGGAGATTGCGGCGAAGGTGCCGAGCATCCCGATCACCGTGCCGAGTAGTCCCATCAGTGGGGCGGTGGCGACCAGTGTATTGAGAAAGATTAAGCGGCGGTCGATATTGTGGACAATCGATTGACGCACTTCCTCGAAGCGGTTGCGCACGTGTTTGGCGGCAGTGGCATTTTCCTGTGTGTAGCGGATGATTTCACCCGCGCGACCTTTGGCTTTTGTGGGATCGTTGACCCATTCCAGCCACTCGCTTTCATGCCCAAGTTGGATGTTACCCTTACGCAGGAATACCAAGAGTTGAATGCCGATCGTATAAATGAGCACAGCTAGGAGCGCCAAGGGCACCATGACCCATCCGCCGCTGACCCAGATGGCAATGATCTTTTTCAGCAAGTCTATGGTTTGTTCCGACATGTTATTGGATGCGTTGTGGGTGGCGTTTAACCTTTGTGGCGTGAGCCAATGACACCGTTAATGAACCCGACTGCGGTCTGTTCCATTTCGCCGAGTTTTTGGCGGGCCATGCGTGAGAGTAGGCCGTGCAGGATGAGTGCCGGAATCGCAACGACGAGGCCGAGTTCAGTGGTGACAAGTGCTTCGGATATGCCGGAAGAGAGACTCTTCGCGTCGCCAGTGCCGAAAATAGTGATGAGGTTGAAGGTCTTGATCATGCCGGTAACCGTTCCCAGAAGACCTAGCAAGGGAGCCGCCGCTGCGGTGAGTGCGATGAAGGGTAGGAAGCGCTCCAAGCGAGGGCGTACGGCGAGGATTCTCTCGTAGAGGATTTCTTCCAATGTGCCGCGCTTCTCATCGGCGTGTTCGACGCCGGCTTGAACCAGTGCGCCGCCTGCACCTTGCATTGAGCCGGCGATTTTGCTGGCTTCGGTTCGATCGCCCTTTTCGATTTGAGCGAGCACTTGCTGGACATTCTCGGGGGCGGGGGTTTTGAAGCTGGTAACTTCGATCACCTTGAAGGCTCCGATTATCAAGCAAATCAATCCTAGCCCGAGGATGACGACGCCGACGCTGCCACCTTTAGCTAGGTGCTCCATTATAGAATCGTTGCCTTCGACCATCTTGAGTGCTTTGCCTAGAGTGGCGTCGACGGGGATGGTGCCTTCTTTGGTTTCGATGAATTTACGAATGCCTGCGCCGAATGTTTCGCCGGGGATGGCGATGGCGGCTTCGGCTGCGTTGAGCTTGTTGAAGGTGACGCCAGTGAGCTCGGATTGATTGGACGCGAAGTAAACGGTCGGGCCGAACACCGCGAAAGTACCGTTTTCGATATCGCCGGATGGTGCAAGGGCTTGGCCTTCGAAGCTGTAGCCGCCGGTTAGCTCGCCGAGGCGGTCGAGGGCGACGCCGATGACTTCGATTTGCTTCTGGAAGCGGTCTGCCTGGCTCATGTCAGAGTCGTCGAGTGCGAGGCGTGCCTCTTCGGCTGACGCGGCGTAGAGCTGCGTTTCGCTGTAATTGATACGTGTTTCGAAAGAGCGCACAAATTCGTCGAGCAGGCCGGCTGCGTATTCGTTCTGCGCTTTGATGGCTTCGACTTGTTCGCGCAGGCGATTGAGCCCAAGGTCACTATTGTCACGCAGGCGACGCAGGCGATCGAGCTCTGCAGTTTGTTGGCGCACTTCATCTTCGAGTCCGGAGACTGCGCGAATCAGTGGAATCTTATCCATCGCGATTGTTTCGCGCGTCTTGGTCAGTTCGGTGAGTGCTGATTTTAGCTCAACGCCTGCTTGTTCGCTGGCGGCTTGAAAGGTTTGAGCCTGTGCACCGCAGAATGGAAGCGCGAGGGCGACTAAGGTGACGGCGAAGAGTGTTTTAGCGGATGCTTGCATGGTATTGCAGGTAGGGGGTGCTAGTTGATACGTGCCGGGACTTCGACGAATTGGATGTCCTCGTTGCCTTCATAGACGCCGAGGAGTTGTTGGATCGATGGGCCAGAGCCTTCGATTTGTGGCCATTCCCATCCGTCTTTGCCTGGAAAACCGATGCCAGCGTATTCGCCGCTGGAATCTACGAAGTATGCCATTGCGAGTCCCCAGTAGAGTGTGCGCACCTCGACGACTTTGTCTTCGGTGATTTCGCGCGAGTCGCTGACGGCGGTGATAGTGGTGTTAAATTTGTCTGCCTGACTGAGAATGCCGACGATGTTTTGCACGCGCTCACCGAGCGAGAGAGTGTTGCTGTCAGGGTCTTCCGGTAGGCGGCGAATCAGTGGTTTGATCTTATTCACTAAGGGCTCGGGCAGTGTCTTGATAATTTCCTTCATCTGCACCTCGAGTGCGCCGATGGTCGATTCGACGACATGCGAGGCCGCGGAGAATTGCTCCTTCTCTGCGGTCAGCGTGCTGCGCTCTTCATCTGCGGCAGTGGCGGATGACTGAAGTGTCGCTAGGGTCTCCTCTAGCCGTGTTAGCTCATTCGTTAATAGGGACTGTGTGTCTTGTAAGATGGACTTTTCGACTTGCCAGTCGCTTCTCTCCTTAGAAGTGATTTGCCGCGTCTCGACCCATTGGCCGAGGACATTGCGAGTGTCTTGCAACGAGTCTTGTGCGTGGAGCGAAGAGGCGGCCCATTGGGAACCTAGCGCGAGTGCGAGTAAAAATGATGTCTTCATAGGTGGATTATGCTCACAGGGTGTAACATTAAATTTTGAGATGAAAAGACCTCTACTGTTAAGCTTTCGTGTCAAATGTGGCATTTGTGTGGCGACTAATTCATGTATGGGTTGAGCGTAATGTGAACTTGTCGCTCGCTTAAATTTCGGCTAGCGAGTTGGTTCGCCGCGGTGTGCAGTGTCATCTTGCTCGGGATGGTTCCGTTTGTATAAGTCTGGTTCAATGGTGGCGGATTCGGTGGTATGTATGGTTATTCCTTAGCTAATGGTGAAGAGTTGTTCTTTCACCGTTTAGAGCAACAAGACGGATGGACGCCTACTTATTATAACGACAAGATTTATTCATGACTGAAGAGCAATGCAGATATAATCGAGATACGCCTGGCTTTCATCTAACCGCGCAGCGCTGATATCCCCAATCTTTGAAAATCACTATCGTCTCGTTTGCTTTACAATGTGGTATAAGCTAAAAGATGAGAGTTGCAGATGTTCTTGTGGAATTGAATGATCTTGGCTTACTCAAAGCGCGTGTTGAGCATGGTGCTGAGGAAAATCTTAATGAGGATTTAAAATGATGAAAATCTTTAATAAACCTGCTTACATTTTCCTATATCAAGGTTTTCTGTCTTTGCCCAGAGTTCTGACGAAGTAACTTCAATTGTGGGGAAAATTGCTTATGTTGTTTAATATACTGGTAGGGTGAGATGTCTCCTAGTGAGGAATATTTTATGAATATTAACGCAAATTACTTGCATTAATCGTATTCCTCCTTCACGTCAGTGCAACTAAGTTGCTTTTGCGTGAGGGAGAATAAACAGGTTACCTGCTAAAGTTTTATTAGGCTTTCTTGGAATGTTGTTCAACCTCATCCTGAGTAATTAGGATGAGAGAAGACCTACTGGCAGCGCAAACAAAATACCTTAAATGAGGCTAAGCCTTATCGATTTTTACAAATTTTAGAATTTAAATTATGTTAACTCCAAAGCAAATTATCGAATCTGAATACTTAGAGGCTCGCTGTTCTCTATTAGAAATAGCGGCTATGCTAGATCGTTACTATATCGCAATAGCACGGGATGGTAAGGTAGTAGAAAAGCCTCAAAAAATAGATTGCTTGCAAGAGGCTTTAGCCTTGTTGGCAAAGGAGGATAATTCGACAGCACGTACTGAGCAACTTCTTCACCTTTTCGCTACTGTTTAAAATTATGCAAATTATTCAACCGCACTATCACGCTATTGCACGCACCGCTCAGGATTATGAACGCATGTCTATGTCGGGCGTTGTTGCTGTATGTGAGCCAGCATTTTGGGCCGGGTTTGACCGCCGTTATCCCGAGACTTTCATTGACTACTTTCGGCAGATCACAGAATTTGAACCTACTCGTGCTGCTGACTATGGAATCAAGCATTACTCCTGGGTCGCAGTAAACCCGAAAGAAGCCGAGAATAAGGAGCTTACCGAAGAAGTGCTTCGTGCTATGCCTGAATTTTTAAAAATGCCTAATGTGTTAGGTGTAGGTGAAACGGGACTACATAAATCTACTCCGAATGAGTGTGACGCACTTGCTGCTCATGTTGAATTAGCTGTAGAGCATGATCAATTAATTCTTATTCATACACCGCATCTTAGTGATAAGGCACATGGCACACAGCGGACATTGGAAATTCTCGCTGGGCTCAATGTGAATCCTGAGCGCGTTTGGATAGATCATGTAGAGGAGCAGACGGTGAAATCCGTGTTAGATGCTGGCTACTGGGCGGGGATGACGCTTTACCCTGTAACTAAATGCAGTCCAAGGCGCGCAGTGGATATACTTGAGCGTTATGGAACCGATCGACTTTTGGTTAATTCCTCTGCGGATTGGGGCCCTAGTGATCCGTTTACTCTGCAGCAATGTGTTGTTGAATATAGGCGACGTGGCCATTCGTTACAGCAAGCGATTGAGGTGTTTCATAATAATCCATGTCGATTTTTGGGACAGAATCCTAAGTGGGATATCAAGCCTATTCGTATAGAAGTGGAAGACTAAATCACTTTAAAACTCAAAAACATGAAACGTTCTACCTTTATTAAATTAGCCCTTATTGCATCAGCCGCACCTCATGCTTTAGGATCTGAGAAAAAAAGCTAAAAATAGACCACGTAAGCTCATTCTAATAGCAGGTAAACCGAGCCATCCTCCAATGATGCATGAGTTTCGTGCTGGAACTATACTCTTGAAAAAACGCTTAAGAAAAGTGCCGGGACTTATTGTTGAACGGCACGAGAGAGGGTGGGTTGATGATGAAAAAACTTTCGACGATGCGGATGCAGTAGTGTGCTTTTCAGATGGGAATCAACGTCATCCTGTTCTTGAGGAAAAAAGGCGACCTTGCGGGTCTTCAGAAATGTTTCAGGTGTGCATCGAACATTAAATCAAATCGTGGTTTCATTTGTCTTCGGTGCGCCATTTGCTGCCTTTTTAGCAGCACTGGGGGGATCTGTCATGGCAGGGCGGATGCTTCACCTGTTGCCGCAATGGCCGAACGCGCAGAGCAAATTACTTCAGAGTCGCTGAGTCAGCGGCTCCCCAATCCGAATCCACAGGATGAAATCGGGCGTCTGGCTGATGTGTTTAATGATACTCTTGAGCGCTTGGAAAGCTCGTTTGATTTTTTAACGCAGTTCACCGCAGATGCCTCGCATGAGCTGCGCACTCCGTTGACGGCATTGCGAGCTGTCGGTGAAGTGGCGCTTCGCGAGGAGGGGGATGTTTCAGCGCTTCGTGGCACTGTCGGTAGTATGTTGGAGGAGGCGCAACGGCTGAATGATCAGATTGATTCGCTTCTCATGCTTGCACGGGGGGATACACATCAACAGCCGCTTCAGGTTGAACCCGTTAACTTGGCGGGGTTTATTGAACAGGTTAAGGAGTGGGTTGAAGTGTTGGCCGCTGAGAAGCAGCAACGTATTGAAATCGAGACTGACCGGAGTTTGGTTGTGAATACGGACCCACGACTGCTTCGGCATGCATTGTCGAATCTGCTGCATAATGCGATATTCTACAGCGATGAGGGGACATGTATCAGAATCACCGCGTTCATTCGTGATGCCGAGACCATCATCGAAGTTGCTGACTAAGGGGCGGGCATTGCGCCTGCTGATCAGGGGAGGGTTTTTGAAAGGTTTTACCGTGTCGATAAGGCGCGTTCTCGCGAAGGGGGCGGATTCGGGCTCGGTTTGGCCATTGTTCAGCTTTCGGTTAAACGGCTAGGAGGGCGTGTCGAACTGGTTAGCGAAATCGGGAAGGGCAGTCGCTTTCAAGTCATTTTGCCTAATGTCTCAAAGTCGCATCTATAGCGGCAGTCACATCCTGTCGCTTTGTGATTCTTAACAAATCTTAAGGATGATTCGTTCGAAGTAGTTAGGTTCGGTCTGTCTGGTTGGCAAAAATCCAATCAAAAACTTTATGAAAATTAGACAGAAACTTCCCGCTTTACCTACGCTCTTTATTTTCTCAATTCTGCCATTGTCTGCTTCGGCCGCAACGAGTGTGCAAACGACGACTTCTGAGGTGCGTTCGGTCTCCCGCGAGACACCGCAACCCGCTAACTTGTTGGCGTTTAAATCTGCATCCATCGGTGCGCGTATTGATGGCTACGTCAGCGAAGTGCTCGTCGATATTGGCGACGCCGTTAAAAAGGGCGACGTGCTTGCCCGCATTGATGCGCCAGAACTCGCTGCTCAAAAGCAGATCGCACTCGCTGAGCAATCACAACTTGTGATGTCGATGCGTTCGGTGAAAGCCGACTTGGCTGCGGCCAATGCCGAGAATGCTCGTATCAAAGCGATGGTGGCGAAGAAGTCATTGTCTGAAAAGGTCGCTCTCGAATCGAAGAGCAAGGTGGCTGCGGCCAAAGCGAAAGTCGCGGCCGCTCGTGCCGACTGTGGCCGCTAACTATAGCTATGGTGAGTTTGAGGGCGATGGCCGTGACTTTGCTTCGGAGTCCGATGATCGCACTGATTATTCGGTCGCAGTGTTCTGGGAATTGAACGGCCTGGGCTTTTCAAATCGTGCGTATTCTGTCAAACAAGCGTCTGTCTATCGCCAAGCGCGGGTAGTGGAAGCTTAAGTCCGAGCGGATGTGTCATCAGAGGTGAAGTTGGCTTTGGACGCCATCGTACATTTTGAGAAGCAGTTCAAGGTATTGACGCGCGCCGTGGATCGCGCCCGTCTTTCGTATCAGCTGACACGTGACCGTGTGTTTGAAAATCACGGCGAGCCACTGGATGCGCTCCAATCGATGCGTATGCTCGAAGACGCCGAGAAGATGATGGCGAAGGCGACCGCGCGCTACAATCTCGCCCAGTTGCGACTGTTGACGGTATCAGGTGGCGTAGTCGATGCAGAGGCGGTGCAGTCGGGGGCTGTTCTTTTCACCAGGGACTTGCGGATCTAATCAAACACTGGCCGCCAAGTCGGATTGGAAATGTCCGGTCGGCGTTGGGCTTCTGGAAATCTCTGAAGGTCTTTCGCTTTTTTAGGCGATGGTTTGCCCCTCGTTGCGTATGAAATCGCGGATACTTGTAATCCTGTCGGCGGTGCTGAATTTGGCTGAAATGTGTGGCAAATTGACTCTTTTTAGAGCTAAGTGCAAATGACGGAAAATAAGAATTCGAAATTCCAGGAGATCGTTTTGTTGGTTATCAGTGGTTTACGTCTCCTTCGCGCTTCCCGTGAGCGTTGTAGGGAAAGTAAAGGAAAGTAAGATTCATGTGGCCCAGTGTGGTATGTAGCGGGCGAATTTTATGGACTGGTTTTGTTCCGCAGGGGCGATGAGGCTTTGCCTTTTAGCTGCGGTGAAGATTTTGCTGATGGATGCGCTTTTTTCCGCAGAGAGGCCAAAGCGTTCCCGCAGGCTTTCGTTCGTCATATAATCGTGCATCAGATAGCGGAGGCAGGCGTGAAGGTAGCAGGCATGAACACGTTCGGTGGCGCTCATCTCTTCAAAGTCCTTATGGGCAAACAGAACGGACCGTGTGTGCTCAGGAGTGGTTTGAAAGATCGGTGCCGGAAGCTGAAAGACTTCGGTTTGATGCACGACCTTGTCGATGCCAGAGCCTCGCTCTTCGCAGATGCCGACACGTCGCATGAGGGATGCGAGTGCTTCGTTGCGAGATTTCGGGGGTGAATCGAGGAAGCGGTCTGTGTCGATGAGTGGATTGCTCGGATTTTTTATTTCGAGGCGGTTGTCGAAAATTTCGATCATCGGCCCCGTGCCTGTTTGCGCGAAGTCTTGGTGGATGAGCGCATTAGCTACGAGCTCACGGATTGCGATCTCGGGGAACATGGGCACTTTTTTACGAAGCGCAGTGCCGAGGACTTCGTTGTGCGGAATTCGCGCATTGATGAAGCCTATCAGGCCCTCAAAGCCATTCGCGTAACCACGGTTGCCGATTTGTTCATGCAGGGTCTCCATGCGATTGTTTCCCTTGTAGTGAATCACGCGAAGCGCTTTGCGATTTAGAGTGGGGAACGACGAAAGCTGCTTGGCGAACAGCAGCGCCCCAAGATTCAAGAGATTCCATGAGCCGTCATCGGAACGGGCAATCAGTAACTCCTTCTCTAATCGTTCAATCATGCGATCTCGATTCGTGGGCAGATCGAGCCCCATTAAATCAAAGTAAGCGGGGTAATCGAGTCATCGAACCACCTCTGCTGCACTCACGTGTTCGAGGGCGGGCAAGCTTTCGAAGGGCGTCTGCTCAAAAACGCGCCAGAGCTTTCGTTCTTTTCTGGATGGTCTTTTAGCTTCTTAGTATGTGAGCCCGCAACTCGGATGTATTCGACGCCTCGAAACTGCACTGGGCTTTGTTGCGCACGTGGAATTTCGAGTAATACCACCCGAAGTCCATCAATGCTCAATGAATGAAAGGCGAAATCGATCTTAGGCGTAAGGAGTCGAAGTAACCAGTTTTCAAGAGCTTCATTGCCGATCTTGTGAGTGTGTGGCTCAAAAGTGGTATCAGTTAGCCGATGCGTTTCGTCCTCAACTCCCCAAGTCAAATAAGCCATCGTTTTACCTTCGAGCGCAGCGGTATTGGCGAGTGCTGAAAGTCGCTCGCCGATCATCTCAGGATCGGCGTTGTTGTGCTTAAATTCGACCCATTCCGTTTCATGGGGAAGTTTACGCAACTCTTCAATCAAGCCGATGAGATAGGTGTTCTGTGCGTCAGGCATGCGGTGGCTAGAGCATCGTCAATACGTATCCTCGGAGACGCCGAGAAGATGATGGTGCGGGCGACCGCGCGTTACAATCTCGCCCAGTTACGCCTGTTGACGGTGGCAGGTGGCGTGATCGATGTAGAATCGGTGCAGTATAGGCGGGGCTGGATTTGCCACGAATGCGGTGCGGGACGCAGCTGTGCGACCTTGTCGAACATACCTGAACTTGCCGCTTGCGCTGTTGGATTTGGGTGGCACTGTGCCGTTCGTCGACTTCGGCGTGTGGGCGTTCGCTTGTTCCTTCGGGGATGAGAGGAAAGTCCGGACACCGTAGGGCAGGAATCCCTGTGAAAGCAGGGGCGCGTGAGGGCAACCGAGCGTGACGGATAGTGTCACAGAAAATAACCGCCTCGGGCTTGCCTGAGGTAAGGGTGAAAAGGGGAGGTAAGAGCTCACCGCTCCAAAGGTAACAATGGAGGCTAGATAAACCCATTCCGGTGCAAGGCAAAATAGGGAATCTGGCGGCCCGTCTATGATTCCGGGTATGTCGCATCTCGCTTCGGCGGGAACTTCGCTTCGGCGGGGTAGATAAATGAACGCACAGCCAAACGCTTCGGCGGGAGGCGGACAAAATCCGGCTTACAGCACGCCGAGGTCGACACCTTTTTGAAACCGAGCTGAGAGATAGAGAGCTGCAGGCTTAGGCTTGAGGGCTGAGGTGGGAGGCCTGAGGAGTGAGGGCCGTGGCAGTTCTTTCTATCGGGAGCCCGGCAGCGTTATGATGCCCTCGGGCACACCGGTGGGCCCTGCGTTGTGCCAGTTGTCGTTATTGAACGTCGGTGTGCTGTGAGACGGCCAGTTCTATCATACCATGCAGGTATAATTAAATCATGAGCCGTTTTCTGAGATTTTCTCACTTGACAGTTCTTTTTCTAGCACGCACTTTCCCGCTTTTTAACTTTTTATAGACATGGCTAACACTAAATCAGCACTTAAATATATCCGTAAAACGGAGACTCGCACACTTCGTAATCGTCAGGTGAAGACTCGCCTCAAGACGCTTGCCAAGAAGATCCAATCTGCTGTTGAAGCGAAAGACAAGGACGCCCTTGTTGCAGTTTCGAAGGAATACATCTCCGCTCTTGATAAGGCTGGTAAGAATGGCCTGGTACACCACAATAAGATTGCACGCCACAAAGCACGTTGTGCTGCGTTGATTGCTGCGTAGTTTTACTATTTTTTTCTAATATGCCCTCGGATTGCTTGTCGATCCGGGGGCATTTTGTATAGTTAAGCCAATCAGTATTATGAGTCAGGCACGTAAGCAGAATTCGATCGGATTTCCTCCCGGTATGTTGGCAGATACTCCCTTTCGCATGCCTGTCATCGGCGAGTCGGATGGCTGGATCGCAGTCGAGAAGCCGATTGGAGTCGGGATGCGTGAGCATCCTTGGGATGCGGGCGTGCCGGACATGGATGCGGCGCTGAATCAGCAGCTCCAAGCTGAAAAGCCAGAGCTCGTGAAGCGCGGGGCGACCTTGTTTGGCTCAGCGTATTATCTCGATCCTGCGATTTCAGGGGTGGCGCTGTTTGCCAAAAATCGCGACAGCCTGACTGAGTTAAAGAACCTAGTGGGCTCTGCCGAACTGCGCTACCGGTTTTTCTTTGTCACCAAGGCGCGGGCGGCGCGCGGTGCGCGTGCGCTGGTCGCAGATGCACCGTTGATGCCGCATAATACCAAACCCAAAATGATTCCTTCCTCCGCAAAGGGTAAGAAGTCGACGACTGAGTTTAAGTTGTTGTCCGAATCGAGCTTAGGCTGGGCCTTGTGGGAAGCGACGACGTCATTCCTGCGCCCGCATCAAGTGCGCGTGCATGCGGCGGTGCAGGAATTGCCTGTGATGGGCGATGTCCTCTACGCTGGACCAGAGGCGCCACTACTGAGTACGCTCTTGCCAAATAAACGCACTTCAGGGATTAAATTCCCGGTGTTGGATGGATTGGCGCTGCATTTACGTGAAGTTGTCTTGCCCGCATCTGGCGAAGAGGCTGCTACAGTTTCACTGCGAGCAGAGTTGCCGCGCCATTTTCGAGTCATGCTGCAGCGCATGCAGCTGCCCCTCCCCGAAGCGGAGGCCGCTGAAGCCTAGCTCGGGAATTCTCGAAATCTCAGAAAACGCTTTACACCAGTCGATTTCTTCGACTTTTTAGCCTTTTTCTAAAATCACACAGTACAAATATTTCCATGGGTAACCTAAAAAAGAAGCGTCGTCTCAAGATGAACAACCACAAACGTCGTAAGCGTCTGAAGTCCAATCGCCACAAGAAGAAGGCTTGGTAGTTCGTTTGACGAGGTTCGAGTAATTTTCTCGATCATTATTTTCAAAGCGGTTCTCTGTTTCAGGGAGCCGCTTTTGTTTGCATGGATCGCACTTTTTGGGGCGGGACGTGACTCGGCTCAGATAGGTCGATGCGTAGCTAGGCTCTATTCGAGCGCTTAGCAATCACGCGCAGCGCGGCAGTGTTCCTGTAGTCGAGCCAGTCAGCGACGTCGTCACGCACGTCTGGCGCATCACTGGGCTCGACTCTAGCGGAAAATCGCTAATGCGGCAGCACTCTCGTAGATCAGCCAGCCGAGTGTGAGCACCAGCACCAGTGTAAATACGATTCGCAACCAGCGTCTGCGTTTTCGGGGTAGATCGAAATGTGAGAAGTTGCGACCTCTGACCGATGGTTGCGCTAAATAGCTACCGAAGTTGCCGCGGAACGCGTGTTCGTGGCCGGTCTGCTTTGGCAGCGTGAAGGCTCCGGCATATTGGGAGCGGCGGTAGCGCCACTTGTAATAAAGGTGGATCATTGCGAGGCGGCGGTCAATTCAGCTGGTATTTTCGATACTTTGTGGTGATAACTTCTGCGACGACAAATGATTGTCTAAACTGCGAAGTTGACCATGATTTGTGGCTGCTGAACTTTTTTAATCAATGCAAATTCCTTTATCGTGAGAATTTCTACACAAACTATTTCCCTACTGAAGGGTGAACGGCCGATTGTCGCTGTCACCGCATACGATGCGATCATCGCTCGCTATGCGGACGAGGCGGGTGTCGACCTGATTCTAGTGGGCGACTCCGTTGGCACCACACAATTGGGCTTCGAGACCACTATTCCGGTGACGCTCGACATGATGCTACACCACACCGCGGCGGTGGCGCGTGCCCAGCCGAAGGCACTGGTGGTCGCCGACATTCCGTTCGCGGTCGCGCATGGCGACTTCGCCGACCTTTTGAGTGCATGCTGCCGTTTGATGCAAGAGGCCGGCGCTGAGGCGATCAAGATCGAAGGCGGCGCAGCGATGGCGCCCACGATCGAGCGTCTGACGCGCGCGGGCATTCCTGTGCTGGCTCATATTGGCTTACTGCCGCAGCAGTTTCACCAACTCGGCGGCTATCGAAAGTTTGGTCGTAGTGAGGCGGAGAAGGTTATGTTGGTGGACGATGCCTTGGCACTGGAGCAGGTTGGCTGCTTTGCAGTGATCTGCGAGATGGTCGATGGCCCGGTGGCAGGCGCGATTGCGCAGGCGCTGACCGTGCCACTGATCGGTATCGGTAGTGGCCCGCATTGTGATGGGCAGATTCTAGTGTCCAATGACCTGCTGGGCATGACCACCGGCTATGTGCCTTCGTTTGTGAAGCGATATGCGCAGCTAGGTGAGCAAGTGAAAAGTGCCTTCGCGGAATATACCGAAGACGTCAAAAGCGGGAAATTTCCATCGTAATAATATCCGAAAGCTGCCGAAATCGGCATTGATCCATGTTGCTTCATCGCTTTATGGGGCAGCCACCCCTTCGGGGTAAAAATGTTTCGTTTCATCTTCTCCGCACTAAGTCTTAATTTTTAATTTTTCTACCTATGAACTGTTGTATTCTCGGAGCTGGTGCTTGGGGCACTGCCATGGCCTTGCATTTAGATCGTTGCGGACATTCCGTGACCTTAGTCCCTCGCCGTATGGAGCACGCCTTGGCGATCGCCTCGACGCGTGAAAATACGGACTACCTACCGGGCCATAAGCTGCCGCATTCGATTCAAATTGGTTGCGAGCTTGTGCCGGTTTTGATGGAGGCGGAAGTGGTCTTTCTCGCCTGTCCCTCCAAGGCGCTGCGCGCCTTGTGCCTGCGCGTGCGTGCGGCCAGCGATGTCGCCTGGCAGCTGAAGCTGTTCCTAGTGATGTGCAAGGGGCTCGAGCTCGAAAGCTTTAAGGCGCCGTCTGAAATTGTGAATGAGATCTTCCCTGAGGTGGCATGCGGCGCCTTGTCTGGCCCGACGTTTGCAGGGGAAGTCGCTGCGGGTAATCCGACGGCTGTGACGCTAGCAGTGGACGCAGACTTCGCGACTGCGGAGTCGTATCAACAAGCCTTTAGTAATGCCTCGCTGCGCGCGTATCTGTCGAACGATGTACGCGGCACCGAGTTGGGCGGCACATTGAAGAATGTCTATGCCATCGCCTCGGGCATGTGTGACGGTTTGCAGCTGGGCGACAATGCTAAGGCGGCGCTACTTACGCGAAGCCTCAATGAGCTGGTGCGGCTAGGGCAATTGCTCGGCGGTCAAAGGGAAACCTTCTATGGCTTGAGCGGCTTTGGCGATTTGGTGGCGACCTGCTCCGGTAGTTGGAGCCGTAACCGCACTTTTGGCGAACGCGTAGGGCAGGGCGAGACGCCGGAGTCCATCGTCAGTAGTCAAAAGTCAGTCGTCGAAGGCTACCGTGCCACAGAGTGTATGAAGCGCCTCTGCAGGGAGAAGGGCATGGATGCCCCGATCCTTTCACAGATCCACGCCATCCTATATGGCGGGCAAGAGCCGTTGTCTGCATTGCAGGCATTAATGAGTCGTGGGCTCAAAGCCGAGTAAGTTTCAAATTTTATAAATAAAGGATTTATTATTTCTATGTTAGACCAACCGCTCTGTAAAGTTGACCAATCCTCGATCCATCAACGTGGGCTGTTTGCCACGTGTGATATCGAAGCAGGCGCCGACATTATCCAATACGTCGGGGAGAAGATTTCCAAAGAAGAGTCCAATCGCCGTGCCCTAGAGTGGGAGGAGCAAGCGCGCACCACTGGCGAGGGCTTGGTGTATATTTTCGAGCTCGATGGCGATTGGGATATTGATGGGCGTTTGGGTGAGAACCCCGCGCGTTACATGAACCACTCCTGTGATGGAAATTGCGAAGCGTTGAACTGCGAAGGGGAGATTTGGGTCGTCGCACGTAAAGGCATCAAACAGGGTGAAGAATTGGTATATGACTACGGCTATGACATGGAGCATTTTTTGGATCACCCCTGCGGCTGCGGGGCAGATAAGTGCATCGGCTACATCGTCCGCGAGGACCAACGTAAAAAGGTGAAGAAGCTGATTAAAGGGCTGAAAAAAAAGTCGAAGAAGCTCTCGAAGCTACCCTAGGCTAAGTCAGCGCTTTCAGGTGCTGCAGACTATTAGTGGCTGCGGATCTAGTCTGGCATGTCACGACAGCTTAGGAATATCGGCCTAATTAAATTTGCTTCTGGGCATTCTGGTCTATTTTAATATCAAATTATTGTATTAATTGATGCGAGTGACGTACTGGATCAATTCTTGCTAATATTTAATGCCCGCCCGCATCGATCGAGATGCCTGAAATTTGCGCAGCCAAGACTTATTAATGAAAACAGCGACCAATCAAAAATTCCTAAAACTTGTCGAACAGGGCCTCAGTCAGGTCGAAGCTGAACACACCTTTCTGGTCGATGCATTTGTGGATGTACTGCAATCCATGGGCCAAGAGCGGGCTGCTGGTCTAATTAAAGGCCGACTGAAACAGGTCTCTCCCGATCATTTGGACGATGCCTGTGTGCAAGCGGTTTCCTTTTATTTTCAGCTGCTCAACCTGGCAGAAGAGCATGTCGCCAACAGTATGCGCCGCACGCGCGAAGCCACGCTCGGTGTCGCCTGTGAGCCAGGTCATTGGGGGCACTATTTGAGTCGCCTCAAAGACGCCCGTATCGAACCAGCAACGGTGCGCAAACAGATCAGCGAGTTGTGGGTCGAGCCTGTCTTTACCAAACATCCGACCGAAGCGAAGCGCTGGTCGGTGCTCGGTATTCACCGCGAAATCGTGCGTCTGCTGCGCCATCGCGAAGGCGAACGCACGCCGCGTGAAGCCGAACAAAGTGCCAACCAAGTGCGCGCCATCATCGAGCGGCTCTGGCTGACTGGCGAGATCTACATGCACAAGCCGCAGGTCAAAGACGAGCTCGAGAATCTGCTCTATTATCTGCGCGAAGTCTTTCCCTCGGTATTCAATCGTCTCGACGAAAATCTCGAATACGCTTGGCGCGAGACATGGCCTGAAGAAGCGCCACTACAGCTTGAAGAGCTACCACATCTGCAATTCGGCTCATGGGTCGGAGGTGATCGCGATGGCCATCCGCTGGTCACTGCCGAAGTGACTGCTGAGACATTTGAAACGATGCGTAGCACCGCAGTGCAGATTATTCGTACTCGGCTGCAAGAACTCGCGCAGAAACTGACCTTCTCCGAAGTGCGTAGCGCAGTGCCAAAGCCCTTGTTAGAACAGCTTGAGGCCTGGGGCGGCGATGCTCGCACGCAAGAGCCGTGGCTCAGTTATGTGATGCTGCTCTCTGAGCAGATTGACACGCTGACCGAACAAGCGCTGCGCGATCATCTGAATCAACTCACCGCATGGTTGAACGAAGCCCGCGCGACACGTAGCGGCAACAGCTCTGTGCGCCCTTTGCTGCGATTGCTCGACAGTATCGGCTTACACCTCGCGCGTATCGATATTCGCCAGAATAGCGATTTCTATGAAAACGCACTTAGTCAAATGATGGCAGCGGCCGGTGTCGCTGACGCCAAGAATTTTAGTACATGGTCCGAGGCGGATAAACTCGCCTTTCTCAATCATGAACTCTCGACGCCGCGGCCACTGACACACGCCTCGATGTCGCTACCGAAGGAAGCGACTGAAGCACGTGACACCCTGGCAGTCGTCGCTCAGCACATTCGTAAACATGGTCCTGCTGGTGTGGGTGCACTGATCGTCAGTATGACGCGTAACCTGGTCGACCTCTTGACAGTGTACGTGCTCGCAAAAGAAGTCGGCCTTACTTACCAAGATGACGGTCAACTCCGCTGTATGCTGCCGGTGGTACCACTCTTCGAAACGTACGAAGACCTCGAGCGCGCACCTGGTATTTCAGATGCATTTCTTTCGCACCCTTGCACGCGTCATAGCCTACGTATCGGCGATCCAGATACCAAGCCACGCTTCATCATTATGCTCGGCTATAGCGATAGTAATAAGGACACCGGCATCCTCGCCAGCCAATGGATCTTAAAAAGCGCTCAGAGTAAGCTGTTTGACGTCGGCGAAGATCACGGTGTCAAAATCGCATTTTTCCACGGTCGTGGCGGCACTGTCGGCCGCGGCGCTGGGCCAACACACCGTTTCCTTGAAGCGTTGCCCGAGGGCTCTCTCAATGGTGGTATCCGTGTGACTGAACAAGGCGAAGTGATCGCACAGAAATACAACACTCCAGCCACTGCCACTGCCAACCTCGAATGGCTGCTCGCCGGTAGCCTCGGGGCACAATTGCTCGCGGCGAAGCAAACCACTAACAAAGTGATTGATGACGCGATGGAGACCTTGGCGAAGCGCTCCAGGAGTGCCTACCGCGAGCTGCTGGAAGCCCCAGGCTTTATTGATTTTTACCGACAAGCCACACCGATCGACGCGATTGAACAAAGTCGTATCGGCTCTCGCCCATCACGCCGCACTGGCAAGACCAGTATCGAAGACCTGCGCGCGATCCCTTGGGTATTTAGCTGGAATCAATCCCGCTTCTACGTCCCCGGTTGGTATGGAGTGGGCAGTGCCTTGGATGCACTTGAAGCTGAAACGCCGGAAGCTTACAACGCGCTGCGAGAAAATCTACAAGCCACTCCGTTTTTACGCTACGTGTTCTATAATGTCGAAAGCAGTATTAGTAGTTCCGATGAGAAATGGATGCGTACTTATGCCGACCTGGTAACAGACGTGGCTTTGCGCGAACGTATCCTCGGCCAGATTATCGACGAGCGCACACGAACCGTGCAACACTTGGGTAAGTTGTTCCCTCGGTCGCTGCCGGAACGTCGCCCGCGCTTCTACAAGACGCTGACTGAACGCGACGTGCCGCTCGCCGCCTTGCATAAAAAGCAAATCGACCTGCTGCAACAGGCCCGAGCCAGCGACCAGCTCGATCCCGCGACCACCGACAATCTGCTGCGCGTCGTCAATGCGATCGCGGCAGGTCTACGTACGACTGGCTAGCGATATGCAGCAGAGTATTCAGTAGCTGTAATGCGTATTTTCTGTTTCAATCAGTAGCTACTCTGCAAAAATACGATAACAGATTGAACGCGATTCGATCTGTTTTCGAGCGGTGCCTTTGTTTGCACATGTCTTCGATTCAGGTTAGGGCTTGAGAACCTGCTTGGGCTCGGTGGTAACCTGTCCTCAAGCCGTTGTCTCGCTGCTGCCGAATCTTTGAAATGTAGCGCTTACTAGCTTTTGTTAGGAGTAGGATTGAAAACTAATTTAAGCTTTGATTCGTTCGTTGCATCGATTAGTTATCAGTACATGCGAAATTTAATAATAAGCATAATCTTTTTGGGAATCGTGGGGTATTTGGGCTCGATGCTGTATGATCGAGCGTTTTTCAGTAAAGCTCAGGATGAGCTGGTCGAAGCTCAGGCGGTCGGCCATGTGTATGCCTATCCTTCGGCGGTGAACATCAAGAACGCAGCGGGTCTAGAGATGATGGTGACTCTGCTTGGTAGAAGTGGAACCCACATCCAGTTCGCACGGCAGGACAGCCAAGAGTTTGTCTATCCGATTAGTTCCTTGGACTTGGCTGCGCAGACGTTGATCGGGATGTATCCGAACAGCGGGATTAAAAATGCTGCCATGTATATGGACCGTGGATCATTGGAACTCGGTGATTTGTATGTGCAGGAGCTGGAAAAGAGAATCCGTGGGATTGATAAAGAGGTCGAGGATCTCTCGCGAGGATATGCCAGTAGCAACGGGAACACGGAGAAGCGAACAATTCGCCGTGAGGTGGAAAAACTGCAGGCGGAGAGGGTAGAGTTGCAGGGCAAAATTGCCGATCGACAATAATATATTATGAAAAGTTTTTTGTTTTTAATCCTTATTCTGGCGTCCGGTGTTTGTTGCTATCAAAATTACGGCCAGAATCAGCCGGTTCACACGACTTTGTCGCATATGGATGGTCGTTCGATGGAAGTGATGCTTTTATCTCGAGAGCAGACGCAGGTGACTTTCAAGCGTCAGTCGGACGGACTGCGCCTTAGTTGTGGCATTCGGGACTTGAGCATCTGGTCGAAGTGCAAAGTTTATTGGTATTTCCGTGGCAGTAATGGAAAATTTGGTGATCAAGCGAAACGGAGTATTGTTGGAGATTTTCACCTGCAGGGTATACGTGAAGAAATTCAAAATCTAATCGAGGATTTAGATATGGCTGATTTTCGCCTTAACGCGGCTGGTTCAATTGCTGAGGAGCTTACTATGGAGAATGCGATCGCTGCACTTGAGCTGAGCATCGAGAAGCTCAAGCTGAAGGAGGCCGAGCATATCAGGCATCGAAACTAGCCTACGGTTCGATGTAGATCGGCATGTCGAGGTGCACGGCATCGAGCAGGGTTTGGGCATTCCAGTTGGCCAGGCGAAAGCAGCCGCTGGATTCGGTGCGGCCGACTTTCTCGGGTTCGGGGGTGCCGTGGATGCCATAGCTGGGTAGATTTAGACCGATCCAGACGGTGCCGACAGGGTTGTTGGGGCCCGGCTGAATCATGAATTTATTGGTAATGCCTTCGCGCTGCGCCGTGCCGGTGAGGATGGCGGGGTTGAAGGTGTAGTTGGGCTGATCGACGCGCACCTTGACTCGGAGCTCTCCGCTGGGGCGTTTATCAACGCGACGTGCGATGCTGACCGGGCAATGAAAGAGTAGGCGATGGTCGGCGCTGAATACGCGGAGTGTGCGTTTGGAGAGCCTGATCTGAACGTAGGCAGCTGCTGGTTGGACGCGGAAGGGCGGAACGTTGGGGATACGAACGCTGTCACCAGCAGCGAGTTGATGCCAGTTGATGCTGGGGTTCAGGTCAGTGATGAAGTCGGGGTCGCATTGGGCTTGCTCGGCGACCATTTCCAGTAGGGAGTTGTAGCGCATCCGGTCGAGCTCGCCGCGGGCGCGCCAGCTCGGTGGCTTACGGCCGATTGCGGCAAAATCCTCCGTACCGAGTCGGCGCGTGATGAAGACCGGCTCTTGGATCTGTAGGAATTGCGCGGTGTCGGCATCGAATGCGCCGGACCGAGGTAAGCCGTGACTGGTTTGATAGGCGAGTAGGGCGGCTCGGGTCTGCGAACCGGAGGCACCATCGATGGAGCCGGGGGAGAATCCTTCACGGGCCAGTGCGATCTGTAGTTCGGCGGTGTCGTTGATAGCGCGTGCGGATAGCTGGTGCTTGCTGACGTCGGTGAGACTGCGTAGCTGCGGCCAGTAGTAGTAGACCGCCGCTGCCGTGATGAGCGCGGCAATGATTCGGGTCAGCCAGTGCTTGGTCCAACGTGCTTGTGGTCTCTTGTGCCTTCTGGATTTTGAGGCGCGCTGGGTTGTTGTTTTTTTGGGCACAGCGAGGGGAATTAGAGATTAGCAGGTGGCTCGATTTGTGCGCCGAGCATGAGAAGCCACTAGCTGATGGGTCTGTTGGAGTTTTGGGTCGCGTGCGGCGCTGTGATCGATTCATCTAGTAGCGGTGGCACAAAGGAGAATCGTGTGTAGCTACTGTCTGCTGCGAAGGTTTCTTGAGCTGAAAAGGGCCTGCTGCTGGTGCTGCTCCGAGGTCTATGGTAACTGCCGTTGCTGTGTAGCATGTGTGCGTGTTTGTTGTCTTTGAGGTAGGTCTCCAGTATGTAGATCAGCCGCTGTCGATGTTCTGGAGCTTGCACAGGAAAGACGGCCTCAATGCGGCGAAAAAAATTACGCGGCATCCAGTCGGCACTGCCAGCTAAGATGCGCGGTTGCGCACCGCCGTCATTTTCGAAATAAAAGATGCGGCTATGCTCTAGGTAGCGGCCGAGAATACTGCGTACCTGGATGTTGTCGCTAATACCTTTGACCTGAGGCACCAGATTACAGATGCCACGCACAATGAGGTCGATTTTTACGCCGGCTTGGGAGGCTTGGTAGAGATGGTCGATCGTCTGTTTTTCCGCTAGACTATTAGTCTGGACGATAATTCGGGCGGGTCTGCCTGCACGCGCGTTGCGAGTCTCTGTCTTGATGTACTTTTGGATTTTAGAATGCAGGGTGAAGGGCGCCACGTGTAGCTTCTTGAATACGGGGGTGAGTGAGAATCCAGTCAGCGTGTTAAACAGTCCAGCCACTTCTGAGGTGATCGCGGGAGCGCTGGTAAACAGGCTCAAGTCGGTGTAGAGGCGCGCGGTCTTAGGGTTGTAGTTGCCCGTGCCGAGGTGTACATAGCGCTTCAGGCCGTTGTTTTGGCGGCGAACGATCATGCATGCTTTACAGTGGGTTTTGAGGCCGACCAACCCGTAAACCACATGCACGCCGACGTCTTCGAGCTGTCGCGCCCACTGAATGTTATTGGCTTCGTCGAAGCGCGCCTTGATCTCAATCAGTACAGTGACTTGCTTGCCGCGACGCGAGGCCTCCATTAGCGCCTCGACGATAGGTGAGTCGCCGGAGGTCCGGTAGAGCGTTTGTTTAATTGCAAAGACTTGTGGATCGCGCGCGGCCTGATTGAGGAAATCAATGAAAGGTTGAAAGCTGTCGTAGGGATGATGTAGCAGGATGTCTTGTTTGCTGATGTGCTCGAAGATTTTCTCTGGCGTTTCCAATAGGGCTGGGATGTGTGGGATGTGTGGCGGAAATTTTAAATCTGGTCGATCGATCAAATCATAGGTGCTCATCAGGCGTAGCGGATTGATCGGGCCAGGGATCGTGTATACATTGTCTGATTGGAGATCGAGTGCTTGTAGCAGTTGCTCGAGCAGAATCGGGTCGGCACCTTGAGCAATTTCTAGACGCACGGCGGCGCCTTTTTGCAGATTCATCAACTCTTCTTCGATTTTACGCAGCAGGTTTACAACTTCTTCTTCGTCAATATACAGATCGCTGTTGCGTGTGATGCGAAACGGCGCCGCTGAGCGAACTCGGTAACCAGGGAAGAGGTCCTTGACGTAGTGCTGCACGATATCACTGAGAAAGATATACACTTCAGGGGCACCTCTGCGTGGTACGCCGATCTTAACGGTGCGTGGTAAGATACGCGGTACTGGAATGATCGCCATCATACTTTCAATGATGCGCGTCTGAGGATCATCGATGGATGCGAGTATATACAGCGCTTTGTTGGTGAGTTGAGGGAAGGGATGTGCGGGATCGATGGCGAGGGGGGTCAGCACCGGGAAGATCTGTTCTTCGAAGTATTGCCTCAGCCAGCGCTTCTCGTTGCGTGTCAGTTCGTCATATCCACAAAATAGAATTCCGCTCTCTGCTAGGGCGGGCACGAGCTGATTCTCCCAGCACGTCGTTTGGTCGACTACCAAACGCTTGACGATCTGCCGAATGCGTTGAAGTTGCTCTTTGGGGCCGAGACCATCGGGGCCGGCTTCGTTAACCCCAGAGGTGACTTGCTGCATTAGCCCGGAGACGCGGATTTCAAAGAATTCGTCGAGATTGGAGCTAACGAATGAGAGAAACTTCATCCGCTCGAGTAGGGGATATTCGGTGGATGTCGCCTGGTCGAGCACCCGTTGATTAAAGGCCAACCAACTCAGCTCACGATTAAAGTAAGGAAACACCGACGCCGCGGTTGTTTTTTTTCCAGGCATGATTGGAGTGGATGAGTCCCCTAGTGAAGGTTTTTTTATTTCAGACATGATTGGAGTGGATAAGCCCTCTAGTTAAATTGGTCACTTTTGCCCTTAAAGCAAGCCTGCCAGCGGCCTGTCATACCCGCAATTAAGCGTTCAACGAATTCAAATAAACTACTTTATCAAATTTGCTTTTTTTGAAAAATTATAAATTTGTTATTTGAGCTGCAACTGCCATTCAGAATTAAGAAATTCATAAAACTCCCCACGCTTCTTGGTGCTAATTTCTGTTTGGCTGTTGGTGCTTCCGCTGAGGAGACGTTGCCGGCGGTGGCGGAAGAAGGCGCAGCGCACAGAAACGCAGCAGCAGACATGGTCGAGTCTCATGACGCTCAGAATGAAGGCATGTTGATGGGCCAATACAAGTCTGGTCAAATCTCTGGCTACCGCGATTAATCGACCATCTTTCTAGTACTTACAAAAACGCCGCCCTTCAGCTGAAAGACGGCGTTTTTTTGCAAACGTTAATATGGCGTTCTGAAGGTGAGTCCCGAGCTTGCGGGATAAACCTCAATGCCATTGCACACTAGGAATTTTTAAGTCACGCGCTTTGCGATCATTAATAGTTGGAGGCGTGTAGGCGACTCGCCCACCGTCAACTAGTAACGAGGGCGGGTCGCAGACGTCAGAATCAACTGCCCTGCGCAGTGGCTAGATCTGCGGCAGGGGCGTATCAACACATTTTATTTCGCGCTGAGTTGCTCGAGAATCTTATAGTTACGCTGAATCATGGCAGACGGATCTTCGAGGAGTCCCGCTGCGACGCGTGCATTGTCGAGGAGTTGCTCGCAGATCAAACCCGCGAGTTCTTCGTTCGAGCCGTGTAGCTCGGCGAGGTTTTTCACCAAAGCGTGGCGTGGGTTGATCTGCAGTTTGACGGGAGGCTCTGCACCCATCGCGCTGGCATCGGCGCCTTGCTGTTGCTGCATGGCCTTCATCATCTTGCGCATCTGAGCGGTCATCATCTTGTCGCCGTTGACGATCATCGCGGGGCTACCCACGAGGCGGTCGCTGGCTGCGACTTCGCTGACGTCTTTGCCAAGCTTCTCTTTGATGAATGCGCAAAGCCCTTCGACCGCGTCGGTTGCCAAGGCTTCTTCCTTGTTGGTGTCTGTCTCTGGCGCAATGGCCTCGAGGTCGATACCGTCCGCATCGGCGGAGATGAAGCTCTTCTCTTCAAAGGCACGGGCGTGGTTCATTACGAATTCGTCAATCGGCTCATAGAGGTAGAGCACTTCGATATTACGCGCCTTGAAGGCTTCGAAGTAGGGTCCAGTCTCGATCGCGCTACGGCTGGCTCCAGACAGGTAATAGATCTCTTTTTGGCCTTCGGGCGCGCGTGAGACGTAGTCGGCGAGGCTGGTGTTGCTGCCTTCTTCGCTGTAGGAAGATTCGTAGCGTAACAGTCTAAGCAACTGGTCGCGGTGCGTAAAGTCGGTGGTGACACCTTCTTTGAGGAAGACGCCGAAGGACTTCCAAAAGTCGTTATACACTTCAGGCTCTTTCTTGGCTTTTTCTTCGAGTGTCTTGAGGAAGCGCTTGGTGATGACCTTGTTGAGCTTCTGAATCAACGCGCTGTCTTGCATCGACTCACGGGAGATGTTGAGCGGTAGGTCGGCACTATCGACGACGCCACGAACGAAGCGGAGCCAATCGGGAAGCAAGTTCTTCGGTTCACTGTCGATCAGGACTTTGCGGCAATAGAGTGCGACGCCTGGCTCCATACGACCAAAGCCGAAGCTCTCCTGATTTTCAGTAGGAGCGAAGAGCAGGGTGTTGATCGAGATCGGTGCATCGGCAGCGAAGTGCAGCCAGAAGCGTGGATCGTCAAAGGCGTTGGCCTGGAATTTGTAGAACTCTTTGTATTCCTCGTCAGTGATGTCGCTTTTGCCTTTGAGCCACAGCGCTTGGACGGTCTTAAACTCGTCGCCATCGACCTTGATCGGGAACTGCACGAAGCTGGAGTAGCGTTTAATGATCCCTTCGAGCTTATCCTTCTGGGCAAACTCCTTATACTCATCCTTGAGGACGAAGACGATTCGTGTGCCGCGGCGTACATCTTCGACTTGCTCGATCTCGTAAGCGCCATCGCCGTTGCTGGACCAGCAGAGGCAGTCGCCTTCGAGTTGCCAGGTGCGGGTGTAGACCTTGACGGAATCGGCGACCATGAATACCGAGTAGAAGCCCACGCCGAACTGGCCGATCAAGTTTTCGTTGCGCTCGCCGTCTGCTTTGAGGGCGTTAAGAAAGGCTTTGGAGCCGGAGTGTGCGATGGTGCCGAGGTTCTCGATGAGCTCGGCGTGTGTCATGCCGATGCCGAAGTCCTGAATCGTGATCGTGCCGGTTTCCTCGTCGGAGGTAACTTGGATCTCTAGATCCAGATCCGCATCGAAGATGTCTTTCTCTGAAAGTTGCGTGTGGCGCAGCTTCTCTGTGGCATCAGAGGCGTTCGAGATTAGCTCACGGACGAAGATTTCCTTATCCGTGTAAAGGGAGTGCACCACGATATCGAGGACTTGCTTGACCTCCGCTTGGAATTCGTGGCGTTCGGGTTTTTGTGTACTCATAATATGTCTTGGATTAGTTTAAAATTGAAAGCGGGACGCTAATGGCATTTTTGCAAAAATCAAGTGCCCTCCGGTAAGATTAATTGGTGCCCGATGAAGCACCCCCCGCTTGGGTGGCCTTTGATACGTATTGTTGGAGAGCCCTTAGTCTTTGTTGCTGAAATCGAGTGCTTCGAGGTCGAATTCCATATCAGCTACACGGGTGGCAGAGCCTGTCATACGCACTGCGTAGTCGTCGCCGATTTCAATCGCGATCTTGCCGCCGGGCATGTGTACGGTGATCGCACGGTCACAGAGGCCGATTCGGTGCGCCACCGCTGCGGAGGCACTGCTACTGGAGCCTGATGCGAGGGTGTATCCAGCGCCGCGCTCCCATATTTCAATCTGTATATTGTTGCGGTCTAAAATCTTGAGGAATTGCACATTGGTACGATTCGGAAAGAGCGGGTGGGTCTCGATTGCCGCGCCGTCTACGCAGGCGAGTTTTTCAGAGATCGCTGAAAGGGGGACCACGCAATGAGGATTACCAATGTCAGCGAGGTAAACGGTATAGTCAGTGCCATTGATCGTGAGTTTCTGGCCGATCTCCTGATCCGCCTGTTCCGGGCCATCGACGGGGATATGATCCATCGCAAAACGAACTTCCCCCATCTCTACAGTAATTGAGGCGGCGCCGTCGCTGATCTTACAGGTGACGATGCCACCGAGTGTCTCAACAGTAAAGGCGTCGTTTTTGACTTTGCCAATGTCGTAGAGGTAGCGGGCGAAGATACGAAGGCCGTTGCCGCTCTTTTCGGCTTCACTGCCGTCCGGATTCATGATTCGAAGGCCGAAATCCGCTTTTTCTGCGGCTAGTGGGCCATACAGAATCCCATCGGAGCCTAGCCCGAAATTGCGGTGGCAGATGCGCACGATGTCTTCATTTGAAGGCAGTTCGCGGGCGTCTTTAGGGTCTAAAACAAGGTAGTCGTTGCCAAGTGCGTGATATTTCGAGAATTTCATATATAGATTTAAAATGTAACAGATTTTAAATGATGTTCAGTTGTTATGTTTAGGTCTGTTTGTCTAATTTTCGAGGCAAGTCGTGTAGTATGACTTTGCTGAGCTTAAAGGTGTATATTGATCAGGTGGAAGATGTCGAGACGCTGTCGCGCCTGGTCGATGAGACGGCTCTTCGTTTGTATGAGGTAAAGATCCGCACTAGTGGGCGCCGTTTGCGTATGGTATTAGGAAATGTGGAAATGGTTTTCTGGGGGCAGGAGCTTGATACGGGGGAGATTTATCGCGCTGCGAACTGGTTCGAATACTCGATTTCGAAGCGAAGGATGGCCGAACACCTTGGATGTATCGGAGTCTATAGTTCATCCGAAAGATCATCAATGGGTGCTTGCTAAGTATTCTGAATTTTTGAAATCTGGATCTGAGTTGATCGAGAGTAAATGCCGTATCCGTAAGAACAGAGGGGAATACATCTGGGCTTAAAATCGTGTTCGTGTTGTTGAGTACTTTGCCAGTGGTGAGCTTAAGAGGGTGATGGGAGCGAAGTAGGATATCTCGAAGCATAAACGAATCGAGCTCGACCGATTGCAGGCAAAGGACCGTGCCGAAGCTGGGGATGCAGCGCCTATTCGATGATCTGCCGAGCTCTAGCCTTATACTTGAGGTGATTCCGGATGTGCTTTATGCGCGCGGTTAAAGGCGCTGACCAATGCCCGTAGGCCTGCGAGCTCGATATTCGAATCGATACCACAGCCGTTGACGAGTGAGCCCTCGTTGTGCTGAATTTGAATGTAGGCAGCTGCCTCTGTTTTTGAACCACCACCGATCGAATGCTGTCGATAATCCAAAAGATTAAAATCTTTCCAGCCCTGCATCTGTAACGCATCCACAAATGCACTGATCGGGCCGTTGCCGGCCCCAGTTATATTCATCTGCTCACCATTGTAGCGAATTTCTGCTTCGACGCGAATATCGGCGGTTGTTGAGAAGTCTTCGCGCTCAATCGAAATCAGTTCCAGTGGGGTGGTCAAATTGACGTATTCGCGCTGGAAGATTTCGTGCACCTCCTTGGCTGGGAGCTCACGGCTATCTGCATCCGCAGTAACGTTGATCACCTCACCCACTTCAGGGTGCATTGCTTTAGGTAAATCGAGTCCAAATTCGCGGGATAAAATATAAGCGACGCCGCCTTTGCCGCTCTGACTGTTGATGCGGATGATAGCGTTGTAATCGCGACCAATGTCTTCGGGGTCAATCAACATGTAGGGCACCTGCCAGCGAGCGTCGGGCTGAGCCTCTTTTTCGCGGAGGTCCATACCTTTCTTAATCGCGTCTTGGTGTGAGCCGGAGAATGCAGTGAAGACGAGATCTCCCGAGTAAGGGTGACGTTCAGGCACGGTCATGCGTGTCACACGCTCATATACGGCGCGCGTGTGCTCAAGGTTACTGAAGTCCAACTGAGGGTCGACGCCCTGAGTGTAAAGATTCAATGCGACGGTAACTATATCGAGGTTTCCCGTACGCTCGCCATTGCCGAACAGCGTGCCTTCGACGCGGTCGGCGCCAGCCATTAAGCCAAGCTCGGTCGCTGCGATGCCCGTTCCGCGATCGTTATGCGTGTGCAAGGAGATAATCGCTGTGTCGCGTATTCTCAAGTTGCGGCAAAACCATTCGATTTGGTCGGCGTGCACATTGGGTGTGGCAACTTCAACTGTTGCAGGAAGATTCAAGATGATCTTGTTCGCGGCAGTCGGCTGCCAGACGTCGATCACCGCCTCACAGATTTCCAACGCGTAGTCGACTTCGGTATCCGAGAAACTCTCAGGGGAGTATTGAAGTCGAATATTTGTTGCCGGTATGGTGGGCACCAGGCTTTTGATTAATTGTGTGCCGGCAACTGCGATTTTTTTAATCTCATCCTTGCTCTTATTGAAGGTGATCCGTCTTTGCAGGGGCGAAGTCGAGTTATACAAGTGCACGATTGCATTGGAGATGCCTTCAAGGCTCTCAAAAGTGCGACGGATTAAGTGTTCGCGGGCTTGAACAAGCACTTGAATGGTGACGTCGTGTGGAATTCGTTTCTCATCTACTAAGCGGCGGATGAATCGAAACTCGGTATCACTTGCGGAAGGGAAGCCTACCTCGATCTCCTTGAAGCCGGTGGCAACCAGCAATTCGAAAAACTCGATCTTCTCGTCCACGTTCATCGGTATCGCGAGGGCTTGATTGCCGTCGCGAAGATCAACACTTGCCCAGATCGGGGCGGTAGTGATCGTCTTATCCGGCCAGGTGCGGTCGGGCAAATTGATTTGCTGAAAGGGTCTATACTTGGTTATTGCGCCTTTTTGCATGGTCGTTCTTTGGAAATAGGTTCGATACTAGAGTCGTGAGTTGGAAATAAACGTGATTAATTCAGCGCTTCGGTTGTTTTGTGAAGTAGGGCCGAAGGCCCTTTCCGGCGGTGTTTAAGTGCGAGCGCATCGCTCACAGACGTGTTACTTTGTGTCCCCAACAGGGAGCAGTTCTAAGTATCCGAATAGGATTTTCGTCTCTACAAACAAAACATGCATAGCCAATTAGCATCCACCCCTTTCGGAGACTGTCAAGCGCGTGCTTCCCTCAATGGGCGATGCTGGTTTCAATGATTGATTCACCAGTTCCACTTGGGTCTTGTGGTCGCGTCACAATCCATACACATTTTTTGCCGGTGGCAAAAGCACATACAGTTTTAACAGGCCGCACCATAATCTTGGGCGTTACTGGTTCTATCGCGGCTTACAAGGCTGCCGATATTACGAGTCGATTGACGGAGCTTGGGGCGAAGGTCTTTCCCGTTATGACCGCTGAGGCGTGTCGGTTCATTCAGCCGCTTACCTTGCAAGTGCTCTCGCGTAACCCGGTGGCATCCGACCTCTGGAAAGAGGGGGAAGGTTGGCAGCCCGGCCATATCGAATTGGCAGATCAAGCAGATCTGCTCTTGGTCGCACCCGCCACCGCGCATTGCTTAGCTTTATTTGCCCAGGGGCTGGCGCCGGATTTGCTTTCATCAATTCATCTGGCCACTCCCGCGCCCGTCATGTTGGCCCCAGCGATGAATGGCAAGATGTTAGCACATGCCGCCACACAAGCAAATCTAGAGACATTACGCGCGCGCGGCTATCATTTTATTGAACCAGATGCCGGGATGCTGGCTTGTGGTTATGAAGGCCAAGGTAAACTAGCAGCGGTCGATACGATCGTACAGTCGGTCAAAGATTTTTTTGCAAACACTTGATGTTTTAGAATCGATAAAGGGCGGCGTGTGGTTGTCTGTGGAGGCCGGTAGTGGGATTTTTCAGTTCGAATGCGTAGCGCTATGCGCGATGAGGTTCGCGGCGACGCAAAGAGTCCTGCGATCGGATTTTGAGTGGCGTTAGCGCCTGCTTTGTCGGGGCGTGATTTTTGCCCACCCGCTCATTCAGGTGGCGTGCGCTTCTGGCTATCGTCTTCGCGCGGACTTCGCTGGGATTATTTTTTAATCCGTACTAACTGCGTGGATTGTGGCCGTCTAGTTGTATTCGCGAGTTAAAGCTGCAGGCACAACGCCACGCTTGGGCCAATGAGTAAGGCGCTGTCCGTCAGCACGCGAAAAGTCTCAACGCACAGTCGTTTCTGGCAGGCGTGAGTGATCAGCAGCGCTCCTAGAGATAGGCCGATTGGCAGCGCCCACGCTTGATTTATAAAGCAGAGTGAGAGGGCGCAGCTTATCTCTAGAACGTGAATGAGGGGTGAGGGCAGCCGAGACAGTGATCGTACTTGTAGTGCGGCATCGATACATTGCTCTTTCGCTCCGATCATTAAGCAATTAGTTAAGCACAGTAGCGCCAGTGCACAAGCTGGTGGCCAGAGGTTGGCGCTGGGGAGGAGGAAGACGGTGACGCCGCCAGCGAAAATGAGGGCCACGCAGAGTTCTTTAGGAAAGAAGCGTCGCGAGAGTGCCTGATTCAGTGCGGTGTAAAGTAAGCAACACGTGAGCAGCACCAGACCGTTTTGAAGTTCGCTAATTGAGAGCCCGGTGAGCGCGATTCCGATGTTGGCAGTCAATACACAGAGCCAGAAACCCCAAATTACGCCAAAGTGCTGTTTCGCAAAGCGATGCCTAATGGCGTGTAGCTGCTCGGGTGGACGCTTGGCGACATCGAATAGGCGGTCCGCCATGTAGGTCAACCAGACGGATAGCCCCAGCACGCTTTGGGCCGCTAGGCTGACTTCATGGCCGAGTGCGTCAGCAAAGGCCGCCTGCCAGACCAGCGCAATCAGCGCCGCATCCAGTGCGAGGAGGTTCGGCCATTGCCAGAGTCGAATGCATACCATGCCCGACCATGGACGCGAAGCCATCCACAGCGCAAACCTTGAAGCGATGTATCTCGGCTCGTAGGAGCGGTCCGATGTTTTTTGCCGAATGACTATTTTCTATTGACGGACACCGAGGTATATCCATTTTTCCAACTTTCCCTTTGGGGGCATTAGCTCAGTTGGTAGAGCGCTTGCATGGCATGCAAGAGGTCAGGAGTTCGACTCTCCTATGCTCCACCAAGGAGATTAGGCCGGAAGCCCCTTGTTTAAGGCCTTCCGGCCTTTTTTGTGTTTGGGTTGGGCGTTCGGGTTTGTTCGCTTGTTTTCGTGTTTTTTCGCTAAAAGGGGTGCATTTTGGGCACACTTTTGGGCTAATCACGGTATTTCCGAGCTAGGTTCGAATCATTTCTTCTCGCTGGCGTAGATCGTGATGTTGGCACTTTGTGGCGCTAGGATTTCTTGCGTGCCCCCTCAAACACATGCCGAATTATGGGCGTATTTCGATCCACGTGCGGGGCTACTAGAAGATTATCAGAGTCCTGAGGGCTTAATTGGCCCCGGCGGTTTACTCGCTGAGTTGAAGCAGCGACTCATCACACGTGTCTTTCGCACTAATGCTGCTGCGCGGGACTCCTCCTAGTCTATAGTTAGGATGCTTCGTTAGTCTGCATGGGTGATAACGAGGCCGGCTTCGCGCATGTCTTCTTCGATCAATGAGCGACCTGCGGGTGGGGTGGTAATCAAACGTTCGATGCGTTTGATCTCACACACGCGGCACATCGTGCGTGTGCCGATTTTACTTTGGTCGGCGAGGATCACGCTGCGGTTGCTGTGCTCGATCATTTTTCGCTCGGTCTCGACGATGGCTTCGGAGGTGTTATAGAGGCCGTCGGGTGTGATGCCACCGACCGATAGGAAGGCCCAGTCAGCGTGATATAAGTTGAGTGAGTGCACCGTTCCCGGGCCGGTCAGCATACTGCTGCCGTGCTGGATTCGTCCGCCTGTTAAATACACTTCCCAGTCGGTATGTCGGTGTGCTGGGTCGTCGAGATAGGCGGACAGGCGCAGCGAATTGGTAATAATGCGCAGTGGCACACGCGGTAGATGGAAGCACATGTGGTAGGTCGTGGTGCCGCCGTCGATAAATAGCACATCGCCTCCGCGTATGCGTTTGGCGGCGTTGCGGGCGATCGCGGACTTTTCGTTGGAGCGCTGCACTTCGCGGAGGTTGAACGGCATGTTCTCTTGCTTACGGCTGACTCGAATGCCGCCGCGGATCCGCTCAACCGAGCCCGCGTCGGCGAGTTCGGCGAAATCTCGGCGAATCGTGGGTAAACTCGCGCCGGTGGCTTGCGCCGCACGGTCGAGATATATCATCCCGCGCTCACCGGCGAGGTGGAGGATTCGCTCATGGCGTTCGTTCTTGTTCATCAATGCTTTATGGTATATCTGATCAGTATTGATCGTTAATCTGATCGAAAAGTAATCATTCGCAAGGTGTAAATGATCGAAGTGATCATTGATTGTAAGATTGAGTCGTTGGCATGGACTTCAAACTAGGCATCAAATCCGACCCGATTGAATATCGGAATTCTTTTCCTTGGCTCTTTCGCCTGATGGCGGAGGAGGGCGTGACATCGCTGCAGTTGGGCTCGTTCTTCGAGCTCTATCAACTGCCGGATGAATATTTCATTCGTTTAAAGAAGCAGGCGGACAATTTCGGTATCACGATTGATAGTCTATTTACCGCGCACCGTGAACTCGGCGGTTTCTTCCGCGAAGATCCGGAGTGGGTCGCGGTGGCCCGTCGCAACTATGAGCGCTTCATCGAGATTGGCGCCTTGCTCGGTGCGAAGTCGGTCGGGTCAAATCCCGGCGCCGTGCCGCGCGATTTGATGGGGCTGAAGGAAGAAGGGCTACGTTGTTATACCAAGCACATGAAGGAGCTCATGCACTTTGCAGAGGACCAGGGGATTGAGTGGCTGACGATTGAGCCGATGTCCTGCCTAGCCGAGCCGCCGACATTGCCCTGTGAAATGAAATTGATGGGCGAAGAGTTGACCGCCTATCACGAAGCCAATGCAGACAGCACCGCCAAGATCGGCTATTGCACCGACATCGCGCACGGCTATCTCAACGCTGACGAAAGCGAGGGCTTCAATCATATCGAACTTTTCAAGGCGTCCTTGCCGTGGCTGTATGAGATCCACCTGAAGAACACCGACGATCGCTTTAATTCCACTTTCGGCTTTCAAGCTGCCAACGTCGAAAAAGGCATTGTCGATGTGGCGCACTTCCGTGAGATGCTGGTTGAAAATGCCGACATCATTCCGGTCGAGACCATGGGCTGCTACCTTGAAATTGGTGGGCCTAAGCTGGGCCGCGATTATTCGGACGGTCAAGTGGCAGAACAACTACGTGAGTCGCTGATTTACCTGAAGGAAAACTTCATGCAGGAAGCGCCGGTGTCGGAGGCGATCGCGTCGCGTATTCCGGAGATTCAAACACCTGCTAAAGACGAGGTGGTCATTGCACCGTCGATGATGTGCGTCGACCCGCTCAATTTCGAGAGCGCACTGCGCCGCGTTGAAGCACTTGGCACTGGCATGCTGCATATGGATGTAATGGATGGCCACTTCGTGCCGAATGCACCGATGGGGCTGGCAATGATCGAAGCGCTGAAGGAGCGCACGCATTTGCCAGTCGATGTGCACCTGATGGTGTCCGATAATGATTTCTTCGTCAGCTTGTTGGAGGGCTGGAATGTCTATCAGATTTCTGTGCATGCTGAGGCCTGCCAACACCTTGACCGCACGCTGAGCCGCATTCGTGAGATCGGTGCCAAGGCTGGCATCGCGCTCAATCCCTCGACACCGCTCAGTGCGCTCGATTTCATTCTCGATCGGATCGACTACGTGTTGTTGATGACGGTGAACCCTGGCTTTGCTGGGCAAAAAATGACACCGGCTTCGATTCAGAAGATTACCGCCTGTCGCGAGTATTTAGATGCGCATGGCTACGGGCATGTGCCGATCCAAGTGGATGGTAATGTGAGTTTTGAAAACATCCCAAGAATGGTCGCCTCTGGTGCTGACAATTTGGTAGCCGGAACCAGCAGTATTTTCCATTCAGCTGCTAGCTGGCCGGAAAACATCAAGACGATGAAGGCTGCCATTGCTGAAGGCCTCGCTGCACGTAAATCCTCAATCGCAGTTTCATAGACATGACTATTTCAAACGACACGATGGAAGCCGTGGTTCTGCACGGCATCAGTGAGCTTAAATACGAGCAGGTGCCTGTGCCCGCACTGCGCCCTGGCACGGTGCGCGTGCAGCTCGGCTTTTGCGGAGTCTGCGGTTCTGATATTCCGCGCACTTTCTCAAAGGGCACTTACTCCTTCCCGACGATTTGTGGGCATGAGTTTGCCGGTACGGTCGCTGCGGTGGCAGAGGGTGTCAGCGACTACGCTGTGGGAGATCGCGTGACGGTCTTTCCATTATTGTGGAACGATGATCACCCAGCCTGCGAAGAGGGCGAGTATGCGCAGTCCGATGGTTACGACTATCTCGGCTCGCGCAGTGATGGCGGCTTTGCTGAATACGTGATCGCGCCAGTGCGTAATTTAATCAAGTTGCCTGATTCGGTTTCGATGGAAGAGGCTGCGATGACGGAGCCAGCCGCCGTGGCACTTCACGCTGCACGCCGTGCACGTATCCGTTTCGGGGATACGGTAGCGATTTTTGGTCTTGGCCCAATCGGGCTGATGCTCGCTCAATGGCTCAAGTCGATGGGCGCTTCACGGATTTTTCTGTTTGATTTGATCGAAGGGAAATTGGATTTGGCGCGTCAATTGGGCTTTACTGATGTGTATAATAGCCGCGAGCACGACTCGACTGAAGTGATCGAAGCCGCGACCGGCGGACGTGGCGCGCATGTGACTTTTGAGGCCGCTGGGGTGCCGCCGACTATGTTGGCCGCGCTGCGATCAGTGCGTCGTGCGGGACGTATGGTCATGCTCGGCAATCCTTCCGCCGATGTGACTTTGCCCGCGGCATTGATCTCGCAGCTGATGCGTCGCGAGGTCGAGTTGCTAGGCACATGGAACTCTGGGTTCAGTGTGTATGGCGACGATGATGATTGGCGCACCACGCTCGAAGCGATCGCCAGTGGCACGCTCGATCTCAAGCCGTTGATCACCCACAAGGTACCGCTCAGTGGTGGCATCGCCGCGCTGGAAATGATGCGCGATCAATCTGAATTCTTTACCAAGGTGTTGTTGCACCCTTCGGGGGATTAGGACGGAGCGCGAATAGCGCGGAGATGGTAAACCGTCTGCGGTTTGCCCTGAGCCTGCCAAGGGTGACGAGAGCCGTTGCCCTTTGGGCGAGCGAGGAACAAATTGGAAAGTGGAAAGTGGAAATTAAAATTAGTATGCCTGTCGTTCAGGCCTCTTAAAATATGAAAAATCTTGTTTACTATCTCGATAAGCCCGGTGGCACGTTTACTCCGGTTGAAGAAGAAATCGGCGATCCCGCGCCTGGTGAAATCCGCGTGCGTGTGTTGCGCACCTCTGTCTGTCAGTCAGATGTGGTGATTTATAATGTCGGCTTGCCGCGCATCAAGGAGTGGCCCGCCATCCTCATGCACGAAGTGAGTGCGGAGGTGGATGCGGTTGGCGAGGGTGTCACTAATTTTGAGCCGGGCGATTTGGTCGGTATCGGTTGCGATATCCCTTGCGGCGACCGCGAGTGCATCTACTGTGGCGACGAGGGCACCGGTGATTGGACATATTGCCCAAACACACAGGCGACCGGTCACGAATTTGCTGGCTTTGCGCGCAAGTATGCGATCTTGCCAGACTGGTTTGTTAAGCTCGGGCCAATTGCGAAATTCCCTAAGGGGTTTAGCGCGGATCAAGCCTGCCAGGTCGAGCCACTTGCTTGCGGCCTTGAAGGCATGACGCGGGTCAATAACTGTATCGAAAATCGCATCGTGATCTTGATTGCAGCAGGCTCGCAGAGCACCTATGCGCTGCAATGTGCACAGGCGATGGGGGCGCGTAAGGTGATCATGATTAATCGTGGAAAAGAGCGCCTTGAGCGTGTGATGCGTGACTTCGGCGACGAGCGCACGGTCGGTATTTTATGGGACGAAAATGTAGTGGAAAATGCACTACGGGAATGTCAGCCCTTCAATGAGCCGCACTTCGTGATGGTCAATGCACCGGCTGAGCCGGGCTACCGCTTGGCCACTCAACTGATGGGCTACGGCACCGTGTTGGACGGACACGCTGGCGTTAAAGGTGCCGCAGGCAAGCCGAAGATCATGCATGAAGTGGATCTGAACAACGACATCCACTACAAGCTGCAAGTGTATCAAGCCACCCACGGCTCGAATTGGCACGGTATCGGGCTTGCCCGCGATATGCTCATCGGCGGTGGTATGACGAACCTCGATTTGATGACCAATGACAGCGAACGCTTTCACCATACACAGATCATTGAAGCGATTCATCGCGCAGAGGATAAAGACTCACTGAAAGTCATTATCAACTGGGAAGACTAGATGCCGGATTCAACCTACATTGCCGTCGATATCGGCGCAGGAAGTGCACGTGTGCTTGCTGGCTGCTATGATGGTCATACGCTCGAACTGAATGAAGTTCATCGCATGACGAATGCGCCTATGGTTTTGCCCACTGGCGAGCATTGGAATGTAGGTGGGCTCTTTGAGGGGATCGTGCAAGGATTGACGAAGGCTCGCCAGCTTTATGGAGATACCATTGTCAGTATCGGTATTGATGCCTTTGGTAACGGCTATGGTCTTCAGGCATCCGATGGGCGGCTGTTAGGGTTGCCGTATCATTATCGTGATCCGCGCACCGAAGGGAAGATGGAGCATACGTTTGCGCAGATGTCCGAGCGGGATTTATTTGTAGCGACTGGGGCGCAATCCTATTTCTTTAATACACTGTTTCAGGTGCTGACTGATCTGGATGCAAGGCCTGCACTCTTGCCGCTCGCCAAGGACTTATTGTTCATTTCAGACATTCTCAATTATTGGTTGTGCGGGGTAGTTGGCTGTGAGCGGACGATGGCAAGTTGTTCGCAGTTGTATGATATGACTGCAGCGGACTGGGCGTATCCTGTATTTGAGAAATTGGGAATTCCAAAGGAGTTGTTTCCGGAACTGGTCACACCCGGTGATGTTTTGGGGCCACTGTTGAAGCCCATTCAAGAGTTGACGGGATTATTAGATACTAAGGTCGTCGCCGTTGGAAGTCACGACACCGCCAGTGCGGTTGCTGGGATTCCACATCAATCCAACGATTCGGTGTTTCTAAGTAGTGGCACCTGGTCGTTGATGGGTCTCGAACTCCCGCAGCCGATTTGTTCGGATGAGGCATTCGAAGCTGGTTTTACCAATGAGCTTGGACTTGAGGGAACGACTCGGTTTATTCAAAATATTGGCGGACTGTGGTTATTGCAGGAGTCCCGGCGACAGTGGCAACGCGAGGGGCTTGAGTTGTCCTTTGGCGAGATGGCATCGTTGGCAAGTGAGGCAGAGCCGTTTCGCTCTCTGATTGATCCCAATGACTCGGTCTTCCGCGCCGCTGGTGACATGCCTGCGCGGATTCGCTCCTATTGCGAGAACACCGGTCAGGTCATTCCTCAGAGCCCAGCGCAAATCATTCGATGCATTTATGAGAGTCTCGCCCTCAGCTACTCAGAGGCGTGGGCAAAGCTGGAGCGTTTCTCGCCGGTGGAACTGACGCGCCTTAATATAGTGGGCGGCGGATGTCAGGACGCGCTGCTGAATCAATTGACCGCAGATGCGATCGGCAAGCCCGTCTGGGTGGGGCCAGTCGAAGCAACTGGCGTGGGTAATATCATTTCACAAATGATTTCCAATGCCGAGGTGGCGTCTTTGAGCGCAGGGCGCCAATTGATCGCTAAATCCTTTCCTGGTGAGTGTATTGACCCTGTGGATACTTTTTTATGGGACGATGCACGCTCTCGTTTTAGGGCAATGGTGTCGGGCCATTCACTTTCTTTATCAACACACTAACCACTAAACTTTTATACAATTATGAGTCATTCAATCTACGAAATCGCAAAAGAACAATTCGCCGCAGTCGGCGTCGATACCGAGGCCGCGCTTCAAGCCCTGGATAAGATCCCAGTCTCCATGCATTGCTGGCAAGGCGATGACGTGGCAGGCTTCGAGGCCCCTGAAAAAGCGGGCGCGGGCAACGGTTGCGTGGCGACGGGTAACTATCCGGGCAAGGCGACCAATCCGGCCGAGCTCATGGCCGACATAGAGCAGGCCGCTGCACACATTCCGGGCCCATTACGCCTCAATCTGCATGCGAGCTATGCCACGGACGGCTCTCCACTGCCGGAGCGCGACGAACTCACCGTCGATAATTTTCGCAGTTGGATCGACTGGGCCAAGGCGCAGCAGTTCGGTATCGATTTTAACCCGACCAGCTTCAGCCATCCTAATGCCGAAGACGGCTTTACGCTGAGTCATCAGGATGCGGGCATTCGTCAATTCTGGATCGATCACTGTATCGCGTGCCGAAAGATCGGCGCCGCGATTGGTGAAGAGTTGAACAATCCGGTGGTGAATAATATCTGGATTCCAGATGGTTATAAAGACACTCCGGCGGATCGCTTTGCGCCGCGTGCACGTTTGGTGGAATCCCTAGATGCAATCTTCGCAGCGGACATTTCAAAAAAATGGAACATCGATGCCGTCGAAAGTAAGCTGTTCGGTATCGGTGTGGAAAGTTACACCGTGGGTTCCAGCGAATTTTATCTCGCCTATGCGGCGACACGCCAAATCGCGCTATGTCTGGATGCAGGGCACTTCCATCCGACTGAGTCTGTGGCCGACAAGATTTCCGCCGCGCTACTCTATGTGCCGGAGTTGTTGCTACACGTCAGCCGTGGTGTGCGTTGGGATAGCGACCACGTCGTCACCTTGGACGATCCGACCACCGCGATCCTTCAAGAGTGTGTCACCAGTGGTCAGATGGAACGTATCCACGTCGGCCTCGATTTCTTTGATGCGTCGATCAATCGCATCGCCGCATGGGTGATCGGCACGCGCAATACCAAGAAGGGGCTCCTCAAGGGATTGCTCCAGCCGACTCAAGCACTGCGCGAGGTGGAGCTGGCCGGCGACTACACCAGCCGCTTGGCAATGATGGAAGACGCCCGCTCACTGCCATGGGGAGCAGTCTGGAATGAGTATTGCGCACGTCAGGACACCGCTGGCGATAACCAATGGCTCGGAGCAGTGAAGGCTTACGAATCATCTGTTCTTTCTGGCCGCTAAGGCCAAACGAGTTGCTTCACTTTCGAGACTACATATCAGCTTTCATTTCGTTCTATAGGGGGGCGAAATGAAGTGCCCCGCCAGTTTATATGTTAGGGGAGTTTGCTGGCCGTCCATTGCTTGCGAAAGGCTTTGGGCGAGAGCTCTTTGTTGCGCCTAAATTGGCGATTGAAGTTGGATAAATTGTTAAACCCGCAGGCGAAGCAGATCTCGCTGATCGAGCGGTTGGTGGTGATCAGTTCCTGGCAGGCGTCGAGTAGGCGGGTTTCGATCAAGGTTTGCTGAAAGGTGGTGCCGGTCTTTTGCTTGTAAAAGCGGCTGAACGCGGGCGGCGTCATGCCGGCGAGTTGCGCGATGGTTGTGAGGCTGATCGGTTCGCGCGAGTGGGCATTGAGGTGGCGGAAGACCTTGTCCATGCGTGCTGCGTCGGTGTGGTCGAACCGTGCTGAGTGGCTGTTCTGTGGCAGGGCTTGCACCTCGTCCGGGGTTTGAGTGAGTGCTCCCAGTATATTGAGGAAGCTGAGCAGGCGCGTGTATCCAGATAGTCGCGACAGATGAGTTAGCTGTTCAACGACTCGGCGGTTGGTGTCTCCTGTAATGTGTAGGCCGTTTTGGGCGCGTTCGAACAGTTCGCGTATGGGCCGTGTTTCTGGAATGCCAAGAAAGGCGTCGCCGATGCAGTTGGGCTGGAATTGCAGCACGATCGAGCGTGCCCAGTCCTTGCCCGTGCTGTTGGATGGGTTGTTGTTATACCAGTGCGGCACATTGGAACCGATCAGCATCAGGTCGCCGCTTTCAAAGTGTGAGAGGTGGCCACCGATCACACGGGTGCCGTGGCCGTGCTCGATGTAAGTGAGCTCCAGCTCGGGATGGAAGTGGTAGGGGCATTCGAACTGCGAACTGACGCCGCGGCTGGCGTAAAATGACTCGTGGGCACGAGGGCGTATTTGCTCAAATTGCAGTTTCATGTTAAAAGGAAATTGTTATCTTTAATATTTAGGTATATTTTAGGTAAAATAGTATCATTATTGGTTAAGTCGGGCGGAGCAAGTCATAAATACTGCTGTATACTGTCATCAGTTTTAACCTTAACCATTGACGACTTATGACATCATTTAAAAGCACGACTCCGATTTCTGAATACAAGGGCTACCATGGCCTGCCACCACTTGCAGGCTTGCACACTATGGAGGGCGCGATTGATTGCGGTCTCACGGTTGAGGAAGCAGTAAGCCGTTTAAAATATACGCATTGGGCGCTGCGCCGTTTGCATGCGATCTTTATTGCGCGCCTCGCTGCCATGCCAATTTATGAGCTTAAAATGACGTTTTCGCTGCATGGTCACTATTGCATCGAACATGTTGATGGCATTTTTGCACGCGTGCGTGAGATGCGCCATCCCCCATTTGGGATGGATGTGGCACCACATGAGGCCTTAGATTTTTTCTTTGATGAAATTCAAAATGCGGGCGACACCGAGGCCTTGGTGTTGGGATTGTATGAGAAAGCGATTCCGCAATTAGTTGCGGCAGTGCGTGACCAGCTCGAAGTGACAAATCGTTTGTATGAGCATCCGACTTATCGAAAGTTGCGCCATCTGTTGGTGGAGCTTGAAGATGTCGAAGCGTATGGCCAGCAGGCGATCGCTTGTCTGGTGGATGATACGGCTCGGGCGAAGCATGCTGGATGGCTCAATTTATTGGATCAGTCAGTGGCTAATTTCGGTAGCTTTACCGGCACCGAAGCTAAGGCCGAACATGCATTGGCAGCGCAGTTTTCCGCGACACCGTATGTGTATGATGGCAAGCCACAACGTGATGAACGTTTCCGCGACAGTTATAATATGGGCGTGAATCCGGAAGCCTTTATCTTTCGGGACGATATGCCGGTGCGGCCGAAAACATTGATGATGTCTTTTAAGCGCCTGCGTGAAATCGATGTGCCGGAAATGATGTCGTCGATTATTACTGAAACAGAAGGTAAGCCTTTGGGCTATTATGTCGATATGACGCGTCAGCTCTGGGACGAAGCTCGCCATGCGATGATGGGGGAGATCGGCTTCGTGGTGAATGGTATCGATTGGACGCAGATTCCGATCAACTTCACCTGGTCACTGGAATTAAATACAGGGCTCAAGCCCGAAGAGCGCCATGCGATTTTATTCAGCATTGAGCAGGGCCTAATGGCGAAGGAGACTGGCAAGGAGAAGGAGTGGGAACTGGCGGTGGCATCGACTGACCGCGTCAGCGAGTTGATCCAAGACTATGATTGGGCGGATGAGATCCTGCATGCCAAGATCGGTCGCGACTGGTTCGTAAAGGGCTTCGGCACTCAAGCAGAGGCCGTTGCACGTGGTCAGGAGTGTGTCTATCGTGGATTTTTACAACTAGCTTCGGGTTATAAAGAAGCGGGACTGACCGAGCACCGCAACTGGTGGCCGGATCTGTATACCGCCGCCTGTGAGCATTGGGGGGTCGAGCCGGATGCGCATGTATTGGCTTACGATGAGTTTTATGACACCAGCGCACCGGACTTACCGACGGCCAAGGTGTAGTTATTAACTGAATACAGAATCCTTATGAAAGACAGTTATCAAAATTTGCGCGTTGAGCGTATCGTCGACGAAAGTTGGAATACCAAGTCGTTCTATTTGCGCCCGGCCGATGGCAGCGCGATCGAGGCCTACGCGCCGGGGCAGCATCTGTTGTTCAGCCTACCCGTCGATCCGGCGGAGCCTGACCTAAAGATGATGCGCTTCTATACACTCTCGGACTGTTATCGTTCGGGTGGGGCGTATCGCATTACGGTGAAGCACGAGGTGGGCCGCGAGGCCGCCGCGCCGGATGGGGCTGGTTCGACTTACCTGCATCAGCATATGACGGTCGGCGATCGCTTGCAGGCAAAAAAGCCGATGGGCGACTTTACGCTCGAAGCGGCGGACGAAGATGCGGTGGTGCTGATTGGCGGGGGCATCGGAATTACGCCGATTCTTGCCATGGCACAGTCGATTGCTGCGGAGGGCAATAGCTACCGTGAAGTGCGTGTCTTTCTCGGCATGCGCAACCGCGAGGATCATCCGTTCAAAGATGAGTTTGCCGCGCTGGTGCGCGATTTCCCATCGATTCAGCTCAATGTCTGTTACGATGAATCGACTGCCGCGGATGTGCAGGGCAGTGATTATGATTATGCCGAGCGCGTGAGTGTGGATTTATTCAAGCGTGTGTTGTCGCATAATCGTTACCGTTACTACATTTGCGGCCCGCGACCGATGATGGACGCCCTGACTGGGGATCTTGCCGCGTGGGGCGTGGCTGAGGTGCAAATCTTTACCGAGTCTTTCGGGCCTGCGACGGCGAGCCATTTGATCGAGCAGAGTGAGGCGGATGGCGCTGCTGCTGCTGCCGAAGACGCAGCCAGCGATGTGATCGAAGTGAATTTTGCCCGCAATGGCGTCACGCATACATGGGATCCGCGCTATAAGTGTTTGTTGGAATTTGCTGAGGCCAAAGGGGTGTCGATCAGTGCCGGTTGCCTGTATGGCGATTGCGGCACCTGCATGACGCCGTTGAAGCAGGGAGTGGTGGGCTACAACCATCCGACCGAAATTACACCGGATGAGGGCTACTGTTTACCATGTAGTTGCAAGCCGACCAGTTCCATCACCTTAGAAGCATAGATCATGATTGAAGCAAAAGCAGCAGTCGCCGATGGTAAGGGCTCGTTCACCATCGAAACAATAACCGTGCATCCGCCCAAGGCGGGCGAAGTGTTGGTGGCGATCAAAGCCTCCGGCGTGTGTCACACGGATTATGATTCTTTAAAATGGGGCAGTCCCTTTGTGCTCGGGCATGAGGGCGCGGGCGTCGTCGAAGCGATCGGCGAGGGCGTGACGCATGTCGCGGTCGGTGACCGTGTGTTGCTCAACTGGGCGATCCCTTGCAAGTGCTGTTACCAGTGTCAGATCGGTAATCAAAATATCTGCGAGACTTACTCGCCGGTCACGGGTGTGCCGGATCATGGCATGGCGCATCTGGGTGCAACGCAGTGGCGGGGGGCAGGGCTGAAGCGCTCCTTCCATCTCGGCACCATGAGCACACATACCGTGGTGCGCAAAGAGGCAGTCATTCCAATTACGGTGGATATTCCGTTTAGTTCGGCCTGTATTTTGGGCTGTGGGGTGATGACGGGCTATGGTTCTGTGGTGAATGCCGCGAAGCTCGAGCCCGGTAGCAGTGCGGTGGTGCTCGGCACCGGCGGCGTTGGGCTCAATGTGATTCAAGGCGCACGTATTTCCGGTGCGGGGCAGATCATTGCCGTCGATGTTAATCCACAGCGTCTGGAGATGGCCGTGCAGTTTGGTGCGACGCATACGGTGCTGGCTTCGCGCGACGATGTCGGCCTGCTGCAGGCGGCTGAAACCGTGAAGGCGATGTGTGCAGGGCGCGGCGCGGATTATTCGTTTGAGTGCACCGGTATTCCTTCGCTGGGAGCTGCGCCGCTGGCGATGGTGCGCAATGCCGGTATGGCGGTGCAAGTTTCGGGTATTGAGCAGCCGATCGAAATCGATATGAATTTGTTCGAATGGGATAAGGTGTATTTGAATCCGCTCTATGGGAAATCAAAGCCCGAGCAGGACTTTCCAAAGCTGCTGAATCTGTATGCGCGCGGCTTGTTGCAACTCGATGAAATGATTACGCGGCAGTATCCACTGGAACGTTTGCAGGATGCGCTGGACGATATGCTTGCCGGTCGCAATGCGAAGGGCGTGATCGTATTTGATCCCGAATAAGGAACCGCGTAGAGTGAACAAAGATTTTAAGATTATTTTCAGGGCTGAATCAGCCGGCTTGGGTCTGTTCACTCAACACTTCGGCGAGAGGCGCACATCGCTGCCCTTCGGGCCTGCAGTCACGTAACTTAATACGCTCCTTTGCCCTATGGTTGCGGAGCACACTTCTCATCCTATTTCATTATCCGAGATGCATAAGGAACTAAGTTTAAAGTAATGGGAGATTCAGAACAGAACACTTTTCGCACCACTGATGTAGCAATTGTGCCGACCTCGGTGGGCACACTGCAAATGATGACGGTCAAGAGCCCTGCTTTGAAAGGCCGTGCTGATTTGACTCTGTATGTGCCTGATCAGGCGAAGGGCCGTGCCGATGTGCCGGTCGTCATTCTGCTGCATGGCGTGTATGGCAGCCATTGGGGCTGGGCCTTGAAGGGGCAGGCGCATGTGACCTTGCAGCGTCTGATCGACGAAGGAGCCATTGAACCGATGATTGTGGCGATGCCCTCGGATGGGCTGTGGGGCGACGGCAGCGGCTATGTGCCGCATATCAGTCAGGATTTTGAGCAATGGATTGTGCAGGACGTGCCGCAGGCGGTGCATGTCGCGACGGGCAATGCACTGGGCGCGCTGCATTGTATCGCGGGACTATCAATGGGTGGCTTCGGTGCGCTGCGCATCGGGGCAAGGTATCCTCGGCGTTTTGCTGCGTTTGCCGGGCATTCATCGATCACCGCAGTCGAGCAGATGGCACTGTTTGTAGAGGAGGATTTATCTGCGTATCGGCATGATCCTGATGCGCAAGCCGTATTGGCGACGATCCTGGGGCAGCGTGAACCCTTGCGGCCGTTTCGATTCGATTGCGGGGTCGATGATCTGTTGATCGAGCACAACCGCGTGTTGGCGCATGCTTTAACCGAGGCGGGTGTGTCGTTTGAATATGTGGAACATCCGGGCGGTCATGAGTGGCCGTATTGGCAGGAGCATCTTGCCGAGAGCTTCAGGTTTTTTGATAAAGTGCTGCGGGCACGGCGTGGATGATTGATACCAATAAGACAGAGATCAGAGGACAGAGATCAGAGGACAGAGGACAGAG
>Ga0209302_10000129_pt1 | contig 48339 bp, 50 predicted proteins | sample ArcOceMetagenome_2_FD_187445 | JGI IMG/M metagenome (GOLD analysis project Ga0209302, IMG submission 187445) | Marine eukaryotic phytoplankton communities from Arctic Ocean - Arctic Ocean ARC135M Metagenome (SPAdes) (version 2) | ecosystem: Environmental > Aquatic > Marine > Oceanic | place...
CCCCTTGGTACTTTATCATAATTACCATTGGCGTATGCTCCGTCAGGATCACATCCTTCTCCGTTTACATTTGAAAATAAGAAGTTGTCTTTGACAAAGTTTTCATCTCCTGCAACTGCATAGAAAAATGGCACGTCTATAACAGCACGTTCGTCATTAGAGACTTGTCTCCAAAAACTAAGCTTACTATTTAAATCAGCTAGCAGGCCAATTATAATATGCCTGATAACTGAATCGTCTTTATTGTACTTTAAATTATATGTTGCCATTTTTGGTTTATATTAGTCACATATTCCAAAAGAATATGCTATATCTTGTAGATCAAATTTAAGTCAGTTAAATCTAACCAATTGTAACAGTAACAGTATCTAATACAGTACCATCAGCATCATTTACTAAACTTATTAACGTTGTTCCATTTCTAATTGCGTTAAAGTCTAATTCATGATCCTGTGCGTCAGTATACGGTGGACCACTAGTGGTACCATCATTAAATAAGTTAGAATTACTAAGTTCAAGTCGCCATGCTACGTTAGAATGCATATATAAATTAAAACTATGACCTACCTCAATAAAATATTCAGATATAGGTTGATCGGCATATACATCTTCTAGAAAACCAGCATGCGGTATTCCATTAGGCCCATAGGCATAGTTTGTCCACATACCATTTTGATTTGCTGCAATATTTGCTGCTTCAGGTGTTTCAAACACTTGACCTAATTTTTTTTCTAGCCATGCTTTAAATTCATCTGCATCTTCAAATTCTTCAAATCCAATGTGAGATGGTTCATTGAGTGCACCTGCACCTGTATGTTTAGGTTCAGCATCAGCCATTGCAAGTATAATTTTACCTTCTACTTCTTCTGGACCATTCCAGAATTTAATAGAATCTAAATTGTTCTGCGACGTTGGATCACCTATATGTATGTCGCCTACTCTAGTAGTTCCTTCAATAATAATAGATCTTGGAATGTTGGGAGTATATGAAAATGTTCTTGTTGCCATGTTTGTAATTATTTTTTTATTTATATATCTTAATCTATTGTCTCTATTGTAAATTTAGAAAACCCGTTCTCTCTATAGATCTGTAATTTCTTATCAAATATTTCATGGGGTAGAACAGAGTGATTAATCACAAATGTATTTATCTTATTTTCTTTAATGACTTGATTTAGTATTTTTAGTATATTATATACACCATCATGATCTACTGAACTTAGTAATTCGTCTAAAAACAACAGATTCAATTGTGGAAATCTTAATTTAAGTATCTTGATAATTGCTATAATGATGATGAAATCTGCTTTCTTACGTTCACCTGTGGAAAGAGTCATTGGATTAATATCTTCACCTAAATGGTTAATGATACAATTAAACTTTTCATCAAACCTAATATGAAACTGCAAGTGCATTGTTTGTGCCATGGCTGCTATATTAGTATTAAGTCCTGGTAAAATAGTTTTAACTGCTAGATTCTTAACACCATCTTCGCCCAACACTTGTTCTACTATTTCCATGAAATTATAGTCAGCGCTTAAATTACCCTTGTTGGTAGATTTAACACTTTCTTTCTCTTCAAAATCTTTAATTAAACTTTTAAGGTGCTCAAATTGAGAATCATCGGGCGTGTCTTTTATTTTAAGAAGTTCAGTCCTAAATGATCTCATATTGTATTTAATATCTGTCGCCTTTTTTTCTATATCTTTTTTCTGACCTCTTAATATTTCAACGTTTGATTTAATATCTCCTAGAGTTTCTTTAAGAACCTTGATAGCCGATGTGTCTTCTTCTATTTTATTACAAAAATGTTCTTTTTGTTCTAAGTGCCATTGACTATCTAATTGAGTTTCACACGTTGGACATTTTCCGCTTTCATATAAATCTACCTTTCTTTTAAGATATTCTATTTCGTGTTTGATAGTAGAAGCTTCTGATCTCTTATTTTCGTATATTTCGTTACCATCATCAATTTTAGTATCTAGTAATTTCTTATTAATATCTAATACTTTTACACTCTCGTTTAATTCTATTAAATTAGATTTTAATTCATCTATTTTTGAATTATTCCTTTCATTCGACTCTTCTAATAAAGTATTAAGTCTACCCTTAACTGATGCAATAGAATCTATAATTTGATTTAATTCACTTTCATATGAATCAATATCCATCTTCATAGTTCTTCTCTCTGTCTTTATAGACATTTGCATATCATTTAGTATGGAGAACCCGAACATTTTATCAATAATTTGTTTCTTGTCTTGATTAGACATTGTTAAAAATGATTTAAAGTCATTTACTGATAAGATTATGATGTTTTTGAAAACATGGTATGGAATACCAAATACTTCTTCTTCTAAATAATCCTGTACTGATTTCTTACCTGCTTTATCAAATTCTATACCGTTTAATTTAACACTGAATTTATTTGGCATTAAACCTCTTTCTATTTCAACATCAATATTACCACATGTTAAATTGATAGTAACATGTAGTTCTTTATTGATCCTGTTTGGAAGATCTGAAAGTTTTACACCCTCGACTCTACCGTATAGCGCATATATGATAGCATTGGCAATAGTTGTTTTTCCATCGCCATTCTTACCAAGTGTTAAAAATAACTTGGATTGATCTTCTTCAAACTGTATTCTTTGTAATTGATTACCGTATGACGCAAAGTTTTTGAATTCTATAAAATTTATTCTCATATTTCTCCACCGTTGTTATAAGCACATTGATCATACAATGTTTTGAGTTTTTGTTTTAACTTATTCTTTATTTCTTCTTCGTCTGCTAATCCATCGACATACATGTTACATAGATTAAGAATGTTATAATTTTTATACATTTCTTCAACATCATCCATGTCATAGAAATCTTTATCAATGTAATTTTCTTCTTGGTAGATATTAGGTTCTAATTTTCTACTAATGTTTTGTATCTTATTGATCAACTGACTCAGTGCATTGGTCGTAGCAATCTGCGATGGTACAAATAAATCAACGAAGTTATTTCTAATCTGATTTTTAAACTGACCAAGAGGCATATCATACAGTTGCATGATATTGTATTTCATAAACTTAGGTGATACATCATTAGGGAAAAAGGTTTCTGACATGTCTTCCAAATCAACTAGGTCGAACCCCTTAGTATTGTTTGCATCAGATCTTGTTAATTGATATGGTGTACCTACCATTAATAATTTGTTACGTTCTTGTCTAAAGTGAATATGACCAGAATAAACTCTAGTATATTTTTCATATATGTTAGAATCTGTACCATGTTCGTTTTTAACTTTAGCATTTAAATAAATACCTCTAACTTCAGAGTGACAAAATACTATTTCTGCCGTTGGGTATTCTGCTAACGTTTCTGTTTCATGTTCTGAATCTCTTCGCCATGGCATCATTAATATTTTACGACCTGACCAATCTAATAATTTAGGATCTTTATAGATCTGTATATTAGGAATCCACTTCAATGAATCTATTGAAGTTACTTCGTTTGATCCTTTTGCCCAAATATCATGATTACCACATATAACATGTACGGGCAATATCTCACCTAACCTCTCGAATAGATTTACAGCATAGTTTAATACTCTAATATTAATAGATTGTCTATTATCAAAAGTGTCACCGACCTGTACTAGAACGTCACCTGGTTTTACATATTTTTTAAGAGTTGGAATAAAAACCTTTTCAAAGAATTCCATTTGAATCTCTAACCATTCTACAGAATTAGCCCTTACGCCAAAATGTAAATCACCTAGTACCCATACCCTGTTTGCACCATTATTTAATGTAGATGATTTTATCATTTTAAAAAAGTTTCATTATATTCTTTCTTTTTAATATTCCTGTGCGCAAATCTAATTCTTGTATTAAATCTTCTTTATACACATTGGACAAAGAACTATAGAATTTAGTTGGATTAATATCAAAGTAAACACAAAGCTCACTAAAAATATCAATTCTACTATTATTGGCAGCCATCTCATCTATAACATATCCGTAAATATCATTGATGTCTGCTTTTTTTAACATAGCACATTTACCTAGTTCGTCTACTTTATTGAATTTTTTAAATCTAGATACTTCAACCAATCTATGAATTTCTCTTGCGATTAATTCAAAGTGAATTTTATCTTCTTCTGGTTTATTGTCTTTTACTCCAGAATCTAATTCGAAATTTATGTTGGTGAATTCTGTATCTGGTGATTCAAAATTATTATTGAAAATTTTATCGTGTGCCATAATTATATACTGTGTAAGTTTGAGTTTGTTGTTTCTTCTGTTTCTATTAACCTCATGTAATTCCAATTAATATTTAGTTTACATTTAGTTCCTTTACCTTCTCCATCTCTAATCTTTAAAACCTTTAACCAATATTCGGAATTGGCTCGCATTAGATCATCTTGAATAATTCCTAACATAACATCAGCTGTATGTGAAAGGCCTGCAGATTCTGCAATATCTGTCATTCCAATATCGGATGAGTTATATCCATTTCTAGTAATCTGTGTTGCAGTTACTATTAACCAGTTATTACGAATACCCATTGCTCTAAGATCTTCTGCAATTTGCTTGATCTTCATATAAGTATTTTCTGTATTCTGATTTCTATAGTTTGCTAAGATATTAATATAATCAATAACTACCGCGCCAACTTTGATTTGTCGCTCTTCCTCTATTTGACTAATATATGCTTCAATATCGAGTACTGTTGCTTGTGATGTTGGGAATTGTTTTACAAATAAGGAACCAGGTGGGGTAAATCCATCGCCTACAGTTTCTAATTTTCTTTTAATATGATCTTTGTTCTTTGCCTTCTCACCGTATTCGTTGATTGGAATAGTTAGCAAATTCGAACCAATACGTTTTACAAATTTATGAGCAGCCATTTCTGCTGTAACAACAACTGTGTTTGTTCCCATTTTTACAAAGTTAGCTGCATCGTTTGCCAGATATATTGATTTCCCAATATTCTGTTCACCTGCATATACAATTAAGTTTCCGCCCTTATCATAACCTCCACCTAACATTCGGTCTAGAAAGTTATAACCAGTACTTACTTTTTCTGTATCTAATTGATCATGTGCATCTACATCAAAGAAATCTAGTCCTAGATCTGAATTAAATGAAAGATTATTTCTATCATTAATAAGTCCCTTTACTTTTGTTACAATTGATTCTACATTCTCAGGTGTTACTGCTGTTGTTTTAACGAATTCAATAGTATCTGTTAATGATGTACTGAAAGTTCTCCATTTAATCCATGATTCAGCAGTGCTTGTTAACCATTCTTCATCGTATTGATCTAAATCTACGTCAAATATTAAATTAAGTATATCATCTGTAATCTTTTCTTTTGCCTTTTCACTTCTTTGAATAAGCATAATTAACTGATCCTTTTTAGGAGTCTCGTTAAATCTCTCAAAGAATTTATTAGATAACTGACTTAAGATGTCTATTTCTTGTGAAGTATAAAAACCACTCTTAATACTTTTTAGGTATTTGGTTTTCTCTAATGATAATCTAAAGAAGATTTTCTCAAATTCTTGTCCGAATTGCATATGTTTATTTGTTTATCCTTCTATGCGCATAGCGCCGTTTTGTTTCCCGTATGGTTCAGTTAACCATAAATTGATAGCTATTGCCTTTCTAGTTCCTTTGGTTACTGGTGTTACTGCATGTACGTATTTTCCAGCATCAAAAATTATTAATCTATTTGGTTTAGCATATACTACTTCAGGTGTATTGTCTATGCCTTCTGTGTAGATTTCTAACATACCTCCTTCAAAATCATCTTGTTCTGGATAATACACTGTTCCCATTGAAGGCGTAGCAATCTCACCTGTTAATTTAAATAACTCTTCATCTTTATCATAATGATTACCTAAATTGTTGGCAAATCCGGTTTCCGTGTTAGATGTTTGAATTCCTGTCCAATACTCAAATCCTCTAATGGACATAGGTGCACTAAGAGGACAATTATCAGACCATATGTGATCTATTAATCTTTGTTTTAATGTTTTGGCTTCGTTATTCCACCATCCATCCCACCAATAATAAATACCAGGATCTGAAAAGAAATTATTATCATTTGATATATCTCTTAACAGATTCTGGTCTTTAATGAAATCATCTATTACTAGTATCATTCGAATGGGTTAGTTGTTATAGTCCAAGATTCTTTACCTTGATCTGTATTTAATACTTTAACCAAATCTAACTCTACTAATTCATTAATAGAATTTAACAAATGATCTTCTTCTGTTTCTGTAAACCTATATGTTTTTAGTGCATGTAAAGTAAAGTTACCCTTGTGCCTATCAGGCATTCTAACACATAATTTAATTTCAGATAATAATATGTCGAATGACGTTGGAAAATCAGGCAAATCCTTTTCAATACCTAAAATGTATTTTATAGGCAATTTGTCCTCATTAATCTTCATCTGATTCTAGTATAGCTTCTAAGTCAATTTCTCTCTCTTCTGTATTATAATTAAACACATGTTTGATTCTACCTTCAATCTTCTCTAAAACTTCTTGTGTAAATACTTTATCCGTAAAAAATTCTTTATTCGGTACGGTGTGATCTAAGTGCTTACATATCCAATTTCTTGAAGTTGCCTTAGGAATCTTCTCACCTTTTTCAATAATACCTTTAGTAATACCGATGTCTTCCCAATCAATGTATTGTTCCAGTCCAACATATGCATTCATACCTTCAGTAAAGTGTAAATGAAATTTAATATTAGTTGGTTTTGCAAAACGATTCTTATTAGGTTTAGCTGTTACAATAATACCTGCTTTATCTCCACCAGTATCTTTAAGTTGTGCCTTTCCTAAATATAAAACGATTGACGCTGCATATTCTGGTCCAGTTCCACCACCCGCGACTTGTCTTGAGATAAAGTCTTGTGTTTGATATGTATGATTAGTAAAAATAAAAGGTATCTTAAGATCTGCCAGTGGTGTCATGATGATTCTAAAAATAGATTTTAGAACCTTAGATCTTGTCATATCTGCTTTTTCAGATCCTGATCTAGCATCATCGATTTCTTTTTGAGTTGCTAAGTTACCTGCAGAATCAAGAATCATCATGATCTTTGGTGTTTTTCCACCATTACGTTTTACTTCTTGCATTTTACTAGTAAGTGTAGTAACTGATGTTCTAAATTCTTGAACAGTATTAATAGGTTGGTAATTAACTTTTGTTACGTCAATCCCAAACTTTTCCATTTGATCTTTATCAACTGCTGCTTCTGAATCAAAGTAGATTACATTGTAACCCATTTCAATTGCCTTTCTAACAGAGTTTAATACTAAGAATGTTTTACCTGTACCCGATGGTCCAGCTATTGAGCATGTTCTACTGTTAGGCCATCCACCAAATAGTGAACCACTAACACACGCATTTAAATGAAAATTACCAGTGTCAATCCACTCTGTAACTTCACTGAATGTAGAGTCTGCCATAATTGATCCCAGTGGATTTAATGTCTTTAACTCTGAGTTTATGTCTGCGAAACTAAAATCTTTCTTTGCCATATTGTTGTTGTATTTTTATATTATACCGTAAAATGATATTTTGTTTATTGTGATTCGTTTTCTGGGAACATTAGTTGTTCTTTGCGTCTAAGTTGATTAAGAGCTAATATAGCTTCATCTGCTTCTTTTTGAAGCCCGTCTATTCTTAACTGAATATCACTTAATCTATTAAGAATCTTGTTGTATGCTTCAACATACTCTTTTTGCTCTTGTGTTAAATTAACTTCCATATTAATCTTCTGATCTTGTTGCTATTGTATCAATGTGATCGTCGTTGAGTTCAATAGATTGTTCTGGAAACATGTCTAATTGCCCAGGTAATTGATCTTTTGCAATCTCTTTACTTTGAGTTTCTTTCATTTTCCAAACAAGTGATCTGACTGCTGAGCCAAGTTCCATGTTGTTTGGTTTTTCTTTTTCTAGAGCGTATATTATATCTTTTAATTCCATGTTGTTTAAAATAATGCCGAAGCGTAAATCAAGTTAGTGTCTAGCGTTTGTAATCCAATTGCTGTGAGTATTCTATTTAGAGGATCGATCATTGCTTTTTCAAACTGAAGATCATAATCTACTTTAGGTGCAATTTCATAAGGGTGTTCGTTTGGCATAAATGCATATACTTCACTAATAGTACCTATGCAATTGTATATCTTAAGCTTTTCACCATTTGCAATTAACTTATACTTGTTTTTGTATTTCTTATTATTGTTTAAGATATAATTGTAATATCCGGCGGCTTTAACATTTGCTGGACATTTTAGACCAATTTGTAATTCTTTTTGATCATCAATAATATACTTATCAATATTGTTAGTTCTTTTATTAAATGAGATATCATCAATATCTGCTAATTTGAATTCTTTTTTACATTTCTTCATAAATTCTACCAATTGTTGCAATTCTGTTGCAGTCGGTTGTATTTCTGATGTAAATAAAATTCTTAAGCATTCTACTAATTTTTCTCTGGCAAATTTAGGAGTAGAAGATTGAATAGTATCAAATCCAATTGTTTTTACTTTCTTCAATGATGGATGGCGGTCAGTTACTTCTAGTTTATCATCCCATGCAATGTTCTGGATATATTTCTTCTTAGACATCCAAATTCCATTATATGCTAAAGATTCTAATTCAAAAAACAAATAATTATCTGAGTTTCTTTTATCAGCGTATTTTTCCATACACTTAGTAATATAATCCTTTAATCTAAATGCATAAAATGCTAGAATAAATTCATCAATTTTTAGTTTCTTATCCTCGTCTGGCCAAATAATAGATTCATATAAATCCTGAAACTGTACATAACATGAATCAGTATCGATATAAATTACAGCTGGCTTTTCAATTTTACCCTTTACTTTAATTCCAAACTTTTCATGTACTGGAGTATCTTTGTGCCAAAAATCATTAACATATTTGTTAAGAATAGTTTCCGAATAAAGAATAGCATTTTTACCTTGCTTGGTAATTGATTCAGCTATATCTAAATTGAAAAAGTGGAACCATTTATTACCGAATGCTCCATAAATAGAGTTAAGAGTTAACTTAACCGCTTGCTCATATGCAGTAAATTTGGCTGAAAGCTGCTTATAGTGATCTATAAGCAGCTTCGCCTCATCATCTGTGAGTTGATCAATTGATTTCTTTTCTAACTCTTCGATATTCATGTATTATGCAGTTTGACAGGTTGATATTGTCAATAGAGTTTCTGAATCGTTTGATTCAAATACCACTTTAGAGTCTGAGACATAAACTGTTTGCTCTTCTTTGTCTAATAGGTTTAGGTATTTTTTATAAACTGTAACTTTACCATTTCCACTTGTATCTGGTGTAAGTACTACATTAAATGATTTGCCGTTTACATTAATTCCTTGAACATCTGAATTGATACCGAATGTTTCGTCTTTGTCTAATGAAAATAGGTTTTTAACTTTACCAATAGAGTGTGTATCTAATTTAAAATCAAATTTAGAATCTGCTCTTGCAAAGATAGCATCGCGTTGGTCTGCTGAAAGATCTTTAAATCCTAAAGATGGTTCTGAACATGATAATGTAATTTCTAGTTCATCATTGAAAATACGTAAAGTGGATGCTACGAATTCTTCATCGTTTTCGATAAATTCAAATTCACCTTTAATTGCGTCATGATCAAAATGTTTAATTGCTTCGATAACTTTGTTACCTTCAAAGAATGCAATTTTCATTTCTTTATCAGTGTCTGGCCATTCACTTACTTGGAAGATTTTATCTGCCGGAATTGAATGATGTTTTACAGCATCTCTTTGTGGAAGATAAACTGTTGAATTAATTTGTCCATCTTTAATTTTCATGTAGATGAATGAGTCAATAAGTTTAACACGGTTGATAAACTCTGTTAGTGCATGTTGATCAATGCGATCGATTTTTAATTTCATAAATTTGTTTATTTAGATAATGATATTTGAATATTATACCATCTTATGTGGAATAGTTTCACTAATAATGAGACAAAAAAAGGGGTAAGAATAGTAGCGAACCTTTTCTTACCCCGAGCCGTTAACTAAAACGGTCCTAAAATCCGACAGTATTTCATGCCGGCTATTTTTCTAGGCTTCGCAGCTTGAACATTCAAGAATATCTCTTGAGAATGACTGTGCTGAACTTTGACTAAATTGATAGTACAATGTCTTAACACCAGATTCATGTGCGTTTAAATATAATTTGTTGATATCCTTTGCTGATACAGAAGGATGTATCATTAGGTTTAAAGATTGCGATTGATCAATAAACTCCTGTCTTTGCCCTGCCTGTAAAATCAATTCACTTGGAGAAATTTCAATAAAAGATTTAAATACTTCTTTTGTTGGAAAATCTAAGTGTTGTACACTACCATCTCTTTTTAAGATTCCTTCCCAAACATCTGGAGTATTTAAACCATATTTTTCTAGATCTTCTAATAAAAATGGATTCTTGTAAATAGTTTTAGATTTAGCAAGATCTTTGATAAAATAGTTAGATTTGATTGGCTCAATTCCCATACTTACTGCTCCATGAATAAAAGAACTTGATTTGGTTGGTGCAATTGCAACTAATGTTGTATTTGCGAAACCAGTTCTTAATGATTTATAATCTCTCTCATCATGTAGCCATTTAGATGCAGTTTCAGTTCTTTCTTTAAGAGTTGTAAAAATCTGATAGTTTAATTGCTTAGCTTCTAAAGATTCGAATTCTATTCTTTTAGATTGAAACATTGAATGATATCCTAATACACCAACACCCAATGCTCTGTGATCTTTAGCAAATCTATGAGCTCTTGCCATACCTGGTAAATTATATGATTTCTTTACGAATTCATCCATTACTGCATTTAAGAATAATGTATATGTTTCAATAGCATCAGTATCCTTAAGTTCGTCCCAATGTAATAAGTTTATAGAACCTAAACAACATACAAAAGAATTAAAACTATCTGTAGGTAATTGTATTTCTGAACATAAATTTGAAGCAGTGATCTCAAGGCCTAATTCTTTATAGGGAGAATTATTATTTGTATTATCCTTAAACATTATGTATGGAAAGCCAAATTCATTTCTTCTTTGAATAACTTTAGCCCATATTTTACGTTTAGCACCATCGCCGGCTTTCATCTCTTCTAACCACTTATCTGTTACTGTAACGCCATATTGTAGATTTTGAATTGGATTCCCTTCTGTGCCCATATCTAAAAACTCTAATGCATCTGCATGTTCTAGCGGTAACCATGCTGCACATGCGCCTCTTCTAGCTTCTGATTGTTTACATACATCAACGGTTGTGTCATACATTCTAGCATAGTGTACTGGACCATCTGCTGTTCCGCCTGTAGAAATAGTTGCACCTCTTTCTCTAATGTTACCTAAGTAAATAGAAGTTCCGCCTCCATATTTTGACATCATTCCAATTTCTCTTGAACCATTTAAGATACTATCTAATGTGTCATCTACATTTGATCCATAACAACTGATTGGAAGTCCTTTATCTTTTCCGAAGTTAATCCACACTGGAGTTGACATACTATAAAAACCTCTTGCCATATAGTCTTCAAACTTCTTTGCAAATCCTTCAATTTTTAGATACTTTTCTGCAATATTTGCGATATCTTTGATTCTTTGTTCTGGTGATTCTGTAATATATCCTCTAGATAAAAATAGTCTACTATCTTCGTTTAGCCAATAATATTTTTCTCTAGTCGGTAAATCTGTATTCGCGTCGGCGCTCTCTGCTAAAGTAGGTGCGGCTTCTTTCATATTGTAAATTTGTTTAATTTGTTTAAAATAAATCGTCTTCTGTAATTGACTTACTCTTCTTGTTGTAGTCAACACTTTTCTTGTAAAAGAAATCGCCTTCTTTGGTTGCTGTAATTTCTACATCAAACCAAAGTGTTTTTTCTAATTCTGTAAAATCAACTTCAAATACCGGTTTCATACCAATACGAGTCAATGAGTTATTAAATCTGTTTTTGATAAAGTTTTGGATAGTTTCTTTTGGCAAAAATGAAAGTTCACCTGTTTCAAAGATCCAATCTAATATTTTACATTCTGCAGCATAAGCTTTTTTACATGCTGAGTCTATTAATTGTTCAAACTCTTCGTCAAACCATTCTGGATTTTCTTCTTTGATAATATTAATAAGTTCAGATCCAAAGTTACCGTGAATTTCTTCCTCCTTTGATGTTGCTTCAACTACATTTGAGATTCCTTTAAATAGATTCATCTCTTTGTTAAATGACATCATAATCAAGAATTGACTAAATAAACTTACATGTTCTATAAATAATGAAAATAATAATACTGATTTAGTATACATTTTATCATCTCTAGATCTTGTTCCATCTAAGTATTTCTTTAAATATGCAATTCTATCTTTAATTGCAGGAATTTCAACTACGCTTTTAAAATCATCTTCTAATCCAAGAATTCTAAGCAACTGTGCATATGCATCTTTATGTCTTACTTCTGACTCAGCGAATGTCATTCCTACGTCACCTACTTCAGTGATAGGCATTCTCTTATAGAGATCAGCCCAAAAAGTTTTAACATTAACTTCGATTTGAGCAATAGCTAACATTGATTTTTTAATTACTTCTCTTTCTGAATCAGAAACTTTTGTTTTAAAATCATCAATATCTGTTGTAAAATTAAATTCAGTATGAATCCAATACGAATGTCTTATTGCATCTTTATATGCTAATAACTGTGGGTACTCATAAGGTAATATGTTCGTTCTCGGTTGAAAAATGTTTCCGTTCATGTTATTGCTATTGTTTTTAGATTTTATATATCGAGTATAAATGTAGTGTCTTGTTAAATTATTTTTTTATTTTTTTTTCTAATTCATATGCCTTCTCATGGTACATATATGACGTCTTTTTGTAGTCCTTTCGTTGATTATATAAATCTGCTAATATTTTTTTAAGAATGGAATCTTCTTTTTTGAACACTACGCCGTTTTCACAAACAATAACATTTTCATCCTTTCTTCTTTCTGGTATATCTAATAGTTTCACTTGTTCTACGTAAGATTCTGGTGAAATATTAAATTGTCTCATAATTGATGGGTATAGTGAAGCAAAATCAAATGCACTTACTCCAGAATAATATCCAACAATTGGTTGTTTTACATATGCTCCTTCAAATTTACCCTCTTTAAGAGAATCTGCCTTACCATATTCTACACCGATCTTTTTATTAGTTTCAGCTAATTTTCTTGCTAATAGAGATTCGGTAATAGCCACCGGCGAAGATGCTTTATATAATGGCATTTTAGTAATTGTAGCCAATGTTAAAAGTACTTCCATTGATCTCAACTGTTGATCGATATAATATACAAGACATGAATCTATTACATTGTAGTAAATATACTTTGTGAAATCATTTTCATATAAATCCTGTAATGATCCACTATATTTAATTTTATTAATATCTAATACAGCACCTGAAACAAAGTCTAAAGAATTTGATTCTTTTACAGCCACCGATCTGTCATACTTGTCATATAATTGCATGTAATCTAGAATACCCATATGTAATGGTCTACTATCGTTTCTATCTAATGATCCCGTGATAGCCACGTCAGTCAGGTCGATCTGTAATCGTTTACATCTATTGACTATATACTGCCAATCATAGTTGATGAAGTTCCACCCTGTCATCATTGGGAACTTTGGTAAAAACTTATGTAAGAACGTATACAACATATTATACTCATCATCAAACTTATGATAAGAGAATTCCCAATCTTGATCATAATTCTTTAAATACTCATTAGTATCGTCGTTGATCTTTTTAACTTTATCAGATGGCATATCTTCTAGGCCGAGTACAATTGCTTTGCGTTCTGGTGTTATAATAGAAAATGATAAGATTCTAGATTTAGCTTCTTCTGGTTTTGGAAAACCATCCACTATTTCTGTTTCTATATCTACAAAATATGTTCTTGGCATATTGAACTCATATATCTCTTCTTTGTCAGCTTCTGGTAAGCTATCCATAAAATACAATAGACTAAACTTATTAAATGATTTTGCAAACCCTCTCTTTAAAGGTCTATCATCCCAGTTTCTATAAGTTTTATCTTTGTGTCTGTCTGTTTCTTTAGTAACTACCCAGTTTTGGAATTGGTTTACACCATATCGCTTAAAAGAAACTTTACCTTCTTTATCATAATATGATATGATGAGCTCTTTATCTGTTTGTTCAATGTCTAATAGCATTAATAATTGTTTTTCTGTCTGTTAACATTCTCTTCGGCCTTTGCGAAGTAGTAATTGTATGCTGTTTTTGCATCTAATCCAATTGAAGATGCGTAGTTGATAAAGAAGTGTAGAATATCTACCCATTCCATATACAATTCTTTTTTGTCTCCCTCAGACATATCAGAAATCTTTAATGTATCGTATTTTGTAAAGTCTTTTTTCCAGTATTTCCATACTGCATTTCCACTTCCGTCTTTAATACCTCCAAGTGCATCTGTCATTTCATGAACTTCATCCATCAGTGAGTGTGTGTTAACATGCCAGAAATCCATAATTTCTCGGATAGTCATATTATCAAAGTTAATGCCATATGTCTCCTCTTGCATTTTCTTTTGATTAGACATTATGTCTTCTAGGTGTGTAGTTGATTTGTCGTAAAAATCATTTACTTCTAGATCTTTACATTCGTTGTCTATATTTGCCATTTTTTTAAGTTTGTTATATTATTAATATGATTTAGTTTGAGATAGTTTCAGTTTTTATTGATCCATTTCTAAAACTTCTCCCCACTCTCTTTGAGAATTAGTTTTTTCTTTAGTTTCTTCTGAATCTGGGTAAGGTTGTCCACCTACATTCCAAAACCATGCTCCTGGATTTCCATGTTTCACCATAAACTCCCAAGCTTTAGCATCATAATTCATAGCAGATGGAAATGGTGGGGCAAAAGCTGGAGATACGTCAGAAGCAAATGCCTTTGGATGTGACCAAACTTTAGCTTTACCTAATTCTCCATTTTTAATATTTCTAGAAACTGCGACTGCATTGAATTTAGCATCTGGCCATGCAATCTGCAAAGAGCGTTGCAAAACTCCTGTTGATATTGCAGACCATACTTCTTCTGGGTAACCATGTTTTTCTGCAACATCATAAGCTACTTTAACTGCAGCTGCTGTTACTAATTCATGTTTTAAACCCAACGGAATAAAGGTTGCGTTGTTTGCTTCTGCCCATTCTTTTGCTATTTTATTTAAATTTGGCATTGCAGCAATTCTTCTAAATTTAGGAATAGCTCCTCTTTCAATACAAATTGCTTGATGATCTGAAATTACTTTACCAGAAGGCATAAATAAAACCAATTTCTTATTGTACTTATTTGCTAAATATGCCAGAGAAATTCCTGCAAATCCAAATCTAGGTTGTACATAAACTAATGTATCTGTTGGTGCCTTTTGAACTAAAATATCTCCGAATCTACATTTAGATCCAAATCCCATCATGTCATCTCTGACTACATTAAATCCTTCATGATTAATTATAATAGGATCGTCTAATGGGTCCTTCCAATCACCGGCTAAATCTAACCATGCTTGTCTATTTGGCATCATTAGATTTAAGTCTTGATTCATTTTACTTGTTGTGTGCGTATCGTGTGACATATTAAAAGTTTGTTTTAGGTCCTAAGTATTCAGGTGTGGTCATATATTTGTTATGGTATTCCATAATCTTATCTCTTGCTTCTGCAGCACTATCTACTATTCTAAATAAATCAAAATCCTTTTCACTGATAGTTCCTTCTGATACTAACGTTTCTTTCATCCAATCTATTAATCCTGACCAGAATTTAGCACCTACAAGAACTATTGGGTATTTTACATTGTGACCACATTGTGCTAATGTAATCGCTTCAAAGGTTTCATCTAATGTTCCAACGCCACCTGGAAATATAACAAATGCTTGTGAATATTTAAGGAACATTACCTTTCTTGTAAAGAAATACCTGTTATCAACTCCAAGATCTACATATTTGTTCATACTTGCTTCAAATGGTAGTTCAATACCAACTCCTATAGATTTACCACCCGATTCATGTGCTCCTCTGTTTGCAGCTTCCATGATCCCAGGTCCACCTCCAGTAATAACACCAAACCCTTCGCGAGTTATTAACTCTCCAAAAAGCCTAGCTTCTAAATACCACTGATTATCTTCAGCTGTTCTTGCGCTTCCAAATACTGAGACACATGGTCCTAATTCGCTAAACGTATCAAATCCTTTTGTGAATTCACCTTGAATCCTTAACACTTGCCATGCATCTTTACTCTTATCTCTCATCATTGTGTATTTTTACTCGTTAGGGTAATCTTTACATTTATTACCGTGCCATCTGTAATACATGTTTGGGTTAAATTGTTTACCACAGTGTTCGCATGTTTTCTTAGTAACTTTTTTAGTTCCACCTGTCATGGCCTTTTTCATTGCAACAATGTGTTCAGCAGATTTCTTTTTACCAGCAAGCGCTTCAGAAACTTTTTTGTTCCATTCTAAAGTATGTGTTATATTCTTAGATGCTTCTGATATCTTCTGCTTAGTTTCATCACTATGTTTTTTACCTTTCATTCCACTTGAACCACCTAAATGGTGTTGTCTTATTTTTTCTCTAACTTCTTTTGTAAATATTACCTCTGCTCCTCTTGCATTATTATAATATTTTTCAGATCTTAGGTTTATTTGTTTTAATAGTTCTTGTTCGTATTTTAAAGATTCTAATTTAGTTCCCTCAAAAACAATATCTCTTTTCCATTCCTTACTGTCATCTTCGAAATCATTCCAGAAAAGTTTACTGGAGGACGATGACACATATCCATCATTTTGATTACCCTTATGATAACCAATATATTTTTTATTATCGGTTAAATTATTCCATATATACACAAATGCTTCTTCTTTCATGTATTATATATCTCAATATTTATATAAATTAGACATGTTTAAATATTTCATTTACTTCTGACGCTTCTTTAGGATAATCTCTTGCCCATAAGTGTTGTGTTGTTTTTCCATTTACCATAACGTCTTCAGTTGGATGTTTGGCTAAATTAAAGGTTGGATCAAATATCCAGTTATATGGAATTCTCTTTGTTGGAGATTTCATTCCATGCGTAATACTAATATGCTTCCAAAAAAAACATGTTTTATCCTCCACGTTCAACATCTTTTGACTAGTCATTGGATTATTGGGATGATCTGATAAAATTTGCATCTGATCAATCCATGTTTGCGCGTGAGCATTTTCTGCTATAAATTGACCATCTTTATCAATACTATATTTTACCTTGCCATTTAAGTTTGGGCCTCCAAATATCTGTTGCATTCCATCAAAATGTCCGGTACCACCAAATAAGACAGATTCAGGATCTACTAGATCTGGTCTACTCATTGCTACATATCTTGCAGTGTTCTTACATGGATATAATGGTGATCTAAAGTTTTGATGTTCTTTAAAATAAGTTTCTAATAACTTTGCAAACTCCATCATAGTATATGGTCTATCAAGGTTTTCTAGAATGTGGACCATGTCCTTAGCAGCTTGTCGTGGACCATCTAACAACCAATCTTTAACTATTGTACCTTTAGGATAATAGATTTGAAAAAGATCATTTCTTGCATGTCTATTTTCAACAAAATGTTCTCTTGTTTTTTCTTCACCGTCTTTGATCAATCTTGTAATAGTACCCCAATGTTCATTACTAAATGAAAATACAATTGTATAATATAATAGTTTTTCTAGATCAGTCTCATGTTGCATCATATAACAATATGGATGTTCATGCCAGTGTAGTCTATGTGAAAATATTTGATAGTCATCTAATAGAAGTTGATCTTGTCTCTTGTCAAACGCATGGCAGAATTCAAAGAATTTATTGAAACGTTCTTCTTGAGTCCAATCTTTCATCCAACTCTCTTTAGGTTTCTTCTTTTTAAATTCTATGTCTAAATTAGTATTGTGATATTTTATATTGGTGTAATTAGTTTCCTTTTCACCTTCAAAATTAAATAGTTTATTTTGTAAGAAATCTGAATTCATAGATCCTGTTTTTGGGTTGTGTTCAATTTCAAGTCTAGGTTCTGTTACTGTTTCTTGGTTATTCATGTGTATTTACCATTTTTTTATATTCTTCTACTGAAACTCCCGCAGCTTGTAACACTTTATCGTCTGATGGAAATGATGTCATTCCATTAAATGTTTCTAATAAACCTAAATCTAACATTGCTTTTTGTCTACCATATGGATGATCTTTGATACTGGAAGAATTCCATAAAGTATCCATATCGATGTGTGAGTAATCCTTACCAGGTCTAAGATAGTTTTCAATCCATCTTATAAAATCACACGCTACATCTTCGGCATTATATGGAAGTGAACCTGTGTCTTCATAGATCTTGTTCATAACAGCATCTAGAAACTCTTCTGATTTTTTACCTTTCTTTTCTATAGGGTCTGCAAGATATCCAATGCATTCTACTGCATTAGTTCCATAATAAAACATAGATTCTCTATTCATGAATTCTGGATACCAATCACATACATCTGCAATAACTGCAGCGTATTGAAATCTATATGCCCTTAATCCATTATCTGCATTCCATTTAAACATCCATTCACCAAGTTCTCTCAAATCTTTTTTATTACCGTCTCGTAAATAGTTTGCCATATCTCTTGCAAGTCTAGGTGCAAATTCACATAAGAAGTAATCTCCACCTCTTTTATAAACATATTCTGGTTCTGTAAAATCTGACATACCAATAAACGAATCTTCGTTTCCTTTTGGTTTAGGTGGTTTAGGAAATGCAGGAAATTGATATCCAACTGACGTATAAAATGGCGTAGGATGATGCTTTACCTTTTCACACATATCTTCTATTGACTGACAGTCATGTAAATCAAATATAATAGTGTTGTGATAACCTGATGGTTTTGTTGCATAATTAATAGCGGAACCACATACTCGATGTAGTATAAAAATATATAGCCACTCTTCCAATCCAAATACTTCATGTTTCCCTGTCCAATTGTTGGCCACTTCTTTTCGTTGAGGGTATATATTACCTGATTTCATGTGTTCCCAATATGGATGATTTGGTGTCCATCCGTAAAAAACATCATTTATAATCTGACTAAAACCTGCGAATTTTCTTTCCACAACATCATACAATTGAATGTGTTCCATCAATGGATCATTCATGTTACTTTGATCATGTGGAACTGTACCTAAATTAGATAGCTTTTGTTGTTCAAATGCTAAATTATAGTATCTAATAAACTCGTCGTAATATTTAGTCGTTTTTATTTCCATTCTTTTCTAATATTTCCCAAGTAAATGGATCTCTATTTCTTCTATACTGTTCCATAGACCATTCTATGTCACCTGTTGTAAGATCTATTATATGAGGCTTCGCAGCACACATGTGATTTTTAGTTATTGGTGTAATTTTGATTTTGTAGTCGGTTGTTTTCATTTTAAAATAGGGCTAAAGTTTGTTTAATTAATTTTTTATTAGGTTCGTTCTTAATTAAATCCCATCTATAAAATTCTCTAGCAATGTGTACTGATTTTGGTTTCTCCATAACATCAAATGTTAATTCATTAAGAGCGTTAAAGTAAACTTCTGGATGTCTATATGAAATCCAATTGTTTCTTTCGCACATATCATCAATACCTGCATTGATTTCTTTTACTAGAGCAGATCTTTCAGACCATGTTCCAGTATATGGTGTTCCTTTATAAAATCCTGTTTTTGGTAATGGTCTACTCTCATTTTCTATTGGTAAACAATGTACTACTTCTATATTGGAAACACCAGTATCTTGTAATTTTAATAATTCTGCTTCGTAATTAACTAGAAGCTTTTTAACTGAAGCGCTAGGATTAGGTTGACGCATCAAGTGATGTCTAACATCTATATTACCCATATAAACTCTTAGATCTGTGATCCATGGATATACATATGTTTCTAATCCTCTGGTGAGTGCACCGTGCATTGTTAATCCATCATGCCGCTGTGTCATATACCCTGGTGAATATTGACTAAATGAATGACTATCACCAAAACAAAGTTTGTTAGTTTTTTCTATAGAATCAATTCTAGGTATGTCATTTGCACATATACTTTGTATATTGTCTATTTTATCTTCTAGTGTTTTGAATAAATCTGTACCCGTATGTAACCTTTGTTTAACTAATTCTGCTATACATGGCATGTCATGATGTAATGAAAACATTTTAACATCTGAAAATATCCTAGAGATCTGATGATATAAATCATCATTAGCACCTCCGAATATATTGAATGTTCCTTTAAATTCCATTCCATGTTCTAATAGAATAGTATCAAAGTTGTTCCAATCGGGTGTTACTGTTGTGATAACTTCTACGTTTTCATAACCTGCGCTCCTACATTGATTTGCTAGGTGAAATGCCCAACCTGATTTGTGAGAACTTTCTTTTGGGCTTAATTTTCCAACTAAAGCTGCTATCCCAATTCGAGACGACTTGTCGGAAATGTAATCTGATAAGTATTTAAATTCTGTCATAACTTGTTATTTAATAGGATCTTCTGTTTCACCATAACCATGCTTTTCAACATAGTTATCTAGAGCGCCTAAGTAAGCTACTGCATCTAGGAGATTATCTTGTTTATAATTATATGAATGTCGACTCAATTTAAGAGCTACAAGTGCAGCGTACATATCAGAGCCATTTAATTCTTTACCTGTCATACCATTGAAAACCATGGCAGCTCTTCGCATACCTTCTTCAAATGGTCCATATTGACGTGATTTTTCTTCTGATCTATTATTAACTATCTCGTTAGCTTCAGACAGAATGTTGGATTTTTTATTAGACATATAAATCGTTTAGTAGTTATACACACAAGATTGTGTTTGTTTAATTATATATTCGAATTACTTAGAGGGTGACGCATAAGAAGATGATCATGAGCTAGTTGAATATTAAACATGTGCTAATAAGTTATTTGGACATGCTGTGTTATACATCATCTGACAGTACAATTTGAGTGCTTTGATATTTGTACCATCTGCACTTCCTACTGCCCTTGATAGATCATTGGCCACAACTGCTTGAACAAAGCCACCACCTGCGTAACCTATGTTCCACTTAGTACATAGAATGGAAGTTCCTATATTAATAACATGATTTAATTCAAAATCGCTTAGTAAATCTGTTTCGCTGTTTTCATTTACATATGTTTCAACAATTCCTTTTACTATTTTAATTTTATCGTAAGTTTCCATTTATTTATTTTTATGTTTAGTCTTTCTGTAATACTTCTTTTTATTCCTATGAGGTGTTGGAGTTTTTAAAGCATCAAACCACTCGGTAATTGTTAACTTAATTTCCTGTAGTTTGATGCTTTTACTCTTCTTTTCCATTATTGTGAGATTATCATTTCTATAATGTTATTAATGTCTTCTCTACCTTGCCATCCAACAACGTCATCGTCAATTTGTAAAACTTCACTAGTTGCAAAGTCTCCGTTTTGATTAAAGATTGCAATCTCAAATGATGAGAACGATTCTTGATTTTTAAGATCTTCTCTTGGTGTACAGTAAGCTCCAACTCCTGCTGAAACTGAGATCTCCCAATTGTTATCAAATACATGATGTGCATTAATCATGTGATGGTGATCTTTGAAAATAAGGTCTTTAAATTGTGTCATGGTTTTCTATTTTTATAGTTCAAAGTTTTCTTGAAGTTCTTTGATTAACTTTTTGATCTCTTTTTTATTAAGAGTAATATGTGTAAAGAAATCTCCTTGATCTCTCATTGTTAATTGTACTTTCATACCTTCCTTACCTCCACTAAATCTAGTTAGTGACATTTCAGTGTTTTCCATTTCATTTGTCTTTTGACTGTGAAATTGGCCTTTAAGTGATTTTAATTCTGTTGACATATCTTTTATTTTTAATTGGGAAGGATTAACCTCCATTAGTATACTACTAATATACGTGATTTATTTGACATAAAAAAGCTTTTATGCGTTTATTTTCAATTTATTTTTCTAGAGTTACTATATTTGTTAATTGAATAAACATTTCAATAGCTTTTTTTAAGCCTCTGATTTTGTTTTCTATCTCTATACTTACTCCAAGTTTTATAGCTCTAGGTAATAGATCATCATATAGATATCCATCAAAAAGACCATATGACATATTTGTTAATACATCATCATCTGTTGCTTTAATAACGTCCATTGTCATTGTCATCATTTCTGATGTAAAGCATTCGTGTCTATTAAATTTCTTGTAACTCATATCTCTAACTGTTTTTATTATACTACTAATATAACAAAAAAAAGCCAAACAAAAAAATGTTTGGCTTATTATTTTAAAAAAGTTACGAACAATTACCCGTGCTTCTTAACTATCTTTACTAATTCGTCAAGGTGTGGTTTAACATATTGACCATAGTCAGCATGTTGGTCTTCATCTACATCCAATGGCTGCATTTTTTTCCACATCATATAATTAGCAATAAAACCTTCACTTGCATCTACTATCTTCTTGATATCTGATTTTGCATAATCTTTACCATACCATGAATTAGGATCAACTTCTTGTCTTGCTGTTTCATCCGTAAATGGGTTTTTAATTTCTGTTCCTTCACGATCGAACGAGTATGCTTCGAATGTAGTTAAATGTTTCATTTGTTTTCTTTTCTTTTTCTTTTTCTTATATTCTTCTTCAGCATCGCCTGATCCTGCTGGTACATCACCAGAACCAACAGTACCATTATTTGGTAAAACTACTGGGCCCATTCCGGAGATATTGGCTATTCCAATATTTTCTTCTACGTATTGTGGAAGTCCATCGTGTTTTGTACTTGCAAAATCTTTAAGTTGTTTAAGTGTCATTGAATCTGCTAATTCTTGTACTTCAGCACTTGCATCTTTAGGATCTAGTTCACCCTTCTTTAAAGCGTAAGCCATTCCCATTAATTTTTGTTGTGCAACTGAAGTACTAGGCATAATTAATATGTTGGAGTTTCTATTATCTTCAACTTAATAAGTTCAGCAATAAATTCTCTGTATTTCATTTTTTTAATTCCACTAATAATAGTTTTATCACCTTCTACAAAATCAGAACCGTCAAAGTAATATGAGTTACCGTTATTGGCTGCTATTGTTATAACGTCACCTATCATAAAGTCAGAAGGACATCTTCTAGCACCAGATAAATCTTTTACAACATCTTTTCCCCATGCAGATAAACCATCTTGTTCACTTACACTACCGTCATATCTAATAGGATTTCCTGGCAATGCTTGTACAGCGTCACCTTCTGGCGTTCCATCAACTGCATAATAATATGCAAGAATAGCGTTAGCTAATGCTTCATCTCTGCCAGCTTTTAATTTTGCTTCGTTAAGAAACTGTTCAAATAATTGTAAGTGTTTCATTTTAGTTTTTTATGTGTTTTGATTAATATAATCTATAAAGTCATCTGCTGTCTTACATGGATCATCTGATTGATCAGAACCTGGTCTTTTTTGGTATTCAATACCACATTCTTCATCTTCTGCATTCCACCAAAACATAAAACCGGCCGAGCTTACGCTTCCGTCTTCTATATAATCATTTACATAGATTTCCACTTCAGATGGTTCTGTGTCTTCGTAATAGTCTGCTATCTTTTTAATTTCTTTCTTGATATTAACTTTTTCGTTAATGAATTGTTCAAATAATTGTAAGTGTTTCATTATTGTTTTATTGTTTGTTTTATTGTTTGTTTTATTGTTTAATAGAACGTTTAATGACCATATTTACGATCCCATGCATAATCGAAATCTTCTATCTTATCTATTTCGAGTCTAAGCTTATGAGCAGTTTCTAAGATATCTTCATCATAGTGTGTTGGTGCATCTCCGTATTTATCTTTTAATTCTGCTTGTCCTTCCATGGAATATGTGTACGTTCTAAAAGCACCCAATATTCTGTTCATTTGCATTGCAGCATGTGTCATTGTCACTTCTTTACCACCAGGTGCAGTACCTATAACAACATCATCGTCCTTTCCTACACTTCTTCCAAATTCTTTTATACCATCTTTAATTTGCTCGGTTAAATCCATAATAGCATCCTTGACCATTTTACCTAATGGAAGTTTAACTGCAGCACTTTGTAAAATGTCTTTATATCTTTTTAGGTTTTCATATTTAAATTCCATATCGTTTTTATATACAATGGCTCCAACTTTTTCAGCATCTCGTTGTGCTATCTTATTTACCGTTGAATATCTTTGTTGTAATGAATCGACATCAATAATAATAGCTCTATCTGAAACTTCAGCGATTCTCTTTACACTAGTAAGACCTGTTCCTTGCCATCCTGATCTTGTCTTATTAATACCTATAGTTTCTTCACCTCTTTGCTTATCTGTTTCTATACTTCTAGGAGTTTTATATTTTCCTGACATTTGTTGTACTCTGTCCAAATATCCATGTAGGTCTCTATCAACAAAGAATTTATTATTTTCATCGGCAACACATAACATGTATTCACCTCCTGGGATAGTTCTTGATCTTATAGATTGAGCTTCCTCGGGAGCGTATGGGTTAACTTTTTCAACATCTGAAATGTAGAAAGTAATTGTGTTTTTACCTTTAGCCTTATATGCAGCATGTGGTGTTGTTACGATTAAATCATCATCTTGTATCTTATCTAATGCTATTTTAGTTTTACCATAAAATGCTTCAGGTAATGTACTGTGTACGCCACCTCCATTAAATAAATCTCTAAGTATTTGTGAACTAAACGCCTCGTTTAATTTCTGTGAAGTTACAAATGCTTCAAATAAGTGTATGTGTTTCATAATTTGTTTTATTTTTATTGATTACCAAGCGTAATCAAAAGATTCAATTTTATTAACACCATCTTTGATACGTTTTGCATAGTTTTTAACTTCTCTTTGGTACCATGATTCAGATGAACCAAATCTTTTTTCAGATTCTGCATCTTGTTGAACATAATCAACATATCTAGAATAATCATCTAAAATACTTGACATGTGGTTAGAAGCATCCTTCATTTTTACGTGATTACCTTTTCTGTTAGTTCCAATAGAGATTTCTCCGTATTTGGTCTTTTCACCTTTAGATAAACCATCTTTAATTTGTTGAGTTAATGTATCAATAGCATCTGCGACCATTTTATCTAATGGTAATGAAGCAGCTTTAGTTGCTAATATCTGTTCATATCTTGTCTTGTTTTCTTGTTTAAAATCAGCATGTGATTTAAATGCTGCAGCTCCTGATTTTGCTAACGCTCTATCATTTCTTTTGTTTGTAGTTGAATACTTTTGTTGTAATAACTCAACATTAATAACAATAGCTCTATCTGCAACTTCAGCAATTCTTTTTACATTGTAAAGTCCAGTTGCATCCCATCCTTTGTATTTTTTACCGATACCAATAGAGTCAGTTGGATTATTACCTACAATTTTAAGGTTTCTATCATCGTTTTTTCTACTACTATATCTACTAGATGATGTCCAAGTTTGATCATAAAATTTATTACCACCTGAAGTAACTGCTAATAAGTAACCTCCACCTGGAATAGTTTGATTAGACCTATACCCATCTTGCGGTGCATGTGGGTTTTCTTTCTCATTATCTGAGATATAAAAAACGATAGTGTTTGTTTGTTTTGCTTTATACGCTGTTTGTGGATCGGTACTGATAATATCTTCATCTTGTACTTTATCCATAGCAACTTTAGTAGAACCATAAAAAGCTTTAGCTAAATGTTTATCTAGTTTGCCATTAGTTCCCATAAATAATTGAGCAAGCTTCTGTGAACCAAATGCTTCAGTAATCATAGATCCAACTTTAACTGTAAATGTTCCGTTAGACTCTTCGATATAATCTGCAAGGCCTGCATCGTCCCAGCCGTTTTCAGATGCTAATACTTTTTCTAGATCCTTTCTATCTCCAGTTAATTCAACTTCTGGCCATCCGCTTGGTCCTTCGTTGTCAATGACTTCCATTGTAACTTTATGTTTCTTAAGTAATTTTGTTAAGATTTTAGATCCTGGATCGATAGCATCCATCACTACAGTTGCTTCGTTTAATGATCCTACGAAGTCACTGAATGATTCGAATACAAATTGATTTTTCATATTTTTGTTTGTTTTATTTTCTTTTACTAGTCGTGGGTTTTTATTAAGAAGTTCTTCCATGTCTATTTCTGTAAGTGCCATGAAGCTATCTTCACCGTATTTTTTAGCTAATCTATCAGCCTTCTTAACGTCAATAACTCTAATTAGTTCATCATATGATAAAGTTGCAATTCCAAATTCTCCAAAGAATTCTTCGGCGTTTGCGTTTGCTACTTTAAAAGCGGATGCTTTTTCATTTACTGGTACTAACTTGTTAAGAACTTTTCTACCCGTTTTAGAAAGTGTAATACCTTCTTCGCTGACATTAAAATAAGAAGAATTTCTTCTTAACCATCTCGTTGAATCAGTTGTCATTTCTCTAACAATAAAATTAAATTCATCTTGAGTAACTTTACCATCTTTGATAGCTTCTAATACCTTGTTTCTGATTTTAGCAGCTTTACCAACAGTTCTTGCCGGGTGATTATCGGTGTATTTTCTCTTAACCGTGATGTTTCTTTCTTCTAGTGGTTCTTCGTTAATGTCCATGTTTTAATGTTATTATTTTATTATATATTCTTAATAAATTGGTCGAATGTCATTGTCTCTATTTCAGATTCTGTTAAAACGCCCATCGAATCTTCTAATTTTGATTTTAATTCTTTATACATTTTATGTAAAGGTGTTGGTGTTAGCTTCTTAAACAACTTCTCATCACCGTCTAACATTGCATTTCTAACTTGTGTTGCTGAAATATTATTGCCAGTTCTTGGAATCTCATATAATCCAAAATCAGGTCTTACACCAAGATCTTCTCTATAAGTATCTTTATTTACTTGAAACCCATAAGTCTTCATTCTATCACTTCCTGTTCCCCATAATACTGGTTCATATTTTGGCCTCATTGCATTAAACATAGTATCAATACCGCCAGTTGGTATTACGAAAACTTCTTCGATTGGATATTTAGATTTTAAAGATTTAATCATTTCTACTTGAGTGTCCTCGTCATAAGGTCTCTTGAATGCATCTTCTTTCTTTTTAGTCTTAGATTTAACTAAGAATATAACTACTGGATATCCGTTTTGTTTATGTATAGCTTCAACAACTTTAACATGACCTAATGTAAATGGTTGAAATCTTCCAACGAACATGTTTACTAATTTAGTACCTTGTTCTGGATAATCCACTTTAAGTGCTTCTAAGACTGGTGATTCAGTATATTGTAATTTTTGATTTAATAAGTATGCTTTAAAATTCATAACATCACTTTCATTTGTTTTTGACATTACAACTGCTTCTATAGTATCAACAATATCATTGATTTGATTCATTAAATCTTTATTAATAATATCTGTTTCTTTGTTTCTTCTTTTTCTAAAACTACCCAATGTAATTTTAAATAATTCAGATAATACTTTATTTTGTACTAATGATACAGTTTTTTCGTTTGATATAAATGCAGGATTAAGTTCAAATCCTCTATTGTCAGAAAAATCTGCTGAATCAAAATTAGCGCCTATATATTTTGGTGCATTCTTCTGAACATATTCGTTAAATAATATTGATATCAGCTCAATATATCTTAAATCTGGTTCTTCTTCTTCAAGTGACACATCTTTCAAGTCAAAGCTTGTAATGTATTCTACTAAATCCAGAATTGATATTTGGTACATATCAGAAGGTTGCCTAGGTTCTTGTTGTTTTCTATCAAAACGCTCTAGTTTAAAACTCTTAGGATTTTTACCTTCATAAAAGTTCAATATCAATCCATCTATGTCGGTGTCTAATGTTGTGTTTAATGCTGGATTATTAAGACCATTATTAAATATGTTGTAAATAGATCTAGTAAAAGATTGATCTTTGTATCTTAATGAGAAATCAGAATCTGACATACCTAAAAGAGATATTAAGTCATCTTTTTGGTTAGATTGTAATTTACCTTGAAATATGATCGGTGGTCTTTGTACACCCAATGTATCTGCCCACTTGTTTAAAACTTGTGGATCTCTAATTACCTTTTTGATTTGTGTTAAATCATTAGGGTTTAATACTTGTATATGTGTTAATATTAAATTGTTTTTAGGAAGTGTTTCATATTCTATGTCTACTGTTTTGTTTTCGATCATGTAATCGAAACCAAACTTCCAATCCAATGGCATGTCTTCTGTTACTTCACTTAATATGGTACCAAAATATTTAATACCATTTTCATAGTATTTAACCATAGTTCTATCAATTCTATCCATAGAATATTTAGAACCACTTTTAAAGTATTCAAAACCTGTATTTGTTTTCTTTACGTGGAAAGAAGACGCTTGTATTTTTTCAGATACAACACATGGTAATTCTAATATTGACATAAAGTCGTTAATATTAGTTTCTTTAAAGTATGTTCTTAAATTTTGTAATGCCATATTATATTGTTTATCTTCCGTATTTGATAATACCCATAAGCTGATTTATAGCAGCGAATGTGCCTGTTAATTTAAATGTCTTACCTTTATATACAAATACTAATCCTTCAGTAGGTATAATAGATTCAACACCTCCGATTCTATCTAATCTTGCAAGTTCTGCTTCAACCTTTTCTATGGCTTTTATATCTCCGCCCTTTCTAAGTTTATCAGCTTCTGTTCTAATTTGATCATGTAATCTCTGTGCCTCAGCATCAGGATTGGCAGCAACAAAATTACTTGCATTTTTAAGAATAACGCTTCCTAGTTCTAAGAATAAATCCTCAAATGGTCTAATGTTTTCTTTATATTTTTTAGCAACGTCCTCTTTATCGAACTTCTTAATAATAGCTGCTTTATCTTTTCCTAACTCTTTATCTAATGATCTTAAATTAAGTGTCTTTTTGTCAGCATACGCCCATCTTAATAATAAACCTTCTTTAAAGTCTTGTGATAAGTCTGGGAAATTAATATCTATTTGTTCTCTCCACCACATTTCGTGATATCTTGAAACCTCATCGGCATCTGTTAAATTATACCTAGCTCTTAGTACTTCTACTTTCTTTACAAACTTTTCTTTGTTCTTTTCAAAATCAAGATCCTTACCTAATTTAATAATTTGTGGAGGGATTATAGTAAATGTTTTACCTACATTTTTCTTAAGATCTGATAAAGCCTTTGTAATTGATTTAGCATACTTAGTTTCTTCTCCTATGATATTACCTTCGCCGTCTGTTATTTTAATTCCATGAAACTGAATAATGTCTCTGTCATAATAGATAACGTTTGGATTTTTAGAGTAAATAAGCTCCATATTCATGAAGTTCAGTCCGTTATCGAATGCCTCTAAATCTTTAGATGAGAGTGATGATAAAGCGTCTGATAGATCTGTTGCTGCAAAGATATATGTTTCTTCGACCAATTTAGATGCGTGACCAGTGAACATTGAAATGATACCATTAAGGTCTAATGGATTTTTCATTTGTCCTTTGTTTCTGGCAAACATTGCTTGACCATCTTTTACAGTAACAAATAAGTTTTGACCATCTGTTTTTTCAGTAGGCTCTTCTTCAAAGTTTAATTCACCAGATAGTCCAGCTTCTATTAAATTTTTAAAATCACCAAATGTAAGTGATTTGTCATCAAACGGATGTTTCATGTGCCCTGCAGCACCACCTTCTAGAATCAATGATTCTCGTATATTGATGTGCAAACCTTCTGTTACAAACTGTTCAAACTTATTATAAATCTTCATAAGATATGTATCTTGTTTTATTTAAGCTCCTAGTGAACTAGTTAACATACCGGCAGCAGTACCATAATCTCCATCTGCTTTTGCTAATATTCCGTCAATTACTTTTTTTGCTTTTGCTTCGTCAAACTCTTCTCCAAATGCTTGTTTTAAAACAGTATTTGCGTATTCGTTAAACTCTTCGTCAGATTTAATTTCTGCTTCAGTTATTACTGATTCATATGCATCTTCATGATCATCGATAGAATCCGGTCCCCATATATCAGCTAAAACCTTTTCAATATCTTTTCTTTTACCAGTTAATTTAACTTCTGGGTAACCATGGTCTCCTTCTTCTTTTTCAACTTCCATTTTAACCTTGTTCTTCTTTAAAGATTTAGTTAAAGGTATATGTTTAGTTGGGTGGATACCATCATCGTTTCCAAATTCTATACCTGAAAGAGATGCTTCAGTTATTACTGATTCTTTAACAAATATTGCTTCTTTATCACTATATCCAGGTTCTAATGAAAGTCCGTGTTTTTTCATTAATGATTTGTATTTATCAACGTTATTAATAAATTCAATAGCAACGTCATCCATATCGCTTGGATCTGTATTTAGAAATCCTGTATAATCATCGTGTTTTTTATCAAATTGATAGTCTTTAGAAATCATTGTTAAGAACGCATTAACTTCTGATTTACCTTCAGTAATTACTGATTCTTCAATTTGTGCCGATTCTGACATATTGAATGCATTTAATAAAGATTGTCCTGCAGCTTCTTGTTTAATACTTTCTAAATACAGTGCAGTACCTTCAACTATTCCAATACCTGACCATCCAGCAGCATTTGCTATATCTGAATAATATTGATCTAATATTCTTTTAGTTGTTGTAGCTCCAATTTTAATGAAATAATTTCCTAAACCTGGCATTTTAATTTCAAAACTGCCAATGTTACCTTTAATATTCTTAGAAATTACAAAACCTTCTCTTGAAAAGTTTGCATCTTCCATCGCTTGTTCAAATAAGTATTTGATACATCCTAATTCACCTTGTAGTGACATAGCACCAAAATCAGTTAATCTCTTTGCAAATAAGTTTCTATATACTGTAAGTACTTTTTTAGCATCTCTTTTGTATTCTACCTTAATAGCTTCATTTACAGAAACTGATAAAGATTCAAATGCTGGTTGTAATTCAGTACCTGCATAAACATCTGCCATTAACCATTCTTTGTTGGCTTCGTCCCATAAATATACATATTCTGCTCCATCATTGCTAGCATCTTTTATGTATTTTTTTACATCTGCAATACTACCCTTAAGGTTTTTAGAACCATCTTTATAGAAGTTCATTTTATCTGGAGTAGCCTCTAATCCGGATGAATTACCACCCTTAATTACAGCATCTACGTTTTTGCCGGCTTTATATCCTTTTTTAATAAGAGGTAATACATTTTCTGGGTAAGAATCATAATGAGTGTAAATAGAAACAATGTTTCCTTTCTTATCAATTTTACCAAATTGTCCTCTTGTTCCTTCTTCAATTAACGCAACAGATTCACTAATTTCTGTTCCTCTTAATTTATTGAAGAATTCAGGTTTTTGATCTTCTGTTAGCTCTTTAATAGAAGTAACATTAAACTCAGCTAATAAATTTTTAAATGTTTCAGCTTCATCAGATCTCTTAGTAGAGTTGTCTTCTTCTACTTGTCTAGTCTGTGTGATCTTAACTTCAGTAGAAAACTGATCAAATGATTTTAATTTGTGCATAATATAGTTTATTTTTTATATGTTATTATTTTATTATATATCTCCTTCAAAATCTACATTTTTAATATCGTATTTAAACTTCTGTTCCCTGTAGATACGTTGCCTTTCTTTAGAATGTCGCATTAAGTAATTATCCCAATCTGGTGATGATAAATCATCTACAAAATCTATGATATTTACTGAGTCCTTTGAGCTATGTTGTCTAAGTCCACGGCCAATTGATTGTCTAATTATTACCTCAGATTTAAATGACTCTGTGAAAAATATGTTGTGTATTTTTTTAATAGAAATACCCGTTGAGAATGTACCATATGATGCAACAATAACAACTTCTTCGCCTGCCTCCATCTTTTTCTTATGTTCCTCTCTAATATCTTGATCAATTCCACCATCAACATAATACACTTGCTTGTCACTTTCCTGTCTTAGTTTTTCATATATCTTTTTACCATGTTCAATGCGGTGAAATAACACTAAGCTATTACCTTTTACTCTAGAAATAATATTGGTTATAAAATTAAGCCTACCGATTGAATTGATCACATAGTTTTGTTCAAATTTAAAAACATCTTTACTTTCGTATCTATTTTGTGACATTTCTCTAAATGCATCTTTAGTAGACTGTGGCGCATAATCCATTTTTATAATTTTAACCTTACATCCAGCAATAAATCCTTCGTTTTGTAAATAGTTTGCACTTATCTCGGTGATCAATGGACCAGTGTATGCCATCAGTGTCAGTCTGTCTAATGTACCTTCTTTTGGAATTGTACCTGATAATCCATACTTGTATTCTGCATTAACACATTTTTGTAATATAGTTTTAATAGACGCTGATTTAGCTTTATGTGTTTCATCTACAATAACTGCATCAAATTCTGCAAAATAGGCCTTATCTTTTTTAACAAGAGATTGATACGTACCAATTACTACATTTCTGCCCGCTCTGATCTTTTGACCAGAATATATCTGCTGTACTTTGATATCTACTGCATTTCTATAGTTATAATCTAAGAAATCTTCGCTTGCTTGTACTACTAACGAAACATTAGGTACAATAAATAGAATTCTTTGTGCTTTTTGATGTTCTAATAGATATGTTACTGTTAAAAATGATATAAGTGTTTTACCGGCAGAAGTTGCTAGTTCACTTAAACATCTTTTAAATTTTAATATATTGAATGCTGCTTCGATTTGATAATCCCTAGGAGTAATCTCCGACTTGTCAAAGAACGCTAGTGCCCATTCTGTAAATTTTTCTTGGTTAATACTTGTGTCAAATATTTCTGTAATTCCATTCAGTTTAAACTCAAACTTATATTCCTTACATATACCCATAACTTCCCTCCATAGTCCAGAAGGAATCCACTTATCATCTTTAATATATGAAACATATCCATCCCATAGGCCTTTCTTGACCAACGGGTTAAATCTCCATGACTCTATTCTCCTGTTAAGAGAAATATTGAGTTGTTCCAATTCTAATTCAGTTGCTTCATCAATACGTAACAACTGTTTGTTTTCAGTTAAACTAAGCTCCACATTGTTAGAGCATTTTTATTCTTCGTTATAGATCTTTTAATGCTAGTCTATTACGAATGGCAAAGCCCATGTTATCTAGGGTTTTTACCGAGTCTCTAAAGAATTCTACTTGATTTTCTAAATGAGACAATACCATATTTTCGTCGGATAAATCGGTTTCAATAAACCTTTCTTTTTGTTTTTCACCGAGTTTGTAATCATATTCGTAGTATCTGATATATGCTTCTCTATATCTTGCCGCTACTTTTACTTTTTGTTCTTTTACTTTCATGTTGAAATACGACATCTGTTCAACAAGGGTTTGACGTGAAGACAATGTTTCTGCAATAGTTTCTTCCATTAAATTTAAGTTTCTCAAACTCTGTGCTAATCCTTTAATAGTATTAGTCCATTCAGTTCTTTGACCACTCAATCTTTTATCTAACGCTAATATCTGTTCTTTGTTCATATTAAAATAATGATTTCTTATTAGGGTTGGGTTTAATAAATTTAGATGTGATTTGTCTTTTCTTAAACTTAGGTTTAGGTAGCTCCATATCAGGTGAATTGACACTAAGATCTAATGGCTTGAAATCTATTAATAGTTTCATACCCTTAAACCTGTCACTGTCTCTTTGAAATTCGTCAAAATTGTCTTCGACCATATTACTAATGTCTTCTATACATACCATAGATCTAATTCGCTTGAAGTGAAATATTTATCGATCTTCTTGTGAGCGTCGATTTTTAACTCAAAACATTTCAATATTAAGTCGTTTAGATCTTTAATATTATATGTATCTAACTTATTTTCCTTAAGAAATTTAGACCACATGAATACTGGACGGCCTCTCTTTAGTTTCTCTGCCATCTTCTTTTTTCCAGTAGGATCATTGTCAAACATATATCTAACAGTTGGTATCTCATCAAAATCATCCGTTGATCTACCTGCAGTTGCTAATGCCAATGAGTTATTCATAAACTTAGCATCTAATGGTCCTTCGAACATCGTGATAGGCCTTTGAAAGTTTAATTGCATAATACCAAATAGTGTAGAAATCTTTGTCAATGTATTTAGATCTTCATTAGTCATCTCTAATGGTTTACCCATTTCTTCATATAACTTTGGCAGATCATATGTTAAATACCTCTGACCATAACCTTTCATTCTACGTGTTTGTGCACCTATTATTTTACCATCATTGCTGTAATTTAAAATCCACAAACGAAATTCTTTCTCAGAATATAAGAAATCACCAGATCTTTGGTGTAATAATCTATCTTTCAGTTGAAACCAAATCCAGTCGCCAGGTTCTATTACCTTTGCTCTGAAGTGTTGTTTAAAATCATCAACATCTATTGCTAAATTGTGTATTTGTTCTAGTGCTTGATGTTTTAGTACAGATTCTGGATTGACTTGTATTTTATTCTGTTTGATATAATCTATAACTAGAAATGAATCATCAGAATTGTCCATCTTTACTTCATGATCCTTTAAAAAAGTATACACATTGGTATGGTGACTACAATTATAGCAATGATACTGTAATGTGTCCCAAAATATATTACCACGCTTTGCAGTATCGTCTTTATGGGAATCACCACAATAAGGACATGCTAGGGTTATTCGCCCATGCATGTCCTTTAGTAGCTTTTTATTAGGAGTAGAATGTACTTGGGATACTACTTCTTTAAGTGCGTATCTTATTTTATCCTTTAACTCTTCAGTAAGATTTACATTAGATGTCGAGGTCATTCAAAAAAGAATCAAGATCATCGTCCGTACTAACTGTGTTTGTTGAAGCTGAAACTGCTGGTGCAGATTCTGTTACTCCAGCTGTTGCTGTTACTGGTTCCGCCACTTTGGCTGCTGCTCTTTTTGGAGGAGCACTAGTCATGCTTGATATTGATTCACCTGGATTTAGATACATTCTTAATACATCGTTTACAAATGATCTTGTATCTTCGTCCCATGCTTGATAATCGTAACCTTTTAATGAAGGTGCTGCCTCTAATTCTCCTTTAATAGAAGTCATAGTTTCTTTACTACGTTCTGCAGGTGCATCGCCCATAATAATGGCTGATTTACTAGCTGAGAATTTAGATTTATCGTAGTTGTTATATTCACCTTGTCTAGTGATAATCAACTCAAAGTTCTTACCTTCAAATAGGTCAAATACTTGTGTTGGTTCACCAAAATCTGGCTTTAATTCTGCGTCGATTTTCTCTTTAATCTTATAACCAAATTTAAATACTTTATAAGTACCTTCTAATTCTGGATTCTGTGGATCTTTAACGATCTTGATAAGAGAATAATATTGTTGACGTCTTTTCAATTTCTCAGAAGACTTACGGTCTACTGCTGAATCTGATTTACGTAATTTCCAAAATACATCTGCAATTGGACACTTTTCTCCGATCGTTGCTGGACTATCTACTAGTTTACCATCACCGCTCGAGTTAGTTAGCCAGTGTACATATTTTTGAATTAGTGAATTACGAGGGTTTTCTGGGTTAGGTACAAAACGTATTAGTGCTTTGTAAGTTCCGTCTTTACCATCGTCTGCTGTTGGTTTGTAGATCTCGTTAGAAGAACTACTTGTTTGTACTTGGTGAGTTTCTACGTCTTCTACGCCCAAGTTAAAAATGTCAAATGAATCGCTCATGCCTTTAAATTGTTTAGTTTGTTAAATTGTTTACCTTGAAATTACTTTAATGTTCTTTCGTTATTTATATTGTATAATAATAATTAGTTTCAATTTATTGTTAAAATTGCTCCAGAAGGTTCCTTCAATCTATTATCTTCTAACTTAGTCAGTCCTGATTTGTGAAGTAACTCTGACGCTTCCTTTTCAGTAAGCTGGTTCGCTATCACCATTTTTTTTGAGATATCTATTAGACGAAGGTAATCTGTTGTAATTAACATGTAATTTATACTTTTGTTATTATACTTATTATATATCTAACTTTGAGTTTGTTTCACTTCTAGCTTATTTTTATTTTTTTTTAAATAAAATGAAACAGTTTTACACAAGGTGCATATAACAAATGTTAGTTAAGCTAGAAGTTAGATTAGGCTTGGAGGTTTGCAACGTATGCAACGAGAAAGTAAGCGTCGACTAGGTCATCTAACGGCTTCGGGATCTTCTTCCCAATTTCCAGGTCTTTAACGATTTTCCACAATGGGCTTTTAGCCAAGATTGGGTCTTCGTTCACATTTTTCTGGTAAGCCTCAAATAATTGTAGTTTATTCATATTACCTTTACCAGCAAATTTCTTAATAGTAGTTGGAGCAACAGTTAATATGTCTTCGGGATTTAAGGTCTTTAAAAGTTTAAGTTTAAGGATTGCGGCACCTGCTGCCATGTCAATCATATTGTTAGTTCCCATTTTAGAACCATAAGAAGTACCTTCAAATGCAATAATAAACCCATCACCATCAAAAGAATTCTGTAATACTAAATTAATAATATCATCAGCCATCTTGTCATATCTCTTAACCTTGAGAAGCTCAGCGCTTGAATATTCTTCCTTGTTTGTAAAATCGGGTTGAGAAACTAAAGTAACGTCCTTTAATAAAGATATCTCTTCTTGTAGTCTTTGTTCTGCTTTAGTACCAGTTTTAGGTTTAATGTAACTAATAAAATGATAATTCTTACTCTTGTCATTGTATATACAAATTCCTGGAGAGTTTAAAGAAAAATCTACTGCTAAATAGTTCATTTATATTCTTTTACCTAGAGCAGCACCTAATGCAGCGCCAACTAATCTAGAAGTTAATAAATCATAAACCACACCCTTTTGAATACCCAATACTTTAGCAATCATTTTACCAATAGATTTACCTAATGCAAAACCAGTAAGTCCACCTATGATAGAACCAAAGAAACCTTCATTAGTCATCTCCTCATTAAGTCGCTCTATATCATAAGTACCATCTTCATTAAGATATTCTTTAGCAAATGCTTCTAATGCAGCATCAACTTTAGCTTCTAATTCAGGTGTCCATTTTTCCTGTAATCCCTCGTTGATAATTTTCATATCGTTATCAGTGATTTCAGTTTCTATTAAATATGTATTAAATGTTTTCATATTGTATATATCTTTGTTTATTCAACCTCCATTCTAAGGTTTAATTTATTATAAAAGAAAGTAACTTCAAATGTATTAAAAGAAGAAACGTTTTCTGCAAAGTTCATGCTTAATTCATTAATAGAATTCATAATACAATCTGTAAATTCCATATATGCAACTGATGCACCTTCTGAATCTAATATTCTTAAACTCAATGGTTCTGTATATGCTTGTTTAGTCGATCTAGCATAATACCATAAAAGAGTATCCATCATAATCCAATAATTAATAAATCCATCCAACAATTGCATAGTAACTGTAAATTCTCTGTTAACTACATTTTGGATAGGTATAGCTCCTCTGTGATATCTTTTACTACCGTCATTGTCTTCTTGCGAAAGCGGTTCAAATGAAACACCAGGCATATTAATTCCTTGTATACTATAATTAACAAAATCTACAGGTTCAGATAATAATCCACCTGGTACTTTGTTTAAATATTTCTTATATTTCTCTGCAACCTCTTTAGGTATAAATCCCCTAGGAAACCTAAAATCAAATGCATTATTTCTACTATTAAGTACCATATTTAAATTGTAAATTTACCAGACAAGATCATGTTCTCATCTATACCATTGTTTACACTAATATAAAATTTATTGTTCTTCATGCCTCTAATGGTGTTTGCATTTGCTTCACTGATTTTAAATAATACCTCTCCTTCGCCTAGGTTGATATCTTTATTAGAAACATGATTAAACTTTAGTTTTTGTTTTCCATCACCAAATGTCAATATAACATTTTCTGCATTTACAAAAGAAATAAATTCTACATCATCTCCTTTTCTCTTAGCTATAACAAATTTGTAATATGATGTAAATGGAGGAATATAAACACTTAGCTTACCTTCAGATATGAAATCAGAAGTGTCTACCTCAGTTATATCCTGTGTCATTATATTTTCATTACCTGTCTCAAATGTTATTGTTGATTTTGATGCAATAACGTTGTGTCTTTCAATAAAGGTTGGCACATACTTAACACTCTTTGGTAAGTTATCAGTAAATATACCTTCAATTATTTTATTAGATGCCATCTGAGGCAGTACATTATAAACTTCAGTCAATTGATTTGGTGAATTGATACTGAGTTTATTTAATCTTTTGCCATATTTAGCAGCTTGATTAACTGTTAAACTAGATCTTTTTACTATTTGTGTATTGTCTGTTTGATTCCAAATTCTCATAGTTACATCTATTGAAAAACTAGATGCTATATTACTGTTAATAATAACAGGTCTAAAAACAATAGGTGTATTAAAATCTTCATATTGTGTATACGAAGTTTGGAATGTTTTAATTTCAGCAGATCCTACTTTTTCAAATATATCAACATCAAACATAACAACTATATCATCTGATGTTGCTGTAATCTGATTTAATATATATGCTTCAAATGCCCCTATGGAATTATCTTTCTCTCCATAAATTTTGAAATAATCTCCATCAGTTGCGTCCTCTAATACAACAGTAAAATCTTGAAATTCATCTTCTCTAGAAACTGTAAATTTATTTTCTTCAGCAGTTATGAAGTAATCATATCCGTTTATTGTTTGTAAAGTTTCTATTAACTTAAATGATAATTCATAATTAGAAGTGATGTCTAAATCACTAGAACCTAATGAGCCGTCTCCATAAAATAAATCATTAAATTCACTGTTTTGTTCTACTAACGTCGGTATCTTTAAATCAATAAACTTACTCCAAAGCGTTTCTCCTAAAATAAAAGGCTTAGGGTTTGCATATTCATAATTACTAGTGTTTAAATAAACTAACTGTGTTAGATTATTTCTAATACCTGAATTTCTTTTAGCCGCAATCTGAAATAAGAAACCTTCATATCCTCTTCCTGCAAAACTAAATCCGCTTCTTAAATGGAGTCTAATACTATCATACTTGATAAAATTAATATTAGCAGTAGCGTTGGTCTGAGAATTTAAAAGATCAGTTTCATTTCCACCTAACCAATCAACATTATTATTAACGTAATTAAACATTTCATAATCTCCAGTTGAATCATATCCTAATAGAGCATATTTACTTCCAGTTGCATCTGACTGTACCGCATGATATCTTCCAATGGTTTGATTAATATCATTACCTGTATTTTCATCAGGGTTTGCAAATAATGGATTAGCTCTAGTATCAACTATAATTTTACCACCAATTAAGCCCTCATAAGAATATTCTATTGTTCCGTTTTGTGTTGGTGTAAACTGTCCTATTTTAGTTACACTAGAATATGAATAAATTCCAAGAGATCCACTGATATTAAATAAACTCGCATCAGCTAGCGCACTTAAATTAAACTTGTAAGTTTTACCGTTTTGTAATAGTAAAGTTCTAGCTGCAAAGTTCTCTACAGACAAGTAACCTAAAGTTTCAGTTACGTCAAAGTTTACAACTGCACTTCCTAATTCATTTATTAAATGTCTAGCCTTTGATGCATCGCCCTTAACAGTGTCTAAGAACTTTACTTCGCTACCATTATCGTCTACTTCTATTTGATACTTAGAAGGATTACCTTGATCGTGGTATATGAACTCTAATAAAATATCAGAATCTAAATAAAAATATCTTGATGATTGTGCCATTGTTTATATTATTTTAAAATCTTAACCATGATGGTGAGTAATAAAGTCCAAGTCCAATTGATGGTCCAGTACTAATTACTTGGTTGTTGTTTAGGTTTATTCCATAACCAACACCTATTCCTAACGACCAACCACCCTTTTTCTTAGGTTTTTGATTTAACTTTGTATTTATTAAGTTTATATTCTCTATGCTACCAAATGATAATCCAGGATATGATGTAGATATTTTTAATTGATTTGCACCTCCTATATTTTCAATTGCTGCCAATAAATTAATCGTATGATCAATATCAAATGTAGCGTTTCCATAATTAAAACTTAAATCTGTTTTAGTTATAAACATAGAACCATTAAGATTTCTTGTGTTTCCACTTCCAAAATCATCAAATTTAACAAATGTTAATTTAGTGGTAGTAGAATCTACTTGACTTACGGTTGTGTTAGCTATTAAACTATCCTTGATATCAATATCGGTTGACAACAGTGTGTTTACCTTATTTAGATCTTTGTTTATATTAAGAGCTTTTTTGTACTTATTTAATAAATTAGATTGATCATCCTTTAAATTACTTAAATCAAATTCATAGCTTCTAATTTCAGAAATCAAATTACCATTTTCTGCCTGTATTACTCTAATAGAATCTTTAGAAGCTAGATAATTATTAAAGTTCCTATTAGAATCGTTTTTAGCAATTTCTAAATCATGTCTCAGGTTTTCAGTTTGATTACATTGTCTTAAAAATAACAAAATAAATAAGGCACCCAATACAAATGTAAGGGTGGACTTATTGGTAAATATGTTTTTTAATATGCTCATTACTTTCTTTTATTACAATTCATTTTCAAAACCTTTATCTTCTCGACTAAGCTCTTGTTCTACATTATGTACTAGATATTGACTAGCAAAATATACATCTTTGTTTTCTACATCGAATGAATATGTTGTAAACTGTACACCTGTATTTATTAATTCATTAGAAATTACTGAGATCCACTCATTGTCTTGTGACAACATGCTATCTCCTACTATCACATTGCTGATATTCTTAAAGACAGCTCTTTCATCTTTTGTTTTAATTAAAACTGGATGTTCATGTGTTAGTTTAAGAGATCCATTGTTTATACTGTAGTATGATCCATAACTATCTACTGTTATGTTGCTTACAACTGCGTTTGTATATGAGTCACTGTAATCTGCTGTAGCAACATCAAATTGCTTAAATATTACTCCATCATCACCCAAACCTGTAATATCTAAAGATAATAATGCATCTCCTAATACAATATTTTCTACAGCTTTAGTTTCTCCATTAGCTAAAGTAAGTAAATCGCCTACTAAGTGACATCCTCCGCCTCCTCCGCCTCCGCCACTAAACGTTGGCAATGGTGTTGAAGATGGTGTCAGTGTTGGTGTTAAACCTGAACCTCCGGTTCCACTACCTGTTCCACTGTCTAAAGTCGCAAATGGTGTCGGTTGTAGAGTTGGTACTGGTGTTAAAGTTGGTCCGGCGCCTGCACCACTTCCACTTGTTGGTGCTGGGGTTGGTGCTGGTTGTCCAGTTGGTACTGGGGTTGCAGTTGGCTGTGCAGCATTAGTTGCTCTACTAAGTACAGAACTATATGTAGTTCCTACTGCATTTGTAGCATAAGCCCAGCAATAATATGTAGTTCCTGGCGTTAAACCATTAAATACTTCTTGAATACCACCTGTTGCCCAAGGGCCAATTGAATATGCTTCATTATTACTTCTAGTTGGATTATCACCAAACCAAAAACCTCTACCTGTAAGAGGGGATCCATTTGCACTTGAAATATTACCATTAGCTATCAATGTAGTACTACTACTTGCAGTAAAATTAACCATATTAACACTAGGTGCTGAAGGTCCTGGTGTTGCAGTTGGTGATAGTGGTGGTTCAGTTGCAGTTGGTGTTGCAGTTGGTTCAGCCGTTGGTATTGGCGTTGCAGTTGGTTCAGCCGTTGGATTTGGTGCTCCTGCTCCAGCAACTTGACTAACAAGTATAGAATCTATAGTTGTTGTGTTATCGTGCCTAACTGTTAGGGAATGACTCCTAGAAGCGCCCGTATTAGCTGCTACAGTAATAGTCCATTCATCTGTACTACCTACTCTATCCACAGTAATCCAACTGGGTGGAGTATCCCACGTATAAGCAGTGGATGATGGTGTTATTGTTACCGTTCTTTGATATTGGTTTGGTAGTGCCATTTTAATGTTTTATGTTTTTATATTTATCTTGTTTTTATTATGAACTCTGTGATCCACCGCCGCAATTGCTATATTCGAATTCAAATACGTTTGAGAGCACAGATTGTGAACCTGTATTTAATACTAATCTAAAATATTTAGTGGTACCGCATTGTTGTGTATTCAAAGTTATAGGCGATGCACATCCAGATGTTGCTGAAACCCAAGGGCCAGTAGGTGTTGTGCTGTGTTGTGCCGTAATTGAATTACACGATAATGTTGATTTAGTAAAGCTTACTCTAGTAGAATCATTTCCGAATTCAGTTGCACTGTTAATAGTTATAGTTGGTGTTCCGCTACCTGAACCTCCACCTGGTGTTTCAGTTGGAGTTGGTGTTCCGCTACCTGAACCTCCACCTGGTGTTTCAGTTGGAGTTGGCGTTCCACCACTAATTGTAACAGTAACAGTATCTAATACAGTACCATCAGCATCATTTACTAAATTTATTAACGTTGTTCCATTTGTAACTGCGTCAAAGGTTCCTAATTCATGATCATATGCGTCAGTATATGGTGGACCACTAGTATCGCCATCATTAAATAAGTTAGAATTACTAAGTTCAATTCGCCATGCTACGTTAGAATGCATGTATAAATTAAAACTATCACCTACATCCATAGAATATTCAGATATAGGTTGATCAGTAAATGAATCTTCTAGAAAACCAGCAGCAATAGTAGGTCCTGAACCACTTCCACTTCCACTTGTAGGCTGTGGTGTCGGTTGTACAGTTGGTACTGGTGTTGCAGTTGGTCCTGCGCCTCCTCCACTTCCACTTCCACTTCCACTTGTAGGCTGTGGTGTTGGTACTGGTGTTGCAGTTGGTTGCGGCCCGTTTATTGGTGAACCGTCTGAATCAGTGTTAATGTTTCCACCACCTATATTAATGGTTTCGTTTAACGGAGATCCATCAGCTTTTGCTTCTATGTTTCCACCTAATATTCCGATACTAGCTACAATAGCAGATCCACAGTCAGTACATAACTCTCTCCATTCTGGTGAACCAGAATTAGCATAATATGCTTCGGCTGCATCTAAATCAGTGTTAAACCTAATCATACCAACTTGTGGTGTGATTGGTCTTGCACCAGTGCCTCCGGATGGTAGTCTTAAATAACCTTTGAATTCAGCATTTATATCTACATCCAATATTCCTTCTCCTGCAGTTTCAATTTTTACATTAGTGTTATCTAAAGATTTTAATAACACGCCAGCACCGATGGCACTAAACGTAGATGTATTTGCTAAAAATGAGATTTTATTTGTAGTAATACCGAACTCCAAGTTATAACTTTCAAACGCGTTTTGAAAATTAAATTTAGTAAATCCGCTGTCCACATCCTCTGAACTAGTTAAGACTATAGATTTATCTGATGCATGCCATAAATTAAGATAATTCTCATATAAATCATCCTTTGATATAGTTAATCTAGCATTTGAAGTTAAAACTCCGTCATCTATATCTTCTTCAAACGAAGAATCACCTAACCATATAACTGGCATATTTAAATCATTTCCAATCTTTGGTTTTAATATAGTAACTTCACTAGTTCCATCGTTATTAGAATCTAATTCTACCTTATACCATGGACTATCAGTTGCTCCAGAATCACCTTTTGATCCAGTTGCTCCTATCTCACCCTTTTGTCCTTTTTGTCCAGTAGATCCGACTTGACCTTGATCACCTTTTTGACCCTTAGGGCCAACTGGTCCTCCTCCATTTGCCAAAATTTGGTCAAAGTTGTAATTGATCTTTTCAAACTTTATAGAGTCTGAATCGCTTGGATGTAATATCTCTTGAATGTTAATTGCCATTTTATGACTTTATTTTTATCATAGGTTTAATGTCGTAAGAATATCCTAATCTTTTATTATATATCAACCTAAAATTCATAGGCTTTTGTTTATGTGGTTTATATGCAAAATTATTATCGGGGGAAAATCCTGAAGAAAGAATCGAGCTAGCATCTGAAGTATCTATTATACTACTAGAACTGCCCTTGAATCTTTTTGTATATAATGATATAGAATCTACAACAAATTGCTCAATAATATTTTTATTTATATAAAATTCAGCATCATCTGAAACTGTAGTTTTATCCCCTGCAGAATTCTGAGATGATACATATTTTTGAATTCTATCAAGTACTCCATCATTTTTTAATAAGCGTACCGCAGAATCAGTTACATAAAAGTCAGCCACTATTTGTTTTTTATCCTCAAAGAATACTACCTCACTTTCGTTTGTAGAGTTTTTAAGAATTTTATCTAGCGCGGCTTGACTATCAACTGATTGATATGTGAATGACGTGATATCATATTCATCTTTAACCTTCATCATAGTAGATGCTAAATATGATCGTTCTTCGGTATTATTTAATGTCCCTGGAACTAGTTCTGTTTTACCACTAGAATAAGCTCTAGTGTAATAACCAGAGTCCCATGAAGATCTAAATACATTAACATCTTTTGATGCAATAGTTATTTCATCAATTAATGGGTATAGCGGCAGTTTATCTGAAGATCTAGTAAGTTTAGTTATTCCACTTGGATTAATTTCATTTACCTTGTGATAAAAATGATTCTTAATAACTCCCCAATTCAAATCATGTTTGTTATTATCTTGTATAAACCCTAAATTAAATGTAGTTCCACACCTGTTATATCTGTTATAATATGATTTTGCAGTATCTAGTTCGCGCTCATTAATAATAGAGTGCTTGTAAATTAAACTTTCGAATCCTGCTTCTCGGTAGTCAATTGTTGATTGAACTCTATTAGATTTAAAGTGAGTATACATATCAGTGAATGTTATTACTGGTGTGAAATCAACAGTGTACGCTCCACTATGTCTAATTAAGAACGGATAATATAATGCATCTCTAGATTCTACTAGATTATAACCTATAATACCTTTAAATAATTTATAACTCTTTGGTTTGTCATTATCTTCTTCTATTGAAAGGTTGGCATATTTTACTATTTCTGTACCATCTTCTATGTTTACAGTAAACCTATTATTAGTAATAGTATCATCTTCGTTAACAGTTGTATATGTAATACTATCATCATTCAGGTTAATTAAACTAGCAACACTATTAATAGAAAGTTTTTCTAATATAGATTTATGTATATTTGTACCTCCGTCAGCATAATAATATTTAATTTGTTTTTGAATAAAATTAGGTAGAAACTGAACGTCTAGTTCAACCGATGGATTATTTACTTCTACAGGTTTAGATACAACTTTAATTGTACGACTATCAACAACAGAATATATTGAGAATTTATATAATGTATTGCCCGGAGTATTTGGATATAAATCCATTATAACATCTCCATATAATCCATTTTCATTCAATAATATTTGATCATCAAATACAGGCTCGCTTCCATCAAAATGGTTAATACCATCTATTGTATATGGTGAATTATCACTAAAATCTGCTTGATTCCAATTAAGCGCACCGTCAAACGATGTATTAGCATAAATATAATCTTCAGCTACGTGATCATACACTACTTTATGATTTAATTCATATAGTAGTTTTCTGTTCATGTTGCCCTTAATCCAATAATCACTTATATTTAAATTAATAAAAAATATTACGAATTTAAACTTCTTATTTTGAATAATCTCAAAATCTATATCGTTTGTGTTGCTATCAGTATTAGTCTTCAATAAAATACTAAACTTGTATCCATTAAATTCACTGTTTTTAACAAAGTCTAACGCAGTTTTATTAGTAAACTCCTTTCTGTTCTTTAATACAAACTTTAATCCTTTAAAAACAGTACTTGCAAACGATTTAGTATCACCGCCGTCTATTAGGGTATACTTCTTTTTTAAATTAGTTTTAAAGAACGTACTGTTGACATCATCCTTGTTTAGATAACCGCTAGTATACTCTCCGAACTTATTATAAATGTCACCTAAATCTTCTTCATTTAAATTCTTTTCGAAACCTTCGGTGATCATAAATTTATCAAAGTAATCATTTTTAGTACTTTTAAATAAATCAGATGTTAATTCAAAATCCTCAATATAATTAATATATGAAAACGTTTCATTTAATTCGTCATATTTTAAATACTTTGGTTTTTTATCCATATAAAACCATTCATGTGTCATGTCAGCCTTATTTCTACTAGTAGCAGATAGATCTGGTGCAAAGTTAGTTCTTCCAAAAACTTCATTAGTGTTTAAATAATAAGGTTGATCTCTAACAGTCAGTGTATCTTTCAATACCCATTTGTTTATATTTGGCACTATTCTGGAATTTGTAGCAAACTCCTTTAACTGATTCTCTTTTAATCTATCAAATTCGCTAGTTATTCTTTCAGATAGCTCTTCACTCGTTGATTCTTCAGATAATATACCGGAAAGGTTTGAAAAATAATCAACAGGTTGTAACGAATAATCATTGTCAAATATATCACTCGCTTCCAGTGCAGTGTCAAATTCGCCGGTTATTGGATCTATTTTTAATATTGAGTTTTCATATGGTTCATAATCAATATTTTCTCTAGTTTCAAATTCAAGTTCTTTTAAGTCAGAATTTGAAGTATCGTAAAAATCAAAATTCATATCATATATGTCATATGCTGAGAATAAACCAAGCCTAACCACGTTTTGATTAAATACTCTAGCTTCACCGTCCTTAATGTCAGATTTATCTTCTAATATTAGTTTAGTTTTTTCAGAATCAATAGTACTAATATCTTCAACTATATCTAAAACTTTATTATAAACACCGTTATATCTTGTCTCCAAAGAGTCGCCTATTGATATTTCACTTAATGTTTCATTATCAACATATACTGACTTAGAAGAAGAATGTCCACCGTTCAAGTAATGTGCTCTCCACTGATCAAGTACAGTTCCAGTTCCCTTTCTTAATTTTAATAAATTATAAACGTCTTCGTTTTCTACTTTAATAAAATCTATAACATTTAACTTGTTAACTAACACAACATGTTGCATCAGTCTGTATCCAGCTACTCTAGATTTAATCCAAACATCTGATCCTATATTATATGCGTCTAAATTACTGTCATCATTATGGATAGCGGCTGCAATCGAGGATGCGATTTCACCAGTGTTACCTTGACTAGAAAATTGTTGTCCGCTATATGTACCTTTATCTAAAGTATAGTTGGCAGAATAAGTATTATTTTGAATATTGACATTGGTTTGAATTTGATCAACTCTTATAATAGAGCTTGTTGCTCCAGAAATATACATGTTCAAATCACCTAAATTAGTAATTTTTTCAGATATGAAAAACGAACTAGATTCATAATCTACTGTAATCTCCAAATAATCAGATAATCCTAAAGCATTCCAATTACTAGTAATGTTTGATACTGTGCCCGTAAAACTATTTCCTGTTATAAATTCTAACACATAATTTGCTATTGAATCTCCTATGTTTAATTTTAAAGTTTCTCCAGGAGTGTGTTTTACAAACGTAAATTTATATACCTCTTCCCTAGATTCTATTACTGCAATTTTATCGTTACTGTCAGGCGTGTCAATTACCGTCATTTTAACAAAATCATAACCCTTGTCTTCGTTATTGGTTAAATTAACAGAATTACCGTTATATGAAATACCAATGGTAGATTCTATATTTCCAGTTGAATCTTCCACTTTTACCTCAGATTTGATAACATCATAAACACCCTCGTTAGAAATCTTATAGAATATATCATCAACGTTTACATAACCCAATGTTGGTGTAGTGGACATTTGTTTGTTTGATGGAATTGCAGTAGATCTTTCACTAGGATCAACTAACGAATTGAGTTCACTAAATGTAATAACATTATTGGTAATAGAGGATATTTCACCTGTCCCTGAATCTATATCATCCACATATAAACCAAAGTATCTATTAACACTGTAGTCTTCTGAAGTATCATCATCAAATAAAAATTCTAAGTTTATTAAATTAGCACATAATATGTTGTTTCTTTTAAATCCATCAGTTATGAAATCATTAGCCTCAATAAGAGGTTTATCTGTTTCAACAAAATCTTTGTAGATATACTCGCCCTTGCTAGTTAATTCACCTGAGTTTAAATCAATACCATTATAATTTGTTACTTCATTTTTACCAAAAGAAACTGTAATTG
>Ga0209302_10000132_pt1 | contig 47055 bp, 36 predicted proteins | sample ArcOceMetagenome_2_FD_187445 | JGI IMG/M metagenome (GOLD analysis project Ga0209302, IMG submission 187445) | Marine eukaryotic phytoplankton communities from Arctic Ocean - Arctic Ocean ARC135M Metagenome (SPAdes) (version 2) | ecosystem: Environmental > Aquatic > Marine > Oceanic | place...
TAACACCCACTAACTCTTCTGGATTGATTGCTTTTAATTCATCAATTTGCATGATATCTCTTAATGGAGAATCTTCACCATATTTACCATAATTCATTAATCCTCTTTGAAGAATATTTCCTTTCTGAGTTTTTCCGTCTTGACGGCCTTTATAGATTTGTTCTACATATTTATTATATGCTTCTTGGTCTGCTTTTGCATTGTCCCAAAGTTGTTCTAACAATTCTAATCCTCTAGGTAAGTTTTCTTTTAAACCACTTAAACCAACATACGTTTTATCAGCACCAGCACTCACATAATAAGAAACACCTAATTTATAAAATTCTTTCTTTATTTCTTCAGCAGAATAGGTATCCGTGCCCAGATACTCTAGATAACCAGCGGCTAAAGATAATTTTTTATCATTGTCACTACCTAAATCAAAAATGATGTTCATATCAAACAAGTCATTTTTTTCATTTAAAATATACGAAACTTGAATACCATTGGCTGTTTTAGTCTCTTTAATAGCTTCTTTATAATCTACAAATTGAGGCTTTAACTCCTCCGATTCTATTTTATTAAATGCCTTTAAGAAATTAGATTCTTTGCCTCTATTTAATTCTATTGGTGTAATTCCTGGATTTTCAACTTTCGTAATAGTGGTATCTTCTCCTTTTATTTTATGTACTTCTACATAATTATCTCCATATACATTGTTTGCAAAAGCAACCACTTCCTGTTTCGTAATAGTTTTCATTTCGTCTAACATTTTTAAGCGACTTTTCCAATCCTGAAAACCAACAAAAGCGTCTAAATATGCGTACGCCGTAGAAGATGCATTTTCATATTCACGAACTTGAGATAAACGCAAATCATTAACAACAGCCTCTAAGAGCCAATCTTCGAACTCTCCTTTCTTAATTTTTTCAAGCTGTCCCAGCAATAATTCTCTGACCTCATCTAAGGTTTGATCTGCTTTTGGCATTCCATATAATAAATGAAAGCCATAATCATTATCAAAATTGGTAAATGACGAAGCGTTTTGAACTAATTGTTTTTGATTTAAATTTAAATCAATTAATCCGGCTTGCGAATTTGCCAACATATAATCGATTAAAGTTACCATTACTTCTTGCGCTGAACCTTTACCTTCTGTTCTAAATGCAACATAAATAGATTCAGATGTGGGCCCGTACACTTCTTTCTTTAAAGAGGTTGTGAGTGGCGCTTCTTTTGAAAATATTGGATGGTTTACCTCTTTGCTTTCGAAGGTTCCAAAAGTATTATCTACTTTTTTAATGGTCTCTTCAAAATCGAGATCTCCTGCTAGGATTATCGCCATATTATTTGGCACATAATAGGTTTCAAAATAATTATGTATCGCCTCCATAGAAGGATTTTTTAAATGCTCAGGCTTGCCAATTGTAGACTGAGTTCCGTATGGGTGATTTGGGTATAATCCCTTTAACACGGCAAAATATTGCTTTCTTCCATCGCTGTCTTGACCTCTATTAAATTCTTCAAAAACGGCTTCAAGCTCTGTATGAAACAAACGTAAAACAAGCTTACTAAAGCGTTCACTTTCTAAAGTTAACCATTTCTCCAATTCATTTGCAGGAATCTTATTTACATAGACTGTTTGTTCATTGGATGTAAATGCATTTGTTCCTTCAGCGCCCAGAGAGCTCACCATTTTGTCATATTCATTCGCTATAGAAATTTTAGATGCTTCTTGTGAAATCTTGTCTATCTCCTTATAAATAATAACTTTTTTCTCAGAATCATTTTCAGCTTTGTGTGCTTCATATAAATCTGAAATATTTTTCAAGTATACCGATTCTTTTTCAAAATCTTGCGTCCCTATTTTATCAGTTCCTTTAAAAACCATGTGTTCTAGATAGTGCGCCAAACCTGTATTATCTGACGGATCGTACTTAGAACCCGCTCTTACTGCAATAAGTGTTTGAATTTTGGGCTCTTCCTCATTTTTGCTTAAATACACTTTTAATCCATTTTTTAAAGTATACAAACGCAGACCAGTTGGGTCGTCGGCTATCGTTTCATATGTATATCCGTTAACGTCGGTTATCGCATTTGCCTCGTAGCTTTTATTAGTATTTGTTGTGCAACTTATAAAGGTTAGAAATAAAAAACTCATCAATACTAATTTCGTTTTTTTAATAGTTTTCATAGTTTTAGATTTTGGTTTAAATATAAAAATCCGTGGAATTTACAAATTCAACGGATTATATACACTTTATTTTTAAAACTTTAACAGTTTTAGAACTGTTTTAGTTTAAGATTTTTTTAAAACTTTTGCCACCATTTCTCCTATTTTTGCTGGTGAGCTCACCACATAAACGCCACATTCCGCTAGAATTTTCATTTTTGCTTGTGCCGTGTCGTCCGCTCCTCCAACAATCGCTCCAGCATGTCCCATCGTTCTCCCTGCTGGTGCTGTCTGACCTGCAATGAAACCAACTACTGGTTTTCTGTTTCCGTCTGCTTTGATCCACTGTGCTGCCTCTGCCTCTAAATTTCCACCAATCTCACCAATCATCACGATTGCTTCTGTTTCGGCGTCATTCATTAACAATTCAACTGCTTCTTTAGTAGTAGTTCCAATAATAGGATCTCCACCAATACCGATTGCTGTTGTAATTCCATATCCTTGTTTTACAACCTGATCTGCCGCTTCATAAGTTAATGTTCCTGATTTAGAAACAATACCTACGTTCCCTTTTTTAAAGATAAAACCTGGCATAATACCAACCTTTGCCTCATCTGGAGTGATTACTCCTGGACAGTTAGGGCCAATTAATCTGCAGTCTCTTGTGTCTATATATGCTTTAACTTTCACCATGTCTGCAGTAGGAATTCCTTCTGTAATACAAATAATTACCTTAATTCCTGCATCCGCCGCTTCCATGATTGCATCTGCAGCAAAAGCCGGTGGTACAAAAATGATCGAGGTATCTGCTCCTACTTTTTCTACAGACTCTAATACGGTATTAAAAACAGGTTTACTTAAGTGTTCTTGACCTCCTTTTCCTGGAGTCACTCCTCCAACAACATTGGTTCCATAGTCAATCATTTGACCGGCATGAAAAGTACCTTCACTACCCGTAAAACCTTGAACTATAATTTTTGAATTTTTATTTACTAAAACACTCATTCGTTTGTTATTTTATTATGTTGCGCAAAAATAGTTTATTGCAGGTTTCTAAAAAAGTATTTTAAGTAATCTTTCTACCTTTTAAAAAACGTTTTATTTCAGCCATCTCCTTTAATTTTTCTCTCGATTCTGAAATCGGAGTTCCAAAATAACTTTTTCCTCCTGCTACTGATTTGGTAACTCCCGTTTGTCCTAGAATTACAGCTCCTTTTCCGATTGTAATACCACTAGTAGTGCCTACTTGGCCCCAAATAACAACTTCATCTTCGATGACTACACAGCCCGCAATTCCGGTCTGTGAAGCGATCAAACATTTTTTTCCAATTACCGTATCATGACCTACATGAACTTGATTGTCAATTTTTGTTCCTGCACCAATGGTAGTATCTCCAGTAACTCCACGATCAATAGTACAAGAAGCTCCAATGTCTACATTATCCTGTAAAACCACTCTTCCCACAGAAAGTAATTTATCAAATCCTTCGGATCTCTTTTTATAATAAAAGGCATCTGCACCTAAAACTGAATTTGCGTGGATGGTTACATTATTTCCAATGATGGTGGTATCATAAATAGTTACATTCGGATGAATAAAACAGTTTTCTCCGATTACGACGTTATTTCCAATAAAAACATTGGGCTGCACTATGGTTCCTTTTCCTATGATGGCAGAACTCGAGATCGCTTCTTTGGAAACTACAAACGGATTAAAAAAGTTTGATATTTTATTAAAATCTCGAAAAGGGTCTTCAGAAATCAATAAAGACTTTCCCTCGGGACAAGCTACCTCCTTGTTAATCAATATCGTCGTGGCTGAGGAGTTTAGTGCTTTTTCATAGTATTTGGGATGGTCTACAAAAACGATATCTCCTTTTTCTACCACATGAATTTCATTGATTCCCAATATTTCAAAATTAGCACTCCCTATAAATGGAACACTTATTAATTTTGCTATTTGTTGAAGTGTTTGTGGCGTTTTGAATTTCATGTATCCCTTTTTGCAATTAGCCATTGGTGCTTTACAAAGCTAATTGCAAAGCATCAATCATCATTACTCTTTTATTCTTTCTTGGTAGGTTCCTTTCGTAGTTTCCACTTTAATTTTATCCCCTTCATTTATAAATAAAGGAACATTTACCATTGCTCCACTTTCTACAGTGGCAGGTTTTGTGGCGTTTGTTGCAGTATTACCTTTTACACCGGGCTCTGTATGTGTAACTTCTAAAATAACACTTGCGGGCATGTCTACAGAAAGTGGCATTTCATCTTCAGAATTAATGATAATTGTCACAATTTCACCTTCCTTCATTAACTGTGGAGAATCTAAGGAACTTTTTTGCAGTTGAATTTGAGAGTAATCTTTTTCATTCATAAAGTGATACGTCTCCCCTTCATTGTATAAATACTGAAATTTATGTGTTTCCACACGAATATCTTCAATTTTTCTTCCCGCTGGAAAGGTATTATCTACTACTTTTCCATTGGTAACACTTTTTAATTTTGTTCTGACAAAAGCAGGGCCTTTTCCTGGTTTTACGTGCAAAAACTCAATCACTTTATAGATGTCATTGTTATACTTAATACATAGTCCGTTTCTAATATCTGATGTTGTTGCCATTTGTATTATTGCTTTTATTATAATAATTTTATGAGGTACTCTTTTAAACCCTTTACTTCTATGGAATTAATTTGAATTGAAATAACCTTTCATAATTCCTCTGTGAGAATCTTTAATAAATTGAATGATCTCATCTCTTTCTGTAGTCGCCTCTAATTCTGCTTCAATTATTTCAATTGCTTGGGTATAATTATAGTTTTTTTGAAATAAAATTCGATAAATATTCTGAATTTCTGTGATTTTTTCTGTTGTAAACCCACGTCTTCGCAAGCCTACTGAATTAATGCCAACATAAGATAATGGTTCTCGTGCAGCTTTTACATAGGGAGGCACATCTTTTCTTACCAGAGAACCACCCGTTACAAACGCATGCTTTCCAACGGATGCAAATTGATGCACTGCTACCATCCCAGCTAACACAACATTGTCTCCAATGGTCACATGCCCCGCTAAAGTGGAGTTGTTAGAAAAAACACAATTATCACCCACAAAAGAATCATGTGCAATGTGGCAATATGCCATAATTAGGCAGTTATCACCAATTTTGGTTTTCATTCTATCTGAAGTACCTCTATTGATTGTAACACATTCTCGTATCGTGACATTGTCTCCAATTTCTACTGTAGTTTCTTCATCATCAAACTTTAAGTCCTGCGGAATTCCTGCGATGACTGCCCCTGGGAAAATCCTACAATTTTTACCTATTCTAGCCCCTTCCATAATGGTTACGTTTGAACCAATCCATGTTCCCGAACCAATTATTACGTTATTGTGAATGGTTGTAAAAGGCTCTATAACTACATTTCTTGCAATTTTGGCTTGGGGATGCACATACGCTAATGGTTGATTCATATTTTAATTTTTTCTAGCAATTTGAGCCATTAATTCAGCTTCTGCAACTACTTTTCCGTTTGCATATGCATACGCCTGCATGTGACAAATCCCTCTTCTTATTGGCGTAATCAGTTCACATTTAAAAATAACAGTATCTCCAGGCAACACTTTTTGTTTAAACTTCACCTTATCCATCTTCATAAAATAAGTCAGATAGTTCTCTGGATCCGGTACGGTGTTTAAAACCAAAACACCTCCACACTGCGCCATTGCCTCAACTTGCAATACACCAGGCATTACTGGTGCACCCGGGAAATGACCTACAAAGAAGTTTTCATTCATCGTCACATTTTTCATCCCCACTACATGCTTGCTAGAAAGTTCTAAAATTCTATCCACTAATAAAAACGGAGGTCTGTGCGGAAGAATCTCCATAATTTGGTGAATGTCCAATAATGGTGGCAAACTTAAATCATAAGAAGGCACATTATTTCTTTTCTCCTGCTTAATAATCTTCGCAAGCTTCTTCGCAAACAAGGTATTTATTAAATGACCTGGTTTGTTTGCAATCACTTTTCCTTTAATTCGGGTTCCTACGAGCGCTAAATCACCTATGACATCTAATAGTTTATGCCGCGCGGCTTCATTTGCCCAATGCAAAGTTAAGTTGTCTAAAATTCCGTTTGATTTTACGGCAATGTCTTTTTTATTAAAAGCTTTCTTTAGTTTTTCCATGGTACTCTCAGACAGCTCTTTGTCTACATACACAATGGCATTATTTAAGTCTCCTCCTTTGATCAAATCGTGCTCCAAGAGCATTTCAATCTCATGCAAAAAACTAAAGGTTCTAGCCGCAGCAATTTCTTCTTTAAAATCAGAGACCTTTTCTAAAGTAGCATTCTGAGTCCCTAGTACTTTCGTACCAAAATCCACCATAGTAGTTACCTGATAATCGTCAGCAGGCATTAGCATTATTTCGCTACCTGTAACTTCATCTTTATAAGAGATAATCTCTTTAACTACATATTCTTCAATGAAAGCATCCTGTTCTTTAATACCAGCCTTTTCTAAAGCTTCTACAAAAAACTTAGAGGAACCATCCATAATTGGAGGTTCTGAAGCATTTATCTCAATTAGTAAGTTATCAATATCTAAACCTACAGCAGCTGCCAATACATGTTCTGATGTCTGAATTTGGACTCCATTTTTCTCTATATTGGTGCCTCTTTGCGTATTTACAACATACTCCGCCCTTGCCTCAATAATAGGGGTTCCCTCTAAATCTAATCTACAAAATGCAAAACCATGGTTTATAGGGGCAGGTTTAAAAGTCATTTTTACAGCATTCCCTGTATGTAAACCCACACCTGATAAACTGATTTCATTTTGTATTGTTTTTTGTTTCTTACTCATTCTTTCTTCGTTGAGTCTTCAACTCTTTTTCTAATTGGTTAATTTTTGATACTATTGTTGGTAAATTTTTAAAGTGCACATAACTTCTATTAAAACTACTAGATTTAAAAGCGGGTGTTCCGTAAATAATTTCACTATCCTTAATATTTTTTGTGACTCCTGTTTGACCTAAAACCTTCACATTATTTCCTATTTTTAAGTGACCTCCAACCCCTACTTGTCCACCAATCATACAGTTTTCTCCAATTTTTGTAGATCCAGAAACACCTGTCTGCGATGCAATCACTGTGTTTTTTCCAACTTCCACGTTGTGCGCAATTTGAATTTGATTATCAAGTTTTACTCCTGTTCTAATAATAGTAGACCCTAAGGTAGCTCTATCAATTGTAGAAGCTGCACCAATATCCACATTATCTTCAATAATAACATTCCCTATTTGCGGAATTGCCAGATACTCTCCATTTTCATTAGGAGCAAACCCAAAACCGTCGGCACCAATAATAGCACCTGAATGAATTTTACAATTTTTACCAATGCGTGTGTCTGCGTATATTTTTACGCCTGCAAAAATGATGGTATTGTCTCCAATTAAAGAATTATCTCCAATATAGGAATTCGGATAAATTTTAACATTTTCACCAATTTTGACATTTTCACCAATGTAACTAAAGGCTCCGATATATTCTTTTTCACCTATTTGTGAAGATTCAGCAATAAAAATCGGTTGTTCTCTTCCTAGTTTATTGTTTTTTGCCTCATTATAAAATGCTAATAACTTAGAAAATGAGCTATAGGCATCTGCCACTTTAATCAACGTGACTTTCACTTCCTTTTCAGGGATAAAGCTTTTGTTTACAATCGCCACCGAAGCATTTGTACTATATAAATATGCATTATATTTAGGGTTTGACAAAAAGGTTAAAGATCCCTTTTTTCCTTCTTCAATTTTAGAAAGTTCAGAAACTTCTTCATCCGGATTGCCAACAATCTCTCCTTCTAAAATATCCGCTATTTGTTGTGCTTTAAATTTCATCAAAGGCAAAAATATAAAAATTATACCGTTTTCTCTAATCTCATGTTACTTTGGGTAACAAATAAAATATTTTACTACGGGTATTGTGAGTGCTTGTAAGTTTAATTGATCCGAGGCTTTTGCAATATCTTTTATGTTTCCATTTTTATTTAAGATGTATATCGGTGATTTTAAGGCATATGCTTGATTGCTTATTTTTTGGTGAAACACAAAATACTTCACATCCTTCTCAGAAATACTTAATTTACGCATTGCCTTCTCTCTTCTTTTAGCAATGTATACTTCTTTAAAAACCTCCTGTTGTATCTCTATTCTTAATAACTTCCTATCCACAATCATCTCAGACAATAATGCCAACACTTTATCTTTATGATGCACCCATTCTTTGATTGCCGACAACACATCATAATCATCTAACTTCGAAAATATTTCTAAGGTTTCTTCCGTAAAGTTTGTTTTAGAAATTGGAGCTTCTAAAAAATATTTTAATGCGGAACTCGCAAATAGCTCCACACCCTCTCCCGCAAGTTCTTTTGCCCTTTTTAATACATTGACTAAAATGTTCTCTGCTACTAAGCCCGTTTTATGCAAATACACTTGCCAGTACATTAATCTTCGAGCAATTAAAAATTTCTCTACAGAATAAATTCCCTTTTGCTCTATAACCAATTCATCATCTTTTACATTTATCATTGCAATTAATCGGTCTGATGAAATATTGCCTTCGGTAACCCCTGTATAGAAACTGTCCCTTTTTAAATAGTCCAATCGATCAATGTCTAATTGGCTAGAAATAAGCTGTCCTAAAAATTTACGAGGGTTTTTGCCTTCAAAAATTTCGATTGCTAGTGCAAGTTGTCCCTCAAACTCTTTATTTAATTTCCTCATAAATTTTAAAGAAATCTCTTCATGACTTATTCCGTTAACGATGCTGTGTTCTAACGCATGTGAAAATGCACCATGACCAATATCATGCAATAAGATAGCAATACATAGTGCATTTTCCTCTTCATTAGAAATTTCAACTTGTTTAAATCGTAAAACTCGAATTGCTTTTTGCATCAGATGCATGCAACCAATTGCATGATGAAAACGGGTGTGATTTGCTCCTGGGTACACCAAATTAGAAAAGCCCATTTGAGCGATTCTTCTCAAGCGTTGAAAATAAGGATGCTCAATGATATCAAAAATTAAGGAGTTTGGTATTTGTATAAATCCGTAGATGGGATCGTTTAAAATTTTAAGCTTATTGGGTGTATTTTTTTTCAAAAGTATTATAATTATCTATGTATAAGTGCAAAATACAATATTTCTTGTGACAAATTCATATATTTATAAGGGATCCTCTTAAATTATAAAAATATTATAATATTGGCAATATTTTATCATTTTCTAAGGGTTGTAAAATAACAAATACTTAGTTTTAACGTTTTAAAATAAAGAATTAGATATGAGCATGCAAATTTTATGGGTTGATGATGAAATTGAATTATTAAAACCACACATTCTCTTTTTAGAGCTTAAAAGTTATAAAGTTACTACCTGTACAAATGGCGCTGACGCCATAGATCTAATAGATGAAAAAAACTTTGACATTGTTTTCTTAGATGAGAATATGCCCGGTTTGACAGGTTTAGAAACACTTTCTGAAATCAAACAAAAACAAGCAAACCTTCCAGTGGTGATGATCACTAAAAGTGAAGAGGAGTATATTATGGAGGAAGCAATAGGTTCTAAAATTGCAGATTATTTAATAAAACCGGTAAACCCAAATCAAATTTTATTGAGTTTAAAGAAAAATTTAGACCATTCTCGCTTAATTTCTGAGAAAACAACTTCCAACTATCAGCAAGAATTTAGAAAAATTTCAATGGATTTAGCAATGGTGAACTCCTATGCGGATTGGATTGAACTGTATAAAAAATTAATTCATTGGGAATTAGAACTAGAAGACATCAGTGATCCTGGAATGCTCGGAATCCTTGAAAGTCAGAAACAAGAAGCAAACACACAGTTTTTTAAATTCATTAAAAAAAATTATGAGGAATTCTTAACGGCACACGACAAACCTACATTTTCGCATACCTTGTTTAAAGATTATGTAGTTCCTGAACTCAAAAAAGAAACACCCGTACTTTGGGTGGTGATTGATAATTTACGGTATGATCAATACCGAATTTTAGAGCCCTTAATTAATAACCACTTCAAAAAAGAGGAAGAATATAGCTACTTTTCAATATTACCAACAGCCACTCAATATGCCAGAAATGCTATTTTTTCAGGTCTTATGCCTTCTGAAATGGAAAAAAAATATCCAAAATTCTGGAAAAATGATACGGATGAAGGTGGAATGAATTTATTTGAAAATGATTTTTTATCCGCTCAAATTAAACGCTTAGGCTTGGATATAAAACATGAATATTATAAAATTACATCTCTAAAAAGCGGAAAGGAATTGGCTGACAATTATAATGGTACTAGGCAAAACGACCTCACTGCAGTCGTTTATAATTTTGTTGACATGTTGTCCCATTCAAAAACAGAAATGGAAGTCATTAAGGAGTTGGCAGGGGATGACAAAGCGTATCGGAGTCTAACCCTGAGTTGGTTTAAAAATTCTCCACTTTTTGAAATTATTCAAAAAGCACAAACTTTAGGACAAAAATTAATTATTACCACAGATCACGGAACCATTAATTGTAAAAACCCTACAAAGATTATTGGTGATAAAAATATTAGTTCTAATCTGCGTTATAAGACAGGAAGAAGCATCTCTTATGAAGAGAAAGATGTATTTGCTGTACGAAACCCTAAAGACATCTTTCTGCCAACGGTTGCCATGAATAGTTCTTTTGTATTTGCAAAAGAAGACTTGTTTTTTGCCTATCCAAATAATTTCAATCATTTTGTGAAATACTTTAAAAACACGTATCAGCACGGAGGTATTTCTCTAGAAGAGATAATTATTCCCTGCGCCGTGTATAGTCCTAAATAAATGAGTTTTAAAAAAACCTCGGGTTCATTCATATCACTATGCAAATAAATATTTAAAATTTAAACGGTATAAATCTTACTATTCTATGCCGTTTCTTATTTTACCTTTGTAATTATACCATGAACAAAATATACTCTTTAGAAAAATTAACGGAAGTTGCCATTGCAATAATTAGAGTAGCAAAAAATAAAACACTTTTATTTTACGGAGAAATGGGTGTTGGTAAAACTACGCTTATCAAAGAAATTTGCAAACAGTTGGAAGTTAAAGATAGAATCTCCTCTCCTACATACTCCTTGGTAAATGAATACCAAACTTCGAAAGGAGAAACCGTTTTTCATTTTGATTTTTATAGAATTACAAATGAAGTGGAAGCCTTAGATATGGGTATAGAAGATTATTTCGACAGTGACCATTGGTGTTTGATCGAATGGCCTCAAAATGTTGAAAATTTACTACCTTTAGAGACTGTTGAAATTCACTTAACACTTTTAGAAAGTGGCCAACGGAACATACACCTAAAATAAATAAAACATGAGTTCATTTTCGCCCTTCAGTAAAGAGGAATTACTTCCTCAAGAAGAAATGCTAGAAATACAAAAGCAAAAAGGAGATTTATTTATTGGCGTACCAAAGGAGACTTACTTCAGTGAAAAACGGGTTTGCTTAACTCCAGATGCTGTTGGTGCGTTGACCGCAAATGGGCACAGAATCGTAGTAGAAACAGGTGCTGGAGACGGTGCAAATTACACAGATAAAGAATATTCAGATGCAGGTGCAAAAATTTCGTACAATGTCGAAGAAGCTTTTAAATGTAATATTATTCTAAAAGTTGCTCCACCAACAGAAGAGGAAATCACATATATCGCTCCAAAAACAATATTAATATCTTCCCTGCAACTCAAAACACAAAATAAAAAATACTTCGAATGTTTAGCAAAGAAAAAGATTACTGCACTGGCATTTGATTATATAAAAGATGAGCTTGATTCTTTTCCAATTGTAAAATCGTTAAGTGAAATTGCGGGAACTGCCTCAATTTTAATTGCGGGTGAGCTAATGAGTGGTGTCAATAAAGGAAATGGCTTGCTATTTGGAAATATTGGAGGGGTTCCACCAACAAGTGTCGTTATTTTTGGAGCTGGAACTGTTGGCGAATATGCAGCAAGAGCTGCAATTGGCTTGGGTGCACGAGTAAAGGTATTTGACAATTCTATTAGTAAATTAAGAAAACTGCAAGATTGTTTACACACACCAATTTATACTTCAACTTTGCAACCGAAAACAATTTTAAAGGCATTGATGCGCTGTGATGTTGCCATTGGTGCAATTCGAGGTAAAAACAGATCTCCTATTTGTGCTACTGAAGAGATGATTGAAAAAATGAAAGAAGGTGCTGTGATTGTAGATGTAAGTATCGATAGAGGTGGTTGTTTTGAAACTTCTAACTTAACCACCCATACCGAACCAACATTTGTAAAGCATGGTATTATACACTATTGCGTCCCAAATATCCCTGCACGTTATGCAAGAACAGCCTCCGTTTCCATTAGTAATATTTTCACTCCATATTTATTAAACATTGCAGAAGAAGGGGGATTTGAAAATACAGCGAGATTTGATAAAGGTTTGCGCAACGGGATGTATTTTTACCACGGAATACTCACAAATAAAACAGTTGCAGACTGGTTTGACCTTCCTTTTAGAGACATTAACCTGTTAATTTTATAGCCTTTAGAAAGTAGTCTTATGCATTCCAACCTTCCTAGAAATAATAAGGAAGTATCCCTTAGATATTACCTCAAAAAAACTAAATTTGTAGCCTAAAATTTTTAGTATGCTCGTCAAAAGAATTTTTTATTATTTAATAGGTGTATCCCTAGGGTCTATCGGTGTTTATTTTTTTTGGCAAAAGAAAAATGCCACTTTTGATTATGGGATGGATGCAAGAACACTGAAAACTATAAGAATTAAAAAGCGTTTATTTTCTGAAGACGCAAAAACTGCCATGCGAGAATTTGACATAGATACTCTAAAAATCGCCACAATTTTGAATACTGGTGATGTAGATTTTGGAAAAGGAAACCCGCGACAAACGCCATGTGCAGAATATTATATCACTGGTGACAAAGAGTTAGAAAATATAAGTTTATTGGTAAAGCGTTGTGATTCTTCGGCTACCATTGAAAAAATAATTATTGAATAACTCAAAACACTGAGCGTGCACTAAACTTCTCTGAGTATAGAGACTACTTTTTTTAGTGCTATTCTTCTTTTTGTAAACTTTGAAGATAATGCGCTTCGATGCTTGCTACATTTTTGATGGTCTTTTTCACCCAATCAAAATACAACAGTTCTTTTTCTTCTGTGGATAATTGCCAATTTACGCCAGAGTTTCTCAGTTTTGTGGTGACCTCTTGCAAAACAATAGCTGCAGCCACAGAGATGTTTAGACTTTCTGTAAAGCCTACCATCGGTATTTTTAAAAACCCATCCGAATGCTCAATAACACAGTCAGAAACTCCTTCTGCCTCAACTCCAAAAACAAAAGCTGTTTTTTTTGTAAAATCAAAATCTTGCAATACACAAGAGTCATTATGTGGTGTTGTTGCTATTATCTGATACCCCTTTTCTTTTAAACTGTCTAAACATGTCTTTGTATTATCACCATCATTTCGGTACCTGTATTGATTCAACCATTTTTGAGAACCTTTGGCAACATGTCTAGAAACTTTAGTATTGTACTTGTTTTCTATAGCATGTAAATCTTGGACTCCAAAAATATCACAAGTTCTTACAACAGCACTTGCATTGTGAGACTGAAATATATCTTCTAAAACCACTGTAAAATGTCTTGTTCTGTTTTCCAAAACCTTTTTAAAGAGACTTTTTCTTTTATCCGTTAAAAAGCCTTCTAAATAATTTAATAGTTTTTCATCAACCATAAACACAAATTTAAAATTATTATTTTTATCTTCCTTAAAGATTTTTATAAAATACTCAAAACCTATTTTTATATGAAAAAAATAGTCATTCTAACGGGCGCTGGCATGTCTGCTGAAAGTGGTATCAAAACCTTTAGAGGCACGGATGGCTTATGGGAGGGACATGATATTATGGAGGTTGCTTCTCCAGAAGGATATGTAGCAAACCCAGAACTAGTTTTAAATTTCTACAATCAACGACGAAAACAACTCTTAGGAGTAGCTCCGAATAAAGCGCATTTTAATTTAGTACAGCTAGAAAAAAATTATAATGTAGAAATTATTACTCAGAACGTAGATGATTTGCATGAACGCGCAGGAAGTACTAATGTAACCCACCTGCATGGTGAACTGCTAAAGGTTCAAAGTAGTATTGACGAAACTATTATTTTAGATTGGAAAAAAGATTTGGTTATCGGAGATTTTTGCAGTAAAAATAGCCAATTAAGACCTTATATTGTTTGGTTTGGAGAAATGGTACCAATGCTAGAAAAGGCCGCTAAAAAAGTAGAAAAAGCAGACATACTGGTTCTTATTGGAACCTCTATGCAAGTATATCCTGCTGCTGGTCTCATTGACGCTGTAGACTTAAACACCCCTATCTATTTTATAGATCCAAATCCCGCTGTTTCAAAAAGTGATTTTCAAAACTTAAGCATTATTAAAGAAGTGGCTAGTGTTGGAACAAATACATTAATACGCTACTTAAAAGATAAAAATCTTTAGGCGAATAAAATTTTTTAATATTTCTTCTAGTCTTTTTTAATACATAAGTGCCTGCAAGTTCCTTTTCTATTTTTTCTAAAACTTCAAATTGTTTGTTTTTAAAATAGCCTAAAATATTTGAACTCAAGTACACAATATACTTCAAGTCTCCAATACTAAAAAGGAACCTCGCACCTGCTTTTGCTGCTGTATTTATTCCCATATTTTTTTTAATGTCAATAATGAAAATACAATTTGATTCTAAATCATCTTTAACAGATTTTAAAATCTGTAAAGTACTGTCTTTGCTTCCATTATTTACTAAACAAAGCTTTATATCTTTTTGATTGGAAAGGTTTTTAATTTCATCTTTATAAATTCTATCTTCGTCCTCAGAGAATACGATGACTATACCTTTTTTCATGCTTTTACATTTTTAAGACATGGCATTAAAAAATAACTTTCTTTTCGCTTCGCAAAAGAAATACTTTCCACTTTTTTTATTTTTCTACTTCTATAGTGCCTGGCAACTTGAATTAATTGACCGATAATTTTAATAGAATCTTTTGTAGATAACTTAGAACCATTTGCATGGACCCATCTCTTTAATGGTTGCTCATAAAACAGTTTTTTTGCTTTATCAAGACCAAAATGGAGTGTTATTCTTCTGAAAATTTCGACATCAAATATCCATTTTGTTATAAATTTTTCTCCAAAAGAAACTTTAATTACATCTTTATGAAAAATTTTAGCCCCACATTGTGTGTCTTTGAAATCTAACGAAAGAATTTTTCTAATAAAAAAATTAATGGACAAACTAATGAACCTTCTTGAAGACTCTTTCTTGATGTTAGCACCCATTCTTCTTATCCTTGAGCCGCTAACCACTTTGTATTTAGAGTGCTCTATGACAGAAACTAAATGATCAAAATCATTTAAACCGGTAGATAAATCTGCATCTAAAAAACCAATATAGTCAAGATCTAACTGTTTGGCCATATGTAGCATTCCTTTTCTTACAGCTTCTGCTTTACCTTCATTTTTTTCACAAGTATACACTGTAATATAATCCTCTCTTCCCTTTCTTAAATTAATTAAAATTTCTGCAGTCTTATCTGCGCTACCATCGTTTACAAAACACAAACGATACCCAGAGTTCTTAGTTATAAAGCTAATAAACTCTTTACTTGCCAATCTTTTTTCTTCGTTATAACAAGGTATTACAACACCTACACATCTTTTTTGAATGATTATACCTTTATTTATTATCTGTTGATCGCTTTTGATAGGAGCACCAATTAATCTTTTAACTCTAGCACAAACCTCTACTAAACTTAGAGGTTTTTTCATATAATCATTGATTCCTAGATCAAAACCTCTAACAATAGTTTCAGCGTCAGTATTTCCAGATAAGACCATAATTGGAGTACTTTCTTTCTTCACATTTCTAATATGTTTTACAACCTCCATTCCTGAAACTCGCGGCATCATAATATCTACAATAACCAAATCTAATTTAAAAGAATTGTAAACCGATATTCCTTTTTTTGCGCTTGTTTCTGTAAAAACTGTATACCCTAATTCTTCCAACCTAAGCGCTAAGGGGATTAAAACTAATTTTTGGTCATCTATTGCTAATACTCTCATACTTGAAGTTTTTAGTAATTAGGTATACTTCAAAAGTAGTTTTGTTTGCGCAAAAAAAAACTTGTAATACTCAAAATACTGTTTTGTATAGTTCAATGGCGATTTGGTGGGGTTAGATATAGGTATAGACCTCATTGAAAGGATTTATATTTACTATCTTGTTAGTGAATCATTCTTACTATGAAAAAAACCTATAATAGGTATGTAATTACGGCGATACTTGTAGGTATTGCTTTTCATGGAAGTGCACTCTTTTTTACTTTAGAGGGTTCTTATGATGCACTCACACATCTTTTTTTTGCGGAACACTATGTAGGTCATTGGTTTGAACCTTGGAATTCCAAGTGGTATACAGGGTTTACTGTAATGAGCTATCCCCCCTTAGTGCACCAATCAATTGCAGTTTTATCTTTAATTGGAGGGCTAAAATTTGGGCTTTTCACGGTAGCTTTTCTAAGTATTCTCCTTTTTCTTACTGGTATTTATAAATATTCACTGCTAATTACAGGGAACAGAACGATTGCCAGTTATGCCACCTTTTTAGCTGTTTTTTCCTCCTCATTTGTAGAAACCTTGCATATTTTTGGCCAAATACCTAGCATCATTGGTATCGCAATTTTAATGCATGCGCTCCCAGAAATTTATCTATGGCTTAAAACAGGGCGATATCGTTATTTGTTTACCTCACTTTCATTGATTGCAGTTACCACTGCATCCCATCATGTTACCCCTATTTTTGGAATGGTGTTTTTCGTTTTTCCGGTTATCGGAATGGTTGTATTGGATACTTGCAAAGATCAAGTAGGTTCTTATAAAGAAGTGAACTTTAAACTTTTTATTAAAAACTTCAAAAAAAAAATTAAAAGAATCGTAAGTTTTGCAGTATTCTCACTGCTTCTAATTATTGGCTGTATTCTACCCTATTGGTTAAACTCTAAGAACAACCCAATAACACAGATCCCAATTCCCCACGGATCTCGAGACAACTTTCTTGAGATCACATCTTCTGGATTGGTCTTCTTTATAATTCCTTGGGGTGTTTTACTAGTCCTCTGGCCTTATTTTTTTTATAGGTTTTTCAGCAAAAGGTATTTATTTTTTGGACTTTCTTTTACACTATTAGTTCTTTTAGGTACGGGAGGAACCACTCCAATACCAAAAATACTGCTGGGGGAAAATGCATTTAATATTTTAACATTAGATCGATTTACACTCTGGGCCTCTATTATGTGTTTGCCTTTGTTTGGTGAATTTACGTATCGTTTTGTCGCTGGTGATCTAAAAAAAATTATTGATCAGAAATTTGGAAAAGTATATTATCGGCTCCTCGGTTTCTTTTTAGTTAGCTTTTTTTTATTCATGACTGTTTTTACATTGAGTTTAGGTTATTTTATTCCTTCTCAGCCCAAGAAAATAAAAATGTTACCTATTATAAACTTTTTAAATCAAGATCAACATGACCAATGGAGATATTTAACCTTAGGTTTTGGTGATCAAATGGCTTGGTTATCAGCACAAACAAAAGCAATGACCGTCGATGGAAATTATCATTCTGCAAGGCGTTTACCTGAATTGACTACAAGACCTGTAGAACGTTTGGAGAACTCGAAATTTAAAGGAATTGCGGGGATTGGGTCGCTGCAACAATTTTTAACAACACCTGAAAAATATAATTTAAAATACATCTTTTCTAATGATAAGTTTTATGACCCGATACTGTATTTCTGTGGATGGCAGCGTTTGCCGCGACTAGAAAACGGAATATTAATATGGGAAAAATTAAATGTTCCACCCCTCACTTCAATTTTAGCAAAAGAAGAGGTTGCTACTTGGCAAAAAATACTTTGGGGGATTATACCCCTTCTTGCTTTGATACTCGCTTTTATCTTTAACCTACCGTCTCTTTTTGTAAATATTTTAAATACAAATGGTCGTCCCAAGGTTAATTACCATAAGTATCAATATCACAGCTCCTTTTTTTCGAAGGGTTTATTAAAAACGATGCATATTTGGACAGGCCTACTTGTAATAATTATAATGTATAGTTTGTATGATTTGTATTTAAAAAACAATTCTCAAAGAGCTCCTAAAAATGTCATCACTGCTTATTACGATGCACTGGACTTAAAAAAGCTTGAAAAAAGCTTTCATTATATAGATCCTAATAGTAACATGTCGATCTCCCAATACATGCTCGAAATAGCTGTTACAGACGGATTGTTAAATTCATATGCAAAGTTAGATGCATTAGAAGTTGTAATTTTAACAAGCACGGATAGTTTGGTTACATTAAAGGTAGCTACAAACTGGATTACACCTCTTGAAAAAATAAATAAAGTAGCCTACAGAACCGTTGTTAAAAGAAGTGGGAAATGGTACATTGTTCCTAAACAGCTAAATTCAGATTTACCTCCAGATCAATTATATTCTAACAATATAACTAAATACTTCAATCAAGGAAGAAAAAAAATAACCACTGAACAAAAATACCATGAAGATGTGCTAAAACAACCTGTTTTAGAAATAATTTCCGCCAAGCTGGTGAAATTTAATAATCATTATGCAATTATTGGAGAAATTCAAAATATAGATAATGTCCCTTCTGATATCGTTTTAAAAGGTACCTTATATAATAATAAAAGTAAAGAGTTGGCTAGTTACAATGCTAAATATCATGTAAAGCACAAATTAATGCCAAAAGAAATCAGTTCCTTTAGAATTAACTTTGAAGGAATCGCATGGACCAAAACCAAAGACGCGATTCCCAAAACATTCAATCCAGACGAATTTACACCCATAGAATTTGAAGAACAACCCACAAAATTTAATTTACAGGTTGCTGGAAATGTTTCAAATTCAGATCTGTATAAAGATCTTGTTTTAAGTGATCTCAGTATAAATTCGAAAAATATAAAAGGAACATTATTTAATAGTGGTCTGCAAGAAATCACGATACCTCAGCTATTAATAACCTACTATAATAAAAATAAAAACATTGTTTGGGTAGATCATTTGTTTTTAAAGAATGGAATAAGACAGCAGCGAAAAAAATATTTTGAATATATCTTCTTAAGGAATGACAGCATTACCATTATAAATAATGACATGAGCGATTGTTTTGTAAACGGCTTACCAAATAAAAATATTTCAAAGAAAATTTTACCTAATCGCATTAAACAACACCAGGCAATGGCATTGCAGAAAATAACACATCCTTATTATAATTATGTAAAAATTGAAATGAATAGTTATATCGGAAACCCCAAATAATGAATCTAAAAAACAACCTCTTTCTTGGGTGTAGTTTGTTTGTAATACTCAGTATTACAGCTCAAAAAAGGATGCATAAAAAACAAGACTTAATTTTAATATGTTTAGATACACTGTTTGTTGCTGGAAGCAGTATCAACTTAGAATTCGAAGGAAATACTGTCATTAAATATCAAATGTATTGCGCGAACAGCTACGGCAGTACTTTAATTAAACCTCAACTTCAGGGCAATCGAATCTCTTTTCAAGTCCCAAATCATTTGAGTAATAAAAGTGGTGTTTTAAATTGGAGCGTTGTTGGAACAAAAGAAAAGCTTTTTGGAACCCTTAACATTGTACCAAGAGAAAGTCCAAGTTCTATAGAAACTTATATAGGTCCTCCAAGTATTGAGGCTGGTGGTATAGATTATAGCATGTTAGTCATAATACCTACAGACAATTTAGACAATCCTTTAAAACAAAATACCGTGGTTTCTATACAGCAACAATTTTTAGCTTCGGAAAGAAGTAATCTTGTTTTTACTAAAAATTTAATTGCTTTTAAATATATTTATTCCCCTTTAAAGAGTGGTAGAATCCTACTCTCTTCAGAAACTGTAGGGTTAAATTCTAAAGAATATGATGTAAATATCATGCCTGGGATTGCAACAAATTTCACCATTTATTCGCAAAGAAACCATACCTATGCCGATGGGAATCAGATCACTACTTTCACTAGTTCAATTATAAAAGATAAAAATAACAATACAATTAGTGATGGTAATTTTGTTTATTTTTTCATTACAAATAAAATAGGTGCTCTTTTAAAAACTTCCGGAACTACGATTGCTGGAGTTGCAACTGCAAAAATAATACATCCCGACTATGAAGAGGATTGGAGCATAAAAGCCTATGTTTTGGGCATGGCTGAAAGCAATACTTTAAAAGTGAAATATAAAAAAATAGTTGAAAACTTTAAAGTTACTTTTCTTAAAAATAATAGGAAAATTACTGTAGGACCTATAAAAAGTTTTATGGACCAATTAATGCCTGATGGTCTGCAGGTAAAAATATCCATTTATAAAAACAAAAAATTCCTAAATGAAATCATTAAAAGTTCTAGAGAAGGTTTCGTTTCATTTGAATTGAGTCAAAGTATTTATAAAAACGGGAATTATGATTTCAGGATATCTACAGCGAAAGTTCACAAACTGTTTCAAACTACTGCATTATGGTAAATACAAATAAAATAATTTTTAAAAGCATTTTACTATTGTCGTATCTTTTAATAATTGCTGCACTTCTATTTCTAATCAGTTCTTTATATGGTTATTTTAATACGGGAGCAGACAGAAGTAAAATCTTACATACAAAAATAAAAAAAACAGATCAATACCTGCCTAAGGTTACCTGGTTGGTAGATGGAAACCTTGGCAGAGAAATGAATGCACAAACCTTATCGGAAATTGAGAGTAATTATTTAGATGCTTGGTACATTAAAAATATTGCCTTCAGCACCAATTCAAAAATAGGGGTTGACGCGTATTACACAGAAAGTGCAAGAAAGAATATTTTTAATATTATCCAAACAAATAAAAAGGAAAAAATAACTATTGAACGCACTACTTTAAGTCACAATCCAAATATTTTTCTTTTTAGTGAAGATGGTCAATTGGTAGTATTAGAAGATAAAAACGTTGTCGAGTACAAAAGGATATTTAAGGACAATAAATTCATATTAGAAATTACAGAAATCGCAAATTACAAAGTAATTCTTTTGTTGGAAGATGGTTTTTGGCGCATCCGACACCTAGTAAAAGAAAGTCTTTCAGAATTTGATAAAAAACCAAAAGCTTCTCCTCCCGCATCAAATATTATTAAAGGAATCAACTATTATCCTCAGGCGACTCCCTGGAATATGTTTGGAAGCGACTTTGACATAAATATAATACTGAAAGACTTTAATCTTATAAAAACTGCAAATCTTAATACTATTAGAGTTTTTGTTCCATATAAAGATTTCGGCAAGTCAAAAGTAAGTGAGCACAAACTTAATAAACTTCGCCAAGTTTTAGATGCAGCAGAAAAAAACGATTTAAAAGTTATTATAACATTGTTTGACTTTTACGGAAACTATGAGGTTTTAGATTGGACACTCAATCATAGACATGTGGAAGTGATTGTCTCTGCGTTTAAGAACCACAATGCAATACTCGCTTGGGACGTTAAGAATGAGCCCAATTTAGACTTTAAATCTAGAGGCAGGCGGAATGTAATCTCTTGGTTAGAACAAATTATTTTTCTTATAAAATCTATTGATAAAAACCATGCAGTAACCATTGGTTGGTCGAACATCAGTAGTGCGAATATCTTAAAAGATAAAGTAGATTTTGTTTCTTTCCACTATTATGAAGACAAAGCTTTTTTTGAGGAAAGATATACCGCATTAAAAAAAATAATACAAGACAAACCTCTTGTTTTGGGTGAATTTGGAATTAGTTCCTATCGCGGATTTTGGAAACCTTTTGGGAGTTCAGAGGAAAAGCAAGCGAACTATTATAAAGAAATGCAAGCAGTTTTTGCCAAAAATAAAATCCCCTTTATCTCATGGACCTTATATGATTTTAATAAAATCCCCAAAGAAGTCGTTGGGGAACTCCCCTGGAGAAGAAATGCTCAAGAGCATTATGGATTTATAAATAAAAATGGAAAAAAGAAAAAATCTTTTAAATATATTTCTAAAAATTAATTTATTTGATAATTACAATTGTTTTTAACTTTAGATACGTTTGAAATATCATGAAACGTATCTAAATAAATACCAGCAATCATAGACATAGGATATGCAGATGCAGCCTCGTAATTCGCGATACCTAAAGCAACTCTATATGCATCATTTGTTACAATTGCCTCTATTGATGCTGCCAAACTAATCGCACTAGTAGGCTCAAAGAACTCCGCTCGATACCCCTCCTCTTTCACTAATAAGGCCAAATCTCCTAAATTTGGCATTATTACGGCTTTACCATAACTACCTGCCTGATGCAGTACCCCAGAACTTCCCGTAGTTGAGGAATACGGAAAAACAACCACAGCACTCTCGTTAAATAAAATTGGTATTTTATCTTCTTCGATATAACCAGTAAAAATTAACTGAGGCACATATGCAAACCTTCGCTTAACATTTTCTAGATACGAAGGCGTATTTGGGTGATTTGCACCAGCAATTATGATCTCTAAATCCATGCCTGTCAAACTTCTAACCATTTGGACAGCTTCAATCAATAATTCCACTTTTTTATAGGTACCAAACTTACCAAACGTCATTATTTTTAAGGCTCCTTTGGGCAACTTAAATTCTGGTTTTTTTGGTACTTCAAAAGTTCCATGAGGGATTGCTATCACATTTTTTACATTGTATTTTTTTTCTAAAATATCGACATATTTTTTCATTGTTACTGACACAACATCCGCTCTTAGTATAATCATAGTCAATAAACTACCTGTAAACTTATATATTTTTTTCAAAAATTTATTAGAGGTAATCCCTACTTTTTTTAAATCCACCTCTTCTAAAATATTATGTAATAAAACAATTGTTGGTATGCGTTTAAGTTTACAAATTAAAGGTAATAACAGTCCTAGTGCTGCAGGAATTTTTTTATCACCAAATTTCATGAACTGTAAATTAAATAAAATATTGTTGGGTTTTGTTTCGTTTATTGCTTTGATAACCGTTAGAATATTTCGCAAGGAATTAAAAGACCAGCATTCCCTAACTGTTATTTTACAACCATCCTCTAAAAAATCTATTTTTTTAGATTCTCCAGTAATATCTGTCAATAAAATAAGTTCAGTAATTTCTGATTTTTGCCTAAACTCTCTTACCAAATGATACGCATACTCATTCAATGTTACTTTACTTGGCGGATAGGCCGTTAGAATTGCCAGCTTCATAGCGTTATTTTTAAAAATTAGTATTCAATAAAAACTATAGAATATTTTATGCTAAATACTAAAAAATATAGAATACCCTCCTCTTAATTTAGTTAGAATACAAAAATACATCGACGAATGTATACTTTCAAAAGAGGAGTGTTTTTCACCTACCTTTTAAATGTTGTAATCAAACTTCCTTAATTTCCAATAAAATAATATTTGAACAACTAACAATATGAACATCGAAAGAATTTGTATCTGAACAACTTGCTCTAAAGTTTCATGAAACCAAATAATTAAAAAGAATTGTAACATTCCAAAAAACCCGGAAATAATTACTGGAATATATTTATCTAAAGAAAGATAGTAATAAGCAAAAATATTAGACACTGCAAACAAAGAAGTTGCCAGCGCATATTTCCATAATAATGGGGAAATTTCAAGATACCTTTCACCGAACAATACGTGAATAATTGTTTCTGGAAACAAGAAGCATCCCAGTACAATAATGCAGGATAAATAAGTGATGTAACTCATATAATTGAACAATACAGCATGTGTTCTTTTGCCTTCTTTTTTTAACTCAATCACCTTTGGTAATAAGAGCATAACAAACATCCAGGCTACAAAATAGACTACTCTTCCAATTAAAGCTAAGGAAGCATATAGGCCAGCATTATAAGGTTCAAAATAGTGTTTCACTAGTAAAACATCACTATTATTAATAATAATCTGGGTGAGTTCGTAAAAAGCAGTTAATAAAAAAAAATATTTTATTTGACTTCTGTAGACTACTTGTAGTTTGTTTTTTATTGCAATTCTGAAAACCTTAGATCTAAAAGGAAGCATCCCGAAACCGAATGAAATTATGATTCCTAATGCTATTATTGCGGCAGATTGAATACCCAAAAGGAAGATAAAACCGAAAGTTACAAGCAGCCTACTTAGCATCTCTGTCAAATAAGTAATCGACAAATATTTAAACTCCTTCTTTCCTTGAAAAATGCCTCTATTGATACTCATAATAAAATATAAAGGAACACCCAATCCAAAAACAACAAACATAGATGCTGATGAAGTGTTTAACAGCGATTGCAACTCTTTTGAAAAGAGAAGGAGCAACAATCCTAGTGAAACGCCAATGATTATTGCATTTCTATACATTAAAGACACAAAAATGCTGAAGTTTTTTACGCTAAAAAGCATTGAAAATTTAGCCGTTACTAATTGAAATGTCATGGCTATAAAAGACAATGTCAATAAAAAAGTGACTAAAACTGCAACATCTGCAAATTTCGATGGACCTAATATTCTAGCCAATACAAGATTGTATACATAATTGCCTCCATTCACAAAGAAGACACTGATCATGAATATTTGTTCTGAAGATACTTTTCTATTTAGTATATTATTTAAACTCATTTATAGCAATAAGATATTAAATACATTCAGTAATTTCTTTAGAATATAATTGTTATTGAAAACAACAAATAAGTTTTAAATCTTTTGAAATACTATAAAGAAAGTATCTCTTCTACCCTGATAAAAATTTTACATGCTGTTTTTTTATAATATTTTACTATTTAAGACACTGAAAAACAATCCATAAACCTTTTTTTAAGCTGACTTATGGCTACTAAAGTGATCATATAAATCTTTACTTCCAACCCCTATGATGGTAAATACCTTTTTTGCTAATAAGGCATCTTTATATATTTTAGATAGTATTAAAACTCCCTGAATATCAATTTTTGTTACTTGCGTAATGTCAATGGTAACATATTTTGTTTTTTTAAAAACAGCTTCAATATACTGTTTCATCGAAAATACATTTTCACAAGAAATATTTCCAAGAATATAAAAATTTCCTTTGTTTTCTAATATTTGTAAAGCCATAATCTGTAGGTTTTAGGTTTGTAGTTTAATCTTTTTATAAATATCTTTTAATACCCGATTTAAAAAGAATAGATTTCGATGAAAGAACAATTACTGTAGATGAGCTATTGGGTATGTTTGGTTACGATTCCTTAACTTGCAGTAAACCAAGCACATGAAATTTAGCTCTAAATTATTTCTTTATTGTACGCTTTATTCGTCTATCTGCCTGTCTCAAAATATGGAAAAAGGGTTTGCATATTTGGAAACTGGAAAGTATAAAAAAGCTGCAACTTTTTTTAACAAAATTATAGCCTCATACCCAAAAAATAAAACTGCTAAAATTTGCTATGGAAGGGCTTTAGGTCTCGGTGGTAAAACTGAAGTTGCAATGCTTATTTTTTCTGATTTATTAAAAAAACATCCACAAGATTTTGAAATTAAACTCAACTACGCAGAATCATTATTATGGCATAAAAAGTATCAGAAAGCAACAGGATATTATAAAAAATTGGTAAAAAAAGCACCTCAAAGCTTTCCTGCACTATTGGGATATGCAAATACACTTTCTAATTTAAAAGTATTCGACCAAGCCCTGTTATATGTAAACAAAGCATTATTAGTTTCACCTGAAAATCTAAATGCTTTGACTTCTAAAAAATATATTAATTTAGGTTTTGCGAATCAATACCTTCAAAAAAAAGACTATCCTACTTCACTAAAGTTATTATTCGAAAACTTAACTTTTTTTAAAGAGGATACCGAAACGCTTCAAAATATGGCGAATGTATATCTTATTTCTAAAGACTTTACAAAAGCGGAAGCAACCTTCAACAGGCTTGGGAAAAAGCCTAAAAATAAACGAAGTGCACTAAATAGTCTTGCTTTAGTTTTTCATTTAAAAGGTAAAAACAAAAAAGCTTTGCAAACAAGCACTACTGCAATGAATACTTTAAATAAAAAAACGAATGAGAAAGCATTGCAACAAACAAAAGCCCGGTATGTTCAAACATTGATATGGAATAAAAAATATAGAGAAGCAAACAGCCTGATTGAAAAATTAAATAAAAAATATCCCAATACAAATTGGGTGCTACTATTACGAGCAACTTTAAATATCTATGAAAGTAATTTTAACAAAAGTATTACCAATTACAGCCGTATTCTGAAAAATGACAGTACTTCTTTTGATGGTAACTTAGGAATGGCCAATGCCCTAAAAGCTTCTGGTTCGTATCTGCAGGCTTATAAAAGTGCAGAAAACACCTTAAAATTTTACAAAAATCAAAAAGATGCCATTTATTTTATACAGAGTTTAGATAAAATGTTCACTCCTTTTGCAAGCACAAAAGCTTCTTACTCTTTTGATAACGGAGATAATGAAGCTTATGCTTATACTGTGGCATCAGAACTCTCTTTTTCTACAAAATTTAAAGTATTAGGAAGTTATAATTATAGAACTACCCGTAACTCATTAAGTGGTCTTAAAGCTACTACAAACAATGTTTTAGTGGGTGTTTCCTATCAAATGCGCAATCATATTACATTAAAAAGTCTTCTTGGGGTTGCTTCCTCAAAAACAGTAACGAATAGTTTCAATCAATTGTTAGTAAATATGTCTGCTCAAATTAAGCCTTTTAAACTTCAAAATTTAGAATTGGGCTATAAGCGAGAAATGCAAAACTTTAATGCAGCACTGTTGGAAAGAGAGATTGTTCAAAATAACTATTTAGTAAATTATAATTTAAATACGAATTTAAAGCTAGGTTGGTTTGCCCAGTATTATTATACCACCCAAAATGATGACAATTCAAGAAGTTTATTGTTCACTTCATTATATTATAATATCTCAGAAAAACCCTCCTTAAAAGTCGGTGTTAATTATCAAAATATCTCCTTTAAAAATCAAGTACCTACTGTTTATTTCAGCCCAAAAAAGTTTAATGCCTATGAAATATTTTTTAATATTATTAAGGATGAAAATATAGCGAATAAAAAGGAATGGTACTATGAATTAACTGCCGCTTCAGGGTTCCAGTTTATTGAAAACACTGCAAAGCAGAACACTTATAGAATACAAGCTAAATTAGGATATCAATTTTCTAGAAGAAGTCTACTTAATTTTTATGGAACTCGAAGTAATATTGCTTCTGCGACTGCTGCGGGCTTTACGTTTACCGAAATTGGTTTGCGTTTCAAATGGTTTATTTCAAAAAGACCTGTATTTAAAAAATTTTAGGACAAAAGCTAGTTCTTTTGTCCTAAAAATTCTGATACACTTAGTTTCTAATTTACTAAGAAAGTACCTACAGCTATTTTATTAGTCGCATCCTTTAATCGGTATTTATAGATTCCTGAAGTGCAGTTAGGAATGTTATAATAAATACTTTTTGAATCTTTATCTGTCCTTATTTTTTGAAAATCTACTGTCCTCCCTAAAACGTCAAATACTTGAATGAAAACATGTGGTGAAGGCGCTAATAAACGAATTGTAGTGTTGTATTTAAATGGATTAGGATAATTTAGTAACCTCCTGTTTTTTTCAATATTTACATCTTTTACATTGAGAATATCTTGACTACTAAATGATAATTTACTGACAGACATCTTAAAAGACATATTATTCATATAATCTCCAATTATTGAATATACAACTGTTTTAATATTCTTTATTTGAACGGTGTTTCCAGCACTATCAGTAAAATCTGTAAACGGAATAGAAAAGGATTGTTCCACTTTATTTTGGGGGATTACATATCGAATTCTGTTCTCCCAAGCCCGCTCTTCTTCTTGCATGATGATCAATTCTACGGGCTCATTATTACTGATTAAAAAGTTGATGAAATTATAATCTGTCATCTTTAAAGTTTGATCACCTGGTAAAAGATGTCTAAATAGATTAACATTCCCTTTTAATTTTCCAGAAACGGAAGCATTTCTGTCTACTTCGTATACAGCATCACTAAATTCTATTTCCGAAGTGGTTACTTCAAAGTTTGCAACGGTAGCATAGTCTAGTAAATAATCTAATCCCCATGGTCCATCTGCCAGATACAATGCATCTTTTTGAGTATCACTATCTTTTTGCAAAGAAAAACCAATATCAAAAATAATTCCGGTCTCTATCGACAATATATCATTATAAGATCCTGTTAACACATAGCTATTATTCATAACAAAACGTTTAGAGATTTCGGTTTCCGCCATACTTCCGGAAAAATCAACAGAACGCTCCTTTGTTTTATTTATAATATTTAGATTAATAAATCCATTTAAATACGCTCCCGATTTAACAAAGACATTCGGTGTTACATTTGCTATAGCACTACTAATTAAACCATGTTGTTTTGTATGCTGATCCATAATATAATTTGCAATGGAAAACACTTGTGAAAATGAGCTTCCCCAAATTTGAAAATTCTGATAATTCCCCTCGGGATATTGATCAATATTCCAAAAACTAAACAATTCGTTTTCTGAAGTATTCAATTTTATTGAAAAACTTAAGGTATATTCAATTTCACCTGTTGCGCGTTTAATTGTTGAACTAATAATTTGATGTCCACGCGTTACCACTGTTCTAACGTCTTCCAGGCTTCCGTTATTCAATCTGTCGCAAATTACTTTAGAGTGGTCGTAAATCTTACCCGAAGTCTTAGTAGCGAAAACTGCAGATACTCTGATCCCATTTTGATAGTAATCAACCGAAAAAATTTCATCTGCATTCGTTAGTCCTATCAAATCATCTGGACTTGAAACTGATGCCGTTTCAGTTCGATACATTCCTGATTCTGGTAGGTAATCCATTAAGGATGTACCGAACTGTTTTTTTTCTAGATTACTTTTTATAAACTCTTGTTGATTTTCTATATGTTTCAAAGGGTTTCCTTCTTTTTTTCTTTTAAAATTTCTTTTTGCAATTAGACTAGCTAAAGATCCATTACTTTCTAATCCACCCTCATTTCCTGATGACACGTCATATGCACTAGTTATATCTGCAAAATTATTTGTATTTATTTCTTCATATTCACTTGCAGTTATATAAAAAATTGCATCATTAAAATCGTTATCACAAGAATTATCATCTCTTAAAACATCTTCAAAACCCAAAACAATTCTCTCGTTAACTGCATCCTCTAATAATACATTATGAAGTCTTAGAGACGTATCTGTTTCTGGATTATAATCAGAATTTGAATACAATTCCCATGCACTGTCTCCCACTGCTCCGTCTGTTGAGTTCCAAGCATCTGCAAGTAATACCCACCCAATTCCCGTTCCTGCTCCAAAGGTTCCAATATTTACTTTATCTCCAACTTGCAATCCACCTCCACTCGATTCTCCCGAAACATTTGGAAATATGATTGTAATCTCGTCTTTTGTTGGTGCTGTAGCTGATGGGTTAAATATATCATAAGTATAAAAACCTAAAACATTTTTAGCAGCCACTCCTTCACTTACAAAGGTTACCCAAACATCTGTATCTCCTTCAATTTTAAGATTGGTATCATAGCTTGAAGTAATATATTGTGGGTTGTATTCCGGAACTGGGTAATCATCAGGAAGTGAACTATTGATTCCTTCTTGTGTAGCTGCCGAAACGGAATCGCTAGGATCTTCTAAATAAAGCGGAGTACCATTCGAGGTATACTCCCCTAGATAACTATATACAGGTGTCGCTAAAGGAATCGCCCCTACCATAGTATCAACTGCAATAGCTCCTGCAGTCGCATATAACCTGCCTTCTAGGGCAACTCCTCCAACCGCTGAAACTGCTCCTGGATACCCTATAAAGGTGCCAAACATTGAACTGCCTGCACCTAAAGCAACTGCCCCAATCGCAATAAAATAAACATTATCTGATGAGGCTCCATTGATTAAAATAATTGATGATCCTGCAGCTGCCGCAAATGCTCCACCAATTTTAAAAATAAAGACAGCGTCTACATCCCCTTGAGCATCTAATGTTAAAGCTCCCGTAAGAGTTGCAGCCGCACCTGCTGCATATACACCGGGAAGCAAAGTTTCCCCATTTCCATAGTTTACAATATGATCTGTTACTGTTGTTGGTGTATTTTGAAGTTGAATACATGCAGCAGCTAAATCTAAAAATGCTTGCAAAGTGACTGGATTTTCATTTTCTATCGTTCCGTTTAAAACAGAAGGGGCACCAAAACCAGCTATAGCGCCCGCATGAGAACCAACATCTCCCGTAAATGTTGAAACTCCGGTATTTGCCACAGCTCCTGCTCCTGAAAAAATAATAAAGTTTACTGCAGTACCAAAATCATAAGATGACGATTGTAATCTGCTATGTGTATTATAGGCATTTCTTTTTTGAGTTTTTTTGTCTTGATAATCCAATATATCTAAACCATCCCCAACAACTGTATTCAGAAAATCTATATCCTGATTAAGGTTTTTATCATCTGCTATTGTAAAACCCATGATTGAGGAAGTGCTAATAAATGGTTCTTTCTCTCCTAAGTTAACAGCAGCGCTTAAAGGATTTATCTCGTTTGAATACGGCGCATCAAAAGGGTGAATAACTTGAGTATTTATGGATACAATTAACGTCGAGATAACGATAAAGGTGAAATTTTTCATGATATAAGTTTTATACCATAAAAGTAAATCCTAAAATAATTGAAATTATTAATATTCGTCTTTGCTCGTTTAACGATAGACAAAAAGTAAGATTTGCTCCGACGAACTGTTAAAGTAAGTCTAAACGCTTCATTAATTCCGGTCTTTTAGAGCGACTCACTGGAATGACATCTTTCTTGATGAGCACACTATTGTCCTCAATATCAATGATTTTTTTAAGATTGATAATAAACGAGCGATGAATTTTCAAGAACAAAGAGTCGGGCAACTTTTCTTCTATCTTTTTAAGCGTAGAATGCACGATATAGTCTTTATTTTCAGTTTTTATTTTAATATAATCTCCTTTAGCCTCTATCAAATAAATACTAGGTAAGTCTATTTTTATTAACCGTCTATCGATACTTATATAAAAATCATTTTCAATTGCTTTTCTGCTAGAATTGGTTTCATTAGAAGCAAGCGTTAAGTTTTTAGTCTTTGATTTTTCAATTGCTTTCTTAAAACGATCAAATTGAAGTGGTTTCAATAGATAATCAATTATAAAATCATATTCAAAGGCCTCGATTGCAAAATTTGGATCGGAAGTAATCAAAATAATTTTAGGTGGATTTTTTAAACTTCTGATAAAATCTAATCCATTAAAACCTGGCATGTGAATGTCTAAAAAGATGAGATCAACTCGATTTTTGTTTAAGTACTTTATAGCTTCTATGGCATTGGGAAAGTCTTCCAAAACTTCTAATGATTGAATTTCATTACAAAGCGTTTTTAGAATGACTCTAGCCATCTTTTCGTCATCAATAATAATACATTTCATAACATTTAAATAGTTTTAATATATTGAGTTATTACTATTAATATTTTCTCAAAATCTTCTTTTCCATTTAAATTTAGCTTTCGAAGATTGTATTCAAACGTATTGGCAATTTCATACCCTTTTGTAAGACCTAAAATACTGATTTTATGTTTAACTCTATGAACATTTTCCTCTATTCTTGGAAAAACACCTAATTTGATACTTTTATAATACTCCTTCTTTTCCTCTGGAAACTCTGTCTTTATAATATGTATGAGTTTATTTTTAATAGACGCATCTCCCCCTGCTAATTGGTTTATATACTCTAGATTTGGGAATTCCATGTTTCTTTATTTTAATTTACATACCACCTACTTTTTATAAATATAGGACTCTTCTTTTTAAATAATATAGTAAATACTTCTATCAAATTTAATCTTCTATAAATCAGTTTTCTAGTTGCTTGTCATTTTATATTATAATTTATACTCCGGAATTAAAAAGAGGTACTATTGTTTAAGCTTTTACATAGCTTTATTTTACTTCTTTTGGGAAGTATCTTTTTCCTTTTATTTTTTCAAAGTAAAGTAAAATATCGATCCAGTATTTAGTGTACTCTCCAACCAAATATCGCCTTCGTATAAATTCACTATTTTTTTAACAATTGATAAACCAATGCCCGTAGATTCTTTGCTTTTATTTAATGAATGAAATATTTTAAAAATCTTAACATGATATTTCTTTTCAATTCCAATCCCGTTATCTTTAACTGAAAATTGATAAAATGAATCTTTTTCAATACAATCTACCTCTACAATGCATTTTTCGTTTTTATTAAATTTAATCGCATTCCCTATTAGGTTTTGAAATAATTGTTGAAACTTCGTTTTATCACCTTTCACTGTGGGTAAATTTGATAAAACAGAAATGGATAAATTTTCTGAAATAACTAAAACGTTTTTTACTTCCCCTAAGAGTCTGTTTAAATCTACACTTTCTTCTTTATGTAATACTGTTCCCGCAATAGAATATTTTAAAACATTAGAGATTAACCGGTTCATGGTTTCCAGCGTGTCTTCAATTAGCGATATATTCTTCAGAGTAATTGCATCTAAAATTTCTTTATTATCAGATTTAATCCAAGAAACTAAAGCCTCTATACTTTGCAAAGGGGTCTTTAAATCGTGAGAAACCGTATGTGCGTATTCATCCAATTCATTATTACTCTTTTCTAATTTTTCAAGAAGTCTTTCATTGCGCGTTTCTACTTTCTTGCGCTCTCTTATACTTATTGCTGTTCTTAATTTTATAGCCACTAAACTAGCAATACTCTCAAGGGTCTTCACGTGTTCAGCGGTGTAATGGTTCTTTTGTTTATGCTCAGAATCAATAATACCGATGACCTTTCCGTTACTCATAATAGGCACGGAGATTTCTGAAAAGCATTCTTCTTGATCAATGATATACCGTGGGTCTTTAGAGGTATCTTTAATAAACTCTGAGACTCCTGAACTCGCAACGCTTCCAACAATACCCTCGCCCTTTGCGAGCACTAGTTTGTTAAAAATACTCTTTTCACCTGCTAACTTATCCCCATAGACCGCAATCTGTTCAATGATTTCTTTTTCATTATCAACCAAATAAATAACGCAATTATCGGAATTTAAATAGCCAGCAATATTATTTACAATTTCCCAAGCAATTTCTGTAATGTCTGTTTTATCTAAAATTGACTTGGTTAAATTATTTATTAAATCAATTATAAACGTTTTCTCTGTGGCTGAAGTAATATCTTCAATGAATACTACTTGGTGTTTGATTTTTCTATTTTTATCTCTGACAATATTAACATTTGTTTTTGTCCAAATACCTGAGCCATCTTTCTTTTTATATCTTTTTGTAAAAACAAAATTATCGATATCATGAACATTAATCTGTCTTATATATGTTTTAAAAGAAGCATAATCTTCAGGAAAAGATAATTCATTGATTGAAAAATTACTTAATTCTAACTCCGTGTATCCCAGCATATGCTGAATAGCCGCATTCGTTTTGATGATGCGACCACGATTGGTTAAAACAATACCCATAGAACTGTTGTGCACAATAGTATCCAACTCGTATTTTTGTTGTTCTATTAACTCTTCATTTCTTTTCGCTTCTGTAATATCTAAATGAATGCCTATAGAGCCAATAATTCGGCCATTAATATCATAGTTAGGTGCACCACTTATTAATAAATTTCTAATACTCCCTTCCTTGTTTCTTATTTTAATTTCATATGAAGAAGATTTGCCTTTATAGCGCTTATCATTTTCTGTTTTTATACGATCTAGGCCATTCACCAATTCAAATGAATCTTTACCCTTTTTACCCAACAACTCCTCTCGAGAAGAACCAGACATCTCAATAAAACTTTGGTTTACCATTAAAATTTCATCAGCTATATCCACCTCAATCAAACCAAGGTTCATATTCGCAATAATATTACTATATTTAAGTTTTTGAGCCTCTAAACTTTTTCGATACTGTTTTCTTAAAGTGATGTCTTTATAAGTCCAAAGATGGCCGATGTATAATTCTCCTTGCAAAACTGGAATAAAATCTCTTTCTAAAATGGTTCCGTCAACCATCGTTATTTCGTCTCCAGTAACTGCTTGTTTTTTTTCTAAGATACTTCGAGTTCTAGCGCTAAACTCTTCTGAATTTTTGAATAATTTATTTATACCATCAAAGGCAACAGAACAGTCTAACCCTTTCGAAGAACCTGGTAGTGTGGATATTCTAAAGAGCGCACAAAACTTAGTGTTTGTTAAAATTATTTTACCATTTTCATCTTCTAATAACACACCATAGTCTAAATTTAAAATAAGGGATGCTAACCTGTTTTCTGACTCTGTCCGTAAATCCTCATCTTTTTTATCAGAAGTAATGTCTCTAACAATCCCTTGTGCCCCAATTGCTTTATTTTGGGCATCCATGACCAAGTTCCCGTTAATATGGACCCACTTTACGCCCTTATCTTTTGTTAAAACTCTTGTTCTATAATTATTGAATACACCCTCCTTAAATAGGGTGTTAAATGATTTAATACCATGTTCTATGTCATCAGGATGAATTAAATCCAAAACAGTAAGCTTTTGTGTATCGATATCATGTCCAAAAAAATCAATAGCGATGGCATTCATCTTGATTACAGTACCAGAAAGATCTATATACATATAACCATCATTAATGTTTTCAAAAACACCACCTGACTCATGAGTTTTTTGTGCAGTAATCTTTGCTAAATTTGACTTTATTTCTTTTAATTCATTTGTTAAAAGCTGTACTTCCTGTATTTTTTCTTCTATTTTTTTTTCCGCAGCATTTCTTGCCTTTTCTACGATCTTAAAAGACTTTTTTAATATGTTGTTCCTTTCTGAATCCATCAACTTTTTATTTTTTGGAGATAAAAGTTGACAAAATATCAATTGATCTCTTTTTTAAAAGTCATAAGCCACTTCTAATTTACTAATAACTTTAGAATTTTTTAATAAACTCTATAAAAGTGTTGTACCAGAGAATCTTTAGAGAGATACCTTTTTACTAAAAAACAGATCATAAATAACTTATTTATGAATACAATACGGTTTATTTAGTCCTTGATCTTCTATTCAAATACACAGTTCTTTTCACCTTCACTTCCAATTTATATTTTTATGCGACCTCTGAAACAGGAAGCAATTGCAGCCCTTAACTTTTTATTTCATTGATGCTCCAATACGATAACACGTTCTGTATTTTATCAACATAATCATGATATTTTAAAGGTTTTACGATGTAACCAGAAACTCCTATTCTATAGCATTCATCTATGTCTTTTTGATTGTCAGAAGTCGTCAATATAACAGTAGGAATGTGTTTTAAACTTTTATTATTTTTTAAGATTAATAGAAACTCTATTCCACTTATTCTCGGCATATTTAAATCTAATAAAATCAAATCAGGCCATTTCTGCTTGTTTTCTAAAATTTTAAGCGCTTCTTCGCCATTATTCGCCACATTAATTATGTGATTTAACCCTAACGAGGAAATAGTTCTTTCCATTTTCATTACCTCTATCAAGTTATCCTCAATAAGTAACACGTTTAGTTTATTTTCCATAAATATATTTTATTTTTAGCCCCTAAACGAAAGTAAATATTTAGGAGAACTTTAAATTATACCGGTGCCTAATCGAATTAAAGTATAGACCAGATACAAAAAAGTATAGATGACTGGCGAAAAGTCAAATATTAATGGAATCTATGAAACCAACTGATTGAAATACTCAAATATTTCTCCTTTAGAAATAACACTTCCTTTCTCTATTAAGTCAAAGATCTCTATATTGCGTTCCCCTTTATAGGGTTTAGATCCTTTAAAAATTTCAACGGAGTTGTCCATAGGGTTTTGCATCAACCATTCAAATCCTTTTTGTTCTAACAAATTAATATCCCACGTTATTTTTATGGCAATTCTGTGAATTTCTTCGTCTTCACATTTGAATAAGTTTACTGATGTTTCAGAAAAATGCTCTACATACGCAGTTTTTGTAAGTACGTCATCCCAAACAACATCAGAAAAAACATTCATTTCATCTGTTGCCACCAAGGGTTTCTCTTCTTTCATTTGCTTCCATTCTTTTGCATCAATACTTTGTGATGCTAGAAATAATGAAAACTCTTCATGCAAACCTTTAAATTGTTCTGTAGTAAGTTGTCTATATTTCATATGATATCATAAAAAAACCGCCCATAATTGGGCGGTTCAAATATCTAACTTTTTAATGAATTAGAATGAATATCTCAATCCAAATTGCATTTGCCATCTCGAAATTAAAGTAGAGTTGTAAACAAATGTTTCTTTTAAATTAGAGTTAAAAGTATAGGTTGGCGTTCCACTACCATCCACTGAAACACCAATTGGCTGCACCGCATTTGGCTGCTGTACTAATCCCCAATCTGAATTTAATAAATTCCCAAAGTTTAAAATATCGATACTGAACTCTAAAGAGTTGTTGTCCATTATTTCTAAATTTTGAATAAATTTCACATCCATTTTACCTCTCCAAGGAGAAAGTGCTCCATACCGCTCTGCGTATTGTCCTCTTCTCCCGTTTAAATAAGCATCTTGACGTATGAAATCTTCAAAACCAATAGCATCTTCTGGTGTTGAAAATTGCATTTCTGAAAGCTCACTTGCAGTAGGTATGTAAATTAAATCATTCAGGTTAGAACCATCATTATTGATGTCTCCAGCATAGGTATAATTAAAACGGCCTCCCTTTGCCAATTCATAGAATGACGAAAGTGTTGTTGTCCATTCATTATTTGATCCATAATTCCAAGATTTAGCAGCAACCCCAATAAAACGGTGTTTGTCACCATACTTAGAATTTGCTAAAGTAGCGCTATTTGCGTCTGAAAGCGTAGGATTAAAGTCAAAAGCATCTCCTGTAATTTCTGCTTCAATTGAATTTACATCTTTCGAATCTAAATAGTTATAAGCACCCATTAAATACAACCCATTATCAAATGTTTTTTGTGCCTTGAAAGATGCGTTTAACGTACGTCCTTTATTTGAATTTGTAAAGACATATGCATTAGACCTATCATTTGGTCCTCCCCAATTAGGGCTTCTATCGGTGTCAGAATATACAGGTCGATTGTCAATCCCTTGCAAGGTTTCCGTTGGCGTTTTTAATCCCCAATTTTGCACATGTGCACCATTGATATCTTTCGTGTAAGAAATATCCGTAGTTAAAATAGTTCCATCTTTTAATTTCATATCTGCCCCAAAACTTGTTCTCCATACTTGTGGAAATTTAAATTCTGGATCTACAACTTGGTAATAATATACATTTGGATTTCCTATTTGGTTTCCTAACCATACAAAAGGAAAACGCCCAGTAAATAATCCGGAGCCACCTCGCAATTGCAATGAACTGTCTCCATTAACATCCCAATTAAAACCAACTCTTGGAGAAATTAAAAAATCGTTGTTTGGCATTTGTGTTGAATCGAAAAATACAGTCTCTTCATAAGAAGAAGAAATAGTATTTGGATTGGTATACGGATTATTTGGTAAGTAAAAACTATTATCAATTACATCTTGCGCTTTTTTAGCCGAATCGAAAAACAAAGGCTTATCAAAACGTACTCCAAAAGACAATTTAAAATTATCATTAACACTCCAATCATCTTGAACATAAAATGCGAGCTGGCCTACATTTGTTTCCGCTAATGCCCAGGATTCATCGGTATTTTTACTTTCAAAGGTAGTTTGAGCAGCAGCAAAAGCATCTGCTAATAATCCATTAGCAATTCCAGCTCTAAAACCATCCATGTTCGCAAAGTCTCCTCCAAAAGCACCTACATAACCTCTGCTATCTCCAAGGCCATATGCTCCTAAGTTAAAAGAATTATCAAATTCAAATTTTTCAAAAGAAAAACCAATTGTATAATTATGATCTCCTTTGGAAATGTTTAAGTTATTTGTAATCTGGAATACCTTTTGATCTAATTTATTATGGATTGAGAAAGGCTCATGTCCTGCGATAATATAATTTCCTCCACTACCATCTTGAATTCTAAATGCAGGCATCGGTGCCGATTTAGAATTTCTAAAATCGTCAAAATGAGTATATCCCATTTGTAATTTATTGGTTGTATTTTCGTCAAACGTCGAATTTAACTCGACTAAATAGGATTTTAATTTATTGTTGATCTGATATCCTGTATTTTCAAATTGTAACATTTGAGAACTGGGTCCTCTAAAGCCTAATGCTGTTGGATGCGCTGGTAAATCTCTAGAAGCATCTAAAAAGTTATATACAAAAGACACCCGGTGGTCCTTACTCATGTTCCAATCAAATTTAATCAATCCTTTAGAACTGTTAGAATTGTGTGTAAAGCCTTCATAAGCTCCAGTATCATAACCAATACCAGCAAGTGCACTTTGTACTTCTTTTAAATCAGCAAGTAAAACTCTAGATTCATTAATTCCATTAGAACCTGTATTTGGCAACCATGATTGTCCTAAATCAATGCGCTCATCTTCTTCAAAATTCACAAAAACAAACAGTTTGTCTTTAATAATTGGTGCACCCACACTAACCCCAGTTTGAGATTGTCTTAATTGAGGAACAAAAATATTTTCACCTTTAATTTCACTTCCTGTAAAGTCTTGATTTCTAAAAAATCCGTACACGGTTCCAGTAACTGTGTTCGTACCACTTTTTGTTACTGCATTTACAGAAGCCCCTGTAAAACCAGATAAAGTAACATCGTAAGGTGCTGTAGAAACAGAAATTTGCTCAATTGCATCCAAAGAAACAGGTTGAGATGCTGTTTGACCTCCTGGCGTTGCAGCGTCTAAACCATATGGGTTATTAAAAATAGAACCGTCTAAAGTAAAATTATTAAACTGATCATTTCTACCACCAAAAGAACCCCCACTTGCAGAAGGATCTAATCGCGTAAAGTCTGCTGCAGATCTTGAAATTGTTGGTAAAGTTCTTAAATCTTTAGATCGAATACTTGTTTGTGCTCCTGTTCTTCCATTATTAAAAACAGTGCTTTTACCAGAACTGATAACGATTTCATCTAGCATGTTCGCATCGTCTGACAAAACAGCATTGATATTTGTTGTTTTCCCTAAAGTCAAAAAAACATCTGTTAATTTTTGAGTTTCAAAGCCAATGTAACTAATGGTAATCGTGTAAGGACCTCCAATTCTTAAATTGGCCAAGGTATAACGACCGTTGTCTTGGGCTGTAGTTCCTGACAAGGTACCTGTAGGGGTGTGTAAAGCAACAATATTAGCTCCAAATAATGCAACTCCTGTGCTCTCTGTTATGGTACCACTAATTTTTGAAGTCGTAGTCTGTGCGTGTATAGTAAGACTAAAAACTAAAATTAAAGAACATAAAATAAGTGACTTTTTTTTCATCATTTTTACTTTTTTGATTATTAGTTGTAATAGTTTTAATTTATAAATAATAGATGTAAATATAAACCAAAAAAAAAGTCTACTATAATTAGTAGACTTTTTTTTTAACAAGTATTTAACAATTTGTTAATTACTCTGAAATTACTTCAAAAGTGATGTCCGCAACTACAGCTCTGTGCAATCTTACAGACGCTTCATATTTACCTAATCTCTTTACAGAACCACCAACAACCTTGATAAATTTCTTATCCAAGTCTGTTCCTGCTTTCGCAAGTGCAGCAGCTACATCAATATTGTTTACAGAGCCAAATAATTTGTCTCCTGATCCCACTTTAGATGCAATCTTAATTTCATATCCTTTAACTGCTTCAGCGATTACATTCGCATCTGCAATTAATTTAGCTTCTTTATAAGCACGTTGTTTCAAATTCTCTGCTAAAACTTTCTTCGCAGAAGAGGTTGCTAAAACTGCTTGTCCTGACGGGATTAAAAAGTTTCTACCGTATCCGTTTTTCACAGCTACAAGGTCATCTTTAAATCCTAAATTTTCTACGTCTTGTCTTAAAATCAATTCCATGTTCTACGCTTTATTATTTTAACAAATCTCCAACGTAAGGCATTAGCGCTAAATGACGCGCTCTTTTAATTGCTTGCGCAACTTTACGTTGATATTTTAATGAAGTTCCTGTTAAACGTCTTGGCAAAATTTTACCCTGTTCGTTTACTAAATACATTAAGAAGTCTGCATCTTTATAATCGATATACCTGATACCTTTCTTTTTAAACCTGCAGTATTTTGCTTCTTTCTTAGTGTCTATATCTAATGGCGTTAAATATCTAACGTCAGCAGACTTGCCACCTTTTGATTGTTGTTCTATCGTTGCCATTTCTTATTTTTTAGTAGATTTAACACGTTCAGTTCTAATTTTTGCCCAAGCAGCAGCATGTTTGTCTAATCTAACAGAAAGGTAACGCATAACGCTATCATCTCTTCTAAACTCTAACTCAAATGCAGAAATCTCTTCTCCGGCAACTTTGTACTCTAATAAGTGATAAAAACCACTTTTCTTTTTTTGGATTGGATACGCTAATTTTTTTAAGCCCCAATCTTCTTTGGAAATCATTTCGGCACCTCTAGAAACCAAATAGTCGTTAAACTTTTGTACTGTCTCCTTTATCTGAGTATCAGATAAAACGGGATTCAAAATGAAAACAGTTTCGTAATGATTCATAAATTAAATTTTAAATGTTTATTTTTAAGGATGCAAATATACATACTTTTTTGTATTTAGAAGCATCTTTTTTTATAAAAATTCCTGCCCTTTTGCAATAAACAAAACCAATTAAAATAATGGTATTCAAATGCCTAAAACACCAAAATTAATTCAGTAATAACTCCTTTGTTCTGTGCTAAAGTTATCATAGAAATTATTTTTGCTTTTAAAGTGGAAAACTACAAATTTATAAATGTTTATAATTCTATTCTAAAGGGTTTGATACTATTGCTGTTGGCTTAATATACGTGAAGAGTTCTTTAAGCTTATTTTAATTAATTTAAATCTAAACGAATTCCCATCGAAATATTTCGAATCTCTGTATCCTTAAAAAGCGGATTCAAATCATACTTTACATACAAACTTGCAGATTTGTACCCAAGATATGTACTTAAGCCATAATTTACCGTATTCATATTAAAGTTATTATGTTGTACTTCTTCTATTGCTACCTCGGCTATATCTCGGTATTCTAAATACTGTCTAGTACCTAATTTAAAACCTACAAAACCCCCAATTCCTAGTCTTACAGCATTATTAACACCGTCGAACACAAAACTATCTTTTGCCCTCTTATTTTTTGAAAAATCCCATTCTAAATGCACAGGAAAGTTCATTTGGACGTGACGCAACCTGCTTTCAGATAGGTTTTCTGAAAAGCTTCGTAACTCTATTACTTCTTCATTTTTTACATGAAATTTATTATTATCTAAACGAAGATTATTCCAAAGGAAAGACAGCCCATATTTAAAGTAAATTTGAGACCCATCTTTTGGAAGCCTGGTTTTCCAACTAAGACCTAATTCATAAAAATGCGATTTCCAAAACTTATATTCAGAATCATTTAAAGAATTTAATCTATGGTCTTGTAAAACATTATTTACACCCATTGCAAAAATAAACTGAGTGGTTGTAACTCTATTTTTATTCTTTTCTTCTTCTTTGCTACTTTCTTCAATAGCGTTTTCTATTTCGTTTACGGTAAATCTAAAAACTTTGTTTCCAACTTTAAAGGTGTTTACATCTTCCTCTTCAAAAGCATTCTTTTTAGCACTGCCAATTTTTCCATTGGTTTTATCTTGCACCAACGCTTGCAATAAACCCTCTTGAATACCTACTTTTACTTCTATTTGTGTTGCATAATACACTGCATTCTCTCGCTTTAAAGCAGCTGCAATTGTTTTGGTAATTTCTCCTTTTTGTAATTGCTTATCAATAGCAATTATCTTTACCTTAAGAGAATCTTTCTGGCTCTTTGTAATCTGCTCTATGCTCTTAGAAATCTTAAGTACCTCTTTTTCAAAGACCCTTTTCTCTTGTGATACTATTACAATAGAAGCAAACAACAAGCTACATACTATTATTTTTTTCATTTTCGTTTTCATTCTTTTAGATTATGGTGTTTTTTAATTATTTCTACTTGCGACGGCCGTGGCAACATTGGTTATTCTCCTTTTTAGTGATTTTAAGAAATTATTCTGAAAAAAATCATCATTTATAGTGCGCTCAACTTCTGCTAAAATAACTTTAGGATCTACTTTTAAATTCGATTTTCTCAACTCAATTTCAATTACCTTCAAGAGGTCTGCACTGCTCATCGTATTTTTTAAAGATACAGTTGGCAATTCTTTTGGGGAATCATTCATGATAGCATATAATAAATCTTTTGGATCTACTTTTATCCTAGAATTTTGATGTTGCTTTATAACAGTGTTACTCTGAGACTCCTCTTTTATCGGAATGATAACAATATTATTTTCTGCAATTTTTGTGGTACGTATGTTTTCCTTATTTTTAATAAATTTCTCCTCCGTCGGAATGATATTTGTATTTGTTATGGCAATAACCTCTTTATCTTTATTGTTTTTTTCTTCTAGTTTCTTTGATTTCACCAATGCTTTTTCAATCGGAACAATCTTGAAAGCTTCTTCTATGCTGTTTAAAATTTGGACCGTATCTATTTCCTGATTTACAATAATTTCTTTTGTTGGTATGTTTTCTAATGAATCACTAGAAAAAGTATACAGACCTAAAGAAAAGAGTAATAAAACACTAGCTGCAAAACCTGCAAACCAAAACCAACCCTTCTTTTTTTGCTTTGGCTGTAGGTCTAATTGTAAGGACAAACGTTCCCAAGCATTCGCAGATGGGGCTATTTTTCTTTGCTCAAACTTCTCTTTGATGTTCGTATCTAACTTATTTTTTTTCATGAATTGTTTTATTCATTTTAATATAATTCTCTTGTAATAATTTACGTGCTCTAAATAATTGCGTTTTCGATGTGCTTTCAGAGACCCCTAATTTAACAGCAATTTCTGAGTGTTTAAAACCTTCTATCGCAAATAAATTAAACACTATTTTGTATCCTTCAGGTAATTTATCTATCAGATTTTGAATGTCTTCTACAGAAGTGTTTTCTAAACTGTCTGTAGCTGCATCATTAAAAATAAAATCATCGTCAGCCAACACTACCAAGTTCTTTTTACGGAGATGGGAAATACAGGTATTTACCATAATTCTACGAATCCAACCTTCAAAACTACCTTCGTGTTTGAATTGAGATAAGTTTGTAAATACTTTTAAAAAGCCCGATAATAACAAATCTTCTGCATGCTGCAAGTCTTTTACATATTGCCTGCAGATACCCAACATTTTGGGCGAATGCTTTGTAAACAAATGCTGTTGCGCTTCTCTGCTGTTGTCTATTGCTTTTTGAATGAGCAATTTCTCGTTATACAGTTTTATAATTTTCAAGCCTCCTAATTTCTTTTTTATGTCTTACAAAGATATAGACTACAGAACTTGTAAAAAGGTTGCTTGGAAAAATAAAAAATTAACTTTTTTTAGTTATTAAAAAAAAGGGTATACAAAAATTGAAGCTTATTTAGAATAAAAAAAAGAGCGTATAGAAATCACTAAAAACCACCAACTAATAAGCAGCAAACTCTTTTAATAAGCATCTACATCAATAATAAACCGAATGGGTCTAAAATCTGCAACTGCCTCAAAGGTATTTCTAATTTTAGTAATCTGATTTTTCGTGTTTGCTAAACCTTGTTTTGGCGGAATTTTAATTATTATATTTTTAATATACTGATTTCTAATTCTTGCCACAGCAGGTGCCGTTGGTCCAAGAACATGTTCCCCAAAAGAGCTGTACAATGCTTTAAATAACCAGTTTACCCCGCTATCTACTTTATTGTAATCTCTATGTTTTAATGTGATTTTTATCAATCGATAGTAGGGTGGATATTTATATTGATACCTTTCTTGCAATTGTTCTTTATACATTTCTGTATAATTTGTTGTAGAAACTTGCTGCAGTATTTGATGAAACGGATTGTAAGTCTGAATAGCCACATTTCCTTGTTTTTTACTTCTTCCTGCTCTGCCAGAAACTTGTACCATCATATCATAGCCACGCTCATGTGCCCTAAAATCTGGAAAGTTTAGCATGGTATCTGCATTTAAAATTCCTACTAATGAAACGTTTTCAAAATCTAAACCTTTAGACAACATTTGCGTTCCCACAAGAACATCTATTTCTTTCGCCTCAAAGGCGCCAATTATTTTCTGGTATCCGTGTTTTCCGCGCGTGGTATCTAAATCCATTCTACCAATTTTAAACGCTGGAAAAATTTCTTTCAACTCCAACTCTATTTGCTCGGTTCCAAAACCTTTGGTATCTAAAGTATTGCTACCACAAGCACCACAACTATTTGGCATTGCACGCTGGTAACTACAGTAATGGCAGCGCAATTCATGCTTAAATTTATGAAAAGTAAGCGTAACATCACAATTTGGGCATTCCGGGGAAACGCCGCATGTTTTACATTCTACAACTGGCGAATATCCGCGTCTATTTTGAAATAGAATCACCTGTTCTTTTAAATCTAACGCTTCTTGAATCAATGTCAACAACCTGTCAGAAAAATGACCTTTCATTTCCTTTTTTCGGTGCTTTTCTTTTACGTTAATTAGCTCAATTTTTGGCAATTGCACATTTCCATGACGCCTATTTAATGCAACAAAACCATATTTATTTTGCTGAGCATTATAATAGGTCTCTAACGATGGGGTTGCAGAGCCCAATAATATTTTAGCCTTATGAATTTTAGCCAACACAATGGCAGCATCCCTTGCGTTGTATCTTGGTGAAGGCTCAAACTGTTTGTAAGAAGTTTCGTGCTCTTCGTCTACCACAATTAAACCCAAATTAGAAAATGGCAAGAAAACAGAAGATCTTGCACCTAAAATAATGCGTGCTTTTGGTTTGTTGTTTAAAACATTATTCCATACTTCTACCCTTTCATTGATAGAATACTTAGAGTGAAAAACGGAAATTTGTTCGCCAAAGTAATACTGCAAGCGCACAATAATTTGAGTAGTTAAAGCAATTTCTGGTAATAAAAACAAAACTTGTTTGCCTTCGTCTAAAACCTCTTGAATTAACTTTGTATATACTTCTGTCTTACCAGAACTCGTAATTCCATGCAACAGTGTTACATCTTTTTCTTTGAACGTTTCTTTTATTTCGGCAAGTGCTTTTTCTTGAAACTCATTCAAAACCTTTAAATCGTTGGTATCTCCTTTATATTGAACTCGATCTGTTTGAATTTCGTAAAACTCTAAAATCTCTTTGTCTACCAAAGACTTTAAAATATTGGAAGAAACTGCTGCTTTTTCTTCTAAATCTTTTGCCTTTATTGGCTTTTTGGTCGTTAATAACTGGAAAAATCCCAGCACTGCTTCTCGCTGTTTCTTTGCATTCGATAACTCTTCTAATAATTTTCCTAACGAATCATCTGAGGTATAATTTTTATGGAGCCGAACATATTTTACTAATTTTGGCTTGTACTGTTCGTAAATTTCTTCTTTTATTACAATGGCTTCTTTTTGAATTAACCCATTAACAATAGGCATTACTTTTTTCTTCCCTAAAATAGCAATTACTTGATGAATGGTTAATTGAGATTGCTGCTGTAGGGCTTCAAAAATCAAGAATTCATCATCTGCTAAAATAGTTTCGTCTAAAAAGGCATCGTTTTTATAAATAATAGTTTCACTTTCTAGTAAAAAAGCAGAAGGTAAAGAGGCCCGATATACGTCTCCTAAGGAACACATATAATAGTTAGCAATCCATTGCCAATGTTGCAGCTGCTTCTCGTTAACTAAAGGTATTTCATCTAAGATTTGATGAATTTCTTTCGCCTCATACAACGTTGGTGCATTCGTGTGAATATTAAGAACTAATCCTGTATACATTTTAGACTTCCCAAAAGAAACAGCAACACGCATTCCATTTTGTAAAAAATCTGCTTCATCTTCGGTTACAGAATACGTAAACGTTCTCTGAATAGGAATTGGTAATATGACGTCTATGAAATATGACAAATGATTGATTTTTAAATACCTGCCGCCTTTTAAAATAAGAAAAAAATAGAATTCTTTTAAGATTCCACCTCATTCTTCGATCTAAATGACAACTAGTTTCAAAATTACGTAAAATTCGAATTAAAATAAGAATGCAATTCCTTTTTAATTATACAAAAGCTAACAACTCGTCTAGCACTGATTTCAATGGTCTTTTTTTATTTTTAATAAAAAAAGACCATGAACTAGGAAATAGTTTCTAAAAAAATTAGGAAATTGAAGTGCTGTACTAATAGGTTCTTGCCTTAGCAAGAGGATCAAAAAACTACGCTTCTATATCACTTTCTGTTTCAGAATCTGAATCTAGTTTTGGCTCTTTAAATTTACGAGTACCTTCGTATAATTCGTATTTTACAAACTTACAGTCTAAGTCTGCATTCTTCAACGCAATTCTTTTAGAAGTTCTTAATCCTACTGCTTTTAAAGCATCTGTATCTGAAGTAATTAACCATGCTGTAGAACCTGGATAATTATTTTTTAAGGTATCGCCTATTTTCTTATAAAATTCTTCTGTGTCTATAT